>Ga0081538_10000328_pt1 | contig 54328 bp, 57 predicted proteins | sample TabmetS5T2R1_FD_71022 | JGI IMG/M metagenome (GOLD analysis project Ga0081538, IMG submission 71022) | Tabebuia heterophylla rhizosphere microbial communities from the University of Puerto Rico - S5T2R1 | ecosystem: Host-associated > Plants > Roots > Rhizosphere ...
CGCTGCCGGGCGAGCTCATCCCCAATCCGCGTGTGCTCCTTCTCGCGCTCGAGCAGCTCGTCGCGTGCGGCCTGCCACTCCTCGCGGCTTCCCAGCTTGTGCTCCGTCATCGCGTCTACCTCCTTGTCTCACTGGGTGTCCCCGCTAGGCCGGCTGCCCATAACTCATCTGCGCCTAGGAACACCAGCCGGCCCCCTGGACCATCTCGTCATCCTGCCATGCTCTCGCTTCGCGCGAGAAGCAGAAGCCCGCCGCTGGAACCGCTCTTATGCGTCCGGGCGGTTGGTTTACCAACTGGCTCTAGCTGCGCTCGCTCGGCTGGGAGCGCGTCGTGCGCCGCGCCGGCTCCGCCGACGTCACCGATCCGATAATGGACGACGAGAAGCCGGCCGATATCGCTCAAGTCGTGAGTGGGAGGGCTAGCGGCGGTCGCGGTCGAAACGCCGGATCGGCGGCCAGCCGAGCTGATCCACCGCCGCCAGCGATTCGCCAGCGAGCCGAAGGGCGTCCTGCGCCTCCTCGAGCCGATTCGGTCGCACCGGCCACCCGCCCTCAGCGAGCTCGTGGATCGCCTCGGACGCGCGGCGAAGGTCGGTCGCCGCGGTCTCGAGGACCGTCTGGCGTGCCAGCTCGTGCTCCATGGCGTCGAGCGTGAGCGTCGTTTGGGGCATGGGGGCTCCCTTCGGTGGTAGGGCCACCAACGCTATTCCGTGTAGCAAGTTGGAGGCGTTGCTTGCGCCAGCGGGACACAGCCCAGAGGACGTGGGGCGACACTCGCGGTCGATGTCGTTTGCGACTCGGCTCGTCTCCAGTTGATTTTGCGGGTCGATCTTCGTCGGCTCGGGTAGCGTGCCCGTGCCGGGCCGCGGAACCGAGCCTTCGTCACGAGGGCTACTCGTCGGCCGGAGCGCCAGGAAGCGACTCGAGAAGGCGGCCGAACTGCTCGATCGCGTCGCGGTGCAGCAGGCCTCCGTAGCTGATTCGTGCCACTCCGAGCTCGGCGAGCTCGGCGTGCGAAGGGGCTGGCGGGATCTGGAGGACATTGACCGGGCCCGGAGCCTCCGAGAGGAAGCTCTCCAGGGCGTCCGGCTCCCAGAGGACGATCGGGAATACGCAGTCGGCGCCGGCTTCTACGTAGGCGTGCGCCCGCCGCAGCGCTTCGCTAACCAGCTCGGCCTGTCTCTTCCCTTCGGCTCCGGCAACGACAGCGGAGAGAAAAAGGTCGATCCGGGCGTTGATCACGAGTCCATACCCTTGGTCGGACGCCGCGCCGCGAACCGCGCGCAGCCTGTCGGCCTGTTCGACCGGGTCGCGCAACTCGCCGATGGCGTGGTTGGTGTCCTCGAGGTTGCAGCCGGCCGCCCCCATCTCCTTCAGCCTGGCCACGAGATCGGTGGGTTCCATCCCATAGCCGGCCTCGGCGTCGACGGTAACCGGGACGTTGACACCTGTGGCGATCCGAGCGGCGGCAGCGAGCATCTCGTCGCCGGGCGCCCGCTCGTGATCCTCATAGCCAAGCGAGGCGGCCACGCCGCCGCTCGTGGTCGCAACCACGGGGAACCCGGCCGCTACCACGGCCCGCGCCGAGGCGACGTCCCAGGCGTTAGGAAGCACCACAGGGGTGCCGGAGACGTGCAGCGACCGAAGCATGTCGCACCGACTCTCGAGGTCGGTCGGTTCGGTCATCGGCTGCTCCGCCACCTGATGGTTAGACATATTGATGCCTCACGGTCGAATCCTGCAAGCGACGCCGACAAGCGAGGGCCAACGGCGGCTCGAACGGGCCACCGAGTCACGAGCCGCGTAACACCAGGTCGCCTCGTGTCGTGCTGATCACGGCCATCTCTCGGCGCGAAGCCATAGCGACCGCGCACCCGGCGCTCGCTGCTCCCGCGGACGAGGAGCGACAGTCGCTCAGGCCGACCCGGTCGCTCCTCCCTTGCGCGGGATGCGATAGCTGCCTCGAGCCGGGATAAGGTAGCCCAGCAGTGTCCGCGAGTCTCGACTTGCTGCGGCCAATCGTCGAGGCGTGGGAACACGGCAACTTTCGGCTCCGTCCAGTGGGCGGATCCGCAGAGCAAGTGATGAAGGAGGCCGAGGGATGAGTGAGCGGACGGGGTACGCGAACGGCGAGTTCTGCTGGGTGGAGCTGATTTCGCCGGACGTCGAGGCGGCGGCGAGCTTCTACGGCGACCTGCTCGGCTGGGAACGGGAGCGATATGACCCCGATCCCGAGGGCTACTGGTACTTCCGGCACGGGGGCAAGCTGGTCGCCGGCCTGGAGACGATCCGGATGGAGGGCCGGGTTCCCGCCTGGCTGGGATACGTGAAGGTGGACGATGTGGAGAGGACCGCCGGCAAGGTCGACGACGCAGGGGGAACGGTCCTCGACGGACCGCTAGAGGTCCCGGGCGACGCTGGGTCGCTGGCCGTCTGTGAGGATGCAGAAAGAGCGGTCTTCGCACTCTGGCAACCGGGAGGGCTGAAGGGAGCCGAGCTCGTCAATGAGCCGGGTGCCTGGACCTGGAACAACCTGCTGACTCGCGACGTAGACAGAGCGAAGGACTTCTATGGGCAGATCTTCGGCTGGACGACGGCGCAGCCGGAGGGAGCTCCGGATTACATCTGGAACTGGCAGGTCGACCGCCAGCGGTGGCCCGAGGGATTGGCCGGCCTCATGCGCATGGGTACCGATATGCCGCCCGGCGCGCCGCCGCACTGGCAGGTCTACTTCATGCTCGAGAGCACGGACCAAGCGGTGGAGAAGACCAAGGCCGCGGGCGGGAGCCTGATCTACGGCCCGGTCGATATCCCGATCGCCACGATCGCAGCTGTCTTCGATCCGCAGGGTGCGAACGTCTCGTTGCTCGAGGGGCGCTACCCCGAGCCGCGCTAGCGAGGAATCCGCCGTTCGATAGGTAACCGGGGTGATCGCTCGCGACCGCGGTCACCACACGGCGTCGTGGTGCTCCATCACGCCGAGGCCATGGGCGAGCTCGATCCCGCCTGGAAGCGAGCCGGCGAAGGTCCCCATCGGCTGACGGTAGGAGTAGCGGACGAACGGGCGGTTCTCGCTGCGAGCGCGCTCGCATTCGGCGTCGAAGCGCAGCCGCGCTCCGTCGTCGAACGCGACCGCATCGAGCCCGTCGAACTCGACCCGACGGGGCTCGAACGGTTCCCCGTCGACCCAGACCGCGCGCTCGCTTCGGTGCGGGGGGTCGTTGATCCCGCTGACGAGATTCCAGCCGACCGCCCGGCCGTCGTCGGAGCGGCCGACACCGGTCGACCAGCTCCACACGGTGTGGCGCGGGTGGTACCCGGCGGAGTCGTCGACGACCCCGCGCGCGTCGGCTCGCCACCGCTTCTCGTTCACGCGCACGTCGCAGTGAACCGGGATGTCGGCTCCCTTGCGCGTCCACGTGTACTGGCCCTCCGATGTCGGACACACCGATTCGACCGGGTTGCGAACCGCAGGGCGAAGCTTGACCCTCACCTCGGTGCCCGACCTGATGTGCATGCTGCCGTCGTCCTCGGTCCACACCTCGCCGCGCGCGGTCGGCAGCCGCAGCGCCGTGTGCTCGTGAAGCGCGTCGCCGGCGCGGTCGAAGATCGCCCAGAAGGTCTGTCCGAAGGGGCCGACCTGGACCCGCGCGCAGCAGAGCAGGAACTCGTCCGCGAATGCGCCCAGGTACAGCCATCGCTTGCGCATCCGGCCGCCGCGGCGGACCGGCATCTTGTCGGGCGGGAGCGGGAGCGCGGGGCGGCCCGGACCGGGGCCCCGCCAGGGCAGGTCGGCGCTCACTCGATGACCGCGATCGTGTCCCCGGTGGCGATCGAACCGCCCTCCTCGACATTGAGGGCCGTCAGCTTGCCGGAGCGGTGCGCAGTTATCTCGTTCTCCATCTTCATCGCCTCGACCACGCAGATCAGGGCTCCCACCTCGACTTCGTCGCCCTGCTTCACGGGCACGCGCAGGACCGATCCCTGGATCGGGGATATCACCGAGGCGGTCGCAGCGCCGCCCGCCCCCGCCTCGGCGCGGTCGCGGCGCGGGGGACGGGCAAGCCCGGTGGTCGGGTTTCCGTGGACCGTCGGCGCTGCGGCGTCGCCGATCACCCGCACGCCGTAAAGGCGCCCGTCGACCTCGACGCGATAGGTGCGCTCGACCGCCTCGGGCTCGCCGCCGTCGGACTCGCTCGGCGGCGCGGCGGGGGTCTCGGGCGCCAACGACTTGAGCCACTCGGGATCGCCGATCAGGTCGCGGCAGGTCTCGGCCCGCTGCCACTGCTCGGTGGCAAGGAGCGCGCGGTGGAAGGGGAGCAGGGTGTCGGTTCCGGCGATCTCGTACTCGTCGAGGGCGCGCAGCATGCGCCGCGTGGCGCTGTCGCGATCGGTGTCCCACACGATCAGCTTCGCGATCATCGGGTCGTAGATCGGGGTCACCTCGGAGCCGCGCTCCACGCCCGAGTCGACCCGCACCCCCGGTCCGCCGGGCTCCCTGTAGGTCGAGATCGTGCCGGGAGCCGGGGCGAAGTTCTTGTGCGCGGCCTCGGCGTTGATGCGGCACTCGATCGCGTGACCGTGGAGCGCGACATCGTCCTGGCCCACGGACAGCTCCTCCCCGGCGGCAATCCGCACCTGCTCGCGGACGATGTCGATCCCGGCGACAATCTCGGTCACGCAGTGCTCGACCTGGACCCGGGTGTTCATCTCGAGGAAGAAGTAGTCCTCGCCGACCTGCAGACCCTCGACGGTCCCGGCGGACCGGTATCCGACCGCCGCGGCGGCGTCGATCGCGATCCTGCCGATCCGCTCGCGCATCGCGGCGTCGACGTGCGGGCCTGGCGCCTCCTCGATCAGCTTCTGGTGGCGGCGCTGGATCGAGCAGTCGCGCTCGCCGAGGTGGATCACGTTGCCGTGCGAGTCGGCGAGCACCTGGACCTCGACGTGGCGGGGATCCTCGAGATAGCGCTCGATGTACACCGACGGGTCGGAGAAGAACCGCTCGCCCTCGCGCGACGCGCCTTCGAACGCGTCGGCGATCTCGTCCTCGGAGCCGGCGATCCGGAAGCCCTTGCCCCCACCGCCGCCCACGGCCTTGCAGGCGACCGGATACCCGATCTCGGCGGCCGCCTTCGCCGCCTGATTCGCGTCCTCGACCGCCTCGGTGGTGCCGGGGACGATCGGCACCCCAGCCTCGGACATCAGCTCGCGGGCCCGGGTCTTCGAGCCCATCGCCTCGATCGCCGTGGCCGGCGGGCCGATGAAGCTCAGGCCCGCCTCCTCGCAGGCGGCGGCGAAACCCCCGTTCTCGGCCAGGAAGCCGTACCCGGGGTGGATCGCCTCGGCACCCGCCGCCGACGCCGTCTCGACGATCCGCTCACTCGCGAGGTAGCTCTCGGCCGGCGCCGCGGGGCCGATCAGGTGGGCCTCGTCCGCCTCGCGAACGTGAGGCGCGTCGCGATCGATCTCCGAGTACACCGCGACGGAGACGATTCCCATCTCCTTCAACGTCCGCATGACGCGAATCGCGATCTCGCCGCGGTTGGCGACCAGGACCTTCTCGAACATGGCGCGGGAGGTTACGCGGCTCGCAGCCGTGCCTCGGGCTCCTCACCGAGCCAGATCACCTGGTCGCGCCCGGGCCCTACGCCGACGAGGCGAACCGGCGCGCCGGCGTGGTCGCTGATCAGCTCGAGGTAGTCCCGCGCCTCCGCCGGGAGGTCCGACTCGCGCCTGCACTCGCCGATCCCGGCCTCGAAGCCGGGGAGCTCCTCGAACTCGGCCTCCGCCATGTGGAGAATCGACTGGTGGTAGGGGAACTCGTCGAACGTCGCGCCCTCCGGATGCCGGTAGCGAACGGCGACCCTGATCGGGTCGAACCCGGCGAGGACATCGAGCTTCGTCACCGCGATCGCGCTCATCCGGTTCAGCCGCACGGCGTACCGGAGCGCGACCAGGTCGAGCCACCCGGTGCGGCGCTGGCGGCCGGTGGTGGTCCCGTACTCGTGCCCGCGCTCGAGCATCGTGCGCCCGATCTCGTCGTCGAGCTCCGACGGGAACGGCCCGGCGCCCACGCGCGTCGCGTAGGCCTTCGCCACCCCCCAGACCTCGTCGATGTCGGCGGGCCCGACCCCCGCGCCGACGCACGCCGCGCCGGCGACCGGGTTCGACGAGGTGACGAACGGATACGTGCCGTGGTCGAGGTCGAGCAGGGTGCCCTGGGCACCCTCGAACAGCACCGTCGACCCGCCGTCGAGCGCGTCCCAGCACAGGCGCGAGGTATCGACGATGTGAGGCTCCAGCCGGTGGCCGTAGGTCACGTACTTCTCGGTCATCGCGTGCAGGTCGAGATCGGGGTCCTTCGCGAACGGGCGCAGCAGCTGACGCTTGGGCTCCAGCGCGGCCATGATCTTCTTGCGCAGGATCTTCTCGTCCAGGAGGTCCTGCACGCGGATGCCGAGCCGCGCCGCCTTGTCCGCGTAGCAGGGGCCGATTCCGCGTCGCGTGGTACCGATCGAAAGCTTGCCGAGCTTCAGCTCCCCGGCGGTGTCGAGCATCACGTGGTAGGGCATGATCAGGTGGGCGTTGGCGGACACGCGCAACCCGCTCACGTCCACGCCGCGCCGCTTGAGCTCGTCAAGCTCGCCGATCAGCACTCGGGGGTCGATCACGACCCCGTTGCCGATCACGCAAGTCTTTCCCGGATACAGGATCCCGGAGGGGACGAGGTGGAACTTGAACTCCTCGCCGTCGCGGACGATCGTGTGTCCCGCGTTGTTGCCACCCTGAAAGCGCACGACCAGCTCCGCCCGCTCCGCGAGCAGGTCGGTGACCTTTCCCTTTCCCTCGTCGCCCCACTGGGCGCCGACGATCACGATTCCGGGCATGACCGGGTGATTATGAGGTTTCGAGCGGCTCAGACGCCCTACGAGGCGTCGATCCGGTAGCGCAGGTCGTCTCCGAACAGGGGCAGCGGATCGCCGCACACCTCGACCAGCCGCGAGACGGTGCGGGCGCCGATCTGGTCCTCGAGGCTCGACTGGTCGAGGTTCGTCGTGACCACGATCGAGCGCTGGGACTCGTAGCGCTCGTCGACCAGCGCGTACAGCTGCTCGAGCACCCAGTCGGAGCGCTTTTCGGCCCCGAGGTCGTCGACATGGAGCAGGTCGACCGCGGTCAGACGCTCGAAGAACTCGAGGTAGGACTGCTCGCCGGCCTCGGCGTCGTAGGTCCGCCGGATGCGCGCCAACAGCCGGGGGAGCGAATAGATGGCGACCGAGCGACCGTGCTCGAGCGCTGCCTTGGAGACCAGCATCGCGAGCGAGGTCTTCCCGGTTCCGACGTCGCCCATCAGCCACAGGCCGCGGCCTTCCCGGAGGTTCTCGTCGAGCCGCTCGATGTACTCGCGGACGACCCCAACCACGGTCGCGTCGAGCTCGGTGATCGGCGGGCGCTCGAAGCCGAGCCCCCTGTACTTGGCGGGGATTACCGAGGCGACCCCGCGCGAGCGGGCGCGCGACACGCGGCGCTCCCGGCACTCGCAAGGGCGCGCCACACCCTCGGGGCCGAGGATCCAGCCGGAGCCGTCGCAGGCACCGAACGGACACGCGCGGTCGATGGCTTCGGCGACTGCAAGGCGTGGCACGGGTCAGCCCTCCTCGGCGGCGTCCAGGATCGGCGGCCCCTCGCCGGGGCTTTGCTCCACGGGCCGCTCCTGCCGCGAGAGGTTGGCAAAGCTCGGATAGTGCTCCAGGAAGGCGAGCCGCACCGTTCCCGTCGGGCCGTTGCGATGCTTGGCGATGATCAGCTCGGCGACGCCGGGGTCGTCCGAGTCCTCGCGGTTGTAGTACTCGTCCCGATAGATGAATCCGACGAGATCCGAGTCTTGTTCGATCTGCCCGCTTTCGCGAAGGTCGGAGAGGATCGGGCGCTTGTCGGGACGCTGCTCCGGCGCGCGAGACAGCTGCGAGATTCCGAGCACTGGGACGTCGAGCTCGCGCGCGAGGATCTTCAGGCCCCGGCTGATCTGCGCGACTTGCTCGACCCGGTTATGGCGCGGGTCCTCGGGCCGCATGAGCTGGAGGTAGTCGACGATCACCAGGCCGAGCCCGCCCTCCGAGGCATGGAGACGCCTCGCCTTCGCCCGCAGGTCGAGCATCCCGACGTCCGAGGAGTCGTCGATCCACAGCGGCGCCTGCTCGAGCTCGTTGCAGGCCCGGACCACTCCGGGCCAGTCCTTCGCAGCGACCTTCCCTTTCCGCAGCCGGTCGCTCGCGATCCGCGCCCGCACGGCGATGAACCGGTGCGCGAGCTCGGTCTCCGACATCTCGAGCGAGAAGAACGCGACCGCCTGGCCGCGTTTGAGCGAGACGTGCTCGGCGATGTTGGCGACTATCGAGCTTTTTCCCATGGCCGGCCTCGCCGCGATCACGACGAGGTTCCCGGGCTGGAAGCCGCCGGTCATCGAATCGAGGTCGCGGAACCCGGACGGGACGCCGGTGAGCTCCGTGTCCCCCTTCGCGAGCTGCTCGAGCCGGTCGATCTCCTCGGCGAGGACCTCGGCCACCTGGCGGAAATCGCTCGCGCGCTCCTCGTGGGCGACCTTGAACAGCAGCCGCTCCGCCCCCTCGACCAGCTCCTCGGGCTCGCCCTCGCGCTCGTGCACAGAGGACTGGATCGACTGCGCGGCCGCAAGCAATCGGCGAAGCAGCGCGTTCTGCTTCACGATCTGGGCGTAGTGGCGCGCGTTGCCCGGCGCGGGGACGGTCGAGGCGAGCGCCGAGACCGCCTCCTTGCCGCCCGCGGCGTCGAGCTCGCCGCGCTGCGCCAAGAGCTCCGTGACCGTCAGGGCGTCGATCGGCTCGGAGCGCTCGTACAGGGCCTTGATCGCGCCGAACGTGACCCGGTGGCGATCGCGATAGAAGTCCTCGTCGTGGAGGCGGATGTCCAGGATCACCGGGGCGATCGCCCCCTCGGACACCATCATCGCCCCCAGCACCGATTCCTCCGCCTCGAGGTTCTGAGGCGGGACGTGTGTCACCTGTGCCTGAGCCATCGCCTGTCGAGTCTCCACCCGCCCCGGGTCCCGGTGGCCCCCGTTCCGACTCTCGTTCCGTAGAGACATCGGAGGGGAGTATTAGCCCCACCGCGGCGGACGCTGAGCCAATCACATGAACCGCCGACCCGCTAGTGGTCGTCGGCGAACCGGGCCGCTCCTACGGCAGACTTACTTCTGCTCGGCGACGATCGTCTTGACCTTCGCCGTGGCCCCGCCCGCGAGCTCGACGTCGATCATGTAGGTGCCGACCTCGCGGATCGGCACGTCGAGGCGGATGCGCTTCCGGTCCACCTTCAGACCGCGCGCGTCGCGGATCGCCTCCGCGATCTCCTTCGGGGTGACAGAGCCGAATAGCTTTCCGTCCTCGCCCGCGCGGTGCGAGATCGTGAGCACGGTCTTGGAGAGGAGGGCGGATGTCTCCTGGGCGCGTTCGGCCTGCTCGCGCTCGGCGCGGTCCGTCGCCTCGCGGCGGCGCCGGGCGTCCTCGAGCGCTCCTTTGGTCGCCGGCTGGGCGAGCTTGCGAGGAACGAGATAGTTGCGGAGGTAACCGGGCGAGACATCGACCGCCTCCCCGGCGCTCCCGAGGGTCTCGACGTCCTTGAGCAGGATCGCTTCGGCCATCGGATCTTCGGGCTCAGCGCTCGCCGACGTACGGGAGCAGGGCGAGCTCGCGTGCCCGCTTAACCGCAACGGCGAGCTGGCGCTGGTGGGTGCGCGAGAGCCCGGTTACACGGCGCGAACGGACCTTGCCGCGGTCGGAGAGAAACCGGCGCAGCGTCGAGAGGTCCTTGTAATCAATCTGCTCGACGTTGATCCGCGTGTACTTGCGGGGACGCTGCCGCTCCGGGCCTCGTCTCCGGCGTGGTGCCTGTCGCTGTTGCTTGCGCGCCATCGCGGCCGGCCATGATAGCCGGTGCCGCATGACGCTCTGGCTGCGTCGCTAGCTAAAAGGGGATGTCGTCGTCCTTCGAGCCGACGGCCGCCTTCTCGCCCTCGAAGTCGGAGGTGTCGGCTGGCACGTCAGACGACGCCTGAATCCCGTCGCCGCTCGGCGCGTCACCGCGCGATCCGAGGAACTGGACGGAGTTGGCGATTATCTCCACGGCCTGGCGCTTGGACCCGTCCTGTGCCTCCCATTCGCGCCAGTCGAGCCGGCCGTCGACGGCCACCGGGCGGCCCTTCGAGAGGTAGGTGGCGCAGTTCTCTCCCTGCGCGCCCCAGACGGTGACGTCGAAGTAGTTCGGCTTGTCCACCCACTCCCCGCTCGACGCGTCCTTGCGGCGGCTGTTCACTGCGACTCGAAGCTTGCAGACGGAGGTTCCGTTCGGGGTCGTTCGCAGCTCGGGGTCCCGGGTGAGGTTCCCCGTGACCACGACCACATTCATGTTGGTAGCTGCCAAGAGCTCAGTCCCTTCTCGTTCGCTTTATCGACTGTGATTCTAAGTCGCCAAGCGGCGTCGCTCTCCCCCCGGAGCGCCCCGACAGCCGGCTATAGCCGCAGCTTGCGCCCTTATTGCGAGGTCTCGTCGCCGGGCTCCTCCGGCTCGCCCTCCGGCTCGGGCTCGGCGGGCTCGGCCTCCGCCTCGGGCTCGGCGGGCTCGGCCTCCGCCTCGGGCTCGGGGCTCGGCTCCGCGGCACGCCGTTCGGCACGCGCCGCACGCGCGGACACGCCCGCGGGCTGCGCGGTGGGCGGCGGGGCGCTGGTGGACGTGCGCTCGTCGACCTTGAAGATCCTGAAGCGCAGCACGCCGTCGGTGATCTTCAGCGTGTGATCGAGCTGGTCGAGCAGGTCGATGCCGCCCTCGAAGCGGTAGAAGCGGTAGTCCGCCTCGGTGCGCTGGCGGATCTCGTACGCGAGCTTGCGCGTGCCCCATCCCTCGGCATGCTTGAGCGAGCCGGCCGACTCGATCCGCTTCTGCGTCTCTCCCGCGAGCGCGTCGCGACGCTCGTCCGGAGCGGTCGGATCGAGCATCAGCACCAGTTCGTAGTCGCGTGCCACAGCGGCGGACTACTTTAGCGGGGGCCGGCCGAGGGGGCGAAACGTGCCGCCGCGGGCTTCGAATCACCATGCGCGGCAGGCGGGTCAGGTGGCCGAACGCGGCGAAGCTGGCGGCGGGGGCGGCGGCAGCCGTGGCCGTGGTGGTCACGCTCCCGTCCCTGCTCAGCGGCCCCGATCCGCCGCCTCCGCCGCCGGACGTCGGCTTGCCGCCTGTCGAGCCTCCGGCGCCCGAACCGGACGCGGTGCCGAGGCATGCACCGCGCCGCGAGCACCGGCGTCCGCCCGAGCGCAACCGAGCGCGCCGTCGTCACCGGGCCCCTAGAGAGGATCGGGACCGCGTGCGCTCGCGGCCTCCTACCGCGCCTGCTTCGTCACCTCCCGTAAAGCCCGCTTCGCCGGCCCCACCGCCCGCCTACGCTCCCGCGCCGTCACCGCCCGCGCCGGTCGCGCCGCCGCCCGCGCCCCCGCCCCCGACTCCGCAACCACCTCCGACTCCGCAACCCACCCCGGTCCAGCAGGAGTTCGGCCTCTAGTGCCCCGTCCGCGGGGCATTAGCCCACCCGCTCGCGGCCCTCCTGCTTGGCACGGATGTCGGCGAGCTGCTCGTCCACCCAGTCACCGGGGTCGCGGGCGTCGACTACCTCGCGCAGCCGCTCGGCGCGCAGCGCGCGCTCCTCGGGCTCCATCGTCAGTGCACGATAGATCGAGTCGGCCTGCTCCTGGATATCGAACGGGTTGACGGTAAGCGCGCAGTCGCCGAGCTCCTCGTGGGCGCCGGTGTTCTCGGACAGCATCAGGACCCCGTTGCGCGTGTTGACCGCAGGCGCTTCCTTCGCGACCAGGTTCATGCCGTCGAACAGCGAGTTGACGATCAGAAGGTCGCAGTGCTTGTAGCGCGCCACCGCCTCCTCGAAGTTGTCGTAGATCCGCAGGTCGATCGGCATCCAGTCGGTGGTGCCATGGCGGTGGTTGACGACCGCGACGAGAGCCTCGATCCGCTCGAGGTACTCGACGTACTGGGACACATCCTGGCGTGATGGCTGCAGATGGGCGACGAACGTGACGCGCTCGCGGAACTGCGGATGCTGCTGGAGGAACGCGTCGAAGGCGGTGAACCCGCGCAGCACGTTCTTCGACAGGTCGGCGCGGTCGACGCGGATGATCAAGTAGTCGCGGCGGCGCGCCACTATCTCCTCCTCGTACGCGGCGACCGCGTCCGACGCGGCCGCCTGGCGAAGCCTGTTGGCGTCGATCGCCACCGGGTAGGCCCTCACCCACGTCTCGCGACCGTCCTGGACCACCATCCCGCGCTCGTAGTCGACCTCGAGCTCCATCAGCTCGCGACAGCAGGCGAGGAAGTTACGGCAGTACGCCGAGGTGTGAAACCCGATGATGTCGTTCGCGAGCAGCCCGCGGAAGATCTCTTCCCGCACTCCGCCGGGCAGAATCCGCCAGCTGTCGGGCTGCGACCACGGGATGTGGACGAAGTGGTGAAGAAAGGCGTCCGGCCGGGCCGCGCGGATCAGACCCGGGCACGTGTAGAGGTGGTAGTCGTGGAGCATCACCAGCGGCTTGTGCTGGCCGTCGATCTGGCGCAGGACCGCCTCCGCGATGTCGCGGTTGACGACCTTGTAGCCGAGGTCCCACGCGTCGGTCTCGTCGCGCCGGATGTCGGGCGCGTTGGACAGATCCCACAGGTAGTGCTGGATGAACCACAGGATCGGGTTCGCGATCACGTTGTAGAAGCGGTCGTATGCCAGCGGCTCGCTCTCCACCAGCAGAACCTGGTAGTCCACGCCGCGGAGCGTGACCTCCACGGGCCCGCCGGCCTCAGCGCAGACGGCAACGTCCTCGTCCGTGAGCGCCGACGCGATCCACAGCGCGCGCCGATGCGAGACGAGGTCGGTGAGCGCGCTCACCAGGCCGCCGCCTCCGCGGCTCACGACCCGATTGCCCTCCGCGTCGCGCTCGAACTGGGCAGGACCGCGGTTCGAGACGATTACGAGCTGGTCTTCCTCGGCGTTCACCTCAACGCACCGGCGCCATCTATCCGGACTCCTCGACCGCCCCGGCGGCGCGCTCCCGAGCACCCGCCTCGCCGCCTTCGAGCAGCAACAGCCAGTCGCGGAGCAGCCGCGGGGTGAGGAAGTGCTCGCGCACGCGCGACTTGCCGGCGCGGCCGAGCCGCTTCGCCAGCTCCGGATCGCTCAAGACCTCGATGCAGCGCCGCGCCGCCTCCTCCGAAGAGGAGACGAGATAGCCACCCTTCCCGTCGTCGATCTGGAGGGGGATCCCGCCGACCCGGCTCGCCACCGTCGGGCGCCCCTTCCAGAGCGCCTCGGTGACGGTGAGCCCGAACCCCTCGCGGATCGACTTCTGCACCACGACGTCGGCCTGCGACTGGAACGCGTTGACCTCGATCGCGCCGACGTTGTTGAGGTTGTTGAGGATCTTGATGTCCGGGTCCCCGTCGGCGTAGCGGTACGTCCTCTGGAAGAACTCCCACCCCTCGGGGTCGTCGGTGGCCATCGACCCGACGAGGGCGAGCTGCGCATCCGGCACCTCGCGAGTGACAACCTTGTAGGCGTCGATCACCCCGATCGGGTCCTTCCAGGGGTCGAAGCGGGACACCTGGCACAGCAGCGGCCGGTCGGGATCGATCCCGAACTGCTCGCACACAAACGCCGCGTCGTCGGGCGACAGCGCCATGTTCTTCGGCGAGAGCGGATCGATCGCCGGAGGCACGATGTTCACGCCGGCCTCGATTCCGGCCGGCACGTAGTCCTGGATGTGCCACACGCTCGCGTCGTACTCCTCGATCAACGGAAGCAGGCGCGCCAGGGTCGCAGGGTTGGGCTTCGACAGGTCGATGTGGCAGCGCCAGATCCACTTCTGAGACCGATCCGGCGCGTTGCGCCGCAGTGCGAGCGGCTGGGGGTCGTGGATCACCACCACGTCCCAGTCGCCCTCGAGACCGCGTGCGTTCATCGCGTTGTAGGCGAAGAACACCTCCCACTGCTCCTCGGTCAGCTCGACCTCGTCGCCCTGAAGGGAGTTGTGGATCAGCTTCGTCACGTTGAAGAATTCCTCGCGGCCAAGGATCACATTCCAGTGCGCGTCGAGCCCGGCGTCCCGCATCAGCGGAATCAGCGTGTAGAGGATCTCCGAGACCCCGCCGCCGAACGCGGTCGCACTGACGTGGAGGACCCGCAGCCCCTGAACGGGCTCGGCGAGCTCGCGGATCTCCTCGATCAGGCCGCGCCCGGCAATGTGCGTGTAGTCGCCGAGCGACCTTTGGCCGAGGCTGACTTCTTGAAGCACTGCGTCAGGCTATCTAGTGGTGGCTCCCACGACGGTACGTCGTGTGAGAGACACCACTAGCCGGGGGCGGCGAGCCGCGCAATGCCTGCCTCGATCGAGTCGCAGATAGCGCGATGCAGGTCCTGGTTCGCGGCCGCCACGCAGGAGATCTGAAACTCTGGTCCCGATCCGAGCAGAGGCCGGTCTCTGATCGGACGCCCGTAGGCATCGGTGAGCACGGCGCCGGCTTCCTCCACACACAGCGCGGCCGCGGCGAGGTCGTAAGGCGAGTTGTTGAGGATCGAGCCGCGCCCGACGCGCTCGAACTCCTCCCGCATCCCCGGAACGTCGGCGACCATGCGCGGCCCCGGCTCGACGTACGCGTCGAGCTGGCCGCTCGCGACCCGAGTCATGTCGAAGGTCGCGGAGCCGAGATCGAAGGTCGCTCCGCCAACCGAGGAGACGTCGATCAGGTCGCCGAGCACCTCGGCCATCGCTCGGGCCGGACGGCCACGCAGGCCGTAGCTCCAGAACATGCGGTCGAGCTCGCGGTTCGGCGACAGCGCCGGGCGCGGATCGACGCCCTCGCCGCGCTCGGCCCGGAACAGCGCTCCCGACTTGATCTCGGTGATGCATCCGGCCTGCACGTCGACCATCCGCGGCTCGGAGTCGAGCGGGGCGACGGCGACCGATACGCACGCGGCCTCGAGCCCGGCCATCGCCGGGCGGGAGCCGTCGATCGGATCGACGACGAGCACCCACCGGGCATCCCGACTCGGCGTCACGAGGCCGCGGTCCTCGGAGTAGAACGCGACCTCCGGAGCGTGCTCGGAAAGGAACTGCTCCATGAACGACTCCGCCCGCTCGTCGATCTCAAACGTGACGTCTCCGCCCTCGCCGCGCCCGCCCGCCGTCGACCCGACGTGGCCGCGGCCTTCGTGGCGACCGAGCAGCGGAAGCACCTCGGCGCGCAGCGCGAGCGCCAGCTCGCTCGCGAGCCCCGCAAGCGACTCGCGGTCCCCCATCAGCCCTGCGGACTCTGCTCCGGGCGTTCGCCGAGCTCGACCTCGATCTCCTCGCTCGAGCCGTCGCGCATCACCTCGACGACGACGGTGTCGCCGGGGCTGTGCTCGGCGATCGCCTCCGCGAGGTCCGCTTCGGCAACCACATCCTGGCCGTCGACGGAGACGATCACGTCGCCTCCCACGGTCACCGGGACTCCCTGGAAGCGCTGCTCCTCGTCCCCGGCCTCGATGCCGGCCTGGTCGGCGGGCCCGTCGGGGACGACCTCCGCGACCAGCGCCCCCGTGGGTGTGTCGATCCCGAGCCGATCGGCGAGCTGCGGGTAGAGCGCCTGCGTGGTCACGCCGAGGAAGGCGTAGTCGGCCTGGCCGTCGTCGCGCAGCTGGTCGAGCGAACGGCTGACGGCGTCGACCGGGACCGCGAACCCGACCCCCTCGTCAGCCCCGGACGCGGTCCGGATCTGCTGGTTGATCCCGAGCACGCGGCCCTCGGCGTCGAGCAGCGGGCCGCCCGAGTTTCCGGGGTTAATCGACGCGTCGGTCTGGATCGCGCCGTCGATCGTGAAGTCGGTCAGCGATTCGATCGAGCGGTCGGTCGCCGAGATCACGCCCACCGACAGCGATTGCTCCTCGCCGAACGGGCTGCCGATCGCCGCCACGGGCTGGCCGACCGCGATCTCGTCACTGCTGCCGAGCTCGAGCGGGGCGAGGTCGAGTCCCTCGGGATCGATCTCGAGAAGGGCGACGTCGGCAAACGGATCGAACCCCACGACGTCGGCGGGGACCTGGTTTCGATCGGCGAACTCGACGTAGACCTCGTCCGCCTCGTTGAGGTCGCCTCCGCCGCCGCCCGCCTGTGCATCGGTGACGACATGGGCATTGGTGACGATCTCTCCGTCGTCGTTGACGACGAATCCGGATCCCTGGCCCGCGCCGCCTCCGCCGAGAATGCCCTCACCGCCACCGAACACCGAGCTCACCGTGACCACCCCCGGCGCCGCGCGCGAGTAGACGGCCTGAGGGTTGAACGCCCCGTTCGTGGCCTCGACGATGACACGCTCGCGGCCACCCTTGTCGGTGGAGACCGTGGTCGTCGCCCCCTCGTCGTCGTCCCCACACGCCGCGAGACCGAGCGCTGCCACCACACCGAGAACCAATCGCGCGATGTGCCAGCACATCGCGCGGTTCGCGAAGATTCGAGCGCTCCTGGCCCTTGCCGCCGCGCTCACGCGCGGACCGCCGTCGCCGCGGCTCCCGGCAGCTCGAGGGTGAACTCGGTATGGCCGCGACGGGACGTTACTCGCAGGCTTCCGTCCATCCGCATCGCGAGCTCGCTCGCGACCGCGAGCCCCGGTCCGGACCCGCTGACCGAGTCGCCGGTGTAGAAGCGTTCGAACACCCGCCCGCGCGTGCGCGGATCGATGCCGGCCCCCGTGTCAGTGACCACGAGCCCGGCAGTCCCGTCCCCCTGCATGGCCGTGACGGAGATCGCTGTTCCTTCCGGGGTATGGGTCAAGGCGTTGTCCAGCAGGATACGGATGATCTGCGCGACCCGATCGGGGTCGCCGCTGCACGTCTATCGTGCCCGGATCGCGGTACTCGGAGTCCCCCCAGACCCGCTCGAGCAGCATCCAGCGCGTGAGGACGCGTCCGGAATCGGCCGCGGGCGCGGCGAGGATTCGAACTCGACGTGTGAGGCGAACACCACGGTTTCCGACCATCACACCCCGGCGGTCGAAATCGACCTCGAGCGCCCCGGCGACGATCGGCTCGCCGGCAGGCGTGCCGGTCCCGAGCATGTCCGAGCGGCGCAGCGCAGCCTTCACCCGGCTGCGAAACTCGCGCAGGGGGTAGGCGAGCAGCTTCTGGACCGCATGCTCGTAGTCCACGAGAAGGATGCGAGCCGATCCCTCGGCCATGGAACAAGAGTATTCGGCCCGTCATGATCGAGTGGAGTCTCTACCGGGTGGCGTTCCTGCCCGCGATTGTCGCGGCGATCGTGCTGCTGTTCTCCCTCCAGGGAGTGCCGGAGCCGCTGGAGGCGCCGGTGTCCCTTGCCAGCTTCGACGAGGACGGTGCCACGCAGACCGCGCGGGAGATCGTCCGGCTCGCTCCGGACCGTGCCCCCGGTAGCCCCGGCGACGCTGAGATCGCGGACATGGTCACCGATCGCTTCGGTGGCATCCCCACCGCCCAGGTATCGGAGCAGACCTACTCGGACAGCTTCGAGGGCGAGGACGTCGAGCCGCGGAACGTGATCGCGACCCTCCCGGGGCAGACCGACCGCCGCCTGGTCGTGATGGCGCCGCGGGATTCCGCCGGCGGACAGGGGGCGGCGAGCAGTGCTGCCGCGACCGGAATGCTGCTCGAGCTCGCCGAGAGCTTCGGCGGTGCGTCCCACAGCAAGACGCTCGTGTTCGTGTCGAGCGCGGGCGCGACCGACGGAGCCACGGGAGCGCGCGAGTTCGCCGACAACTATCCGGAGCGGGAGTCGATCGACGCCGCGCTCGTGATATCGCAGCCCGGGGCGGCTCGTCCCGAGCCGCCCTTCGTGATCCCGTGGTCCACGGGCTCTCAGAGCACGGCGATCCAGCTCACGCGCACGGCGGACACGCTCGTCTCCGCGGAGCTCGGCGAGCCCGCCGGCCTCCAGGGCTCCTTCGAGGGCCTGCTCCGGCTCGCGATTCCGACCGGCCTGGGGGAGCAAGGGCCGTTGATCGAGGATGGCATCGACGCGGTTCGGATCAGCTCGTCGGGCGAGGCCCCGCTCACGCCCGGCGAGGACAGCGAGGCCTCGCTGTCCGAGGAGAGCATGGCCGACCTCGGGGACGCCGCTCAGACCATCGTCCTCGCGCTCGACGATCTCGAGCAGCGACCCGAGCACGGGCCGGCCGCCTATGTGGTGGCGGGAAGCAATCTGGTCCCCGGGTGGGCGATCGCCGTGCTCGTGTTGACGCTCCTCGTTCCCGCGGTGGTGGCGGCGGCCGACGGGTTCACCCGCGCGATGCGGCGCGATCTCGCCCGGCCGATCGACGTGAGTTGGGTGGTCGGCCGTTCGCTTCCGTTCCTGGGGCTTCTCGTGCTCACCTATCTGTTGGCGATCGTCGGGCTGCTTCCGAGTCCGCGCGTTCCATACGACCCGGGACGATTCTCGATCGACGTGCTCGGTGCGTTGGCGCTTGTGCTGCTCGCAGGCGCGCTCGTGGGCGCGTGGATCGCGACCCGGCCGGTGAGCGTCCCGCGGCGCGCCGACCACGAGGGACTGATCACCGCCACCGGTCTCGTCATGTGCGGGACCGCCCTCGCGATCTGGCTGCTCAACCCCTACCTCGCGCTGCTGGGGGTCCCGGCGGCCCACGCGTGGCTGGCCGGCACGGTGCACGACCCGCGAGTGCGGCTGGGTGCTTCCGTCGCCGCCGTGGTGATATCGCTCGTCCCCGCCGGCGTCGCGTTGGCCTGGATGGCCGGTCGGCTCGAGATCGGGGCCGAGGCACCCTGGCACCTGCTGCTGATGGTGAGCGGAGGGCACATCGGATTTGGGATCGCGCTGCTCGGCTGCATGCTGGCGGGCGGCCTCGTCGCGATATTCGCCGCCGCGGTCGGTCCCGGCGCGCCGTCGGCTCCCGAGCCGCGGGTCTCGGTGCGCGGGCCCGACCGACCCTCCGACGAGGTCGATCGCGATGACGGCGGCGGGGCGCCGAGCGGTTTTGACGTCGCCCCCGGTCGGGTACAAACCGGGATGGACGACAACAGACGGATCCTCGAGTCCCGCCGCCTAACGTTTCGCTTCCCGAAAGCCGATTAGAACCGTGAAAGAGGATCCCTCCCGAGCCCCTAAATGCCGCGATACACCGTCTCGAACGACCAGCGTGTGGCGACACTGAGAAGGCAGATCGCCACCGGCCATTACGCCGTGAACTCCACCAACGTGGCGAACTCGATCGTGCGCAAGCTGCGAGACATCAACCGCGCCCGGCAGGTGCTCAACGAGCCGGCAGGTGAACGAACCCAGCCGGGGGACGAATCGATCCGTCCCGGCCTCTGAGCTCGACGCCCTCCCCCGGGCCGGTCTCTCCGACGACCGTCAAGCCCGATCCCGTCGAGCGGACCGCCGCCGCGGCGGTCCGCACGCGAGCAGCGGGTAGCACCACGAGAAGCTCGTAGTCCTCGCCGCCCGCTGAGGTGAGGTCGGCAGGATCGACCGCCGCAGCAGCGGCGACGTCGAGCACGCCCGGTTGAGCCGGAAGGCGCTCGAGCTCGACCGTTACGCGGACCCCGCTCGCCGCCGCGACCTGGCTGGCGTCGGCGCCAAGCCCATCGCTCACGTCGATCATCGCCGTAGCCCCCGCCGATGCGAGCGCGGAGCCCGCCGCGATCCGCGGCGCGGGCTCGAGCTGGCGCCCTACGAGCTCGTCCGCCATGCGCGCGTCGAGCGACCGGCGGAGGTCGGGCCGCTCGAGCAGCAGCAGCCCCGCCGCCGCCCCGCCGAGCTCCCCGGTGACCGCGACGGCCTCACCCGGGGACGCGCCGTCGCGACCGACGACCGCCTCCGGCGAGGCGGCGTGTCCGACCACGGTCACCGCGAGCATCAGCACCGGCGAGCGCGTGAGGTCGCCGCCGAGAACGGCCGTGCCGGTGTCCACCGCCACCGCTGCGATGCCGTCGTAGAGCTCAAGGCACGCGGCCTCGTCGAAGTCCTCCGGTATCCCCAGCGCCACGTATGCCTCCCCGGGCTCTGACCCCATCGCGGCGAGGTCGGAGAGCGCCGCCGCGAGCGCCTTGCGCCCGATCGAGGCGGGCGGGGACCATTCGCGGCGGAAGTGGATGCCCTCCACGAGCGCATCGGTCGAGGTGACCGTCACCCCAGCCGGTGCGGTGACCGCCGCGTCGTCCCCGAGGCCAAAGTGCACCGGAGCCCGGGTCGGCGAGCGCCCGGCGCTGCGCAATCGCTCGGTGAGCCGCGCGATCAGGCCGAACTCGCCCTCGCCGCGCATCCTCGGCTCGCGGGTCAGGCGCTACTCCACCGGGTCGGCGCCCTGCTGGATGCCGGGAGCGTACGCGCCGGTGTCGCCGGTTCCGGTGTCGGTGCCGGTGCTCGGAGCCGTCGGGGTGGTGGTGGTGCCGCTGTCGTAGGTCCCGCTGTCGTAGGTCCCGCTGTCGTACGTGGAGCCGCTGTCATACGAGGTGCTCGAGGTGCCGCCGTTCGCGTACTCGCCGTAGAACGGCTCGTAGGTGACCGGATCCTCCGGGGCGGGGAAGTCCTCGCAGAAGTCACCCTTCGCGGTGAGCATGTAGTCGTGCCAGATCGGGGCCGCCAGCGTTCCGCCGAACGCGCTTCCCCCCAATGTCGAACGCGCATTAGGGTGTCCCACCCATACCGCGGTCGAGAGCTTCGGCGTGTAGCCCACGAACCAGGCGTCGGTGAAGTCGTCGGTGGTGCCGGTCTTCCCGGCCGCCGGGCAGCCGATGTTCGCGGCGGTTCCGGTCCCGCCCTCTATCACTCCCTTGAGGATGTCGGTGACCTCGTACGCGACGCCGTCGGAGAAAACGCGCTGGCGCTCGCCCTCCTCGGGCTCGTCGACGTCGCCGTTCGGGAACTCGACCCGCGTCACCGCGCGCGGGGTGTTGCGAATCCCGCCATCGGCGAGCGTCGCGTAGCCGTTCGCCATCTCCAGCGGCGTCACCCCGATCCGCAACCCGCCGATTCCCTCCGCCGGAACGGCGTCGAGGGTCGTCTCGATGCCCATGTCGTACGCGGTGTCTCGCACGTTCTCCGGGCCGAGGTCGAGATCCATCTGGGCGAACACCGTGTTGTCCGAGGCCTGGGTGGCCTCGCGGATCGACATCGAGCAGCCACACGCGCTGCCCTCCGCAGTGGTCACCCTCCACGGGCCGTACTCGGGGAGGTTGAGGTTGAGCACCCTCGAGTCGTAGGTCGTGGCATCCGGGTCGACTCCCTGTCTGATCGCCGTCGTGAGCACGTAAACCTTCATCGACGACCCCGGCTGGCGATGACCCTGGGCGGCGAGGTTGAAGTTGCTCTCCTGATAGGTGCCCGACGACGCCATCGCCACGATGTTCCCGTTCGCGGGATCGATCGAGACCACCGCGGCCGCCGGATCCGACGTGTAGCCGTGGTCGATGATCGCCTGCTTCGCCGCCTCCTGAAGATGCGGCTGAATCGTCGTGTACACCTTGAGCCCGCCCTGGCGCACGGTGGCGACGCCGTAGCGGCTGATCAGGTCCTGCTGCACGTAGTCGAAGAAGTAGGGCTCGCGGATCGTGGTGTAGCGGTAGCCCCGCTCGAGGCCGAGGCCCGCCTGGGATGCGCGGTCCGCGACTCCGTCTGTGATGTACCCCTGCTCGGCCATCTTCTGAAGCACCTGGTTGCGACGCTCCAGCGCGCCGGTGGGGTTGATTAACGGGTTGAAGCGCGACGGCGACTGCGGGAGACCGGCGAGCAGCGCGGACTCGGTCAGCTTCAGCTCCTGGACGGGCTTGTTGAAGTAGGTCTGGGACGCCGACTCGGCCCCGACCGACGTTCGGCCGTCGATCGTCCCGTACGAGGCGGTGTTGAGGTACTGCTCGAGAATCCAGCTCTTCGAGTGGGCGTCCTCGAGCTCCTCCGCGAGTGTCGCCTCGCGGATCTTGCGCTCGAAGTCACGCTCCGGGTCCGAGATGTAGAGGTTGCGGACGAGCTGCTGTGTGATCGTCGAGCCGCCCTGGACGATCTTGCCGGCCTCGAGGTTCTCGATCGCCGCGCGCGCGATCGCGTTGATGTCGATTCCGCTGTGCTCGTAGAAGCGCTCGTCCTCGATCGCGACCGTCGCGTGCTGGAGCTCCTTGGGGAGCCTTTCGATCGAGACGGGTGTCCGAACCACATCCGACTGGATGTAGCCGAGCCGGCTCCCGTCGGCCGCGAACACCTGCGAGCTGGTGCTTCGATCCACCGGCTTCAGCTCGTCGATCGGCGGCGCCTTGGCGGCGACGCTGAGCACCCAGATGCCCACGCCCAGGACGCCGACCGCGATCACCGTTGCGAACACGCCGATGCCAAGCAGGATCTTGTTTCGCGCCCTGCCGGAGCGTCGGCGCCGCCTGCGTTCCCGCTGCGTCATCGCCGGAAAAGGGTAGCCAGGCCGGTCTAAGGAACGCTAACTCGACCGGGTCGGCAAGCGCTCCATCAGTCCGGCCTCACCGAGCGTCTTCAGCGCGTGCTCCCGGAGCGCGGCCTCCTCGTCTCCGGTCCGCGTCCGTCCGGCCTGGCGCCCCGTCCCGACGTCGAGGCGGATCCCCTCGGGCGACGTCTCGGCGACCTCGATCATCGCGACCCCTGCGGCCTCGAGTGCCCGGCGGGCGGCGGCGACGTCGGCGTAGGGCGGTAACCACACCGACGCGGTCACCGGCGCCGACTGGTCCCCCGTCGAGTGGTTGAACAGCACTCCGGTGACGATCTGCTCGTTCGGCACCACCATCAGCCGCCCGTCGCCGGTGTCGATGTACGTGAACGTGAGCGTCACGTCGTCCACCCGACCGGTCTCCTCGTCGAACGTGACGCGATCGCCGATCCTGATCGGCTGCGTGATCGCGACGAGGATCCCGGCGACGAAATTGGCGATCGACTGGCGGGCGGCGAAACCGACGATGAGGCCGAGCAGCGCGCTGGAAGCGAGGATCCCGGTCGCGAGGCGCCTGATCGAGCCGAACTGGCTCAGCGCCAGCGCGATCCCGATCGCGAGGATGATCACGAACACGAGCCGGCGCACGACCTGGAGGCGCGTCTGGGTGGCGCGCGAGACGCCGTCCTCGGCGAAGCGCTCCGCGACGTGCTTCGCGCGCGCGAGTACGAGCCGATCGACGACGAATGCCACGGCGATGGTCACGACGAGGGTGACCACAGCCGAGATCTCGGCGCTGTTCTCGTCCCAGAAGCCGGACTCCACGCGGGGCACCGTACCCCCTACCGCCGTTGCTCGACAATGGTCCGATCATGCCTCGAACCCGCGCAATCCTGCTCGACGCGCTCGGCACCCTGGTCGAGCTCGAGCCGCCGTGGGTGCACCTCGCTGCTGCGCTCGGAGACGGCGTGCCGCCGGACCGGTTGCAGGCGGCGGTCCGTGCCGAGATGCGCTACTACCGCGCGCATAGCGACGAGGGACGGGACGCCGACTCGCTCGCCGATCTGCGCCAGCGCTGCGCCGACGTCCTGTCGCGGGAGCTCGGTCGCACTGTCGACGTCGAGACCCTGATGGCGGCGATCCGCTTCCGGGCGTTCCCCGACGCGCCGCCGGCCCTCGCTCACCTGCGGGAGCGAGACCTGACGCTTGTCTGCGTCTCGAACTGGGACTGCTCGCTGCCCGAGGTCCTCGAGCGCTCCGGGCTCGGGGGCGCCCTCGACGCGGTCGTGACCTCGGCGGCGGCAGGCGCGCGCAAGCCGGACCCGTCGATCTTCCTCCGGGCGCTCGAGCTCGCGGGGACCGCCCCCGGCGAGGCCGTGCACGTCGGCGACACCGCCGCTGAGGACGTCGAGGGGGCGCGCGCCGCCGGGATCCGCGCCCTGCTGCTGGACCGCAACGGTCGCGCCGGCCGCGATGAGCAAGCGATGATCACCTCGCTCGACGAGATAGACGACCATCTGGCGCCGTGAGCGCGAGGATCTACAAGAGTGGGGGTGGGCGGGGAATCTGATGTCGGGCCGCGCGCGAACATCTGATGCCATGACGACCGCAGTCGCTCAGGAGGTGTCCTACGCGAGCCTCGTCCACCGCGCCCTCGCCTTCTTCCTGGACAGCATCGTATGGCTGATCCTGCTCGGTCAGATCGCGGCCAACATCCCCGCGGACCTGTACGAGGACGCGCCGGTCGTGGTCGGCGTCATCTTCCTCGGGCTGTTCTCGATCGCCTTCAACTACTTCTGGTTCGCCGAGTGGAAGTTCGGCAAGACGCTCGGAAAGGCGATCGTCAGCATCCACGTGACGACCGAGGACGGCGAGCGGCTGCGCTTCGGCCCGGCCACGGTGCGCAACATCATGCGCCTGATCGACGCGTTCGGCATCGGCCCGATCATGATCGAGAACTCGGAGCGCCACCAGCGCCTCGGCGACCGCTTCGCCCATTCGATCGTCGTCCGCGACAAGCCACCACCGCCCCGGCCGGTTCCGGCGCGCCCCCTTCCCTCGCCGACCAACCCTGGCCACAATCCGGAACACGCAGTTGCGCCGGCCCCGGCTCCCGCCGCCGCCGCGATGCCAGCCGCGCCGCCCGCACCCGCCAAAAAGTCCAAGCCGTGGGCGAACTCAGTCGGGATTCCCACCGCGACCTGGCGGCCGATCCACATCGTTTGGGCGGTGCTGGCGATCATCGGCCTGATCATCGTCGAGAGCACGATCGTCACGGTCTTCGACCCGGATCCCGACAGCGGCGGCGGGTTGCTGGCCATCCAGGGCCTCGTGGCGCTCAACCTCGTCGGCGTAGCGTTCGGGTTCGCGTCGCTTCGAGAATCGCCCGTCGTGGCACCGGGGCGGCTCGGCCTGCGTGGCTTCGCCCCCTCCGCCCTCGGCATCGCGGCGCTCGCCTACCTCGCATACATCGTTTTCGCGGCGATCTACGCGCCGCTGTTCAGTCCCGAGCAGGAGGACGTCACCCGCGACCTCGGCGTCGACGAGGGCGGCGTAGCGGCGGTGGTGGCCGGAGTGCTGATCGTGGGCGTCGCGCCGTTCTCCGAGGAGGTCTTCTTCCGGGGGTTCATGTACGGGGGCTTGCGCCCGAGGATGCCGGTGTGGGCCGCAGCCGCGATCTCGGGGCTGATCTTCGGCCTGCTCCACTACACGGGTCCCGACAGCCTCGCCGTGGTCCCCCAGCTCGCAGTGCTCGGCATCCTGCTCGCGTGGCTCTACGAGCGCACGGGATCGCTGTGGCTGCCGATCATGCTGCACGCCGTCAACAACGCGATCGCGTTCGCGGTCCTGACGTCGTCGTGAGCGCGCGGCTCAACAAGGGTGTGGGTGGGCGGGGAAGTTGATGTTGGGCCACCCGCGAACATCCGATGAAACGAGCGCGGTATCCGAGCTCGCGCCCGCGGTCGTCGCGACGGGCCTGCGCAAGAGCTACGACGGTCGCGTCGCGGTCGACGGGATCGACTTCGTCGTCGAGCAGGGGATCTGCTTCGGGTTCCTGGGACCGAACGGCGCGGGCAAGACTTCGACGATGAAGATGATCTACGGGCTCGGCGCGATCGACGGCGGCGAGCTCGCGGTGCTCGGCATGGACGCGGCGCGGGAACGACGCGCCGTCAAGCAGCGGCTCGGCGTCGTGCCGCAGGAGACGAATCTCGACGGCGAGCTGACGGTGCGCGAGAACCTGCTCTACCACGCGCGCTACTTCGGCATCGACCCCGCCGTCGCGGCGCGACGGGCGGACGAGCTGCTCGAGTTCTCGCTGCTCGACGAGCGTGACCGGGATCGCGTGTGGGCGCTCTCGGGCGGGATGAAGCGGCGCCTGCTCGTAGCCCGGGCGCTGATCAACGAGCCCGAGCTGGTCGTGCTCGACGAGCCGACGACGGGCCTCGACCCGCAGGCGCGGCTAGCGGTGTGGCGGGCGCTCGATCGCCTCAAGCGCAGTGGAGTGACGCTGCTGATCACCACCCACTACATGGAGGAGGCGGCGAGGATGTGCGATCGGCTCGTGATCATGGACCACGGGAAGATCGTCACCGAGGGCGACCCCGGTGAGCTCGTTCTGGAGCACGTCGGCCGCGAGGTGCTCGAGCTGCGACTCGCGGAGGAATGCGACGCCGATGGGCTGCTCGCCGCCCTCGACGGCGGTGTCGACGGGCACGATCTCGCCGAGGACCTGCTGATGCTGTACACCTCGGACGCCGAGGCGCTCCTGGCCGAGATCGACCACAACGAGTACCCGCACGACTCGGCGCTCGTTCGCCAGGCGACGCTCGAAGACGTCTTCCTGCGGCTCACCGGAAGGAGCCTCAGAGAGTGAGTGCGAGGCTCTGCAAAGGTGTGGGTGGGCGCGGAATTTGATGTTGGGCCGAGCGCGAACACCAGTGATATGAGTGCGATGCAGGAGGGTGCATACGCGGGGCTCGGCCGGCCTGTAGCCCTCCGCGACCTGATTCCCTCGCCGCGCCACGCGGCCGCGGTGTGGATGCGCAACGCGCGCGTGTTCTCGAAGCTGTGGAAGGGGGTCCTGCTCCCGCAGTTCATCGACCCGCTCTTCTACCTCGTCGCGCTCGGATTCGGGCTCGGCACGTACGTCGCGCGGATCAACGGCGTTCCGTACGAGGACTTCATCGCTCCCGGGCTGATCGCCTCCGCCGCGATGTGGTCAGCGGCGTTCGAGACGACCTACAACGTGTACCTGCGAATGAACGAGACGCGCCTCTACGACGCCGTGCTCGCGACTCCCGTCGAGGTCCAGGACCTGGTCGCCGGCGACCTCGCGTGGAGCGCCTCGCGGGCGGCTGTGTACGGGACCAGCTTCCTGGTCGTCGTCACGCTGTTCGGGCTGGTCAGCTCGCCGTGGGCGGTGATGATCCCGCTCTTCGTCCTGCTCGGCGGCCTTTGCTTCTCGGTCGTCGGCTACACGTTCACGTCGCTGATCCCGAAGATCGACCTCTACAGCTACTTCTTCACGCTGTTCATCACGCCGATGTTCCTTTTCTCGGGGATCTTCTTCCCGTTCGAGCGCCTGCCCGGATGGGTCGAGGTGGTGGCGTGGTTCACGCCGCTCTTCCACATGGTCGAGATCACTCGCGGGCTCGCCACAGGCCCCGACGCGCTCGAGATCGCAATCCACACTGCGTGGCTGGTGGTAGTCAGTGCCGCGCTGTTCTACGTGCCCGTGCGGGCGCTTCGCAGCCGGCTCGTGGCGTAGCCGATGCCGGTCTGGCCGCCGGGGGGTTGGAATAGAATCCCCCGCGGTGAAGATCCGGGAGGGACGTCTCATCCCCGTCGCCGCGGTCAGCGCGACGGCCCTGCTCGTACCGGCGCCGGCCCTCGCGGGCGACAAGGTCCCGAGGCCAGCCGACCCCACTCCCGCTTCGCCCACCGCGCCGCAGGGTCCCCAGGGCGCGGGGCAAACGACCTCACTCGATCTGAAGCTCCGAGGTGCGAAGAACAACAAGGTGCGGGTCGGCAAGCACGCGAGGCTGCTCGGAACTCTGCGGCCGTGGCAGCCCGACCAGCTAGTCGCTGTGACCCTCCTGCGCGGTGACCGCACCGTGAAGAAGAAAGTCGTGAGCGTAAGCCGCGGCGAGGGCGACGCGGGACACTTCGAGTTTCGCGGCCCGGTGCTCGTCAACCCCGGACACTACGAAGCGATCGCGCAACTCGTCGGAGGCGGCGCGACGGCCCGCAGCGGCACGTTCAAGATCTCCTACCCCGGCCTTCACAAGGGATCGAGGGGCAAGGACGTGAAGATCTTCAACCGCCTGCTCGACAAGCAGGGGTACGTCCCGTCCAACGGCCGCCGGTTCACGGCGCGCACGGGGCGGGCGGTGCTCGCATATCGCAAGGTGCACGGGATGGCGAAGTCCACGCGCGCCACGCCGGGGATCTTCAGGACGCTGGCCGACCGACGTGGCGCCTACAAGCTCAGGCACCCGGGCGCCGGCAGGCACGTCGAGGTGTCAATCGGCCGTCAGGTGATGGCGCTGGCCCATCACGGCAAGGCGAAGCGGACCTATCACGTGTCGACGGGTAAGGCGTCCACGCCCACCGTCCGGGGCCACTTCCGCTTCTACCGCCGCCAGCCGGGATTCAACGCCGTCGGCATGTACTACTCCGTCTACTTCCACGGCGGGTATGCGATCCACGGATATCCGAGCGTTCCCGCCACCTACCCGGCGAGTCACGGTTGCGTGCGCACGCCGATTCCCGACGCCCGCAGCATTTACAACTGGGTGAGCCTCGGGATGTCGATCTACACCTACTAGTGCCCCCATGACTGAGGCGAGCTTCCGCGCGATCCTGGTCGCGTTCGGGATCTCGCAACTCGCGCTCGCGGGTTGGATGGTCGTATCACCGGAGTCGTTCTTCGACTCGATCGGGGGGTTCGGGGGGCGCAACGACCACTACATCCGCGACAACGCGGCGTTCCCGTTCGCGATCGGCGTCGGATTGCTCGTCGCCGTTAGCCGTCCGTCGTGGCGGTTCCCGGTCCTGCTCGTGTCGGCGGTGTGGTACCTCGCCCACAGCGTCAACCACCTCGTCGACATCGGCGAGTCCGATCCCGACTGGGCTGGCCCGGTGGACTTCGTCGTGCTCCTGGTCACGGGGCTGACGCTGCTGCTGCTCGCGGTGCTTGCGGCTAAGGTCGAGGAGAGCACCCGCCGGTGAGCCCCTCGGCCAGAGACGTGCTGCTCGAGGAGCTGCGGGCGCACGCGCTCGTGATCGGAGAGGTGACGCTGACCAGCGGGCAGAAGGCGTCCTATTACGTGGACGCCAAGCGCGCCCTGCTGCGACCGCGGGCCTTTCGCGCTGCCGGGGAGCTGGTCGCGGGGGCGGCGGCCGCGGTCGGCGCGCGCGCCGTGGGCGGGATGTCGATCGGAGCGGACCCGATCGCATGCGCTGCGCTGGCGGCGCCGGGCGGCGACGGCCTCGTCGCGTTCTTCGTCCGCAAGGAGCGCAAGGCCCACGGCCTGCAGCGCTGGCTCGAGGGTCCCGAGCTCGAGCCGGGCACGGCGTGCCTCGTCGTCGAGGACGTGGTGACCACGGGGGGATCGACCGTGCGCGCGATCGAGCGGGTTCGCGACGAGGGCCATCACATCGTGGGCGTGCTGTGCGTCGTCGACCGGCTCGCCGGGGGCGACGAGGCGATCGAGACGGCGAGTGGAACGCCGCTCCGCTCGCTGGCCACGATCGACGAGGTCTATCCCGAGCGGCCGGACGGCTGACGGCCGCGCAGGCTGCGGGCCATGCGACGGACCTCGTCGCCGTGCGCTCCGGCCCTGGATCCTCCACGCCCCGAGCAGGATTCGAACCTGCGGCCTACTCCTTAGGAGGGAGCGCCGACGGGGACGACGCCTGACGACGCGGGACGACGGACCACGGCTGCAGACACGGGTTTCGTGCCCGCCGGAGGGGTCGGAATCGACCTCCAGGCGGAGCGGCGATCCGGACGTTTGGGCCACTACTGGGCCATGACCGACCGAGAGCGAGAGGCCCGCGAGCTGGCGCTCCGCGCCTGCCGGGAGCAGGGCTGTACGTGCGACGTGGAGATCACGATCGAGACGGTCGAGGGGTTGGACGCCCCGGCCGCGGCCCGCTCACGCTCCATAGACTCGATCGTACGCGAGCGAAGGAGCTGGCATGAGCAAGCTGATCTACTCGATGGGAGTCTCGCTGGACGGCTTTGTCGCCGACACCGACGGGTCGATCGACTGGGGCGGGCCGGACGAGGAGCTACACCGGTTCCACAACGAGCAGACCCGGGAGCTGGGCGCGCACGTGATGGGGCGGCGGCTGTACGAGACGATGCTGTACTGGGAGACGGTCGACGAAAGCTCGTCCAACTCCGAGCACGAGATCGAGTTCGCCGAGCTGTGGAACCCGCTGCCGAAGCTCGTGTTTTCCCGCACGCTCGAACGCGTTGAGGGCAACGCGAGGCTGGCCACCGGCGACCTCGCCGAGGAGGTCGAGAGGCTGAAGCGAGAGACCGACGGCGACGTGGGGGTCGGCGGCGCGAACTTCGCCTCGACGTGCATCGAGCTTGGCCTGGTCGACGAGTACAGGCCGTTCGTGTACCCGGTCGCGCTCGGCGGCGGGCTCCCTTTCTTACCGCCCCTGGCCGAGCGGATCGAGATGCGGCTCGTCGAGACGCGGGAGTTCGCGATGGGCGTCGTCTACCTCCGCTACGAAGCTGCGTAGTGCTCGACGAGTCGATGGACTGGCGGATTGTGGCAGCGGCGCCGGCGGTTTTTAGGGACTCGCCTCCCGGTCACTTGTGCCACTGACCGGCGCGCGCCAACCGCGAGATGGCTACCGTGGAGCGCAGGGCTTCCGCGACTGGCTTGCCAGTTGGACTGAGACGTTCGGCGAGGAGTGGGAAATCAGCTTCAAGCAGGCGAGGGCGATCGATGACGAGCGGGTGCTGGTAACCGGCTGGACGAAGGCACAGGGATTGCGCGGCGGCGTCACAGTCGAGGAGGAGTTTTGGTTGATCATTACGGTGCGCGGCGGCAAGGTAACCCGGGCCGCGGTCTACACGGACCGCGTCCAGGCCCGCGAAGCCGCCGGGCTGTCGGAGTAGGCGATGTCGGAGGCGAATGTACCGACGACTTTCGTCGCCGATCGGCGGTCGCCACGTGCAGCGGCGCTCGCGGTGCCACCCTCCCCTGTGTGGGGCCGGGTGTAGGCTCATCGGGAAGCGATGACGATGAGGAAGGCCGGAAACCGTGGCTCATGAGAGCGGCGCTTCCAATGGCTCGACCCGTCTCGCCTACATCCTCGGAGTGCCGCTGGCAGACGGCGCCGTTCGAGAATGGCCGCAGATGGGAGAGATCGTCCGGGGCCGCGACCAGATCGGCGCGGTCGAGGGGCACTTCGAGGATTTCAAGCTGGCGGTTGGAGAACGCCGCAGCTTCGGCGACTTCCTGCTCGTCGAGTGGAGCGCCGACTACGGTGACGGCGCCATCTACCGCAACGTGACGATCGCCGAGATCGAGGACGGCGAGGCCGTGCGGGTCACCGACTACTGGGGCATGCCGTTCGATACTCCGGGTTGGCGCCAGGAAATGACGGACCGGCTCGACATGCCGGCCGACGGTCGGTGGCCGTCGGCCGACCGGCTCTCGCACGGCTGAATCGCCGTCTGCAACACAGCGGTCTGAGAGCGGGCTGCTCATCGTTGGCCCGACCCTCTCCCCTGCGCGGGATACTGAGCGGGCGATGTCGCAGGAGAACGTGGAGCGGGTTCTGCTTGGCTACGGCGACTGGAATCGACGGGACTTCGACGCCGTGGTCGAGGTATTCGATCCCGAGATCGAGTGGACGATGGTCGGGGCGACCCGCTTCCCCGGCACCGAAGGGACCTACTACGGGCACGACGGCGTCCGCGAGTTCTGGCGGCTGTTCATCGAGCCATGGGCCGAGTTCCATATCGAGGTCGAAGAGACGCGGGCAGCGGGCGATCTCGTCGTGGCTTTCGTCCGCTTCCATGGAGAGGCACGTGAGGGCCTTGAACTGGAGGCTCCGTTTGTACACCTCCTGGACTTCCGTCACGGCAGGGTCGTTCGTTTCCGGTCCTTCGACAACCGAGCCGAAGCCCTCGAAGCCGCCGGGCTTGAGGAGTAGGCGATGTCGGAGGAAAACATCGAGATCATGCGTCGGCTGGTCGAGGAGTTTCAGGCGGGAATGGAGCGTGGCGATCCCGGCGGGTTCTTCGATGCGGGACTCTTCGCTGCCGATTCCGAGTGGGTAACGCCCCAGTTCGAGGGGAGGCGGGTCTGGCGCGGCCGCGAGGGGTTCGTGGAGTTCATGCGCACCTGGACCGAGGACTTCGAGGACTGGTCGATTCGGGTCGAGCGCTTGATCGATGCGGGCGGTGACCGAGTTGTCGCGCTCACGCACCACTCCGCAACCGGAAGGGCTAGCGGCGTGCCGGTCGAGGGTAACTACGGCGTGATCTACGAACTGAAGAACGGACGCATAACTCGGACGACCCTCTATGGGTCCCACACCGCGACCCTGAAAGCCGCCGGGCTGTCGGAGTAGGCGATGTCGGAGGAGAACGTGGAGGTAATCGGCGCTGCGTACGAGGCGTTTGCCGGACGCGGGGTCGATGGGTTCCTGGAGTACCTGACCGAGGATGTTGATCACCGAGCGATGGAGGGAGCGCCAGACGACCGCGGCCCGATGCATGGCAAGGAGGCCTTACGCGCTTACGTGCAGGACTGGCTCGACACATTCGATGGGTTCACTGCCCGGCCCGTCGAACTGATTGACGCAGGGGAGAACCAGGTTGTTGCAGTTATTCGAATCAGCGGGCGAGCCAAGCTGAGCGGTGTTGAGACCGATTTGACCTACGCCGCCGTCTACGGGATCCGCGACGGAAGGATCGCCCGTGGGCGCGAGTACGCGACGCGGGACGACGCCCTCGAAGCCGCCGGGCTTCAGGAGTAGGCGATGTCGGAGGAGAACGTCGAGATCGCCCGACAGCTGTTGGAGCTTTGGAAGCGAGGCGATCACGGCGGCGGAAGGGAGTTCTACGACGAGAGCTGCGTGGTTGTCTTCAGCGCGTCCTGGTTTCCGGACCCGGGCGCGTACAGGATCGGCGCCGAGACGCTGGATGCCTGGGCCGCTTTCACCGACGCGTTTGAGCAGGTTGAGTCCGGGGTCGACCGTATCGTCGAAGCGGGCGAGCTGGTCGTAGCGTTGACTTACGTTCGCGGTCGAGGCCGTGCAAGCGGCGCCGCGGTCAGTGCGGAAACTGCCATTGTCTTTACGTTTCGGGATGGGAAGGTCGCTCGCGTTGAGCTGACGGACAGGGCCGAAGCCCTCGAAGCCGCCGGGCTGACGGAGTAGGCGATGTCGCAGGAGAACGTGGAGATCGTGCGCGAAGCCTGGAGGGGCTTCATAGAGCGAGGCGTCGATGGCGTCATTGAGTACTACGCGGAGGGCGGAGGCGTTTGGGCCACGACGGGGCCAGAGGCGCTGAACCCGATGCGGCCGAATTCCGCTTTGCAATGCGACGCCCCGAGCAGGATTCGAACCTGCGGCCTACTCCTTAGGAGGGAGTCGCTCTATCCAACTGAGCTATCGGGGCTCACTCCGGCTGATCGTAGAGGCTCTCGGCGGCCAGCTGGTTGACACGCCGGTCCCACAGCTGGATCTCGAGGTAGTCGTCGTCGCCCATTCCCTTCACCGCGTCCACCGCGATGAGCGTGAAGCGGCCGTCGTCGATCGGCGCCTGGTCGACGACTTCGCGGTCGAGCTCCGCGGTCGCGACGACCGCGCCCCGCACCAGCGGCACCCCCCACACCAGCGTGACCTCGCCGGCGCGTCCGCCATCCGTGCGCCACGCCCCGATCACCGCGTCGTTGAGGTCGATCTGCCACTCCGGATTGGCCTCCGCGACAACGTCGGTGAAATCGGCGCTGGCGCGCAGCTCCCGCGGCTCGTCCTCGTTCGGCCGCACGAACGAGACGTGACCGAAGTACTCGATCGGGTTCTCCCCTTCGGACTCACCCCGTCCCGTGACCGGGACGTAGACCCTCCCGCCCCAGGCCCGTTCGGGGAACCACTCCACCGTTTCCGAGTCGAGAACCGTCCCCGCCTCCTCGGTGAGTGGCGCGCACGAAGCCTCGAACTCGCCCCGCAGCCGCTCCGCCCAGCGGCCGTACGGGAGCTTCTCCTGCGCGGAGTCCGCGATGAAGCGTGGGATGGGCCGTGAAAGCGGCGGGCTCATAACAACTCCCATGTTCGCGCTCGGCCCAACATCAAATTCCCCGCCCACCCCCACCTTTGTAGAGCCTCGCGCTCACCCGATCACCCTACGAAGATCGGCGGCCGCGCGCTCGGGTGGGTAGATGTCCACTTCGACGCCGGTGCCCATCTCGAATCCCGCCCGGATCGTCAGCCGCGGGAGGATGTCCACGTGCCAATGGAACTCGTCGCTGCCCCGCGGCGCGGTGCGCACCCAGAGGTTGAGCTGCGGCGAGCCGAGGAGCTCGGCCAGCGCGGCGAGCGCGAGTCGCACCATCTCCGTCCCCACCTCACCGTCGTGCTCGAAGCTCGCCGCGGGTCGGCGCGGGATCACACGCAGCTCGAACGGAGCGCGGGAGGCCCACGGAGCGACGAGCAGGGCATCGTCGTCGATCGCCACGAGCCGGTCACGGCGGCGCACCTCCTCGGCCGCGACGTCCTCGAGCAGGTGGCCGCCGGCCGTGCGCTCGTGGTAGGCGGTGAAGCGCTCCCGCTCGCGCGCGACGTCGATCGGGACGAAGTCGAGCGCGTAGAGCTGCGCATGCGTGTGCTCGAGCGAGGCTCCCGCGTCGGGGCCCTCGTTGACGATCAGGTGGCAGTAGGCCGCTTCGCCGGCGTGGGCTCGGATCCGTTCGCGCCATGTGGTCACCGCCGCGGCAAAGCTCTCCCCGGACAGCTCCGCCAGCGCCGCAACGTGGTGTGGCGCGTTCACGATCACCTCGTGCGCGCCGCGAGCCGCGGACGACGAGAACGCGTCCGGCGCACCCGACCGCGTCGAGCCCGCAAGCGGATCGGCCGAGCTCGCGATTCCGGATTGGGCCGCAGCCGCGACCTCCTCCGTGTCGTTACCCGACAGCACCGGGTAGAGGTTCGGCACCACGCGCGTGGTCCAGCCCGGTGTGTCCGGCTCGCTGCCGGCCGGCCGGTCAGCGTAGACCTCGGGAGGGGTGCGGTCCTCGTGGCCCTCGCAGAACGGACACTCGGCGCCGGCGTCCGCGGGCTGCTCCCGTCTCGCGCCGGCGAACGCGTCCGGGCGCTCGGCCCGGCCGGGCGCAAGCACCGAGCGCAGCCCGGTGAGCTGATCGATCCGAATCTCGGCAATCACATCACGCGCCAACTTCGCAAGCGAAATTGGCGGTCTCTTCTGGCGTCGGCGACTCTCAGGCCTCCGGACGGCGGGTCCCGCCGTCGTCGCGCTCCTGAAGCGCACTGAGCGCGCCGGTGAACGGCTTGATCAGGTCGAGCGGAAGCGGGAACACGATGGTCGAGTTCTGGTTCACGCCCAGCTCGAGCAGCGTCTGGAGGTAGCGGAGCTGGAGCGTGGCCGGGTTCTGACTGATGATCGTCGCAGCGTCGGAGAGCTTCTCGGCCGCCTGGAACTCCCCGTCCGCGTTGATGATCTTTGCGCGCCGCTCGCGCTCGGCTTCGGCCTGGCGCGCGATCGCCCGCTGCATCTCGGCGGGGAGCTCGACGTCCTTGACCTCGACGGTCGACACCTTTATCCCCCACGGCTCTGTCTGGTCGTCAATGATCTGCTGAAGTTCAGTGTTGAGCCGCTCGCGCTCCGACAGCAGCGCGTCGAGTTCTGCCTTGCCGAGCACCGAGCGCAGTGTCGTCTGCGCGATCTGCGACGTCGCGAGCAGGAAGTTCTCTACCTCGGTGATCGCGCGGTTCGGGTCCACGACCCTGAAGTAGACGACGGCGTTCACCCGGACAGTGACGTTGTCGCGCGAGATCAGCTCCTGCGGCGGTACGTTCAGGGTCACGGTCCGCAGGTCGACGCGGACCATGCGGTCGATGACCGGGATCAGCAGGATCAGGCCCGGGCCCTTCTGGGCGATCAGCCGGCCGAGCCGGAAGATCACACCGCGCTCGTATTCGCGCAGAATCCGGATCGCCGAGGCGAGCAGGATCAGCACGAAGAGGGCAATTACGACGATGACCGCTATCGCAACTCCCACTATGCAGCTCCTTCCTGGGCCTTCTCCTCCGTGCCCGCGCCCGCCGTCTCCTTCTGATTCGGAGGGAGGGGCCGCACGATAAGGGTCAGACCGTCAACGGACTCGACCCGGACTCTATACCCGCGATCGAGGCTGCTGTCCTCGGCCGCCGGCCGGGCGCGCCACAGCGCCCCCTCGACGAAGACCTGGCCCACAGGATCGAGCGGCTGGCGGACCTCGCCGGTCGCCCCCACCATCTCCTCCCACCCGGTGCGCACGGGGCGCCGGTGCGCGAGGACGGTGCGCTGCACCGCGAAGGCCATGAACCCACCGAGCAGCAACCCCGTGATGACCACCGCGGGCACCGATACCTCGAAGTCATCGGAGTCGGTGTTGTAGAGGAGCAGGCCCGAGGCGATCAGCGCCACTACCCCGGCCCCGCCGAGGATCCCACTCGTGAGATGAGCCTCCGCGATGATCAGGGCGACGCCACCGGCCAAAAGCAGGATCCCGACCAGGGTCACCGGCAGCTGCGCTGTGCCGTACAGGCCGAGCAGAAGCGAGATCGCGCCGAGCACGCCTGGGAGGATGGTGCTCCCCCCGCTGAACAGCTCCACCGAGATGCCCACCAGTCCGGCGATCAGAAGCAGGTAGGCGATCGTCGGGTTGACGATGATCTGGAGCAGGTCGTACTGGAGCGGCATGTCGTGCTGCTCGATGACGAGGCCATCGGTGTCGAGCCGCTGCGACTTCGGTCCTCGAACGCGAAACCCGTCCAGCTCCTGGAGGAGCTGGGGCTCGCTGGCGGCAATCGCGTCGATCAGTCCCGCGCGCTCAGCCTCCTCGGCGGTGCGGTTGACGGCGTCGGTAACCATCTTCGAGGCCAGGTCGCCGTTGCGACCGTGCTCCTCGGCGAGCGCGCGGACGTACGCCGCGGCGTCGTTCTCGATCTTCCGCCCCAGTACCTTGTTTGTCTCGCCCGGCCCGATCGAGATCGGAGTCGCCGAGCCGATGTTCGTCTGCGGCGCCATCGCCGCGACGTCGGTCGCCTCGGTGATGAACAACCCAGCCGAAGCCGCCCGCGCCCCGTCGGGGGACACGTATGCGATCACCGGCATCGGCGCGGCGATGATGTCCTTGACCATCTCGCGGGTCGAGCTGTCGAGCCCGCCCGGGGTGTCGATGCGGATGATCGCGACCTCCGCCCCGTCTTCCTCCGCGTCGTCGAGCGCCTGCCCGAGCCACTGCTCGGTCGCCGGGTCGATCGTCCCCGTGAGCTCGATCGAGTACGCGATCCGGCCCTCGTCCTGTCCGGCGCCCGGTGCAACGAGCATAAGCGAACCCGCGACGGCTGCCACCGCCGACAGGAGGACGCGAATCGCACGCGCGATCACGCACTCATTATCCGCCCCGGCCGAGGCGGGGGCCGCCGTCAGCGCGCGTAGCGCTCGATGTCGGCGGCGAGCTCATCTTCGCTTGCGTACACCCCGCGCCGCACATAGGCCAGTTTGCCCGTCGAGTCGTAGAAGGCGGTCGCCGGGAACTCGATCGCGGCGTCGATGAGCGCGGCGATCTCGAGGTTGGGATCGAGATAGCTCGGATACGGGACCGGGAACTCGGCGAGGAACTCGGCCGCGGCGTCCTCGCCGTCGTCCGAGTCGACGCCGAGGAATGCCACCTGCTTCCCCTGCTTTACGGCCTGCGACTGGAAATAGGCGAACTCGGCCCGGCACGGCCCGCACCATGAGGCCCACTTGTTGACCACGACCGGGTGCCCGCGCAGCTCCCGGAGCCGAGCCTCGAACGCCTCGGCGCCTCCCGGCAACAGCTCGTTCTGCTGCTCGTGGATCTGCGCCAGCTTGGTCGGCGCCCCCTTCAGCGCCGCGTCGAAGGCCGGGCCCGCGGCCGCCGGTGCGTTCTCCTCGTCGCTGCCGCACGCAGCGAGCGTTACGGCCGCTGTGACGGCGACGAGGGCCAAGAGCAAATGTTTGCGGTTGCTCATGGGCCCATTCAACCGTACGGTCATTACGGGGCGCCGGATGGTTTAATAGGTACTGGTCCACCGGGAATCTGGACCGCGAGGGAGGGCGTCCGGCCCGGCTATAGACACCGGGTCCCGGCGACCTCCAGCGACTATTGCGCTCCCCCTGCGAGTCGTGCATGCCGTGAGAGCGCGCGACCAATGGCCCTGAATGGCTGACAGTTCTCAAGCCGCGGGCGCGAGCAAGGCCCGTCCGAGCGCCGCTGTCAAGCGCGCCGACCTCGAGCGCGTGCAGGAGTTCACGCGCGAGCCGATCCTGCTCGAGGGCGAGGGCCTCGACGAGCTGGTCCCCGGGAGCGCGCCGCGGCTCGCGCTCGACGCGGCGCTCGAGGAGATCGCCGCTGGCCGCGAGAACGCCTCGATCGAGTGGCGACGCGACTACTCGCTGCTGCTCGGTCTGGAGCGCCTGCTCGACGAGGAGGCGCCGCACCTCGCGGACGGAGCGGAGCTCTCGGCCCACCAGGTCGACGCGCTGTCGGGGACCCTCGCGGCGCTGACCGCCGAGGTCGAGGACCCGGGAGCGAACGGGCGCTCGAACGGCCGGCCCTCGGCGACGCGCGACACACGGGCGGCGACGAACGGGGATGAGGAGGGCTCCAACGGACCGCCACCAACCGACGAGGACGAGCTTCTGGCGCCCGACGAGGAGCCGCGGGACTGGGAGGAACCCGGCGCCGCCGAGGAGGTGATCGAGGAGGCTCCCGAGGACCCTGGCGCGAGCCGCCGGTTCTGGTTCGAGCACGCGACGGGCTCCGGGAAGACGGTCGCAGCCATGGGCTTCGTCGAGGCGTCGCGAACGGGCGGCGTACTGATCCTCACGCACCGGCGAAACCTCGTGAACCAGTTCATCGGCGAGATCAAGGACCGCGGCTATGGCGATCGGCTCTCGCCCGCACTGCTCAACGGCACGGACCATCCCTACGGGCCGGTGACCGTCGAGACGTACCAGTGGTTCGTGCGCAACGCGAGCCGGATCTCCGACGCGTACGCGATCGTTGTCTGCGACGAGGCCCACACGGCGCTCGGCGAGAAGACCAGCGCGTGCATCCGCAGCTGGCAGGGACCGGTCTACATCGGCATGACCGCCACCGGGGCGCTGATCGCGCGCCACGTCGCAGACCTCTTCCCCACCCAGACCTCCCGGTTCGACCTCGCCCAGGCCGCGCGCCGCGGCGTGATCGCGCCGCTGCGATGCCTCCGGATCCCGCCCGGGCCGGGGGTTCGCACGCTCGCCAAGGTGCCGCTGCGAAAGGGCGAGGTCGACCAGGACTTCGACCAGGAAGAGCTGGCCAAGCTCTTGGACCAGCAGCCGTTCAATGTCGCGGTGGCGGACCTATACCGGTCGCGCTTCCGCCGCGTCCCGGGCGTCATCTACACGGCGGGCGTGCGCCACGCCCACCACGTCGCCGAGGCGCTCCGGGACGCGGGGATAGACGCCCGCCCCGTCTCCGGCGAGACTCCGAAGCGCGAGCTCGCCGAGACGCTGGCGGCGTTCGAGCGCGGCGAGGTCGACGTGCTCTGCAACGCGATGCTGCTCGCGGAGGGCTGGAACTCGCCGCGCGCGACGATCTGCATGCACCTCGCGCCGACCGCCTCGAGGCGCGTGTACCAGCAGCGCGTTGGCCGCGTCACCCGGCGCGCGCCGGGCAAGGAGGCGGGGATCGTGATCGACTTCGTCCACCCGGCGACGACGCACGACGAGACGATCATCACCCTGCACAGCCTGCTCGACCGCGACGTATACCGGGGAGGGGCGATCGTCGTCGGGCCCGTGCGGCGCGGTCGCGGGCGGCGGGTGCGGGTCGAGCGCCGGATCGTCCCCGTGTCGGCGAGCTCCGAGCGCCGGCTCGCGGTGCTCGAGCGAGAGCTGTGGCGGATCGCCGTCGAGCACCTCAACTACTCCGAGCAGCACGCATGGGCGGCGCTCGCCGGAGCGCGCGTCACGCCCAACAACTGGCGCCGCGCGAAGGCGATGATGCAGCACGACCAGTCGAAGGAGCTGCGCAAGAGGTTCCTGCTGACCTGCGTGCAGCGCAACCGCAACCACCAGCTGCGCCTCAAGGCGCTGGGCGAGATCGCGGCGCTACGGGACCCTGACTCCTTCGACGAGGCGATCGACATGGTGGGTGGATGGTCGCGGGACGACAAGCGCGCCGGGACCAAGGTCCTCCTTCAGGCGCTCGCCGAGCGCAGGATCGGCCGCCGCGACCAGGCACAGGCCTGGGTGTGGAGGCTCGCGTCCTTCACCCGCGAGCTTCACGAGGAGTACGCAGTCCAGCGCTGGCCCGAGACCAAGCGCCTGCTGGGCCTGTTCGTGAACTCGTCGGGCCGCGCCCATGGACGCAACGCACGCCGGATCGTCCACGCGGCGCGCCAGCACGATCGCCGCCTCGCGGTCGCGCTCCTCGCGGCCGCCGTCGCGCACACGCCGGAGGCGGAGGAGGCGCTACGCGGCGCCCGGATGCGGACCTCGCGCAAGCCCTCCGCGGTCGCACGCGAGCTGCTGCGCAACTTTCCCCGCTCGGGCGGCAGGCGCCGGCGGCGGCGCTCGAAGTCGGGCAGCGAGAACGGGAAGCCGAACGAGGGTGACCCGCCCGACCGCGCGCCCGAAGAGGCGCCGGCCTAGCCGGCGCTCAGCTCGACCTCCCCGGCACCGAGGGCGACCCGGAGGCCCGACTCCAGCTCGACTACCAGGTTCCCCAACGGGTCGATCCCAGCCGCAACTCCGCGGCCGTCCTGCGAGCCGGGAGGTCCACCTTCCCACGCGACCTCACGTCCGCGCAGCGCATCGCGCTCGGCGTACGCGGCGAGCACCAGGTCGCGCGGCGCCTCGACCCACTCTCCGAGCCGGTCGTTGAGCGCCTTCAGCGTCTGCTCCACGCTCGCGCCGTGCCCGATCGACGTCGCAGGCCAGCGCAGATCCGCCGGCAGCTCGCCCTCCTGGATCGAGACGTTGAGCCCCACGCCGATCACGGCCCACTCCGGCGGGCGCGCCTCGATCAAAACGCCGGCAACCTTGCGCCGCGCGATCCATACGTCGTTGGGCCACTTGACCTCGCAGCGTTCCGGAGCGACCGCTTCCACGGCCTCCGCTACGGCGAGCGGCGCCGCCACCGGGAGCATTCCGTGGCGGGCGCCGAGCGGTCGCAGGATCGCCGAGTAGAGCAGCGCCTTTCCCGCCGGCGCGGCCCAGATCCGGCCCCGCCGGCCGCGCCCCGCCGTCTGCTCGGCGGCGGTGACCACTGTTCCGGACGGCGCACCGGCCTCGACCAGCTCACGCGCCCGCTCGTTGGTCGAGCCGGTGCGGCGAAAGTGGCGGCGAGGGTGCCCGAACGTCATCGCGCCACGACGATCGCTAACTCGTCCCCGGGCGCGACCTCGAGCATCTCCGCCGCGCTGCCGCGATTCACCGCGAGCGCGAGCCGACCGGATGAGTCCTCGAAGACGAGCACCTCCCCCTCGCCGACGTCCGCGAAGGTGCGGGCGAACGTCGCCCCGAGCGAGCGCCGCCCAACCTCGACGGACAGCGCGTGGCCCGGGCGAAGCGTCCCGCCCGCGAGGTCCCGCGCGCCGGCGCTCAGGGTCGCGTTCCCGAACCGGTCGAAGTGCAGCACCTCGACGGCGAGCCGATCCGGCTCGGAGCGAGGGGGCGGCAGGTCGAGGCGGACGAGGGAACCGGTCTCCACGACGTGACCGACCTCCGCCAGCGCGGTGCCCAGCGCCAGCGCGGCGGCGGCCGGCGCAAAGAGGTCGCGCCCGTGAAAGGTCGCCGACACTGGCTCGAGCCGAAACGGCGACCGGTCGAGATCCACTACCTCCAACGGTCCCCCGAGCGCTTGAACCGCGGGCCACAGCAGTCCGTTGTCGGGCCCGACGAGCACTCTGTCCTCGGTCGCGACGCGGATCGCGACCGCGCGCCGCTCGGTCCCCACGCCAGGGTCGACAACCGCGAGATGCACCCCGGCCGGCGCGTAGGGGAGGGCGTCGGCGAGCGCGAGCGCGCCCCGGCGCACGTCGTGCCGCGGAACGCCGTGCGTGAGGTCGATCAGCCGCGCCTCGGGCGCGACCCGCGCGATCACCGCCCGGCACACACCGGCGAACTCGTCCTCGTACCCGTAGTCGGAGAGAAAGGTGATCGGGCGCGCGGCCACGCGGGCAATCTAGCCCGGTGAGGCGGCTCGCAAGAAGAACCCTCCTCCTACCCCTGGGCTCTCGCGACGCCGCACGGTGTCCCGGCGCTTACGGCAGACTCACCGCGCCAGGGCCGCGTCTGCGAGCAGCGCCTCCACGAGCCCCTCGATGTCGTGCCGCTCGGCCTCGACGTCCACCTCGAGCCCGGCCTCGCGTACCGCGCCGCTCGTGATCGGGCCGATCGAGACGATGCGGGCGCGGGGTGGGAACCGGTCGCCGACCGCCTCGACGAGGTTGCTCACCGTCGACGACGAGGTGAAGGTGACGTAGTCCGCCTCGGCGGCGGCGGCGAGCGCGGCCGGGTCGGGCTCCTCCGCGACCGTCTGGTACAGCGCCACCACGTCGACGTCAGCCCCGCGCTCGCGCAGCGCGTCGGGGAGCACGTCACGTGCCTCAGCGGCGCGCGCGACGAGAACCGGCCGTCCCTCGACTTCGACGTCGGCCAGCGCCCCGACCAGCGCCTCGGCCACCGACTCCTCCGGGACGACATCGGCGATGATGCCGTGGCGGCGCAGTGCCGACGCGGTCCCCGGGCCGATCGCGGCGACAGACGCGTTGGCAAGCGCCCGCGCGTCGCGACCCGCGGCGGCCATCGCCTCGAACAGGAGATCGGCGCCGTTGGGGCTCGTGAGGCAGACGAGCGCGTAGGAGTAGATGTCGTCGACGGCGCGGCGGACCGCGTCCGAGTCGATCCGCGGGTCGATCCGGATCGCCGGGAGCTCGACGACCTCGGCGCCGAGCGCGGTCAGGCTGCGCGCGAGCCCGCTTGCCTGGGCGCGAGCCCTCGTGACGACGACGCGTCGTCGGTGCAGCGGGCGGTTCTCGAGCCACCCGATCGCGTGGCCGCGCGCCGCGACCGCGCCGACCACGACGACCGCCGGCGGTCGCAGTCCCGCGCGCTCGGCCGCGGCCGGGAGCTCGCCGAGGGAGCCGCTCACCGTCCGCTGATCGCTCATCGTTCCGCGCTCAACGGCGGCGGCCGGCTCGGTGGCGTCGCGCCCCGCCGCGATCAGCCGCTCCGTGATCTCCGGCAGCCGCTTGACGCCCATGTACAGGACCAGCGTGCCGGGGAATGCAGCGAGGGCATCCCAATCAAGCGAAGACTCGTCCTTGTCGGGGTCCTCGTGCCCGGTTGCGAACGCCACCGCGGACGCCTCATCGCGGTGGGTGACAGGGATTCCGGCGTACGCGGGCGCGGCGACGCCGGCGGTCACGCCGGGGACGACCTCGAACGGCACGCCCGCCTCCGCCAGCGCCTCGGCCTCCTCGCCGCCGCGGCCGAACGTGAACGGGTCGCCCCCCTTCAGCCGCACGACGCTGCGGTCGGCCCGTGCGTGCTCCACCATCAGCTCCTCGATCCGCCGCTGTGGCAGCTCCGGGTTGCCCGGTCGCTTCCCGACGTCGACAAGTTCGGCATCGCTGCGGGCGGCGTCGAGCGCGCCGCGCGGGATCAGCCGGTCGTGGAGGATTACGTCCGCCGAGCCGATCAGCTCGAGCGCGCGCGCGGTGATCAGCCCCGGGTCGCCGGGACCGGCGCCGACCAGGTAGACGACTCCCGCTCGCGCGCTCATGCCATCGAACCCGCGCGCTCGAGCACGTCGCGGGCCCCGGCGGACAGCAGCCTCCTCGCTAGTTCCCGACCCAGCGCCACGGGGTCCCCGGGATCGCCCTCGAGCGCGTCGCGAACCCACTCCGAGCCGTCCGGAAGCCCGACGAACGCGTCGGCGCGTAGCCGCCCGTCCGCGAGCCCGGCGTGCACGCCGACCGGCGTGCGGCACGTCGCGTCGAGATCGCGGACGGCGGCTCGCTCGGCGGTCAGCTCGATCAGGGCGCTGGCGTCGCTGATCCCCGCCGCCGCCCGCGACGAGCTCTCGTCGTCCCGCCTCGTCTCGAGCGCGAGCGCGCCCTGGCCGGCCGCGGGCGTCATCGCCTCGGGCTCGAACCGGAACGCGATCTCGCCCTCGCGGCCGAGCCGGCGCAGCCCCGCGCCGGCGAGCACCACCCCGTCGAAATCGCCGTCGGCTAGGCGGCGGAGCCGCGTGTCGACGTTCCCGCGCAGATCGACTACCTCGAGATCCGGCCGCACCGCGAGCAGCTGCGCTCGGCGGCGCAGGCTCGACGTGCCGATCCGCGCGCCCTCGACGACATCGTCGAGCGACGACGCGTCGCCGACGTAGGCGTCGGCGGGGTCCTCCCTGGTCGGGACGCCCGCAAGCCGCAGCTCGTCCGGCAACTCGGACGGGAGGTCCTTCGCCGAGTGCACCCCGAGGTCGACCTCGCCGGCGAGCAGCGCCTGCTCGATCCCGCGCACGAACCGCCCCTTGTCCCCCGCCGCGCCGCCCGTCGCGGGGTCGGTCTTGATCGCCACGATCTCGGCACCCTCGACCAGGTCCGCCACGAGTTGCGCCTGCGCGAGCGCGAGCACGCTCCCGCGGGTGCCGAGGCGGATCGACGTCTCCATCGTCCCATTCTCGCGTTTGGTATTTTAGTCCGATATAAGACTAATAATTCGTCGGGTGAACAGAGCTCAACGTGCAACCACTGACAACCTCGGATTCCTGCTCGCAAAAGCGTCGAAGCGGTGGAACGAGCTGCTCGCCGAGCGCTTCGCCGAGCGGGGGTTTTCGGAGGTACGTCCCTCCTACGGCTCGGTGCTCGTCCCGCTGCTGGAGGAGGACGGGTTGAGGATGGGAGATCTGGCGTCGAGATCGCGGGTCTCGAAGCAAACGATGACCACGCTGGTCCGGCTCGCCGAGCGCGATGGTCTCGTCGCACGTCGGCGCGACCTTGATGATGGCCGCGCGACTCGCGTCCACCTGACCGACCGGGCGAAGGCCTTCCGGCCGATCGCCGAAGACACGCTCGCCGAGCTCGACGAACGGGTCGAGGAGAGGCTCGGGGCGAGCCACGCGAAGGCGCTCCCGCGAGCGCTGAAGGAGGTGATGAGCCTGTGACGTCACGCACCGTCACGACCGTCCTCCCCGCCCCGCGCGAGGAGGTGTTCCAGTACCTGTCCGACATCGAGAAGCTCCCCGAATGGGCCACTGAGTTTGCGCGCGAGTTGAAGCGCGAGGGTGACCGCTACAAGGTGGTCAATAACCTCGGCGAGTACTTCTTCGAGATCGACGCCGACGCGGACACCGGCGTGATCGACATGTACGCAGGTCCGGAGCCCGAGCGGATGGCGCTGTTCCCGACCCGTGTGGTGGAGCTTCCGGGCGGTGGTACCGCCTACACGTTCACGATGTTCCAGGCGCCGGACATGCCCGACGAGCTGTTCGCCTCACAGCACGTGTCGCTGCAGCGGGAGTTTCGAAACATCGAGGCCGTATTCTCAGCGTGAGCGCCGCCGCTCGTCGAGCTCGGTGACCTCGGCGTCCTCCGCCTCCAGCGGCGCGGCCCCCGGATCGAGGGCGAACAGCTCGCGCAGCGCGTCGACGTAGGCGTAGGCGGTCTCGTCGTCCGCCGAGCGCTTCAGCCGCAGCGTCGGCTCGTGCAGCAGCCTGCTCGCGATCGCGCGCGCCATCATCCGCACGCGCTCGCGATCGGCCTCCGAGATGCTGTCCCAGCGGGGCGCGTTCTCGGCCAGGACGCGCTCGACGATCTCGTCGGCGCGCCGGCGCAGCGCCGCAACCGTCGGCAGCACCTCGAGCGAGCCCAGCCAGCGCTCGAAACGACCGACCTCCGCCTCCAGAAGGCGTTCGGCACGTCGCGCCTCCGCATCGCGCCCCGAGGCGTTGCGCTCGGCGATCGACTGGACGTCGTCGACGTCGTGGAGGCTGACCCCCGCGACCTCGCGGCATGCCGGCTCGATGTCGCGCGGCACGGCGAGGTCGACGAGCTCGAGTGGACGGCCGTCGCGCCGGTGCATCACCAGCTCGAGCTCCTCGCGCTCGATTATGTGGTGGGGGGAGTTCGTGGACGAGACGACGATGTCGGCGCGCTCCATCTGGCCCGGGAGCTGGTCGATCCGCACTGCCCGGCCCCCGAAGCGCTGCGCGAGCCCGATCGCGCGGCTGTAGTGCCGGTTGGCGACGAAGATCGCCTCGACGCCGCGCGCCGCCAGCGCGCGGGCGGTCAGCTCGGCGGTCTCTCCCGCACCCACCAGCAGGACGGTGCGGGCAGCGAGGTCGCCAAGCGTGTGTTGGGCGAGCTCGACGGCGACCGAGGGGATTGATACTCCCTTCTCGCTGATCCCGGTCTCGTGTCGCGCGCGCTTCCCGGCCGCGAGCGCGCCGCGGAAGAGCCGGTTGAGCACCGGCCCGGTGGCGCCCTCGACCAGCGCGAGCTCGTACGCGCGCTTCACCTGGCCCTGGATCTCGGCCTCGCCGAGGATCATAGAGTCGAGCCCCGCGGTGACCGAGAACAGGTGCGAGGCGGCCGCCACCGAGCGCCGCGAGTACAGCCGGCCGAGGAGCTCGGTCGGCCTGATGTCCGCCTCGCGCGCGAGCACGCCGAGCGCGAGGCTCTCGGCCTCGACCGGCTCGGACACGACGAGGTAGAGCTCTGTCCTGTTGCAGGTCGAGAGCGCGGCCGCCTCGTGGACCTGGTCGGAGCCGACGAGCTCGCCGAGCACGCCGACCGCGCGGCCCTCGGGCAGCGCGAGCCGCTCGCGGAGGTCGAGCGGGGCGGTGCGGTGCGAGACGCCGAGCGCGAGCAGCTCGCTCACAACAACACCTCCGTTCGCGCTCGGCCAAACATCAAATTCCCCGCCCGGGGCGGGATCCTGAATTGAGCCTCGCGCTCACGGCTTATCCCCATCGCCGCGGCGCTCCTCGGCGAGCTCGGCGAGGGAGCGCAGCTCCCGGTCGATCCGCTGCAGCTTCGCGGCCATGATCGCGACGTAGACGAGCAGCAGCGCGAGGAACGCGAGATAGGCGCCCGCGACGTACTTGCCGGCTTCGTCGAGCGGCAGCGCGGGCACTACTCGGGCCCTCTCGGACCGCGCGATTTGCCTGCAAGTCGCGCGTTTGACTTCCTCATCGCGGAAACCGTCGCGGGAGCGGACGATCGCCGACCCGACCCGGCGGCGGGCCGCGGCTGGAGCGCCCTGCGCAGCCGCGCGAGCTGCGCGGAGGCGTCCTTGGCCGCGAGCTCGAACCCGACGAGTGTCACCCACAGCAACGCGATCCCGAACAGCGAGACGAGGAAGGTGAGCCACATCGACCCGGGCATGCCGCCCTCTGCGGTCGCGAACACGCGCGGGTGAAGCAGCGTCTCCGCGAGCCGCACCGCGATGAAGTTGAGCGGCACGAACGCGCCGGCCATGATCGCGAACACCGATGCGTAGCGGGCCTGGCGATCACGGTCCTCGATCGCGTAGCGGAGCGGGTAGTAGGTCGCGTAGAGCAGGAACACGATCAGGAAGCTGACCAGGGTCGGCTCGTCCCATACCCACCACTTGCCCCACGACGCGCGCGCCCAGATCGACCCCGTGACGAGCACCGCGACGCCGAATATCACCGATATGTGGATCGAGACGTACGAGCGCGCGTCGTGTACCGGGTCGCCGCTGCGGAGGTGGCGAACCGCGTGGATCCCCGCGACGATGAACCCGACGAGCGCGACGATCCCGAGCGGGACGTGGAGGTAGAAGATCTTCTGGATGAACCCCTGGTCGGCGTCGAGCGGCGCGTAGAAGAACACGAGCGAGAATGCCGCGACGATGGCGGCGAAAGTGGCGATTGAGAGTGTGCGCAGGGCAAGCCAGTGGCTAGATGGTTGTGTCCATGGCCGCGTGCGCGTCATCCGGGTGTGCGTGGTCATGGAGTCACCCATCTAATCCTCCAGGACGAAGTCGAAGACTCCGTAGCCGATCAGGAGGAAGATCACATCGTAGAGACCGAGCACGCCTAGCCAGGTTGCGACGCGGTCGTAGCTCGGGCCGCCGGCGGCGAGCAGTGGCTCGGCCGCGCCGGCGGCGGCGATCATCAACGGCACGAGGAGCGGCAGCAGCACCAGCGGGACGATCAGGTCCCTGGCGCGAGATCCGGTTGCCAACGAGGAGATCAGCGCGCCGGTCGCCGCCAGGCCGAGGTCGGCGAGCAGCAGCACGAGGGCGAGCGGGAGGAGCGCCGCCCAGTCGTCGAGGAAGAAGATCGCGAAGACCGGCACGGTGACCGCCTCGAGCACGACGAGGTAGACGACGAGCGCCGCCGCCTTGGCAGCGAACAGCGCCGTGGCGTCGACGGGCGCCAGCCTGATCGCGTCGAACCCGCCCTGGTCGCGCTCGGCGACGAACACGCGGTTGACGGCGAGGATCGCCGCGAACAGCACCGTCGCGAGCAGTACCCCCGCGGCGAGGCTTCCGTCGAGCGAGGTGCGATCGAGCCCGAACCGGAACAGCACGAATGCGCTCACGGCGAACAGCACCATCGCGGGCACGGATTGAAGCGTGCGCAGCTCGACCCTCAGGTCCTTGGCGAGGATCGCAGTGAACGCCCTCATCCCGGCGCCCCGCGGTAGATCGCTTCGGCGTCGTCGAGCGAGAGCCCCGACGCGGGTCCCGCGTAGGCGACGGTGCCGCCGTGCCCGAGCGCCAATGCGTGCCCGCCCTCGGTGAGGCCGGCGCGAAAGTCGTGCGTGACCGTGACCCGGGTGCGCCCGGCGGCCCGCCCGATCACGGGGTCGACGAGAGCGCTCGCCTCGGGGTCGAGGTGCGCGAGGGGCTCGTCGAGCAGCATCAGCTCCGGCTCGTGCAGCACCGCCCGGCACACCGCGACGCGCTGGGCCATGCCCGCAGAGAGGTTTCCGACGACCTCGCCCCTGCGCCGTGCCATCCCGACGCGCTCGAGGAGCTCGGCGATGCGGGCATCGGGGGCCTCCAGCCCGTGGAGCCGCGCGTGGAAGCGGAGGTTCTCAGCGACGGTGAGGTCCCGGTAGAGCAGCGGCTCGTGGCCCACGTAGCCGATGCGGCCGCGCACCCGCCATGCCTCGCGCGGCAAGCGGGCGCCGAGCACCCCGACCTCCCCGCCGCTCGGCCGCAGCAGCGTCGCGAGGACGCGAAGCAGCGTCGTCTTGCCCGACCCGTTCGGGCCGATCACGACGAGGCTTTCGCCCCATGCGAGCTCAAGGCTCACGTCCTCCAGCGCCACCCGCTCGCCGTACTCGCGCCACAGGCCGGCGAGGCGGATCGCGGGCGGCCGCTCCGCCTGGGTCGCGCGCGCCTCAGCCACACCGGGGTCGCGCTTCGTGCTCGTTGTCACAGCGGGCCGAATCTACCCCTTAGGCCGTATTAAGGAGGGTGCCTACCTTCATGACCATGCCCGGGAGCCGAAGCGCGCGCAGGCGCCGCGCGTGGCTGTTCGCCGTCGTGGCCGTGGCCGCGGCCTCCGCCGCCGTCGCGGGTGCGATGCTCGCCGCAGACGAGCGAGGGATGGCGGAGGACCGAGCGGCGGGACGCGCGGCAATAGATCGGACGCCGGGACGCGTGGCGGACGTCCCAAGAGCGCCGTTAACGAGCGACGAGCAGGCGCGCGAGCGGGGGCGCGAGCGACCATCGATCGAGTGGCGGGAGTCGACGGCGATCGGCGCGCCGAGCGCCGGCCGGCTCGAGGACGGCGTGAAGCTGCCCGGCGCGGGCGCCGCCTACTTCACCTGGGACCCGATCCAGAGGGAGTCTCCGAATCGGGGCTGGCGGCGGTGGGGCACGGACCGCCTGGTTCGCACGACGCTGCGCGTGGTGCGCGAGTTCGCGCGCGCTCATCCCAAAGCCCCCCGAATCGGGATCGGCGACCTGAGCCGGCCCCACGGCGGCGACTTCGGCCCCCGATACGGGTTGCCCGGCCACGCCTCGCACCAGAACGGCCTCGACGTCGACCTGTACTACCCCCGTCTCGATCGCAAGGAGCTGTCGCCACAGACAGTCGAGCAGATCGACCTGCCGCTGTCCCAGGACCTCGTCGACCGGTTCGTCGACGCCGGCGCCGAGGTGGTCTTCGTGGGGCCGAACACGGAACTCGAGGGGCCGCCGGGCGGCGTCGTCCCGCTCGCCAACCACGACAACCACCTCCACGTCCGCCTCCCGGGCTGAGTCCGGCGAGGCTCCCGAGCTAAGCTGCCCGGCGGAACATGGGCAGGGTGAGGATCCACAGCTATGTGATTGTTGCCACCGCCGCGCTCGCGGCGGCACTTGCGGCACCCTCCGTCACCTCGGCGTCGACCACGATCACGATCCAGGACACCAACTCCTATAACCCGGCGAGCGCGACCCTCGAGCTCGGAGGCGGGAGCTTCGACTGGCAGTGGGGCCCCGGCGGCGCCGGGACGGTCGAGCCCCACAACGTCGTGCAGGACGACGGGCTGTTCTCTTCCGGCGCGCCCGTCAGCGCCGACCCCGATGGATACAGCGTCACCGCCTCCGCGGGCAGCTACCCGTACTTCTGCCAGATTCACTTTGGAATGGTGGGCGGCGTCAACGTCAGACCGGTGCTCGGGCCCACCGACCCGGGCCAGGGCCCGATTCGCCTGAGCTGGGCGACGCCGGCCACGACCACCGGCGACAGCTACGACGTCCGGTACCGCGCCGGGAAGAAGTGGAAGACGTGGAAGAGCGACACCTCGAAGCTCGCGGGCACGTTTGGCAAGAAGAAGAAGCCCGTCAAGGTGAAGACCGGGCGCACGTACCGGTTCCAGGTGCGCTCGCGCTCCGGCCGCAAGACCCGCAGCGAGTGGTCCCCGGAGCTCGTCGTAGACCGCTGAGGCGGACTAACGCCCCTTGCGGAACGTGCGCGCCGTCGCCCGCAAGAGCGGGAGCGCGCCCTCTCGAAGCGCGCGGAGCCGGTTGCCGTCCCGCCCGTAGACGAGCTGTGCGGAGGCGCGGACGGCGTTTCCGAGCGTGCGGTCGTAGGGCTGCCACCAGAAGTCCCGCGTCACGCCGGGCTCCCAGGCGACCAGCTTGATGTCGACGCACTCGTAGAACCCGAACTTCGAGTGCGTGCGGCCGACTCCGGACTCCTTCACGCCGCCCCACGAGCATTGGCACGCGCCGTGGGAGTAGGAATGGTCGTTGATCCACACCATCCCCGACTCGACGCGCCGCGCCATCCGCTCCCCCTTGGCGCGATCCTTCGTCCAGATCGACGCACCGAGCCCGAACTGCGAGTCGTTCGCCATATCCAGCGCCTGCTCCTCGCTGTCCACGGTGACGATCGGCAACACAGGACCGAAGATCTCCTCGCGCATGATCCGCATCTCGTGCGTCACTCCGGCAAGCACGGTCGGGGCGATGAACGTGCCCGTGAATCCGGGCACCACGCGGGGACCTCCGGTGAGCCGCTCGGCGCCGTTCGCGATCGCGTCGTCCACGAGCTCGGTGACGATCTCCGCCTGCTCGGCGGAGACCATCGGCCCGATCTCGGTGTCCCAATCCAGCGGGTCGCCGACCGTGAGGCGCTCGGTCTCGCGGATGACGCCCGCGATGAACCGGTCGGCGACCTCGCGCACGACGTACGTGCGCTCGATCCCCGAGCACGTCTGGCCGGCGTTAGCGAACCCGCCCCACACGGCGCCCGAGACCGCGTTTGCGAGATCGGCGTCGGCACACACGATCTGTGGGTCCTTCCCGCCGAGCTCGAGCACCGATCCCTTGAGGAGCTTCGCGCACGCCTCTCCCACCCGGCGTCCGACCTCGACCGAGCCCGTGAAGAAGATCTTCCCGGCCGAGGACTCGGCCAGCGCGCCGCCGACGCTCCCGCCGCCGTGGACCGTTCGCACGAGGCCCTCCGGCACCCCCGCGTTCTCGAACGTCTCCTGGATGCGCTCACCGAGCAGCGGCGTGAGACTCGCCGGCTTGAGCACGACGCCGTTGCCGGCCATCACAGCGATTGCCACCTCGCCGAACGGGATCGACCACGGGTAGTTCCACGGCGCGATCACCCCGACGACTCCGATCGGCTCGTAGCTGAAGAAGCTCTTCTTGGTCTTCAGGAACAGCTGTGGGTACGGGATGCGCTCGTCGGCGAGAATCGCGGGCCCGTTGTCAGCGCACCAATGGAGCATGTCCACCGTCGGGAGCAGCTCCATCGTGTAGCTCTCGACCCTGGGCTTGCCCTGCTCGCGTGTGAGCAGCTCGGCGATCTCGTCGATGTCGTCGAGCAGCGCGTCGGCCGTCGCGCGCAGGTAGCGCGCGCGGTCGTCGAGCGACAGCTCGGCCCAGAACGGCTGCACCTCGGCGACCTCGTCGACCACCGCCTGGACCTGGTCCGGGGTGATCGTCCCGACCGACCCGACCAGCTCCCCGGTCGCGGGGTTGAAGGACTCGAGTGCTCCGGTGGGCTGCGTCTGCGGGCGCGGGGCGGTGGCGGCTTCCATCGTCGTATTCCTTTCCTGGCTGGGCAGCCAATTCTATGCAGGCTCAGTTGCCTGACAGCCGCCGTCGCACCTCCTCGAGCCGGCGGCTCAGCTCGGCTTCGAACCCGCGGTCGGTCGGCTCGTAGAAGCGCTCCGACGCGAGGCCTTCCGGCGCGAGCGCCTGGCTCCCGACCCCGCCGGGAGCGTCATGCGAGTACTCGTACCCGACCCCACGACCGAGCTTGCGCGCCCCGGCGTAATGCGCGTCCTGGAGGTAAGGCGGAGGCGGCTTCGCGCCGTGCTCGCGGACATGGCCAATCGCGCGGGAGATCCCGCGATAGGACGCGTTCGACTTCGGCGCCAGCGCCAGGTACGCGGCGGCCTGGCCGAGGTTGAGCGTCGCCTCCGGGAGGCCCACCCTGTCGACGGCGTCGGCGGCGGCGGTGGCGACGACCAGCGCCATCGGGTCCGCGTTTCCGATGTCCTCGGAGGCTAGGATCACCATGCGGCGGGCGATGAATCGAGGGTCCTCCCCGCCCTCGAGCATCACGGCGAGGTAGTACAGCGAGGCGTCGGGATCGGAGCCGCGGGTGGCCTTGATCCAGGCCGAGATGTAGTCGTAGTGGCGGTCGCCCTCGCGGTCGTACAGCAGCGCCTTGCGCTGCAGGGCGTCCTCCACCGCAGACACGTCGACCGGCTCGCCGCGCTCACGGGCAGCCTCGACCGCGCGCTCCAACGCTCCCAGCGCGATCCGCGCGTCGCCGCCCGAGCGCGCGACCAGGACCTCGATGGCGTCTTCCGCGACCTCCGGAGGGTCGGGGATCCCGCGCTCGTCGCGCAGCGCCCGCCGGACGAGCTCCTCGATCTGCGCGGCACCGAGCGGTCGGAGCTCGTAGATCTGGCACCGCGACAGCAAGGCCGAGATCACCTCGAAGTAGGGGTTCTCGGTCGTAGCGCCGATCAGCGTGATCAGTCCCTCCTCGACGGCGGGGAGGAGCGCGTCCTGCTGCGCCTTGTTGAAGCGGTGGATCTCGTCGAGGAAGAAGATCGTCGGCTCGCCGGCAGCCTCGCGCCGCTCCTCCGCCCGCTTGATCACGGCCCGCACCTCCGGCCGGCCCGCGTTCACCGCCGACGCCTCCTCGAACGCGCCCCGAGCGTGCGCGGCGATGATCCGGGCGAGGCTCGTCTTCCCCGACCCGGGCGGCCCGTAGAAGATCGCGCTGTGGGGCTCGCCGGCCTCGATTGCGGCGCGCAGCGTCGAGCCGGGGGCGAGCAGGTGCTCCTGCCCCACGAGCTCGTCGAGATCGCGCGGTCGCAGCCTCACGGCCAGCGGCGCCTGGTCGGGCGGGACGCTCGTGCGCTGCCGCGGCGCATCTCCCGCGTCGAACAGCCGCTCCATGTGAATGGAGTATGAACCCCGCCCGTGGAGCCGCTCGAGCTGATTGCGCTGGTCGTCTGGGCGTTCGGGGTGGGAGTGCTCGGCGGCGTGGTCGGGCTCGTGCTCGGAAACCTGCGCCTGCCGCTCGTCGTCCTGCTCGCCTCCTCGCCCGCCGCGGGCGCGGGCGCCAACGTCGCGATCAGCGGCGCCGCGGCCGTCGCCTCTGCTGGAACCCACGCGCGAGGCGGGCGCGTGAACTGGCGCCTGTTCTGGTGGATGGCGCCGCCGTCGCTCGCGGGCGGGATTGTCGGGGGCGTGATCTCGGGCCTGCTCCCGGACCGGTGGCTGCTCGCGGCGATCGGCCTCGTGGTGCTGTACGGCGCCTTCGAGGTACTCCGCTTTCGGCGGCCGATCGAGCCCGAGGAGGGTGGAACACGGCGCGCGCATCTGATCAGCGCCACAGTGGTGGGACTCGGGGTCGGGGTGCTCGGCGGCTTCGTGGGGCTGATCCTCGGCTCGCTGCGCCTCCCGGCGATGGTCAAGTGGGTCGGGGTCGGGCCTTATGCCGCCGTCGGCACGAACGCGGCCGTCGGCGTGGTGGTCGGGATCGGTGGACTGATAGGGCACCTGCCGAGCGGAATCGACTGGGACCTGCTTGCGGTCGGGTGC
>Ga0081538_10000329_pt1 | contig 54226 bp, 57 predicted proteins | sample TabmetS5T2R1_FD_71022 | JGI IMG/M metagenome (GOLD analysis project Ga0081538, IMG submission 71022) | Tabebuia heterophylla rhizosphere microbial communities from the University of Puerto Rico - S5T2R1 | ecosystem: Host-associated > Plants > Roots > Rhizosphere ...
TCGCTCTGGCGCCCGCCCGGGTTCATCGTCGGCTGCTCGCAGGGCGCGTGGACGCGCGGCGAGCCGCTGCTCGTGCGCAACTACGACTACCCGGCCGACCGGCTCGAGGGCGTCATATGTTCGACGCAGTGGGGCGAGCGGCGCGTGATCGGGATGAGCGACTGCCTGTGGGGGCTGCTCGACGGGATGAACGACCGCGGGCTGGCGATCTCGCTCACCTTCGGCGGGCGCCCGGACGTCGGCGACGGGTTCGCGATCCCGCTGGTCGTCCGCTACGTGCTCGAGACCTGCGACGACGTGGCGACGGCGCGCGAGGCGCTGGCGCGGATCCCGGTGCACGCGCCGCAGAACCTCACGCTGCTCGACCGCTCGGGCGCGTACGTGACCGCCTACGTCGGTCCGGGCCGGCCCGCGCGGTTCGTCGACGTCGCCGCCACCACCAACCACCAGGGCGAGGTCGAGTGGCCGGAGTACGCGGAGGCGATCCGCAGCGAGGAGCGCGAGCGGTGCGTGCTCGACCTGCTCGACACGGCGGACCGCGAGGCCTTCGAGGACGCCTTCCTCGAGCCGCCGCTGCACAGCACCGCCCACGAGCGCGGGTTCGGCACGATCTATACGGCCGCCTACGAGCCCGCCGCCGGCCGCGTCCGCTTCCGCTGGCCGGACCTCACGTGGGAGCAGTCGTTCGACCGCTTCGAGCCGGGCAGCCGCAGCGTCACGCTGTCTTGAACGCCAGCGCGCCCGCCGGCGCGGGCGCCGCGGACGTGGTGCCGACGAACTGCGCGTGCACCCCGTCGATCCACTCGTGGGCGCGGGCGGTGAGCTCGTTGTCCGTGGTCTGCATGCGCGAGCGGGCGACGAGCACGCCGAGGTCGGCGCCCGGATACGTGTAGTCGCCGGGGCCGAGCACCCTGAGGAAGAACGCCTCGCTCTCGTCGTGCAGCGAATGCCAGTCGTGCCCCCAGCGCGCGAACGAGATGCCGTGGTCCGCGAGCCGCCAGATGCCGGTGCGGGGAGCCTGCGTGAGCTGCTCCACCTCGTCGCCGGTGTCCTTGAGGATGATCTGGCTCCACACGTCGACGCTCGCGGCCTCGGCCCAGCGGCGGTTGATGTCGTCGACGTCGATCTCGTAGTCGACGTCCATGTACTCGAGCATGTGGAAGAGGAAGAGCGGCATGTCGGCGTACGCGCCGGCCGTCACGTTGGTCATCGACGTCACGCCGCTGATGCGCGGGTTGATCTCGCCCAGGTACAGCTCGCCGCTGTCGACATCGGCCAGGTAGTCGATCTCGAGGAAGCCGCGGTAGCCCTCGACCGCGAGCCGGTCGCCGAGCTTCTGGGTCAGCACGCGGGCGCGCTCACGGTGCTCGGGCGAGAGGGCGTCGGGGAAGATGTCGTTCCCGCACCAGCCGCCCTTGTGGGGGGTCAGCTCGGGGTGGCCGGTGAGGTCGGTCATGAGCGGGCCGACGACGGTGCCGTGCCGGGTGAGCACGGCCTCCACCGCCGCCGCGCGGTTGTTGATCCGCTTCATGACCTTGAGCTCCTGGTCGGCCATGTCGCCCGCGGAGCGGTCCCAGTCCTCGCGCGATCTGATGAAGAACGTCGTCTTGCCGGAGTCGCCGTACGGGGTCTGCACGACGAGGTCCTCGCCGAGGGCGGCCGACTCGGCGAGCTGCATGAGCTCCTCGTAGGACGTCGCGCGGCCCAGCGTGTTCGGCGCGCTCGGGACGCCGGCCTCGTTGCCGAGCTGGGTGGTCACGATCTTCGAGTCCAGCCGGTGGCGCAGCTCCGCCGACGGGTGCGCGATCTCGAGGCCCGCCGCCGCGGCCGCCGCCTCGGTCTCGTCGTCGAACATGACGAACACGGCCTTGCCGGCGCCGCCGCGGCGCTGGATCGTGTCGAGCACCTCCTTGTGCTCGAGCAGGTAGTTGCAGACGTCCTCCATCGACTCGAACTCGCGGTACGGGCGCTCCGTGGGCACGAACACGCGCGGATGGTTGCCCTCGAACGAGTCGAAGTAGTTGACGTAGAAGAAGTTCCGCAGCCAGCGGTCGATGCCCAGCAGGTTGAACGCGGTCGGCGAGACGAAGTAGATCGGCGTCTCGTTGGTGCGGAAGAACGCGCGGATCTCGGAGATGCCCCGGAGCATGGCGGCATCCTCCCGCGCGCGAGCGTGTGTGTCCATCGCGGCGACGGGCGCCGGCTCAGCCCGTGGGCTGAAGGCCGGGCACGGTGAAGCGCATGACGGTGCCGGAGGCATCGGCGGGCTCGGCCCAGATGACGCCGCCGTGCGCCTCGACGATCTTGCGGCACACGGCGAGGCCGATGCCGCAGCCGTCGACCTCCTCCCCATGCGCGCGCTTGAACATCGAGAAGATCTCGTCGCCCAGCTCGGGCGGGACGCCGACGCCGTTGTCGCGCACGTTGAACAGCCACATGGCCTCGTGACGCTCGGCCCACACGCTGACGTGCGGGGGCTCGTCGGAGTGGAACTTGAGCGCGTTCGCCACGAGGTTCTGGAACACGCGCCCGAGCTGGGCGCGATCGCCGCGAACGACGGGCAGCGACAAGATCTCGATCCGCCCCTGGAGTCGGTCGACGGCGGCGGCCAGCGACGCCGCGACGTCGGCCATCAGCTCGGAGGTGTCGACCGCGTCCGCCGCGAGGCCCGTGCCGGAGCGGGCGTACTCGAGCACGCCGTCGACGAGCCCGCGCGCTCGCGCGTGGGTTCGCCGCACGCTCGCCAGCAGCTCTTCGTTCTCCGCGGTCCGGCCGTCCGCGAGCTTCCGCCCGAGCAGCTCGGTGAAGTAGCCGGCGGCCATGATCGGCTCGCGCAGGTCGTGCGCCGCGACCTTGGCGTAGTCGCGGAGCTCCTCCTCCATCCGCCGCTGCTCGGTCACGTCGGTCACGAGGCTGAGCACGCCCTCGGAACCCAACGGGATGACGCGGTGGAGGAAGGTCCCGCGCACACGCCCGATCGGCCCGCGGCCGGTGGCCACCGAGATCTCGACCGCCTCCGGCCAGCCCGTCTCGATGACACGGCACAAGCGCTGGTACGTCTCGTCCTCGGTGAAGTCCGGCAGCTCGGCGAGGAAGCGCCGGCCGATGCTGGCCTCGAGCGGGACGCCGATCGTCCTGCCCATCGCCGGATTCGAGTAGCCCGTCTGGAGATCGACGATCGCGCCGGACTCATCGCGGATCGCCCACACGATCCCGACCGGGTCCGGCAGCAGGTCGAAGGCCGTACGGAACGCGGCCGCGCCGGTTCCGAAGAGCCGCTCGAGTCGCGTGTCCGGCGGGCTCGATGGGCTGCCCCGCAGCATGGCGTGATCCTCTCTCGCTCGCGCGCGTCTGTCCAACCGTGCAGACTCCGAACGGAGGGGCGGATGTTGGTGCGGCGAACGGTTGCCATGAACGCGCTGCTGTAGGAGTGTCCGCTCACCGAGGCGACGCGAGGAGGAGAGATGGCTTCGCTGCAAGAGGGAGAGAAGTCGGCGCCGTCGCTGTGGCAGCAGATGCTGCGCCGCAAGCCGGTGACGGTGATGACCGAGGAGACCGGGACCGACCGCGAGGGCGGCGAGCTCAAGCGCACGATCGGGCTGTTCCAGCTCACGCTCTTCGGCGTCGGCGCCACGATCGGCACCGGCATCTTCGTCATCCTCACCGACGCGGTGCCGGAGGCGGGCCCTGCGGTCATCCTCGCGTTCGTGATGGCCGGCGTGGTCGCCGGCCTCACCGCCATCTGCTACGCCGAGCTGGCCGGTGCCGTGCCGGTCTCCGGCTCGTCGTACTCCTACGCGTACGCGACGCTCGGCGAGGCGGTCGCGGTGATCGTGGCCGCGTGCCTGCTGCTCGAGTACGGCGTCTCCGCGGCGGGCGTGGCCGTCGGCTGGTCGCAGTACCTCAACGAGCTGCTCGACAACCTCTTCAGCTTCACGATCCCCGACTCGATCTCGCAGGCCCCCGAGCAGGGCGGCGTGTTCAACCTGCCCGCGGTCGTCCTGATCTGGCTCTGCACGCTGCTGCTCCTCCGCGGGGCCAGCGAGTCGGCCAAGGTCAACGCGGTCATGGTGATGATCAAGGTCGCGGTCCTGATCCTCTTCATCGCGGTCGGCGTCACCGGCTGGAACTCCGACAACCTGTCGGACTTCGCCCCCGCCGGCTTCAGCGGCATCAGCGCGGCCGCGGGCATCATCTTCTTCACCTACATCGGGCTCGACGCGGTGTCGACGGCCGGTGAGGAGGTCAAGAACCCACGCCGCAACCTGCCCCTGGCGATCATCTTCGCCCTCATCACGGTGACGTCGCTGTACATGCTCGTCGCCATCGTCGGCGTCGCCGCGCAGCCGGTCGAGGCGTTCGAGGGCCAGGAGGCGGGCCTGTCGGCGATCCTCGAGGACGTCACCGGCTCCTCGTGGCCGGCGACCGTGCTGGCCGCGGGCGCGGTGGTCTCGATCTTCAGCGTGACGCTGGTCGTCATCTACGGCCAGACGCGGATCCTGTTCGCCATGAGCCGCGACGGCATGATCCCGCGCTGGTTCCACCGCCTGAACCCGCGGACGCTCACCCCCGTGCCGGCGACGATCTTCGTCGCGGTGATCCTGTCGATCCTCGCCGGCGTCGTCCCGATCGACTTCCTGTTCGAGATGACGAGCATCGGGACGCTGGTCGCGTTCCTGATCGTCTCGATCGGCGTCATGGTCCTGCGCCAGACGGCGCCCGACCTCCCGCGCGGCTTCCGGGTGCCGCTCTACCCGCTGATCCCCCTCGGCTCGATCGCGGGCTGCATCTGGATCATCCAGGACCTGCGGGCGATCACGATCTACATCTTCCTGATCTGGAGCGCCGTGGCGCTGGTCTGGTACTTCCTCTACGGCCGCCACCACTCGATGCTCGGCAAGCGGGCGTCGTCATGACCATGGTCGTCGGCTACCCGCCCGACGGGCGCCGCCGGGCGGTCCTGCACCTCGCCGGCATGCTCGCCCGCTCGGCCGGCGACGACCTCGTGCTGTGCGCCGTGATCCCGGCGTCCTGGCCGCCGAGCCCGGCGCGCGTGGACGCCGAGTACCACGAGCACCTCGACCGGGAGGCGCGCGCCGTGCTCTCGCGGGCGCGCGAGCGGATCGGCGATGACGTCGAGGTCGCCACGCACGTCCACAACGCGCGGTCGGTGCCGGCCGGGCTGCTCGAGGTCTGCGAGGAGCGCGACGCGAGCATGCTCGTCACCGGCGCGTTCAGCAGCACGGTGAACCGGCTGCTGCACAGCTCGCACGTGCCGGTCGCGGTCGCGCCGCGCGGGTTCCGTGCCGTGGAGGGCGCGCGCGTGCAGCGCGTGACCGCCGCCTTCGGCGGCATGGGCGACGACCTCGTGGTCGCGGCCGCGACGGTCGCCGCCCGCGTGGGGGCGGCGCTGCGGATCGCGTCGTTCGCGGTGCGGCCGCGGGCGCCGTACACCGTCTCCGTCGGGCGCGAGGCCGACGACTCGGCGGTCGTCGAGTGGGTCGCCGAGATCCGGGCGGCCCAGCGGGCCGCGCTCGAGCGCGTGCAGGCGCAGCCGGCCGTTCCGTCCGACTGCGAGGGCGTGGTCGGCCGCGGCGAGGACTGGGAGGACGCGCTCGAGGACATCGCGTGGGCCGACGGCGACGTGCTCGTCGTCGGCTCGAGCTCGATCGGCCCGCTCCGCCGGGTCTTCCTCGGCTCCCGCTCGGAGAAGATCGTCCAGCACTCCCCCGTGCCGGTCGTCGTCGTGCCGCGCGACGAGGCCGCATGAGCGAGGCAGCGCGGCCGAGGTCGCGCTCCGCGTCACGTTGAGGCGCTGCCGGACATCGTTATTGACATGCCCTCCGATCGCGAAGCGGTGTTCGCGGCGCTGTTCCGCCGGCAGCACGACGCCGTCCGCCGGTACGTCACGCGGCGGGCATGGCCGGACGCCGTCGACGACGTGGTGGCGGAGACCTTCCTCGCGGCGTGGCGGCGGATCGAGGACATTCCGGCCGACTCGCTCCCCTGGCTGCTCACGACGGCCCGCAACTGCCTGTCCAATCATCGCCGCAGCGCCCTCCGCGGGGCGGCGCTGATCGAGCGCCTGCGCGCGCAGCCGATCGCCGCGAGTGCGGACGAGCACGCGCGGCTGGCTCAGCGCGACTCGATCCTGCGGGCGCTCGGCAGCCTGGGCGAGGCCGAGCGCGAGCTCGTCCTCATGACCGAGTGGGACGGGCTCACCCCGCGGCAGGCCGCCGCGGTGCTCGGGATCAATCCGCCCGCGGCGAGGGCACGCCTGTACCGCGGCCGGAGAAAGCTCCAGCTCGCGCTCGACGTCGAGCTCGACGGCTCATGCGAAATCACGATCAGGAGCCAAGCTCATGGACCAGCTTGAGAAGAGCCTGCGCTCCATCGATCCCGTCGACCCGGACGCGCCCGCGGTCGACGGCGAGGAGCTGCTTCGGGAGATCCTCCGTACGCCGGTCGAGACCCCGCCCCGTCGCGAGAGGGCCCGGACGCGCGGAGCGCTCGCCGGCGCCGTCGTGGTGACGGCGGCGACCGCGCTGCTGCTCGTGACGCCGACGCACGAGGACATCGACGTCGCGGCGGCGGCCTTTGAAGCGGTCTCCCAGGAGGACACGATCCTCCACTACCGCGTTCGGCACTCCATCGTGGACACGGGCGGGAGCGGCGACCAGGTGCTGTTCAGCGCCGAGGTGTGGCAGGCAGGCGACGGCTCGCGCGTGCGATCGCTCTCGAGGTCGTCCACCGAAGGCGGCGACTCGCTCGAGTCGGAGAGCGTCCAGACGGATGAGGAGTCGCGCACCTACGTCCCCGACAGCAACAGCCTCATCGTCTACGACACCGACCTCCCGCGTCTCCCCGCCCCCGGCGGCGCGTCGTTCGCCGACCGCGACCTCGGCGATCCGCGGACGCTGCTCGAGCGGGCGCGCCGGGGCGACGAGAAGGTCGTCGAGCTCGGTGAGGCCACCGTCCGCGGCATTCCGGTGCTGCAGTTCCGCGTGGGTCAGTGCAAGATGACCTCGCGGAAGACGGACGGGGGCATCTCCATGACCTACCGGCTTCCCGTGATCGCGTCCGTCGCTCGTGACGACTACGTCCCGGTGAGGATGGAGCAGGACACGAACTGCGCCGACGCGCCGGTCGAGGGCGGTCCGGAGTGGAACCAGCTTCCGCGCGCGGTCGCGGACTACGTGAGCTTCGAGACGCTGCCGGCGACCGGCGACAACCAGCGGCTGCTCGAGATGCGTCCGCATCCCGGCGCGCGGGTCATCGACGGCGAGGCCGTCGACGCCGCGGAGGAGCGCGCCGAGAGGCGCCCCGCGCCCACACCCACCCCGACGCCGTAGAGGCGGTTGCATCGGGACGTTCGTGGGGCGCGACGAGCGCTGCTCCGCCGCCGTTAGCGCGCGGTTCGCCGTCGGCGGTACGGGCGACTCTACTTTCGCGGTGGTGCAGCCTCGCTGGAGCCGGCCGCGCGGAATCCGGACAATGCCGCCTCGATGATGCGTGCTGCGGCTGACGGCAGGATGCTGGCTGAGGGCGACGCCGGCTATGACAAGGCGCGGACGGTGTGGAACGCCATGGTCGACCGCCGGCCACGGGCGATCGTGCGCTGCGCGAGCGCGGACGAGGTGGCCGAGGCGATCCGCTACGCGCGCGAGCACGACCTCGAGATCGGCGTGCGCTGCGGCGGGCACAGCGTGCTCGGGCTGTGCGTCCCGCACGGCGGCCTGATGATCGACCTGACGCCGATGGACGACGTCCGCGTGGATCCCGAGCGCCGTCGCGCGTGGGTGCAGGGCGGCGCGCTGCTCGGCGCCCTCGATCGCGCCGCGATGGAGCACGGGCAGACCACGACCGCGGGCAACGTGTCCCACACCGGCGTCGGCGGGCTCACGCTCGGCGGCGGGATGGGCTGGCTCGCGCGCCAACACGGTCTGTCGTGCGACAACGTGGAGGCCTACGAGCTGGTCACCGCCGACGGCCGGCGGCTCCGTGTCGACGAGGACAGCGAGCCGGACCTGTTCTGGGGGCTGCGCGGCGGCGGCGGCAACTTCGGCATCGTCACCGAGTTCGAGTTCCGGCTGCACCCGGTCGCCCGCCACGCCCATGTCGTAGAGCTCTTCTTCGCGGTCGAGGACGCGGCGCCGGCGATGCGCGGCTGGCGGGACCTGAATGCCATCGCCCCCCGGGCGGCCACGTTCACCGCCTGGGTCGGCGAGTCGCAGTCCCCGGTGCTCCCGCCCGAGTGGCGCGACCGGCCGGTGGCCAACATCGGCTTCGTGTGGGCCGGCGAGCCCGAGCTCGAGCCGCAGCTGCTGGCCGCGCTCCGCGCGCTCGGCGACCCGGTCGCCGAGCGCGTCGAAGCGCTCTCGTACCTGGACCTGCAGCGGATGGACGACACGCTCGAAGGCCACGAGCTGCGCCGCTACTGGAAGGGCCAGTACTTCCGGTCGCTGCCGGACGAGGCGATCGACGCCTTCCTGCTCCGCGGCACGGCCGACGGGCACGGCGAGCTGCTGCCCGCGGCGTCGCTGCAGGCGTACGGCGGCGCGATCGCCGAGGTGCCGGACGCCGACAGCGCGTTCAGCCAGCGCGACGCGATGTTCGAGTTCGTCGCCGCCGCGCGCTGGTCGGACCCCGCAGAGGACGAGCAGCGCATGGCTGCCGCGCGGCGCTATGCCGCGTCGCTCGAGCCGTTCGCCAGCGGCATGTACGTGAACGCGATGAGCGACGAGGGCGCGACCGGCGTGGCGCGCGCGTACCCGCCCGCGAAGCTCGCCCGGCTCAGGACGCTCAAGGCCGCCTACGACCCGGACAACGTCTTCCACCTCAACCAGAACATCCAGCCCGCCTGAGGAGGACGTGATCATGGGCAAGACCATCATGGGCGCCGCCTCGGTCTCGCTTGACGGCTTCCTGGCCGACGACGACGACGGCATCGGGCCGCTGTTCGACTGGATCGGCAACGGCGACGTCGCGTGGACGTTCCCGGGCTCGGACGCCGAATCCCGGACCACGCAGGCCTCGGCCGACTTCATGACGGGCCAGTACGCCAACCTCGGGGTCGTGGTCATCGGCCGCCGCCTGTTCGACCTGACCAACGGCTGGGACGGCGTGCCGGCCGCGGGCGAGCACGTCTTCGTCGTCACCCATCAGCCGCCGACGGACTGGGAGTACGCCGACACCGCGCCGTTCACCTTCGTCGACGGCGTCGAGAACGCGATCGCCGCCGCCAAGGAGATGGCCGGCGACCGCGACGTCGACGTGGCCGCCGGCCAGATCGGCGGTCAGGCGCTCAAGCTCGGACTGATCGACCAGATCGTCGTCAACGTGGTCCCGGCGGTCTTCGGCTCCGGCCGGCCGTTCTTCGCCACCGGTGCGCTGGACGAGCCGCTGCTGCTCGAGAACCCGACCGCGGTCGTGCAGGGCGACCGGGTCACGCACCTGGTCTACGACGTCAGGCGCTAGGCGCGCCCGCGGGCGAGGGCGAGCAGCCGATCGAGGATCCGCTCGCCGTCGACGCGGAGCCCGTTGTGCTCGTACTCGTCGGTCAGCCACGTGCGGAGGCCGCGGATCCGCCTCGCGGCCTCCTCCGAGTACGGCCGCGGGACGTAGGCGTCGTTGGCGTAGATCACCGCCGCGGCGGGAACCTCGTTGGCGGCGAGCCGCTCACGGTCGTAGAGCCGCGGCCACGCCCGCTCGGCCAGCAGGTCCGCGGCGCCGCGCAGCGGGGTGAGCGCGCCGTAGTCGTCGAGCATCCACGGGAACATGTGCTCGCCGAAGAAGAGCTCGGGGTCGTCGTACTCGGGCGGGCGGACGCGCTCGGCGGCCCAGCGCGTGGCCTGCCCGTCGGCCCAGCAGGCCTCCTGGAGCAGCGAGTACAGCGGGTTCCGCGAGTACGGCACGGCCGTCTGGACGTCGTGGAGGAACGCGAGCGAGTCGTGCGGCAGCTCCAGCAGCGCGTGGAGGCGCTCGGCGCCGTCGCTGAAGCCGAGCACCTGCCCGAGTTGCCGTAGCCGCCGGCTCGTGAGGCGGTCGTGGTTGGGGAGGCGCACGTCCTCGGCGTCCAGGCGTGCGGCGAGCGCCCGCACGCGCTCGCGGTCCTCGGGATAGCGCTCGTAGTACGCGCGGCTGCGCGCCGCCATCAGCTCGAACGTGGAGGCGTAGACGTCGTCCACCGGCACGTCGAACGCCGGCAGCCCGCCGGTGATCAGCGCCGCCTCGAGCCCGGCCGGGGCGAGCGACAGATAGGCGGTCACGCAGAACCCGCCGAAGCTCTGGCCGAGCACCGACCAGCGGTCGGCGCCGAGCTGCTCCCGGATCAGCTCGGCATCGCGGACGATCGAGTCCGCGCGGAAGCACGCCATCCGCTCGGCCTGCTGTTCGGGCATCAGCCCGTCCATGTGCCCGAGCGGAGACGACCTGCCGGTCCCGCGCTGGTCGAGCATCAGGACCCGGAACTCCCGCAGCGCGCGGTCGAGCCAGGCCGGCGAGCTCGGGTGCCGCGTGGGGCGCGGCGCCTCACTCCCCGGCCCACCCTCGAGATAGACGAGGAACGGCCGGTCCCGCCCGTCCGGGTCGGCCACCTCACGGGCGAAGACCGTGATCGTCTCGCCGCCCGGGTCCGCGTGGTCGAGCGGGACCGCGAACTCGTGCTCGGTCAGCACGAGCCCGGGGATCGTCGCGGCGGCGGTGACCGTCACCCGGCACATGTTCTCGAAAGGCGACGGTGCGCGGCGGTTGGCCCCGCTACCGTCGCAGGCGCTGCGGAGCAACCGTCACGCAAAGGAGACCACGTGCTTTTCCGTCTCGAGATGGTGACCATCCCGGTCTCGGACGTGGACCGTGCCAAGGCGTTCTACGTCGATCGTGTCGGCTTCGCCGTCGAGCAGGATCGGCGCATCGACGCCGAGCACCGCTTCGTCGAGCTGATCCCTCCGGGTTCACCCTGCACGATCGCCCTCACCGCCGGCTACATCGATGCGGCTCCCGGGTCGCTGCAGGGCGTCCAGGTCAACGTCGATGACGCCGAGGCCGCCCACGCGTTCCTGCGCGACCGGGGTGTCGACGTGTCGGATGTCCAGGCGTTCCCGTGGGGACGCTTCTGCTTCTTCACCGACCCGGACGGCAACGGCTGGTCCGTGCACGAGACGGGCCCCAGACCTGGGTGAAGCGCTCGCGACGACTCGTCGCTCGCCGCCGGTCACATCTTGGTGCCGCCGGGGGTCAACCGGGTGACAGGTCGATTCTGAAAGGACAGCGATGCAGACTGAAACCAGGAGCCAGAGGATTGCCGTCACGGGAGCCACCGGTCGGGTCGGCTCGCACCTCGTCGAGATCCTGGCGCAGCGGGGACACGACGTGGTCCCGATCGCGCGCTCGAAGGGTGTCGACGTGGTGAGCGGCGAAGGGCTCGTCGACGCGCTCGCCGGCGCCGAGATCATCATCGACACGGCCACCGGGCCCACGCCCGACGAGGAGCAGGCGACGGCGTTCTTCACCGCCTCGGCGCGGAACGTGCAGCGAGCCGGCGCCGCGGCCGGGGCGAAGCGGATCGTCGTCGTCTCGATCATCGGCATCGACAGGTTCCACAGCGGCTACAACGCGGCGAAGGTGGCGCAGGAGCGGGCGCTGCTCGAGGGCCCGCTCCCGGTCCGGATCGTTCGCGCGGCCCAGTTCCACGAGTTCGTCGAGCCGCTGCTCGAGTGGACGGTGCAGGAGGGCGTCGCCTACGTGCCCGAGATGCGGACGCAGCTCGTGGCCGCCCGCGTCGTCGCCGAAGCCCTGGCCGACGCGGCCGAGGAGCCGGAGATCGAGAACGGCAGGATCACCGAGGTCGCCGGCCCGCAGGCGGAGCGCCTCGCCGACGTGGCAGCGGCGGTCTTCGCCAGCCGGGGAGACACGGTCGAGATCCGCGAGACGCGCGGCGGGCTGCTGGCGGACCCGGGCGACCCGGACGCCGCGGCCTACGCAGAGGGCGCCGCGCTGCCCGACCCGGGCGCGAAGCTCGCCGGCCCCAGCTTCGGAGAGTGGCTCACGGCGGCCAAGGTGTAGCCGCACCAGGGATACCCTCGTGACGTGCCGGTTCTGGGCGTAGACCACGTGCAGATCGCCGCCCCGAGCGGCTGCGAAGCTGAAGGCCGACGCTTCTACGGCGACCTCATCGGGCTTTCCGAGCTGCCCAAGCCCGAAGCGCTGCGTGCCCGCGGCGGACTCTGGTTCGCCGTGGGCTCGCAGCAGCTCCACATCGGCGTCGAGGAGGGCTTCCGGCCCGCACGCAAGGCCCACCCGGCGTTGAGAGTCGATGCGTCGGCCCTGGATCCACTCGCCGCGCGTCTCCAGGCATCGGGGGCGAAGGTCACGTGGGACGACGAGCTTCCGGGCGTCCGGCGGTTCTACACGGAGGATCCCTGGGGCAACCGCGTCGAGGTCCTCGCCTGATCGCCGGGTCGGGTCACCGCTGCGAGCCGGGCGTGCGTTCGTCGTCGAGGTCCAGCAACGAGTCGATGTGGGCGATCAGCGCCGCGGCCTCCCGGGTGCCGACGCCCAACAGCACGTCCCGGCAGGCCATCAGCAGCTCGTCGCGAAGCTCCAGTGCCTCAGCGAGGTCAGGCTCGGATGCGCGTTCGCTCACCGCCGCGACGGTACAACGCGCCCCGCAGGCTGACCTCTAGTCTCCACACCACAGGGGACCTCGACCGAGGGAGGGCACATGAGGACTTGGCTCATCGCCGGCGCCGCCGCGCTCGTGGCGGGCGCGGGCGGGATGGCGATCACCGGATTCGCGGCGAGCGGCGCCGGCGACGGGGCGGGCAAGCACCACCCGCCGATCCGCTGCGTGAACGGGGCGAGCGAGGTGGGCGACACCTACTACCCGGGGATCGGCAACGGCGGCTATGACGTCGCGCACTACGACCTCGACCTCGAGTACGACCCGGAGACGCGGTTCCTCGACGGCATCGCGACGATCAGCGCCAGCGCGACGCAGAACCTGTGCCGGTTCAACCTGGATCTGCGCGGGCTGTCGGTGTCCTCGGTGCGCGTCGACCACGCACGGGCCACCTGGCGCCGCGACGGCCGCGAGCTGATCATCACGCCGCGCCGGCCGCTGCCGGCGGGCGAGGGCTTCACGGTCGAGGTCCGCTACTCCGGCGAACCCGGCCCCGCCCCGACCGACCCGAGCGGCTTCCTCGACGGCTGGAACTACACCGACGACGGCTCGTACACCTCGACGCCGCCCCAGGGCGCCGACACCTGGTACCCGAACAACAACACGACCAACGACAAGGCGACGTTCCGGTTCGAGGTCACCGTGCCGGACGACATCCAGGCGATCGCCAACGGCCAGCTGATCTCGCAGCGCGTCGACCGGCGCCGCGGCACGTCGACCTGGGTGTGGGACGAGACCGAGCAGATGGCCACGTACCTGGCCACGCTGAGCACCGGCAAGTTCACGATCCTGCGCGACGAGACGGCGGACGGGATCCCGATCATCAACGCCGTCCAGCCGGATCAGCTCACCGAGCAGTCGCGCGCCGACCTCGACACGATCGGCCCGATCCTCGACTTCTTCGGCGAGCGCTTCGGGCCGTATCCGTTCTCCTCGACGGGCGCCATCGTCGACGTCACCGACGCCGGCTACCAGATGGAGACCCAGACGCGGCCGGAGTTCACGAGCGCGAGCGGCCTGCGGGCGCTCGCCCACGAGCTCGCGCACCAGTGGTTCGGCGACGACGTCGCCGTCCGCCGCATGCGCGACGTCTGGCTCAGCGAGGGGTTCGCGACCTACGCCGACTGGCTGTGGGACGAGCACAACGGCGAGGCGACGGCGCAGTCGCGGTTCGACACCCAGTACGCCCGCGACGCCGGCGCGTCGTTCTGGACCAACACGGTCTTCGACCCCGGCGTCGAGAACCAGTACCAGGGCCAGACGGTCTACACGCGCGGCGCGATGACGCTGCACGCGCTGCGAGTCAAGATCGGCGACGACGCGTTCTTCCGGACGCTCAAGGCGTACGTCAAGACGTTCTCCGGCGGCGTCGCGTCGACCCAGGACTTCGTCTCGATCGCCGAGCGCGAGTCCGGGATGCGCCTGGACCGGTTCTTCGACGTCTGGCTCTACGAGGAGGGGAAGCCCACGAACTGGTAGCGCGCTCGAGCGGTCAGTGGTCGCGCTCGGGGGTGTCTCGAGCGGCTGACACGAAGCGGCCCTCTGCCCACGGCGGGGTCGCTTCGTGGTCGCTCGTGCCCGGGTCGAACCACGGCCGTCCGGTGAGGGCTTTCCAGTCGAATGCGCGGCCGACCGGGACTTCGACACGGGGTTCGGTCCCGCCGGCCGCGGTCACCTTGGCGGGGTCGCGACGCCAGTCGGGCTTGACCGTGTTCGGGTCGAAGCCCGTCACGCTGTCGATCAGCCGGCGGCCCTGCAGCGCAGTCGGCAGCACGATCTCGAAGGCCGCCGTGATCCCGATCAGCAACCTGTCGTACACCATCCCGTCAGGCGTCGAGCGCAGCCGGCGGCGTTCGAACAACGTGACGACCAGCGACCCGGGACGCTCCTCGACGTCGACGCGCGCCGGCGGGGCCGGGCCCATCGACGCGATGATCCGCGCGCGCCGGCCGTCCGAGAGCGGGATCCAGGCGTGCCACCGGACGGCCACGAGCCGGCTCTCGAAATCCTCCGGGCGAGGTTCACGCTGGTGGCTCACGGCAGCAGCGTCGCATAACGACGCCGCGCCGCCGCTCCGGCTCAGCCGCGACGGCGCAAGGCGAGCCCGGTGAGCGTCTCGCGGACGACCCGGTCGGCGACCAGGGCCGAGTAGTCGTCGGTCCCGATCGTCGTCGGGATCACCTCGACGACGTCGGCGGCCACGAGGTCGAGCTCCGCGGCCACGGTGCGGACCGCGAGCAGCAGATCGACGGCCGTCATCCCGCCGGGCTCCGGCGTCCCCGTGCCGGGCACGAACGCCGGGTCGAGCACGTCGACGTCGACGGTCAGGTAGACCGGGCCGGCGCCGACTGCCTCGATCGCCCGCCGCACGACCTCGCGGATGCCGAGGTCGCGGACGTCGTGCATGAAGAAGCTCGTGATCCCGTGCGAGGCCTGCCACGCGAACTCGGCCTCGCCCGGCCAATAGCCGCGCAGCCCGATCTGCGCGTAGCGCCCCCCGTCGAGCTGCCCGCCGTCGATCAGGCGCCGGATGAAGGTGCCGTGCGAGCGCTCGACCCCGAACACCTCGACGCCGGTGTCGGTGTGCGTGTCGAAGTGGATCATCCCCACCGGGCCGTGCGTGCCCGCGACGGCGCGCACCGACGGCTCGGTGATCGAGTGGTCGCCGCCGAGCACGACCGGCAGCACCCGGGCGGCGAGGACCTGGCCGACGGTGGCCTCGATCGCGGCGTGCGAGACGGTGGCGTCGGCCGGGATGACCGGCGCGTCGCCGAAGTCGACGACCCGCAGCTCGGCGAACGCGTCGACCTGGACCTCCAGGTGCGGACCGGGCGGCGACGAGGCGCCGCGGATCGCACGCGGGGCGAGCCGGGCGCCCGGGCGGTCGGAGACGAGGTCGTCCATCGGCGCGCCCACGATCGCCACGTCGAACCCCTCGAGCTCCGCCGGGTCCTGGGTGAACGGGGCGCCGCCGAAGGTCAGCAGCCCCGCGTAGTCGGGCTTCTCCCCGTACTGGGCCCAGCGCTCGAGCGGATCGATCAAGGAGCACCTCCGCGGGACGTCCGGTCCCGCGATCGGGTGGGATCGGACTTCGTCCGGTCGTCCGAAAGAACGTTGATGGTCTGGAAGTCGGGATCGCTGGCACCGTGCAGCCGCGCACCGCTGGCCGCCAGCTTGCGCAGGTAGGCGACGGTCTCGACCGAGATCCGCTCGCCGGGGAGCAGGGCGGGCACGCCCGGCGGGTACGACGCGATCGACTCGCACGAGATCCGCCCCACCGCGTCGTCGACGAGCACCTGCTCGGCGTCGCCGAGGAACGCCTCGCGCGGCGGGATCGCGACCTCGTGGCCGAGCGACGCGGCGGGCGGCACGATCGGCGCCGTGGCGCCCGGCTCGCGCAGGCGCTTGACGACCTCGTCGACGTCACCGGCGAGCCGCCGCAGCGTCGCCGCGGACTCCCCCAGCCCGACGATGAACACGACGGTCGCCTGCATCGGCAGCTCGACGTGGACGTCGTAGGACCGCCGGAGCGCGTCGGCGATCTCGTAGCCGGTGCGGCCCGTGCCGCGGACGTCGAGCACGATCCGCAGCGGGTCGTACCCGGTCACGCCCATCTGCCCGACGAGCGAGGAGTCGACCAGCGCGATCCCCTCGATGGTCTCGAGCTTCTCGCGCGCGACCTCGATCGCCCGCAGCGTCTCCCACAGCAGCTGCTCGCCATGGAGCACGAGCTGGCGGCGCGCCGAATCCAGGGACGCCATGAGCAGCGACGACGGGCTCGTGGAGCGCAGCAGCCGGAGCGCGCGGCCGACGGCGCCGATGTCCACCCGCCCGCTGCCCGAGATGTGCAGCATCGCGCTCTGAGTCAGCGAGCCGGCGATCTTGTGCGTGCTGGTGAGCATCGCGTCGGCGCCCTGGGAGAGCGCGGTCGGCGGCAGCTCCTCGTTGAAGCCGAAGTGCGGGCCCCACGACTGGTCGACCACGAGCGGGACACCGGCCGCGTGCGCGACCTCGGCCATCCCCGCGATGTCGGCGGCCATGCCGTAGTAGGTCGGCGAGACGATGAACGCGGCGCTGGCGTCGGGCGCATCCCGCAGCGCCCGCTCCAAGGCCTCCGGCGTGACGCAGTGGGTGATGCCCAGCTCGGCGTCGTACTCCGGCGCCACGAAGCTCGGGATGCCGCCGCTGAGCACGAGGCCGTCGACGACCGACGCGTGCGAGTTGCGCTGGGCGACGATCCGGGTGCCGAGCGGCGCGAGCGCGAGGCACAGCGTGTGGTTGCCCTGCGTGGCGCCGTTGGTGAGGAAGAACGTCCGCTCGGCGCCGAAGGCCTGGGCGGCGAGCCGCTCGGCGCGCTCGTACGCGGTCGGCGACGGGCCGAGATCGATGCCGTGGATGTCCTGGGGCACGTCGGCGGCGAGGACGTCGACCCCGATCGCCTTGCGCAGGCCCGGGTCGGCGCCCGGCCCGCCCTTGTGGCCGGGCACGTGGTAGCGGCCGGTGCCGCGGAAGGCATAGGCGACGACTGCGTCGAGATACGGCGCCGTGGGCTGCTCGTTGACCTCCATCCGGGGGCGATCCTATGGCCTCGTACCCTGCGAGGCGTGGACACCGAGATCCTGGCCGCCGTCGCGGCTGAGCAGCCCGCGATGGTGGACCTGGTGAGGGAGCTCGTCGCCGCGCCGACGCTGCTCGGGGCCGAGGCCGCCGGCCAGGCCGTCATGCGACGGGCATTCGCGGAGCTCGGCCTGGAGCCGGTCGACGTGCCGCTGGACGCCGCCGCGCTCGCCGCCCATCCCGGCGGCGCGCCGCACAGCTGGGACGTCGGCGGCAAGGTCAACGTGGTGGCCGACTGGGGCGGCGGCGACGGGCGCTCGCTGATCCTCAACGGCCACATCGACGTCGTCTCGCCCGAGCCCGTCGCGCTGTGGACGGGCGACCCGTTCGCGGCACGCGTGGAGGGCGACTGGATGTACGGCCGCGGAGCGGGCGACATGAAGTCCGGGCTCGCGGCGATGGTCGGCGCGGTGCGCGGGCTGCAGCGCCTCGGGCTCCACCCGCAGGGCCGCGTCCAGCTGCAGTCCGTGGTCGAGGAGGAGTGCACCGGCAACGGCGCGCTGGCCTGCGTGCTCGCGGGCCAGACGGCGGACGCCGCGATCCTCACCGAGCCGACCCAGGGCGCGATCTGGAACGCCCAGGTCGGCGTGCTGTGGTTCCAGGTGCGCGCGCTCGGCGCTCCGGCGCACGCCGGTGAGGCGGGCGAAGGCGCCAACGCGATCGAAGCCTCGTACGCGGTGATCGAGGCGCTGCGGGCGCTGGAGGCGGAGCTCAACGCCTCCAAGCCGCCGCTCTTCGAGGCCTATCCGCATCCGATCAACCTCAACGTGGGCATGATCCGCGGGGGCGACTGGCCCTCGACGGTGGCCGGCGAGTGCATGCTCTCCTGCCGGCTCGCGCTCTATCCGGGGGAGCGGGTCGACGACCTGAAGGCGCGGGTCGAGGAGACCATCGCGTCGGTGTCGGCCGGCAGCCGGTTCTCGTTCGAGGTCCTCTACGACGGCTTCCAGTGCGAGGGCTACGAGCTCGACCCGGACGCGCCGCTCATCGCCGGGCTGGCCGACGCCGCCGCGCGCGTGTCCGGGCAGGCGCCGCCGCTCTTCGCCTCCACGGCGACGACCGACGCGCGCACGTTCGTCCTCTACGGCGACACGCCGGCGGTCTCCTTCGGGCCGCTGGCCGAGAGCGAGCACGGCGTCGACGAGCGCGTCTTCGTCCCCTCGATCGTCCAGACCGCGCAGGCGCTCGCGCTCTTCGTCGCCGACTGGTGCGGGGCCGGTCGTGCGGAGCACGAAGTCGGTGCCGCCGGTTCTGCCGACTGACAGTTGGCGCGCCGCTTGGCCGCGGGCAGGCTTCCTGGGTATGACCAGCTCAGTGGATGTCGCCGGCGATGTGCGCGATGCGCGCGCGAGGTACGTCTCGGCCGCCGTGACGGCCCCGCCCCTCGTCGTGGTCGGCGCGTCGGGCGCGCGCATCGAGGCCGACGACGGGCGCTCGTACATCGACTTCGCGGGCGGCATCGGCTGCCAGAACCTCGGGCACGGGCCGGCCGACGTCGTGCGCGCCATCCACGAGCAGGTCGACCGCTACCTGCACCAGTGCTTCATGGTGGGCGCCTACGAGCCGTACGTGGAGGTCTGCCGCCGGCTGGCCGAGCTCTACCCCGGACCGGGCACCGAGTACAAGAGCGTGCTCGTGAACTCGGGCGCCGAGGCGGTCGAGAACGCGGTCAAGGTCGCGCGGGCGGCGACGGGCCGGCCCGCGGTCATCGCCTTCGACCGCGCGTTCCACGGCCGCACGCTGCTGACCATGTCGCTGACCAGCAAGGTGGTGCCCTACAAGCGCGGCTTCGGCCCGTTCGCGCCGGAGGTCTACCGGGCGCCTGCGCCCTGGCGCGGGCTGAGCTCCGACGAGGCGATCGCGGCCTTCGAGCACCTCCTCAAGGCCGATGTCGACCCGCAGAGCGTGGCCTGCGTGGTGCTCGAGCCGGTCCAGGGCGAGGGCGGCTTCATCCCGATGCCGCCCGACTTCCCGCGGCGGCTGAAGGAGCTCTGCGAGGCGCACGGGATCCTCTACGTGGACGACGAGGTCCAGGCCGGCGTCGGCCGCACCGGGCCGGTGTGGGCGATCGAGCACTACGGCGTCGTGCCCGACCTCCTGGTCTCCGGCAAGTCCCTGGGCGGCGGGCTGCCGCTGGCCGCCGTGACCGGCCGCGCCGAGCTCATGGACGCCGTGCACGCGGGCGGCCTCGGCGGCACGTTCGGCGGCAACCCCGTCGCCTGCGCGGCCGCCGCCGTCGTGCTCGACGCCGTCGCCTCGCCCGAGTTCCTGCCCGCGGCCGAGGCGCTCGGCCGGACCGTGCGCGCGCGCCTGGACGCGCTCGCCGCATCGGTCGAGGCCGTCGTCGAGGTCCGCGGCCTCGGGCCGATGCTCGCGCTCGAGCTCGCGCCGGAGCTGGTCCCGCCGGTCATCGCCGCCGCGCGCGAGCGGGGCCTGCTCCTGCTCTCGTGCGGGCTCTACGGCGAGACGATCCGCCTGCTGCCGCCGATCACGATCGGCGACGGCGAGCTGGGCGAGGGCCTCGACATCCTCGAGGCCTCGGTGCGCGCCGCCGTCGGCTGAGCCGGAGCGGCTCAGACGACGGGACGCACGACGAGCATCCCGCGGCTCGAGACGAGATGCGCCAGGTCGTCCGCCAGCCGTTGCACGTGTTCGCTCGCCTGCTGCTCGAAGCGCTCGACTTCGACGATCTCGGCGATCAGCACGTAGTCGGCTTGGCCGATGGACTGTCCGGGCACGTCCGACGGCCGCGTGAGTCGGTAATCCGATAACGCGTCCAGCGACCCGCGGACGATGTCGCGATCCTCCGTCATGAGACGCTCGAAGTCCTCGGCCAGCTCGGGCGAACGCAGCTGAAACCAGATGAGAAGGGTCGCCGGAGGGCTCATGCGCGAAGCGTAATGGACGATCGCAACCTGACGAACGGAGTGAGACGACCGAGGCGCGACCCGCCTGCGTTCCGCGGAATGAGAGCCACGACAGGATCTGCGCGCTTGCGCCACCTCGCCGTCCCGTCGACGGAGGCACCGCCTACAAGCTCACGACCGTTGCCGGCGAGACGTTCTGGCTGGTGCTCCCTGACGGGCTCGCGCGCCCGTCCGGTGTCGTGGCCGTCCCGAGCGTCCCGATCCGTGTCAACGCCGGCCTGACGACGGCCTCCCCGCGCGCAGCGGCCGATCGCTCCTGCGACGACTTCCCTCGGTGCGAGGCGACGGCGATCGATCGACTCGCCGTGCCGTCCGGGGTCCTCACGCGGTGGGATGACGCGTCCGGGACGATCAGAGATCTACAGCTGACGACGGTTGACCTCGGTGAATGGACGCTTGTCGTGCTGGAGCCGGACGCGAGGCGCGCAGAGCGCGTCGCCCGGGCGTTGGAGTGGCGTGTCGACGAGGACCGATACCCGCGCGTGGCCGGCACCGGTCGTGAAGCCGGCGTGGACGTCGACTGGGCCGGCGTGTCCCTATGGGTCCCCGATCCCGAGGGGCAGGGCGCGCACCTGCTGATCGACACCGTCCCTGGATGCGAGCTGTCGGGCAAGCACCCAGACCTTGGCGCCTCAGACGCCGGCCCCGACCTGGAGCTTCACGGGCCCGACACCGTGGCCGGCGGGCGCTGGTGCGCTGACGGCCGCTACTCGGTCGACGTCAGCTTCGCCGGGCGGGAGCAGCTCGAGCGCCTGCACGAGAGGCTCGAGATCGTCCCTTCCCTCGACGACGGCCCGGAACGGCGCTGAGCCGCGCCGGTCTCATGGCGTCCCCTCGACGCCGATCGAGTCGTCCGCCTGGTCCTTCCACCCCTGTCCGTGGGCGGTGACGGTCGGCGAGTTGGTGATGGTCGCGGGCGCATCGGCGGCGACGTCGACCGTGATCGTGATCGGCGGATACGAGGCGCCCGCGGCGAGGGTGTCCGTCCGCCGGCAGGTCCGCGTGCCCGAGCCCGAGCACGTCCAGCCCGGCCCCGCGGCCGAGGTGGGCCGTAGACCCGGCGGCAGCTGGTCGCGCACGGTGACGACGCTGCCGCCGACCGGATCGGCGTCGCTCGGCTGATCGCCCGTGTTGGTGACGGTCAGCGTCAGCGTGTTGCCCGTCTGCCCGCGCCGGAACGGATCAGGGCTGTGGGTGGCCGAGATCGCGATCGGGTCGGGGGCGACGAACCAGGGATCCGGCGGCGTTCCCGGACGCTCCATGAAGTTGAACGGGACCGGGGCGGCGATCTGCGGGATCGCGCGCCTCGAGCTCACGTACCGGTCGGCCACGACCTGCCCGGTGCGGTCGACCACGCCGAAGCAGTAGCCGCGCTCCCGCGCCGCGTCGATGATCTGCGGCACGGCGTCCGTCGTCGCCCGGCCGGCCGGCGTGTCGATCGGCCCGTCGTGCAGGCCGATGATGCCGCCGGGACGCAGCTGACCGACGATCGAGTCCACGATCTCCTCGGTGGTCGTCGCCGGCTCGTAGTCGTTGCCGGTCTCGATCCGGGTGAGGAAGTACGTGTAGCCCAGCGAGCTGACGACCTCCTGGGTGTGCGTGTTGGCGCTCCCGAACGGCGTCCTGATGCCGTGGAAGGTGAACGGCGCGCCGATGGCGTCGAACACGGCCTCGTTGTGGCTGACCTCCTCGATCTTCGCCGCGTCCGAGAGGTCGTTCATGTTCGTGTGGTTGTAGGTGTGACTGAGGAGCACGTGCCCCTCGCGCACCGAGAACCGCTCGATCGCCGGGTTCGCTTCCGCCCGCATCCCGAGGTCGAAGAAGACGCCGTGGACCTGCTTGTCCCGGAAGTTCTGGAGGGTCTGCGGTCGGTAGAACGACGGGCCGTCGTCGAAGCTGATCGCGAGCCGGCTGGCACAGGTGTTGGGAACCTGCTCGTCGCGCCTGGCGCCGACCGCCGAGCGGGCCGCTGCCCGTCGGATCGCGCGCTGCTCGCGCCGCGAGATCAGGTCCTTGGCCCGGTAGCGGGCGGTGATCCGGTCGACGCGGGAGACGAACGCGCCGTGGCCGGCGAACGGCTCGCGGGCCCAGATGTCGTCGAGCAGGGTGCAGCCGTTGCGGCGCTCGGGATTGGTGACGCCTGAGTCGATGCTCCGGAACGGCGGCGCGAAGCTCACCTCGACCTCCGGCGACCAGCCGTTCGGGCAGGCGTCAGCGATCACCGTGATCGGGTCGCGGGCTGTGGCGCCGCCCGTCACGGTGGCGGTGTTGGTGACCTGCGGCGGTGCCGTGTTGGCGACGCGGACGGTGATCGTGATCGGCGGGTACGCCGCGCCGGGTCCGAGCGGGTCGCTTCGGGTGCAGGTCGTGCCGGTGCAGCTCCAGCCGTCGCCGGAGGCGGCGACCGGGCCGGCGTCGAAGCCGGGGTTGTTGACCAGCGGGGTCAGCCCGGTCGGCAGCGTGTCGGTGACGGTCACCGGCCCGTCGCTCGCCTGGTCGCCGCGATTCGCGACCGTGAGCGTCAGCTTGCCGGCGTAGACCGTCGCGTTCGGGTCGCTGGTGCGCAACAGCGGATCGCGATCATGCTCCGCCGAGATCGACAGATCCGCGGCCGCCGCCGCCGACGACGGCGCCAGCAGCCCCGCCGCCGTGCACGCAGCCGCGATCGTAACGCCGAGACGTGACATGAGAACCCCCTGCTGACGAGCCATCCGGACGTGCTGCGCAGCGTCCGCCAGCGCATCGTACGGGTTCGTGGGTGCCCGGGTCGCGTGACCCGGGCACCCACCCCGGCGATCTAGACCGCTCGGATCAGCGGAGGTCGAACCGATCGAGGTTCATGACCTTGTCCCACGCGGCGACGAAGTCGCGGACGAACTTCTCGTCGGCGTCGTCGGACGCGTACACCTCCGAGATCGCGCGGAGCTGGGAGTGCGAGCCGAAGACCAGGTCGGCCGCGGTGGCGGTCCACCTGACCTCGCCCGTGCGGCGATCGCGGCCCTCGTAGACGTGCTCCCCGTCGGCCGGCGTCCACTCCGTGCCCATGTCGAGCAGGTTCACGAAGAAGTCGGTGCTCAGCGTCTCGGGCCGATCCGTGAAGACGCCGTGCCGCGAGCCGTCGACGTTGGCGCCCAGCGCCCGCAGGCCGCCGATCAGCGCCGTCATCTGCGGCGCCGTCAGGTTCAGCATGTAGGAGCGCTCCAGGAGCCCGTGCTCCAGCACGAGGCGCGCGCCCGCGGGGATGTGGTTCCGGAAGCCGTCGACCTTCGGCTCGAGGACCGCGAACGACTCGACGTCGGTCTGCTCCTGGGTGGCGTCCGTGCGACCGGGCGCGAACGGGACGGTGACGTCGTGCCCGGCGGCCTTCGCCGCCTGCTCGACCGCCGCGCAGCCGCCGAGGACGATCACGTCGGCGAGCGAGACCCGCTTGCCGTTGGCCTGCGCGCCGTTGAAGTCCTGCTGGACCTTCTCGAGCGTCGCGAGGGCCCCGGACAGCTCGGCCGGCTCGTTGATCTCCCAGTCCTTCTGCGGCGCGAGGCGGATCCGCGCCCCGTTGGCGCCGCCGCGCATGTCCGTGCCGCGGAACGACGCCGCCGCCGACCAGGCGGTGGCGACCAGACGCCCGGTCGACAGGCCCGAGGCGAGGATCGTCTCCTTGAGCGCCGCGACGTCCGCCTCGTCGATCAGCTCGTGGTCGACCTCCGGGACCGGGTCCTGCCAGAGCTGCGGCTCCGGGACCCACGGGCCGAGGTAGCGCGACACCGGTCCCATGTCGCGGTGGAGCAGCTTGTACCAGGCCTTGGCGAACGCGTCGGCGAGCTCGTCGGGGTTCTCGTAGAAGCGCCGCGCGATCGGCCCGAAGCCCGGGTCCACCTTCAGCGCCAGGTCCGTCGTCAGCATCATCGGCGCGTGGCGCTTCGCGGGATCGTGGGCGTCCGGGACCGTGTCCTGGGCCTCCGGGTCCTTCGCCGTCCACTGCTTCCCGCCGGCCGGGCTCTCGGTCAGCTCCCACTCGTACTCGAACAGGTTCTCGAGGAAGCCGTTGTCCCACTTGATCGGCTCCTTGGTCCACGCCCCCTCGAGCCCGCTCGTCATCGTGTGGGCGCCGTTGCCGCCGTTGAAGCTGTTCTGCCAGCCCAGGCCCTGCTGCTCGACCGGCGCCGCCTCGGGCTCCGGCCCGATGTGCTCCTCGGGGACCGCCCCGTGGGTCTTGCCGAACGTGTGGCCGCCGACGATGAGGGCGACCGTCTCCTCGTCGTTCATGGCCATGCGGCTGAACGTCTCGCGGACGTCCTTGGCGGCGGCGACCGGATCCGGGTTGCCGTTGGGCCCCTCCGGGTTGACGTAGATGAGGCCCATCTGCACGGCCGCCAGCGGACCCCCGAGCTCCCGGTCGCCGCTGTAGCGCTCGTCGCCGAGCCACGTGTCCTCCGGGCCCCAGAAGATCTCCTCGGGCTCCCAGATGTCCTCGCGCCCGAAGCCGAAGCCGAACGTCTTGAAGCCCATCGACTCCATCGCGACGTTGCCGGTGTAGACGAGGAGATCGGCCCACGAGAGCTGCTGGCCGTACTTCTTCTTGAGCGGCCACAGGAGCCGGCGCGCCTTGTCGAGGCTCGCGTTGTCGGGCCAGCTGTTGAGCGGGGCGAAGCGCTGGGCGCCTTGACCGCCGCCGCCCCGCCCGTCGGCGATGCGGTACGTGCCCGCCGCATGCCAGCTCATCCGGATGAAGAGCGGCCCGTAGTGGCCGTAGTCGGCCGGCCACCACTCCTGCGATTGCGTCATCAGCTCGATGACGTCCCGCCTGAGCGCCTCGAGGTCGAGGCTCTTGAACGCCTCGCTGTAGTCGAAGTCCTCGTCCAGCGGGTGAGATCGGGACGAGTGCTGGTGGAGAACGCTGAGGTCGAGCTGATTCGGCCACCAGTCGCGGTTCGTGTGGGGCCGCTGCGACGTCTCCGGCGTCGGGCCCGGGATCCTCGGGTTCTCGCTTTCGCTGACGCTCTGGCTCACGTCGTTCCTTTCTCTCTAAGGCAGTCGGGGCAGCGCCCCCAGTAGATGACCTCGGCCTCGTCGATCTCGTAGCCGAAGTCCTCGGCGGCCGTCAGGCACGGCGGGTCGCCGACGGCGCACGCGACGTCGACCATCCGCTCGCAGTCGCGACAGATGAGGTGGTGGTGGTTGTCACCGACGCGGTCCTCGTACCGCGCCGGCGAGCCGGCCGGCTGGATGCGCCGCAGGAGGCCCGTCTCGGTCAGGGTCCCCAGGGCGTCGTAGACCGCCTGGATCGAGATCGAGCCGATCTCGCCCCTGACCGTCTCGGCCACGCCGTCGGCGGTCGCGTGCGGCGCATCGGCGACCGCCCGGAGCACCGCAAGGCGCTGGGGCGTGATGCGAAGACCGCGTCGCCGGAGGCTGTCGCTCGGGTCGCTGCCCACTTCCTGGAGCCTATCCAGGATTGGAGCGAGTTGCAGTCAGGACTCACTCAAGGCCAGCCGGCCGCACCAGGTGTAGAGGCCGGCCCCGGCCACGGCGAGCGCGGCTGCGAGGGTGAGCGCACTGTCGCTGTCGCCCGCCAGCCCCGGCCACGCGAGCGGAGCGAGCCAGTGCTCGCCCCGCGGGCCGACCGCTCCGCCGAGCAGGGCCGAGGCGGCCGGGGCCACCCATGCGAGCCGGGCGCCCAGGACGGTGGCGCCCAGTGCGGTGAGGCCTCCGAAGCCCGCCAGGTTGCGGAGGATCGCGGTCGCGTGCTGGTCGGCCTCGAGGAGCGTCGGCGCCACCGCCGCGACGGCGAAGCCCGCGCACACGGCGAGCTCGATCGCCCGCCAGCGCTCCCACCACTGGGGCGTGGTGCCTTCGAGCGTGGGATCGTCGCCGCCGAGCGCGAACCCGATCACCGAGACCGCGGCGAGCGGCGCCAGCACCGCGACGAGCATCCCCGCATCCGGGACGTAGGCCGCGATCACCCAGCCGGCCGACGCGACGCCGAGCAGCGCCCCCGCGATCGGCCCGCCGCGACGGCCGCGGACGTGGAGGGTGAGCAGCCTCACCCCGGGGCGAGCGCGGCGACGGCCGCCAGACCAGCCGCGGCGGGCGCGAGTCCGAGGATCGGCAGACGTGCCGGCGACCGGCTCGCCAGCAGCCACCCGGACACGGCCAGGCCCACGAACCAGATCAGCTGGGCGACCGACGTGGTCGTCGCGAGCTGGCCGATGCCGAGGTCCTCGCCCAGGGCCGGCAGGACGAGGAGCGCGCCGCCCGAGTCGCTCGACCATCCCGCCCCGACGACCGCCGTGACGGCGAGCGCCGCGAACAGCGTCAGCGGCGCGGCCATCGGCGTGGTGGCCAGACGCCCGATCGCGAGCCCGGCGAACGCCGCGGCGGGGACGCTGACGACGCCCGCGAGCGCCGCCGCGAGCGACCGGTCGTCGACGACCGCGGCCGTGCAGCCACCGCTCACGGTCAGCAGCGCGAGCAGGACGACGAACACCGCGCTGCCCGCGAGCGCGAGGGAACCACCTTCGATCGCGGCGCGGCGCCAGGCCGGCGCGGCGCTCGCGCCGATCGTCTCGTCCACGTGCCGTCGACGCGGGCTGCCGCCGCGCCACACGCCGGCGGCGAGGACGCACGGCACCAGCAGCCACGCCTCGTTGCGCAGCGCGAGCACCGCCCCCGCCCATCGCCCGTCGCACTGGGTCGAGCCGCTCAGCAGGAGCGCGGCCCCCAGGCCGAGGAGGGCGATCCCGAGCACCGGCGCGGGCCCGCGCCGGACATCGAGGGCCAGCATCCGGGCGGTCACGCGCCGTGCTCCGTCCGGAAGGTCTGCAGGAGCGCGGTGTAGCCGCGCTCGACCGCGCTGGCGGACGGATCCGCGGCCGTGCCGGTCGCCGCCGCCTCGAGCTCGTCGATTGCTCCACGGAACACGAGCCGGCCGCGGTCGAGCAGGACGGCGTCGTCGCATGCGGCAGCGACGTCCTCGACGAGGTGCGTCGCGACGATCACGCAGGTGTCACCGCCGACCTCGCGGAGCAGGCGCCGGAACTCGACGCGCTGCTCGGGATCCAGGCCCGCGGTGGGCTCGTCGAGCAGGAGCAGCTCGGGGTCGTTGACGATCGCCTGAGCGATCCCCACGCGCCGGACCATCCCGCCCGAGAGCGTCTTCATCCGGCTGTCCGCGCGGTCGGAGAGCCCGACGCGGTCCAGCGCACGGTCGACCGCGGCCGGGATCGCTCCGCTCGGCATCTCCTTGAGCCACGCGAGGTACTCGACGAACTCGCGCGCCGTGTAACGGGGGTAGAACCCGAAGCTCTGCGGCAGGAACCCGATCCGGCGGCGAAGTGCGCTCAGGTCGGGGCTCCTGACGTCGACGTCGAGCAGGCTCAGGTCGCCGGCGTGCGGTCGCAGGACCGTGGCCAGCGCCCGCATCAGCGTCGTCTTGCCGGCGCCGTTCGGGCCGAGGAGCCCGTGGACGCCGGCGTCGAGGCCGAGGTCGAGGCGGTCGACCGCCACGCGTCGACCGGCCCGAAGGCTCAGCCCTCGCGCTGACACGGCGAGCGCGCGGGCCGGCGCGAGCAGCTCCCGGTCAAGCATCGAGCACATGACGGTAGGCGTTCCGGCGCAAGGCGATCGCGCCTGCGGCCACGACGATCAGCGCCGCCCACATGGGCAGCCACGACGGCTCCAGCACCGCCGGCGTCTCGTCCATGGCGACGGCCGGCGCGATGACGCCGAGGGCCCAGGCCGCCGCCGTCGTGGCGGCCGCGCGCGACATGTCGATCGCGCTGCCGAGGGCGAGCGTCGCGGCGGTGAGGGCAAGACAGGGAAGCAGCCACGCGGCCTGGTCACCGGTGCCCGTGAGCATGTCCGCCAGCAGCGACGCGGGCACGACGACGAGCAGCACGACGAGCGTGCGCCACAGCAGCAGCCGGACTCCCGCGGCCGGCGTGGCGGCGACGAGCTCGTGAGCGGGGTCGAGCGCACGTCCCCAGCTCGCCGCCACGCCGAGGAGCGGGAGCACGGGGGCGGCGAGGAGCAGCCAGGAGGGCGCGCCGTCGTCGCGGGCGCCGGCCGCGACGTCGAGCAGCGCGGCCGCGACCAGGACCGCCACGCAGGCGAGCAGCCGTGAGAGCAGCACGCCGCCGGTCAGCCGCCGCGCGAAGCGGCGCCGCGGGCGCGCGGCGGGCAGCGCGGCCATCCGCGCGTCGAGCTCGGTGCGGGCGCTCTCGACGAGCGCGAGCACCTCCGGCGCGTCGGCGGCCATGACCTGCGTGAGCGTGGCGCGGCACTGCGGGCAGCGCTCGAGGTGCGCCTCGACCGACCAGCGCGTGGGGACGGGCAGCACGGGACCATCCAGGGCCGCGAAGCGGGCCAGGAGCGCGTCCGACGCGTGCCAGCTCTCGCCGTGTCTCATGTGAGCGCCTCCCTCAGGGCGAGCCGCGCGCGCCGCGCGCGTGTCTTGACGGTCCCCTCGGCGATCCCGAGCAGGACGGACGTCTCGCGGACCGAGAGGCCGTCGAGGACCATGGCCTGCAGGACGTCGCAGAGCTCGGGCGACAGCCCGGCCAGCTCGGCGGCCAGGCGGTCGTCGAGCTCGCCGCGCAGCGCCTCGTCCTCTGCGGACGGCGAGAGCCCTTCCGGAACCGCGGGCACGACCACCTCGTCCGTCTGACCGCGGCGGCGGAAGGCGTCGATCAGCCGCCGGGCAGCGATCGTCCACAGCCATCCGGGGGCGCTCCCCCCGCATCGCGCGCCCGCGTACGAGCCCGCCGACCGCCACACGGCCAGGTACGTCTCCTGGACCACCTCGGAGACGACGTGCTCGTCCGCGCAGCGGCGGCGGAGGCGCAGGACGAGCCAGGGTGCCGTCCGCCGGTACAGCTCGTCGAACGCCTCGCGGTCACCGCGGGCGACGCGCCGCACGAGCTGCTCATCCGTCAACTGCTCCGTTCTCGACAACCTCACGTACGTATAGACGGCGGCTCACGCGAATCGGTTCTCGACCCGTGGCACGATTCCGCGCGTGGACGCGAGCGACCTGCGGGCCTGGTGCCTGCGACACCCCGGGGCGATCGAGGACTTCCCGTTCGGGCCGGCGACGTCGGTGTTCAAGGTCGCGGGCAAGATGTTCGCGCTCAGCGCGCTCGAGAGCACGCCGCTCGAAGTGAGCGTCAAGTGCGAGCCGGAGCTCGCCGTCGGCCTCCGCGACAGCTATCCCGCGGTCCGCCCCGGCTACCACCTCAACAAGCGCCACTGGAACACGCTGACGCTCGACGGCAGCCTCGACGACCAGCTCGTACGCGACCTGATCGAGGATTCCTACGACCTGATCGTCAGCGCGCTCCCGAAGCGGCTGCGCGATCAGCTCGGCTGAAGGGCGACCGGAACACGTCCGAGGCCGACGACCGCCTCGACCTCGACCGGGATGCCGAACGGCAGCTCGCCGGCGCCGATCGCGGACCGCGCGTGGCGGCCGGCGTCGCCCCACAGCTCGAGGATCAGGTCGCTGAAGCCGTTGATCGCGGCCGGCGTCACGTTGAAGTCCTCCGCGCACTTGACGAAGCCGAGCACCTTCACCCAGCCGGTCACGCGGTCGAGGTCCCCGAGCTCCTGCTCCAGCGACGCGAGCATCGACAGGCCGGTGGCCCGGGCGGCCTCGTAGGCCTGCTCGACCGTGACCTCGGCGCCGACGCGACCGGCGTACAGCTGCCGGTCGCCGTCGAACGGCCCGTGGCCGGACACGTACGCCAGGTCGCCGTGGACGCGGACGACCTCGAACGGCAGCCGCGTGCCCTGCGGCGCGGCCATCGGCGCCGGCAGCTGCAGCCCGAGCTCAGCCAGCCGGCTCGCGATCACGCCCATCGCGTGATCGTGCCAGACGGCGAGCTCAGCGGAACTTGACGGGGTGCACGAGCGCCTCGAACAGGAGGTCGAGCGCCTTGCGCTTGCGGTTCGTGTTCATGTCTGCACGGTCCCACGCGGGCGGCCGAGCGTCTGTACGGATCGCGCGGGTTCTCGGCGCGGTCAACCGGCGTCGTGGGGTACGGCTCCCCGATCGGCGCGAGTCCGGTCAGCCCGCGCGGCTCAGGTCGCCGGACCCGTCGACGTGCTGGCTGACCTGAGGGCTGCCGTGGTAGCGGACGTCGCCCGAGCCGTCGACGGTCACGTCGAGCCGCTCGTCGGCGCGCAGCTCGAGGTCGCCGGAGCCGTCCACGACCACGCGGGCATGGCGCGCCGCCAGGTTGGCGAGATCGACGTCGCCGGAGCCGTCGACCTCGACGACGAGCCGCTCCGCCGTCCCGTCGAGCGAGACGTCGGACGACCCGTTCGAGAAGACCTCGAACGCGGCCGCGTCGATGCCCGTCGCGTCGATGTCGCCCGACCCGGACGACGACAACCCGTTCAGCCGCGGCACGGTGGCCTCGACGTCGACGTCGTTGCCGCCCCAGCCGTCGTGGTCGAACCTCACGACCAGCGTCCCGTCCCGCACCTCGGTGCTGACGTCGTCGATCACCTTCTCGCCGGCGCGGACGACGACGCGCTGCGGCCGGCCGACGCGCAGGCGCACGTCGACGGAGGCGTCGTTGTCGACCCGCGTGAATGCGGAGACGTCCCGGGTCTGGGTGGTGCTCGGGCCGTCGTCACCGACCGTGCAGCCGGCCGCGGCGAGACCGAAGACCGCGACGGGGAGGAGAAGGAGCAGGCGTGGGGAGCGCATGCCCAGCACGCTAGGTCCGGGCAGCGGCCCGGACGATCGAGGTGGCAGGCGAGGGCGGCTGGGGGCTGGCCTCAGCTCGGCGGCGTCAGGCCATGAAGTGCGTCTGCATGACGCGCACGGGCGAGTCCCACGTCACGTCCTGGTACTCCTCGCCCGGCAGGACGTCGTCGCGGTTCTCGTCCGCGTGCCGCTGCAGGGCGCTCGGGAGCAGGTTGTGGACGTCCTCGTCGGACATCTCGAGGCTCCGGCGCTCGTCTTCGGGGATCTCGACCGGCACCGGCTCGCTCCGGCCGTGGAAGAACACGTGCCAGCGGTGGGGATGGCCCTCGACCCGCTCGTGATGGGAGATGCGCAGCTTCGCCATGCCGCGGACGCTACGGCTCGCGGTGGATGTCGTCCACCCACGCGACGTGCTCGGGCTCGGGCTCGACGTCCGGCAGGTCGAGGTTGACGACGACCGCCTCCTGGCCGCTGCGGACGACCACGCAGGAGAGCGAGGCGTCGGCGCTCGCGTTGATCTCCTGGTGCGGGACGTACGGCGGGACGTAGATGAAGTCGCCCGGGCCGGCCTCGGCCACGAACTCGAGCCGCTCGCCCCAGCGCATCCGCGCCTGTCCGGACACGACGTAGATCACGCTCTCGAGCTCGCCGTGGTGGTGCGCGCCGGTGCGCGCATCGGCGTCGATCACCACCGTCCCCGCCCACAGCTTCTCGGCGCCCCCGCGGGCGGCCGAGATCGCGGCCTCGCGCGTCATGCCGGGCGTCTGCGGGGTGTTCGGGTCGAGCTCGTCCGCGTGGACGACCCGGACGCCGTCGAGTCGCCAGTCGCGGGTCATCCCCCCACCAGCTCCTGGAGGCGCTCGCGCATCGGCTGCTCGAGCGGCTCGAACCGCAGGCCGTACACGCGCGGGGCGTGGAGGCGCAGCACCGTGGCTCGTCCCTCGACGTGCTCGCCCTCGTCGTCGCGCGCGAGGTCGAACTCGACCGTGTCGTCGGGGCGCAGCGGCCGCGCGGCGCGGACGCTCATGCCGCCCTCCCCCACGTCGATCGTCTCCGCCCAGATCGGCGAGCTCGCCGGCGGCCGCAGCATGCACGGCAACGAGAGCCGAGCCCGCGGTGCCCGCCGCCGTTCACTCATGCCGCTGAGCATACGGATTCCTCAGCCCTGGGCGATCCGGGCCGATAAAGAACGCAATGAGGTCAACGCCCGTGATCGCTCGCGCCTGGATCGCGCTGCTCCTGCTCGGCATCGCCCTGCAGGTCGTGGTGATCCTCGGCCCGTGGCCGCAGGACACGGTCGACACCCCGCTCATGCAGGCGCTCTACGACAGCGTCCTGCTCGGCGCCGCCGCGCTCGTCGGCATCCGCGTGCTCCTGCGCCGCAAGGAGCGGCTCGCGTGGGCGCTGATCGCCGTCGGCCTCGCGCTCTACGCGGGCGGCAACTGGTACTGGTCGCTCGTCCTCGCCAACCTCGAGGAGGCGCCCTACCCCTCGCTCGCCGACGGCCTCTGGCTCGGCTTCTATCCGCTCGCCTACGCCGCCATCGTCCTGCTCGCCGTCAGCCGCATGCCGCGGCTGGGCTTCCGGCTGTGGCTCGACGGCCTGATCGCGGCGCTGACCGTGGCCGCCGTCAGCGCGGCGGTGGTGTTCAAGGCGGTGCGCGCCTCGACCGGCGGCGACGCGGCCGCGATCGCCACCAACCTCGCCTACCCGCTGGCCGACATGGTCCTCTTCGGCCTCGTGGTCGGCGTCATGGCTGCGGGCCGCAAGCGGCTCGACCGCACCTGGGTCACGCTCGGCGTCGGCCTCGGCGTGTTCGCGGTCAGCGACGGCCTCTACCTCTTCCAGGTCGCCAAGGAGACCTACGTCACCGGCACGCTGCTCGACATCGGCTGGCTGGCCGGCGCCCTGATCGTCAGCCTCGCCGCCTGGCAGCCTGCGCGCTCGCACGCGGCGCCGTCGGACGACGTGCCGAGCATCGTCCTCCCCGTCGGCCTCTCGCTCGGCAGCCTCGCCCTGCTCGTGCAGGACCACGGGTCCTCGACCGAGACGCTCGCCGTCGTGCTCGCCGCCGCCGCCATGGTGGCCGTGATCGCGCGCCTCGCCGTCACCCACCACCAGAGCCGCGAGAACCTCACCGTCTCGCGCCACCAGGCGCGCACGGACTCGCTCACCGGGCTCGGCAACCGCCTCAAGCTCCTGCGCGACCTCGAGCTCCTGCACGCCGACGAGGAGGAGCAGCGGCCGCACCTGCTGCTGCTCTTCGACCTCGACGGCTTCAAGTCGTACAACGACAGCTACGGCCACCCGGCCGGCGACGCGCTGCTGCACCAGCTCGGCGCCCAGCTCCGCGAGGCGACCGCCGGGGTCGGGTCCGCCTACCGCATGGGCGGCGACGAGTTCTGCGTGCTGGCGCCGTGGGAGGAGGACCGCGAGCCGGGCGGGCTGATCGACGTCGCCCGCGCCGCGCTGTCGGCCGACGGCGACGGCTTCAGGATCGGCGCCTCGTGCGGCTACGCGAAGCTCCCGGAGGAGGGCGTCCAGGCCTCCGACGCCCTCCGCGTCGCCGACCGCCGGCTCTACGCCGAGAAGAACAGCGGCCGCATCTCCGCCCTGGCCCAGAGCAAGACCGTCCTCCTGCGCGCGGTCGGCGAGTGGGACGCCGACCTCAGCGCCCACGGTCTCGCCGTCTCCGCCCTGGCCGCCGAGGTTGCCCGCGAGCTCGACCTCGACGACGAGACCGTCGAGCGCGTGGCCACCGCCGCCGAGCTGCACGACATCGGCAAGATCGCCATCCCGCGGCCGCTCCTGACCAAGCCGGGCGCGCTCGACCCGGGCGAATGGGAGTTCATCCGCCGCCACACGCTGATCGGGGAGCGGATCGTCTCCGGCGCCCCGGCGCTCGTCGGCGTCTCGCGCCTGATCCGCTCCAGCCACGAGCGCTGGGACGGCGCCGGCTACCCCGACCGCCTGGCCGCCGAGGAGATCCCGCTCGGCTCGCAGATCGTCTTCGTCTGCGACGCCTTCGCGGCCATGACGTCCGACCGCCCGTATTCCGCCGCCCTCTCCGAGGCCGAGGCGATGGACGAGCTTCGCCGCAACGCGGGCAGCCAGTTCGCCCCCGCGGTGGTCGAGGCGTTCGTCGCGGTCCGCGGGCGTCAGCTCGTCACGCCGTAGCGCAGGAACAGGTAGCCGCCCGACTCGTGCAGCGAGCGCAGCGCGAGGTCGAGCGACGGATCGAAGCCGCTGCCGGTGACGATCGTGATCGGGTCGGTTCCGCCGGCCAGCTTGGCGGCGATGACCAGGTGCAGCTCGTCGACGAGCCCGGCGTGCAGGAGGTCGCTCAGCAGTTGCGGGCCGCCCTCGCACAGCACCGAGGCCACGCCGTGCTCGGCGCGCAGCCGCCGCACGCCCTCGGGCAGCGGCGCGCGCAGGTAGCTCACCTCGGCGGCGCACGGCGGCAGCTCGGCGTCCGGTGACGGGGTGAGCACGACGACGCGGTTGGACTCCGCCTTCAGCAGCCCGACGTCGCCCGGGACGCGCGCGCTGCGCGTGACCAGCACCGCGACCGGGTCCATGGCGCCGTAGCCCTCGACGCGGACGGTCTCGGCCCCGACCATGACGGCGTCGACGCGCGTCCGCAGGGCGTGGAAGAGCTCGTAGTCGGCGCGGTTGGCGATCGGCCCGGTGCGGCCGGCGATCGTCGCCCGCCCGTCGGCGGTGGCGATCATGTTGACGAGCAGGAACGGGCGGTCGGCGGGAGCCGCGCCGGGCACCGCGGCGGCGACGTCGGGCGCGGTCAGGCCCTCCGCCCGGTCGGGCAGCAGGCGGGCGAAGGTCTCCATCAGGCCTCGTGGCCCGGGTCGATGCGCTTCGCGCGGTGGAACGTGAACTCGTCCTCCCCGCGCGCGGCCTCGGCGGCCACCGGCTCGAGCAGGAACACGTCGTGGTCGCCGGCGTCGTGGCGCCACAGGACCCGGCCGACGAACCAGTTCGTGCACTCGTCGAGGAGCGGGACGCCGCCGGGACCCTCGTGCCAGGCGCAGCGCTCGAACTTGTCGACCTCGTCGCCGGTCTCGCCCCCGAACAGCTCCGCGAGGCCGGCGGCGTCCTCGGGCACCGCGTGGACGCCGAGCAGCTCGGCGTCGCGGCCGCGCCGGTAGGTGCGGTTCTTGTGCGAGAGGCAGACGGCGAAGCGCGGCGGGTCGATGCTCGTCTGCGTCGCGAACCCGATCAGGCAGCCGAGCGGCTCCTCGCCCGCGCGGGCGGTGACGATGAACATCGGGTACTCGAGGTCGCCCACGAGGCGCTGGAAGGCGGCAGCGACGTCCACGCGCCCGCTCCTACCCGCACCGCAACCCGCGCGCACGCCGGCGTGTTGGCAGGATGCACGGCCCAAAGCGATCAGGAGGACACCGATGCGGGGAGTGAAGGTCGCGTTGATCGTGGGAGCGTTCCTGTGGGCGCCCGCCACGGCTGCGGCCGCGGAGAAGCCGGTGGTCACCAGCGGCGCCGCCGCCAGCATCGAGCCCACCACGGTGGTGCTCAACGGCAGAGTCAACCCGAAGGGCGCAGCGACGACGTACTTCTTCCAGCTGGGCACGACGAGCCTGTACGGCGTGAACACGACCGCCACGGCGGCCGGCGCCGGCAATCAGGGCGTCCGGATCTCGGTCCCGATCTCCGGGCTCGCGCCGGCCACGACGTACCACTACCGGCTGGTTGCGCAGAACTCGAAGGGCATCACGCGCGGCAAGCACCGCACGTTCAAGACCAAGCGCCAGCCGCTCGGCGTGGCGCTCGCCGCCACGCCGAACCCGGTCCGCACCGGCGAGCTGACCACGCTCTCCGGCGTCCTCTCGGGCACCGGCAACGCGGGCCGCCAGGTCGTGGTCAAGAGCAACCCGTGGCCGTACACGCAGGGCTTCCTGCCGGTCGGCAACACGCTCGTGACCAACCCCGACGGCAGCTTCTCGACGACCGTTCCGTCGGTGCCGGTGAACACGCAGTTCCTCGTGCAGATGCCGGCGCGGCCGGAGATCGTGAGTCCGATCATCGTCGTCGGCACGACCGTCAAGGTCACCCGGCGGGCGAAGGTCGTCCGCCGCGGCAACCGCAGCGGCAAGATCCGCTTCCGCGGGCGCGTGACGCCGGCCGTCGACGGGCGCGAGGTGCTGATCCAGAAGCTCGACACCGACAGCGGCATCTGGGAGACCGTCGCCCGCAGCTTCACCCGCGCGCGCGGCGGCGACTCCTCCAGCTACCGGAAGACGGTCCGCCAGCGGCGCGGCGGCCGCTACCGGGCCGTGGTCAACATGGACGACAAGTACGCGGCCAGCCCGAGCCGCAGCATCAAGGTCCGCCGCGTGCGGGATTGATGTTCGATCCCGCGGTCATCTAGGCGGCGCGACGCAGAGGAAGCCGAGAGGCTCGGAGCCCAGCGCCTCGAAGCAGTGGAGCTCGTCCGGCGCGACGTACACCACGTCGCCCGGACCGAGCTCGTGCTGTTCGTCGCCGAGGGTGACGAGCGCGGCGCCGCGCTGGATCACGACCCCGTGGTCGTGCGCGTGGCGCTCGAGCACGGTGCGCTCCCCGGGCGGGACCTCGAAGTAGCGGACGCGGTAGCTGGGGCCGTCGATCAGCTCGTGGCGGCGTCCCGCCTCGTACGGGCGCGGCGCCACGCCGTCCCACGTGCCGTCCTCGCGCCGGCGGTGGACGGCGCCCATCAGCGGGCCAGCGCGGCGACCGCCTCGTCGACCGGCACGTCGCCCCCGATCAGCTCGAACGTGACGCCGGCCGTCCGCGGCTCGGCGAGGACGGCGGCGAGCACGGCGGCCACGTCGTCGCGCGAGATCTCGCCGCGCCCGACGCCGTCGCCGGCGCTCACGCGACCCGTGCCCGGCTCGTTGGTGAGCCGTCCGGGGCGGACGATCGTGTAGTCGAGGCCGCTGGCGGCCAGCTCGGCGTCGGCCTGGCCCTTGGCGCGCAGGTAGACGCTGAAGGTGTCGTCGCCCGGCGCGTCGGGGTCGGCGTTGACGCTCGAGACCATGACGTACCGGCCGATCCCGGCCCCCTTGGCGCCCGCGATCAGCTTGACCGCGCCGCCGAGGTCCATCGTCTCCTTGCGCGTGGAGCCGCTCCCGGGGCCGGCCCCGGCCGCGAAGACCACGGCGTCGGCGCCCTCGACGACCTGGGCGACGAGCTCGTCGTCGGCCTCCTCGAGGTCGCAGACCACGGGCTCGCCGCCCGCCTCGCGCACATCGTCGCCGTGATCCGGGTTGCGGATCAGCGCGCGCACCGCGTCACCGCGCGCCGTCAGGCGCCGCGTGAGCCGCAGCGCGATCTGTCCGTGCCCACCTGCGATCACCACCAGCATGCCCGCGCACGATACGCCTGCCAGCATGTGTGCGTCCGTGACGGCCGCCGCGGCGCAGCATCGATCGAAGCGGTACCACGCCTACCGCCTCGTCTTCCGCCACCTCGGCATCCCGCCGGGGACGATGCGCCCCTACGCGCTTCCGGGCGCGGCGCGACTGCACGAGCTGCGCTGGCGCCGGCGGCTGCGCCGCGCGCCGGTCGTGGACTTCGCGGAGCACGCGGCGGCGGTCGGCGTCGGCGAGATCGAGGAGCCGATCCCCTGCAGCCTGTGCGACGGGCGGCTCGTGCAGCCGCTGCTGCGGCCGCCGCACGGCTACCAGGTGGTGCGCTGCGCGAGCTGCGGCTTCCTCTACCGCAACCCCGGCGTACGGCCGGAGCGGCTCGGCGACCTCTACGCGGGCCGCTACAGCCGCTTCCTGACCGGCAGCTACTCGACCAACCGCCTTCGCCGCTACCGGCTGGTGATGGACGCCTTCGACCCCCTGTTCGCCGACGGCAGCGGCCGCCGGCTGCTCGACTTCGGCTGCGGCGCCGGCCTGTTCCTCGACCTCGCCTACGAGCGCGGCTTCTCCTGTTACGGCGTCGATCTCTCGCGGGACTCGGTCGAGCGAGCGCGCGAGCGCCCGAGCGGCGCGCACGCCCACTTCGGCTCTCCGCGCGACGTGCCGGAGATCGCGGCGGGCGGCTTCCACCTCGTCACGCTGTGGTCGGTGCTCGCCCACCTGGCGACGCCGGTCGAGGACCTCACCATGCTGCGCGGCCTCCTCACCGACGACGGCGCCGTCTCGATCCTCACCGTCAACGCCAACTCGCTGCTGCTCAAGGCGCAGGGCGAGCGCTGGGGCGGCTTCACGCGCAACCACCTGAAGTTCTACGCGCCGCGCACGCTGCCGCTGCTCCTGCGCCGGGCGGGCTTCGCGGCGGTCGTCATGCGGCCGATGGCCAACGACCTCGTGGAGGCCGGCGAGTCGCCCCTGAGCGCGCGCCAGGAGCGGCGGATGCGGCGGGTGGTGGCCGCCGGCAACCGCGGCAACATGCTGCGCGCGGTCGCCTTCGCGAGCGCGGACGGGCCGCGGCGCTGGGGCTTCGACGACGCCGTCGCGCTCTAGCGGCAGCCGACCCGGCGGCGCCCGGTCTCGCCGCCGGCGTGGACCGTCAGCCGCGCGCAGCCGCGGGCCAGGATCCCGCCCTCGAACCGCGCCACGCCGCCCGCGCCGCCCGTCGTGTCCGAGCAGCCCTCGAAGCGGACGACCCGGTCGGCGTCGGCCAGCGCGTGCGGCCGCCGCCACGCGACGCCGTAGAGCAGGCCGGCGCGGGTGCGGGGCGTGATCGCGAGCGTGGCGACCGCGCCCGGCTGCAGGACGACCGCCGCATGCCCGTCGCGTCCGGGGCGCTCGACCACGACCGGCCCGACGCGGAGGCCGGCGGCGGGCGGCCCGTACTGGCGGCCGCCGGAGCCGTAGCACGCGAGCGTGCGGTCGGGGCGGGGCATGTCGCCGCCGCTGCGGACCGGCGTCGCGGGCGAGTTCTCGTAGACCGGCGGCGCCTGGTCGTCGTCGCTGGCGTCGCTGCCGGTGACGCCGGCGGCCGAGTAGTGGCGGTCGTCGGCCACGATACGGCCGAGGTCGCCGTCGATCAGGGCGTTGAGGTCGTGCACGAGCGTGCGCATCCGCGGCGGCAGGTCGCTCTCCGCCGCGGTCACCGTCTCGTCGCCGCGCCGGAGCATGTAGCGGCGCTCGTTGTCGTCGCCGTAGAAGCCGCCGGGCGGGATCACGCGGCCGGCGAGGGCGGCGAACGGCGCTCCGCGCGCGTGCGCAAGGGTTCGCTCGGCCTCGGCCGGCGAGAGCTCGATCGCGAGGTCCCAGTAGCCGCGCGCGGCGCCGCGGCGCACGGCGGCCGTGCCGTCGACCCGCAGGGAGACCGACTCGGAGACGGGGTCGTCGCCGAGGACGCGCTGCAGGAAGACGGCCTCCGGCGCCTCGTTCGTGCGGTTGAGGTCGGCCGCATCGGGCTCCTTGCCGCCGCACCCGGCGAGGAGCGCGAGGGCCATCACGGCGGCGAGCACGCGGAGCACGCGTGCAGGCTATCTCACCAGCGGTCAGGGACTGGCGGTGAGGGAAGCGCTCGTCATCCCGGACGTGCGGAAGCGGTACCGCGCGCCGCGGGTCAGCGGGCGGCTGAGCGTCCAGTAGCCGCGGCTGTCGGTGCTGACGACCGCGATCGTCGTCCACGCGCGCCTCGGCCGCCGGCGCTGGACGGTGACGGTGTGGGCGCCGCCGGGACGCACCTGGCCCCACAGCCGGCGGCGCGCCGCGTCGAGCGCGAACGGCGTGTCGAAGTGCGCGAGGCTCGGCTTCGCGCGCCCGCCGCTGAAGCGCAGCCCGGACTGCCAGCCGCTCAACCCGCGCCCGGGCAGGCGCGGCTCGTCGCGCCACAGGTACTGCGTGAAGAGCCTCACCCGCGGGTGACGCCACGCCATGTACGCGGCGCGCTGCAGCCAGGCGTCCTGCCGGCCGGGCCTGACGCCGGCGATCCGGTCGGGCGGGCTGGTCTGGTAGCCGTACTCGTCGATGTAGATGCCGAGCCGCCGTGTCGTCGAGCGGATGCCCTTCACGCGCTGCAGCCGGTCGAGCGTGGCGGTGAGGTTGGAGATCTGGGCGAGACCGACGTCGTCGCCGTTCGGATGCGGGCGCTCGGGCGCGGTGCGCCCGCTGTAGGGATGGATCGCGAACCCGTCGCCCGTCACGCGCTTGAAGCGGCGGCACGCGCCGGTGCGCATGCGCACCCAGCGGTCGGTGCGGCACCCGAGCCGGCGCAGGAACAGCAGCGGGCGCATCACGGTGTTGGCGTTCTTGAGCCGCTGGCCGCGCGGCGAGAGCGCGCCGACCAGGATCTGCGCGACCGGGTCGTGGTCCGCCACCGCCGGGTAGGCGGCGCGGACGAGCGCGCGATAGAGGTGCGGCGAGACGGGCGTGCAGCCCCGGCGCGTGCAGCGCGCCTGCGGGGAGAGCCAGGCCGAGATGTTGGGCTCGTTCCAGAGGATGTAGCGGTCGACGCTCGCCGCGTAGCGGCCCGCGACCGCCGCGGCGAACGCCGCGTAGGCCGCCGGCCGCGGCTTGTAGGCCGGCCTGCGGCGCCTGGGGGCGGCGCTCGTCCACAGCGGGCCGGGACCGGTGATGGTCAGCGTCACGCTCATGCCGGCGGCGCGCACGCGGGCGATCGCGTTGTCGAGCGGGAACCACAGGTAGTTCGGCTCGTTCGGGTCGTCCGGGTCGAAGCCGGCGGGCCGGCGCGGCGGGGCGATCCGGCCCCAGTGGGCGAAGATCCGCACGGTGTCGACGCCCATCGCGCTCCACTCGGCGACCGCGCGGTCGGCCGGCGCGCCGCCGCCGATCAGGATGCGGTCGTCGGCGATCCCGATCTCGCCGGGCGCGGCCTGGGCCGGTGCGGCGGGGACGAGGACGAGCAGGAGCAGCAGCGGGAGCAGGCGGCGCATCGACTCGTGAACGCCTCCCCGCTGCGGGAGTTGCGGATCAGTCGTCCTCGACGCGTCATCGGTGACACTGCGTCCCGTGGACAACGCGCGCATCGCCGACCGCCTGGACGCGTTCGCCTCGCTGCTCGAGCTGGCCGAGGCGAACCCGTACCAGCCGCGGGCGTACCGGCGCGCCGCCGAGACGATCCGCTCGGCTCCGGTGGGGGTCGCCGACCTGGTGCGGGGCGGGCGCGTACGCGAGCTGCGCGGGATCGGGCCGGGGATCGAGGGGCGGCTGCGGGAGCTGGTCGAGACCGGCGAGATCGCGGAGCTGGCGGAGCTCGAGCGCGAGCTCTCCCCCGATCTCGTGGGCCTCGGGCGGTTCCTCGGGCTGGGCGCGAGGCGGTCGGTCGAGATCGCGCGGGCGCTCGACGTGCGGTCGGCCGACGAGCTGCGCGAGGCCGCGGCGGCGGGGCGGCTGCGCGGCGTCCCGGGGATCGGGCCGAAGACCGAGGCTCGGCTGCTGGAGGCCCTGGCGCGGGAGGGCGAGCCGCGGCCGCAGCGCGGGCTGCTCCTCAACCGCGCCTGGGAGCTGGTGGGCGGCGTGGCCGACGCGCTGGACGGCGAGGTGGCCGGCGACGTGCGGCGCTGGCGTGACTCGTGCGAGGCGCTCGCGGTGGTCTGCGCGGCAGGCGAGCCGGCGGCCGTGGTCGAGCGCTTCGCGGACCTGCCGCAGATCGTCTCGGTGATCGAGCGGGAGCAGCGGCGGGCGGTAGGCGTGACGGTCGACGGCGTGCCGATCACGCTCCTGGTCGCCCCGCCGGGGGCGTTCGGGACGGCGCTGCTGCGGGCGACCGGCGCGCACGCGTACGTCGAGGCGCTCGAGCCGCTGCCGGACGGCGCCGGCGAGGACGAGGTGTACGCCGCGCTCGGCTTGCCGTGGTGCCCGCCGGAGCTGCGCGAGGCGCCGTTCCGGGGCGAGCCGCCGGCCCTGGTCGAGATGGCCGACGTCCGCGGCGACCTGCACTGCCACAGCACCTGGTCCGACGGCCGGGCAAGCGTGGAGGAGATGGGCCGGGCGGCGCGCGACCGCGGCTACGAGTACCTGGCGATCTGCGACCACACGCCGGCCGTCGGCGCCGTCCAGGGGCTGACCGCCGACGACGTCCGCCGCCAGGCCGAGGAGATCGCCGCCGCCAACGAGGTCCTCGCCCCGTTCCGCCTGCTGCGCGGGATCGAGTGCGACATCCTGCCCGACGGCCGGCTCGACCTCCCCGACGACGTGCTCGCCGAGCTCGACTGGGTCCAGGCCAGCGTGCACGGCGGGCAGCGGATGCCGCGCCGCGAGATGACGCGACGCGTCGAGGCGGCGCTGCGCAACCCGCACGTCCGCTGCCTCAGCCACCCGACCGGCCGGATCATCAACCACCGCCCCGAGAACGCCGTCGACCTCGAGCGCGTGTTCGAGGTCGCGCTCGAGGAGGGCGTCGCGGTCGAGGTCAACGGCCTCACGCCGCGACTGGACCTCAGCGGGGAGCACGTCCGCGAGGCCCTGCAGGCGGGAGTCCGGATCGTCTGCTCCACCGACGCCCACTCCGCCGCCGGGCTCGAGAACCTCGAGTTCTCGATCCGCACCGCCCGCCGCGGCTGGGCCACCGCCGCCGACGTCCTCAACACCCGCCCGCTCGCCGAGATCCTCGCCTGGCGCGCCTGAACGGATCGCGTGATCGCGCACGCGTCTCGCGCTTACCGCGACGCGCTTCACCATCGACACGATGCGAGCGGTCCGTGAGCTGGCGCGCACGCGGCTCGGGTTCGAGCGGCTGCGGCCGGGCCAGGAGCAGGCGGTTGCGGCGGCCGCCGCCGGGCGTGACGTCCTCGCGGTCCTCCCCACAGGCGGCGGGAAGTCGGCGATCTACGCGCTCGCGGGCCTGCTGCGCCGTGGGCCGACCGTCGTCGTGTCGCCGCTGATCGCGCTGCAGGACGACCAGCTCGCCCACCTGCGCGCGGCCGGACTGCCGGCCACGGCCCTCAACTCGGCGCAGTCGTCGGGTGCGCGCGCGGCGGCGCTGGTGGAGGCCTGCGAGCCGGAGGAGTTCGTGTTCGTCTCGCCCGAGCAGCTGTCCAACGACGCGACCCGCGCGGCGCTGCGGCGCGCCAGGCCCGGGCTGTTCGTCGTCGACGAGGCGCATCTCGTGAGCCAGTGGGGCCAGGACTTCCGGCCGGACTACCTGCGGCTCGGGGCGCAGGCCGACGCGCTCGGCGCGAGCGTCCGGATCGCGCTCACGGCGACCGCCGCGCCGCCGGTCCGGCGCGAGATCTGTCGGCGGCTCGGGCTGCGCGATCCCGAGCTCGTGATCGGGGACTTCGACCGGCCGCACATCGACCTTTCGGTGCTGACCGCCCGCTCGCCCGAGGACAAGCAGCGGCTGATCGCACGGGCCGCCGGCGAGTTGGAGGGCGCGGGGATCGTCTACGCCGCCACCCACGCGGGAGCGGAAGCGGCGAAGGCCACGCTGGCGGCCGCCGGCGAGCGGGTGTCGCTCTACCACGCCGGGCTGGGCGCCGCGGCGAGACGCCGGGCGGCCGCGGAGTTCCTCGGCGGCCGGGCGCGGATCGTGGCCGCCACGGTCGCGTTCGGGATGGGCGTCGACAAGCCCGACGTGCGGTGGGTGCTGCACGCCGACGCGCCGGTGTCGCTCGACGCCTACTACCAGGAGCTGGGCCGCGCCGGCCGCGACGGCGAGCATGCCGAGGCGCGGCTCGTCTACCGGTCCCAGGACGTCGGCGCGGCGCGGCACCTGACCGCGCGCGGCGTGCCGGAGCCGGTGGTCGCCGAGGTCGCAGAGCGGCTCTCAGCCGCCGGCACCGGGGAGCTGGACTCGCGCCCGGCGACGCTCGCGCTGGCCCGGCTCGTCGACGTCGGCGCGGCCGCGTGGGCGGCCGACGGGCGGGTCCGCTGGACCGGGGCGATGGATGTCGCCGGCGCGCTCGCGGCGTCGCGCGCGGAGAGCGCGCGCGAGCACGAGGTCGAGCGCTCGCGGCTGGAGATGATGCGCAGATACGCCGAGCACGGCGGCTGCCGGCGCTCGTTCCTGCTCTCGTACTTCGGGCAGGACTACCGCGGTCCGTGCGGCGCGTGCGACAACGACCGGCGTCACCCGCCCTCCGCGCCGGCGGCGGAGCCGTTCCCGGTCGGCGCCCGCGTGGTCAGCGACCGCTGGGGCGCTGGGACCGTCCAGCGGTACGACGGCGACCAGGTCACGGTGCTGTTCGACGAGCACGGCTACCGCGACCTGCTCGTCCCGCTGGTGGTCGAGCGCGGGCTGCTGCAGCTCGCGTGATCGCGGAGGCGGATCGGCCAAGAGGAGTGACCGATCGGACGGAGGCGCCATGGTCGGTACGTTCGCGGGGATGGCAGCCAGCGACCCACACGACGCACTGAACGAGCCCGCCACCGATCCCGACCCGACCGAGTGGCCGGACCCCTACGACAAGCGGGCCGACCCGCGCGACCCGGGGGCGAACGCGGACGGGATGGACTTCGGCGACGCGCACACGCCGACCGGCGCCACGAGCACCAGCCAGCCGGCGCACGAGGCCGACATCGAGGTCGACCCGCGCAAGGCGAACCCCCACGAGCTGCAGCGCCGCGAGCGGCGCCGAGCGGGTTGACCCGCACCGAGTCGGTCAGCAGGGACACGGCGGCCGGCGTGCGCCAGGGCCGGAAGCGCTCGCCGACGGCGTCCGGGTCGAGCGCCGGGCGGGCGTCGACCAGAGCCGCCATCCGCGGATCCGCTGCTCCCAGCAGCGCCCTGCCCTCGGCCCATCGGTCGGCGTGAATTGCCGTCACTTGACCGGAGGCGGCGCGCCCCAGAGGCTGCCGGCCAGCCCGGGGTCCCAGTCGCAGACCCCGCACGCGTGGCGCATGACCGCCGCGAAGAACTCGAGGGCGATGCCGTTCGGGTCCGGCGCCGACCGCACGTCGTCCCAGTCGAGGACGAACTCGCCCAGGGTGTCGTCCCAGCGCCCGGCCGGCAGGCTCGCGGTCGGGAGCCCTGGCCGCGCCGGATGGGCGTACGCGTAGAACGCCGCACTTGAGTACCGCGCGTCCCCCGGCCACCAGCCGACGGCGATCTCCTCGGAGTCCATCGCGTTGCGCATGATGAAGTCCCCCGACGGAGGGTCGGCCGGCTTTCCCGAGAAGAGGCTGACGGCGAGGTCGAACGACCCCCACCAGGCGTGGACGGGCGTCGAGCGGCCACGGTACGGCGCGCGCACCGCGCGCAGCACGGCTGCGGCACGCGTCGCGCCGGCGAAGTAGGCGGCCACCTGGTCGGGGTCGTAGGTGGCGTGCTCGGTGTCCTCGTCGAGCGGCACCGTCCATGCGACCTCCTGCGGCGTGGGATCGATCGCGACCGCGCCGGCCAGATCACCGACCGCGGCCAGGACGTCGCCGGTCACGTCCCGCACGGCGCGATCGGGCATCAGCGGAACGCGGCGCACGCGGCCGTCGGAGTGCTCGACGATCGCCTCGTGCGCGTGCAGATCCAGCACCACCGCGAACGCTCCCGAGCCGTCCGGCGCCGGCAGGGGCCGCGTCTCCCACCCGCGCGCGCTGAGCTGCAGCGCGGCGTGCTGGAGCTGCGGCTCCGGCGGAGCGAGCGTGGCGGCGAGCTTCCCGAGCACCTGCGTATGGGCGTGGAGCGTGTCGCAGGTCGCGCTCCACGCGTCGTACGAGAGTGCGGGCCACATGGGTCAGGCCGAGCTGAGGTCCGCGGGCTCCTCCTCCGACGTGCGCGCGAAGCGGCTGGACGGCTCCGGCGGCGGCTCCCACCGCTCGGCCGCCCAGAACGTCTGCGGCAGCGTCTCGAAGAAGCGGTCGAGGACGTCCTCGAGCGGCAGGCTCGTGCCGTCCGCCGTCCAGACCTGCAACTGGTCGTCCCCGTGCGGCTCGTACTCCCAGTAGGTGTAGTGGGACACGTCGAACGGGAGCGCCGTGTCGTCGCCGCGCCGCCGCAGGACGAGCAGCTTCTTGCCGAGCACGATCATCATCCCGATCTCGGTGAGGACGTTCGGGTTGTTGCCGGTGAGGTCCACCACGCAGAAGTGCGAGTTGCGGATCTGCGACACGATCTCCTCGATCACCGCGCGGTTCATCTGCGCCGTGTAGTGGCGAGCCTGGACGCCCTTCGAGGCGAGCGCCTTCTCCGCGCGCTCCTGGATCGACGTGAACTCCTCGCTGTACGGCCGGGCGACGAACGCCGTGCGGATCCGCTGATGGACGATCACGGGGTCGAGCGCGATGTCCTTGATCGAGTCGACGAACCGGCGGACCGCGTCGCGGCTCTTGCGCGCGTCGTAGTCGTACACGTCGGCGTTGTAGACGATGGTGCCCACGTCCTCGCCGAGCTCGCGCATCAGCTCGGCGATCCCCTTCGTCAGCCGCTCAGACGCCTGCAGCTCGACGAGGTACAGGCCCTGCGGGATGCCGCGCTCGAAGATCGGGACGACCATCAGCGAGTCGCACGACGGCGGGTCGCCGAGCATGAGGTCGGCGGTGTCGACCGGCTCGCCGGTCATGAGGTTCGTCAGCGTGGGCTCCCGGTACGTGCGGCGGAGGTCCTCGAGCCACAGCCCCTGGCCGCTGCGGAACGCCGAGTGCAGCAGCCCGCGCGACCCGGCGGTGACGGTGAACTGCTGCGGGTCCGAGGCGCGGGTCTCGTTGATGAAGGCGATCGGGTCGAGGACGGTGCCGTCCTCGGCCGTGCGGCTCCAGTAGAAGCGCACGACCTGGGCGCGCAGGAGCGCCGCGAGCTTGCGGTTGACCTCCTCCGCGACATGCCGCGCGGTCGCCTGGTCGACGATTCCGATCGCCTTGCTGAGCTGATCGAGCCCTTCGATCATCGGCGACTCCTTTCCACCGGTCAGCCTCGGGCGAGCCTAGCCTGACCCCGCCGGCATGTCTATGCCCCCGTCGGCGGCGGCGACTGGTCGAGGAACGGCGGGATGATCGACAGCAGCCAGTCGGCGCGGTCGAGGACACCGGAGCCGGGCGGCATGTAGTGCGTGGTGCCCGGCAGCACGGCGAGCTGGGCCTCCGGCAGCCCGGCGAGGTCGCCCATGACGCCGCCGCCGCGGAGCCGGAACAGCTCGACGGTGTGCTCGAGCGTGACGACGTCCGAGTCGCCGACGACGACGAGCGTCGGCGCCGCGATCCCGCGGATGTCCTCCTCCGGCCACCGGAACTCGTTGACGTCGAGCGCCTTGACCTTCTCCACCAGCCTGGGGAAGTCGTCCGGGTTCGGAGCGAGCCGCAGGTACTCCTCCTCGATCGGCGACCCGGCGAAGAGCTCGGGGGTGATGGTCGGGAACATGGCGATCGCCTCGGGATGCGCGGCGTCGCTGCCGAAGCCGGCCGAGATCAGGACGAGCTTGCGCACGAGCGACGGGTGGCGGATGGCGAGCTGCAGCGCAGTGGCGCCGCCCATGCTGTAGCCGATGACGTCGGCGCTCTCGATCCCCAGCTCGCGGAGCAGCCCCGCGTGGTCGTCGGCCATCAGCTCGTAGGTCATCTCGCGGTCGATGTCGGCCGTGCGCCCGTGCCCCTGCGGCTCGACGGCGATGACCTGCCGGGTCTCCGCCAACCCGGGCAGGAGCGGCCCGATCGTGTCGACCGTCTGGTAGGCGCCGACCAGGAACAGCGTCGGCCTCCCCTCTCCGTGGACCTCGTAGTACGTGTTGAGGTCCCCCACCTGCGCGTACGGCATCTCGTCTCCTCGTCAGGTCGCCCCGCGGGAATAGCATCGCCGACGTGAACGTCCTCGCGCTGTACGACATCCACGGCAACCTCGACGCGCTCGAGGCGGTGCTGGCCGACCCGCGCGCCGCCGGCGCGGACGCCGTGCTCGTCGGCGGCGACGCCGTCCCGGGGCCGTTCGCGGTCGAGGTGCTCGACCGGCTGGACGGCCTCCCGGCGCGCTGGATCCGCGGCAACGGCGAGCGCGAGGTGGCGGAGGCGGTCGGGGCGCCGCCGCCCGCTCCCGACGACCTGGCGGCCGTCACCGCCGCCATCAGCGCCGCCGCGCTCGGCGACGAGCGGGCGCGCGCGCTCGGCGAGCTGCCGCTCACGCTCGAGCTCGACGGCGTGCTCTACTGCCACGCCACGCCGCGCCGCGACGACGAGATCGTCACGCGCCTCTCGCCGGAGGAGCGCTGGGCCGAGGTCCTGCAAGGCGCCGGCGCCGCGGTCGTCGTCGCCGGCCACACGCACCAGCAGGACGACCGGACCGTCGGCCCGGCGCGCTTCCTCAACGCCGGCAGCGTCGGGCTGCCCTACGAGGGCGACGGCGCGGCGCGCTGGCTGTGGGCCGCCGACGGCGAGCCGGAGCTGCGCCGCACCGCGTACGACGCCGCGAGCGCCGGCGCCCGCATGGTCGCCGCGGGGTGGCCGGACGAGCGCTCGATCGGGGCGGCGCTGACCGAGCCGGTCGAGCCGATCGTGGTCACGCGGATCTTCGAGGAGATGGCATGAGGCTCTGCATCGCGCTCGTGGCCGCCGCGTTGGTGCTGGCGCCGAGCGCCGCGGCGAAGGTCGCCAAGCCGCGCTTCGTGCGCACGATCCCGACCGGCGAGACCGGCTGGTTCTCGTCGCCCGGGCTGGTCGACCTCGACGGCGACCGCCGGCTGGAGATCGTCGCGCCCTTCTACTCGACGTTCGTGTTCGGCGCCGGCGGCCGGCAGCTCGGCAAGGGCACCGCGACGGAGGGCCGTGTCTACGCGCCGGGCGTCGTCGCCGACCTCGACCGCGACGGCCGCAAGGAGATCGTGGTCGGCGGCAACGAGGGGACGGTCGCGGCCTACGTGCTCGGCTCGGGCGGGCTGCAGGTCGCCTGGCGCGCCTCGACGTGCAGCGGCGGCCAGTGCCCGGAGACACGCGGGCTGGCGGCCGGCGACCTCGACGGCGACGGCCGGGTCGAGGTCGTGGCCACGACGACCAACACGTCGCGCACCGGCTCCCAGGTCTTCGCGTTCGACGCGACGGGCGCGCCGGTTCCCGGCTGGCCCCGGTACAACACGACGACCGACGCCGTCTTCAACGGGATCGGCAACCACGGCTACGGCGCCTACGGCGAGAACGTCGGCATCGGGAACCTCGACGGCGACCGGCAGCGGGAGGTCGTGGTCACGTTCGACAACCACCAGATCAACGTGTTCAACCACGATGGGACGTCGGTGCTCGCGTCGCCGTGGTTCACGAACCGGCAGGGCGGCATGCGGCTCGGCTGGGGGCAGTTCATCCGCTGGCTGAGCCCGCGCGTCGAGGCCGACCACTACCACCGTCACGTCGGGGAGTGGCCGCATCCGAGCCGGCAGGCGTGGCTGCAGTGGACGGCGTCGCCGCCGTCGATCGCCGACCTCGACCGCGACGGCCGCAACGAGGTGATCGGCCTTCCCAACGTCGAGAAGCACGTCCCCTACGAGACGCAGGCCTACGCGTTCATGGCGCTCGACACGGGGCGGCGGTCCGCGCGCCGGCACAAGGGCTTCGGGCGCCTCCCGCTCACGCGCAAGCCGGCGGAGGGCGGGCTGTACCCGCCGAGCGGCATCCCGGCGCCGACGCTCGTCAACCTGCGCGGCAACCGCCGGCCCGAGATCGTCGCCGCCGTGCCCGACGGCGCGGTCTACGCGGTCGGGCCGGGCGGGCGCCGGCTGTGGCGCCACGACTATGCGCGCGGGGCGGCGCAGACGTACGCGTCGGAGGTCGTGGCCGCCGACCTCGACCGCCGCGGCCGGCCCGAGCTCGTGTTCGGCGTGTACGGCGCGGCGCCCCGCTCCGGACGCCTGGTCGTCCTCTCGGCCTCGGGGCGGAAGCTGCACGACGTGCGGCTGCGCAACCAGGGCACGAACGGGAACGGGATCGGGGTGCCGGCGGCGCCGTCGATCGCCGACCTCGACCGCGACGGCCGGCTCGAGATCGTGATCACGACCTTCGACCACGGGATCGACGTCTACCGCGTCCCCCGCTCGCGGCCTGACCGCCTGCCGTGGCCGACCGGCCGCGGCGGCCTCCTGCGCAGCGGAGCGCGGTGATGGAGCTCGTCGCGATCGGCGCCGTCGAGTCGACGCTGAAGGACCGGGCGGACGCCCCCAAGCAGGGCGACGAGGGCGCGCCCGAGGCGTGGCTCGCGTTCGTCCCGAGCGTGGCGGCCGGGCTCGACGGCATCGCCGCCGGCGATCAGCTCCTGGTGCTGACCTGGCTCGACCGCGCGCGGCGCGACGTGCTCCGCGTCATCCCGCGCAGCGACCCGGCCAACCCTGAGACGGGCGTCTTCAGCACCCGCTCGCCGGACCGGCCGAACCCGATCGGCCTCCACCGCGTCACGGTCCTCGAGGTCGATGGGCTGCGGGTGCGCGTCGACGCCCTCGAGGCGCTCGACGGCACGCCGGTCGTCGACGTCAAGCCGGTCCTGCGCAGCATCCCCGAGCGCTAGCGCAGGAGAACCGAGCACGTCGCCGCCCTCGGCCGCGACGAGCAGCTCGGCCTCCGCGGCGCGCCGGGCCGGATCCTCACGGCGCCTGCGGCAGCTTCACCGACCGGCGCCGCGTCACGGGCGCGGAGGGCGGCGGCACGACCGGGCCGATGTCGCCGTCCGGCGCCTCGTCGAGGTCGACCATCACCGGCGCGTGGTCGCTCGGGCCGCTGCCCTTGCGGGCCTGGCGGTCGATCCACGCCGCCTTGACCCGCTCGGCGACGGGCGCGCCGGCGAGCACGAGGTCGATCCGCATGCCGAGGTCCTGGTGGAACATCCCCGCCCGGTAGTCCCAGTAGGTGAAGACGCGCTCGTTCGGCCAGCGGTCGCGGACGACGTCGTGCAGCCCGAGGTCCTGCAGCGCCTTCAGGGCGTCGCGCTCGGGGGCGGTGACGTGGGTCTGGCCGATGTAGGCGTCGGGGTCGAAGACGTCGTCGTCGGTGGGCGCGATGTTCATGTCGCCGCAGACGATCGCCGCCTCCGGGCCGGCCTTGACCGTCTCGCGCAGCGACGCCAGCCAGGCCAGCTTGTACTCGTAGTGCTCGGAGTTCGGCACGCGGCCGTTGGGCACGTAGACGGAGGTGATGCGGATGCCGCCGCAGGTGGCGGACACGGCGCGCGACTCGGCGTGCGGGAAGCCGGGCGCGCCTTCGAGGCCGGGGACCACGTCCTCGAGCCCGGCCCGCGAGAGGATGGCCACGCCGTTCCAGGTCGGCTCGCCGTGGGCGGCGACCTCGTACCCGCGCTCCGCGAGATCGGAGCCGAGCAGCTTCTGGAAGGCGTCGTCGGCGAGCTTGGTCTCCTGCAGGCAGACGACGTCGGGCTGCCGCTCGTCCAGCCACGGCAGCAGCCGCGGCACCCGCTGCTTGACCGAGTTCACGTTCCAGGTCGCGATCCGCACCTCCCCCACGCTAGTGCACGGGCGCTAGCCGCTCAGCTCGGCCGCGAGCTCGATCTGCCGCCGCTCGTCGCCGAGCGGCCAGAGGTAGACGCGCTCGCAGCCGGCCTCGGCGTAGCGGGCCAGCAGCTCGGCGCAGCGCGCCGGCGGCCCGACGCAGACCTGGTCGCCCAGCACGTCGGGATCGCGCTTGAGCAGCGGGGCCAGCACCTCGCGCAGGACGCGGTCGCCGTCGTCGCCGATCCACGTCCACATCGTCGACAGCGCGTTCGGGAAGCGGCCGGGCTCCCGCCCGCGGGCCCGGAGCTCGTGCCCGAGCGCCTCCCTGGCGGCCGCGAATCCCTCCGGCGTCGTGTTGTAGGCCGATGCGAGCCACCCGTCGGCGAGGCGCGCGACGCGCCGCAGCCCGGCCGCAGAGCCCCAGCTCCCGACCCACAACGGCACCTCGGCGGACGGGGCGAGGTCGCCGCCGCGCAGCAGCGCGCGCAGGCTCGCCGCGGCCTCCTCGAAGCGCGGCCAGCGCTCCTCGAACGGCACGCCCGCGGCGTCGTAGTCGCGCTCCGACGAGCCCGGCCCGACGCCCGCGATCACGCGTCCCTCCGACAGCACGGCCAGCGCCGTCAGCGCCTTGGCCAGGGCCATCGGGCCGCGCAGCGACACGAGCGCGACCGAGGTCGCGAGGTCCATGCCGCCGGCGCGCTCGAGGACGGCGGCGAGCGCCGTCGGCCCGTCCAGCCACGGCGTCTGGAAGAGGAAGTGGTCGTTGGCGGCGACGGCCGCGAAGCCGCTCTCGCGGGCGGCGTCGACCGCGCGCGTGAGCCGGGCGAGCGACAGTCCCTCGTCGGCGAACTCGATCAGCGGCAGGTGGATGCCGAGCTCCAACTCGGGCCGATGCTCTCACAGCCGTAGGGTTCGGATCGTGGTCGTAGCGGTGTTCGGCGACGCGCACGCGCATGCGGAGGCGTTCGAGGCGGTGGTGGCCGCGGCCTCCGGCGTCGACCAGCTGTGGTCGCTGGGTGACATGGTCGGCGGCGGCCCGGATCCCTCGCACGTCGTCGCCCGCACGCGCGAGCTCTGCGCGGTGGCGCTGCTCGGCAACCACGACTACGGGGCGACGGGGTCGGCCGAGCTCGCGCGTTTCGGCGAGCCGGACTCGCTCGCGGTGCGCTCGCTCGCGCTGGCGCGGGAGCGGTTGGGCGAGGACGACCTGGGCTGGATGCGCTCGCGCCGGCCCGCCGCCCGCCGCGGCGACGTGCAGTGCTGGCACGGCGGCCCCCGCAACCCCGTGCACGAGTACGTCGGGCCGTCGAACGCGCGGGCCTGCCTGGCCGTCCAGAAGGGTCGGCTTGGCCTCGTCGCCCACACCCACGTCGCCGCCGCCTGGCGCGGCTCCGGGGCCGCGGTGCGGATCGAGGTCGACGCGCCGCTCGAGCTCGGCGAGGACAAGTGGCTGCTGAACCCCGGAGCCGCGGGCGCACCGGTCCCGTCCCGGCTGGGATGGTGGAACGGGCTCGACCAGCAGGCGGCCGCGTGCTGGCTCGAGCTCGACCTGGAGCGGCGCGTCGCGACGTGGCGCCGGGCGCCGTACGACCCGGCCCCGGCCCGGAAGCGGGCGCGCGAGCTCGGGCTCGACGGTCACGCCTCCCCGGGCACAATGCCGTCGTGATCACGATCGTGCCCGCCAACGAGGCGAGCTGGGAGGACCTGCAGACCGTCTTCGGCACCCGCGGGCAGGGGCACCGGTGCCAGTGCCAGCGCTACAAGCTGCGCCCGCGTGAGGCGTTCGCCAGGTTCCCGGTCGAGGAGCGCGCGCACCGGCTGCGCGAGCAGACCGACTGCGGGCAGCCGGAGTCGGACACGACGAGCGGGCTCGTGGCCTACCTCGACGGCGAGCCGGCCGGCTGGTGCGCGGTCGAGCCGCGGCCCTTCTACAGCGGCCTCGTGCGCAACAACCGCGTCCCGTGGGACGGCCGCGACGAGGACAAGGCGGACGAGACCGTCTGGGCCGTGACCTGCCTCTTCACCCGCGCCGGCTTCCGCAAGCGCGGGGTCAGCCGCGCGCTCGCCCGCGCCGCGGTGAGCTTCGCCCGCGACCGCGGCGCCCGGGCGCTCGAGGCCTACCCCATGACCACCAAGGACGCGCTCCTCGAGGAGCTCCACGTCGGCACCGAGGCGACGTTCGCGGCCGCCGGCTTCACGGAGATCGGCCGCCCGACGCTGCGACGGGCCGTCGTGCGCATCGACTTCTGACCGTCAGGCCGTCTCGTAGCTGAGGGTGGCGCCGTCGAGCAGCGCGGCGAGCTCGGCGGTCGCGTGCTCGCCGAGCGGGAGGAGCGGGGCGCGGACGGGCCCGGTCGTGTCGCCGACGAGCCGGCAGGCGGTCTTGACCGCGGCCGCGTAGCTGTGGCTCTCCAGGAACGCGCAGAGCGGCCACAGGCGAGCCCACAGCTCGCGCGCCGCCGGGAGGTCGATGTCGTCGATCAGGAGCCGGTGCAGCTCGACGCACGGCTCGGGCAGGATCGAGGCGACGCCCCAGACGACGGCGCGGACGCCGGCCGCGAGCGCCGCGAACGTGAGCGTGTCCCAGCCGTTGAGGAGCGTCGGGCCGTCGGTCTGGATCAGCTCGGTGGCGGCGGTGGCGTCGCCGCCGGTGTCCTTGAGGCAGCTGACCGGCAGCTCCCGAAGCTGCTCGGCGGTGACCGTGACCCCGGAGGCGCTCGGCAGGTTGTAGTACATGATCGGGATCTCGATCGCGTCGGCCACGGCCGTGTAGTGGGCGAGCAGCTCGGGCCACGAGAGCGCGTCGTAGAACGGGGGGACGACCATCACGGCGGCCGCGCCGGCCCGCTCGGCGTGCACGCTCAGCTCGACGGTCTCGCGCGTGGACAGCGCGCCGGTGCCGGCGACCACCGGGACGCGGCCGGCGGCCGCCTCGACGGTGGCCTCGGCGAGCCGGGGGCGCTCGGGGGGCGGGGGGGGGGTGGAATCGCCGGGGGGCCCGCCCGGCCCCG
>Ga0081538_10000330_pt1 | contig 54129 bp, 55 predicted proteins | sample TabmetS5T2R1_FD_71022 | JGI IMG/M metagenome (GOLD analysis project Ga0081538, IMG submission 71022) | Tabebuia heterophylla rhizosphere microbial communities from the University of Puerto Rico - S5T2R1 | ecosystem: Host-associated > Plants > Roots > Rhizosphere ...
GCGGCCGCTGCGGCTTGCCCGTTCCGCTCGCGCTTCGGCGGCGGCAAGCCGCTTAACCGATCGCGAAGGTCACGGTCACCGAGGCCGTGATCTCTTCGCGGCCCGGTTCGATCGGCGCCTTCGCGTCGGCCGCGCGCTCGGCCATCGCCCAGAACGGCCCGCCGTCGGGCTGAGCTGACTCGACGATTGCGGTGACCTCCCCAAGAGAGACGCCGGCGGCGTCGGCGAGCGCTTCGGCTCGCTTACGAGCATTCGCCACTGCGTCTTTAAGGGCCTCAGCCTCGAGGCTCTCACGGTTCGACCGGGTGAGATTCGGCCCGTAGACCTCGTTCGCTCCGGCCTGGGAGGCGGCTTCCAGGACCGCCGAGGCACGGTTGAGGTCGGTGATCCGGACGGAAACGGAGTTGTGCGCCGCGTATCCGCCGGACTTTCCGTCGGAGTCGTAGTCTTGACCCACCGACACAGTTTGGGTCTGGATGTCGTTCGCCTTCACGCCCGCGGCCTTCAGCGCATCGATGAGCTTGCGCATCTGCGTGGAGTTCGCAGTGAGAGCGGCGTGCGCGGTCTGACCCTTCGTCGACACACCGAGTGAAAACTGTGCTTCGTTTGGGGCCGCGCTGACGCGGCCTGTGCCAGTGACGGTGATCCCGTCCCGCGGCTCGTCGCTTGCACCGCCGGCGGCTTCCGGGCGACCGACGCCGACGAGAGCCGCAACCGCGAGGACGAGAAGTGCTGCGAGGGCGATCTGGATGATCTTCATGCCCCTCATACGGCGCCGAAGCTGTTGCCGTCACACGCCTCAGAATGGGTGTTCGTGCATGAGGCCAAAGCCGCAGGCGGGAGCGCGGTGTTCCTTGTGTTGGCGCCGGGAGTCGTCGCGGGCTTGATCCCGTGGTGGCTGACCGGCTGGGACGTGCGCGAGCCGCTTCCGTTCTGGGCTCCGCTCCGGGTCGTGGGCCTCGCCCTGCTCGTCGCGGGCGTCCTCGCACTCGTGCAGGCATTCGCGCGGTTCGTGCTCGAAGGTCGTGGTACGCCGGCGCCGGTTGCCCCAACCGAGCGTCTCGTCGTCGGCGGGCTCTACCGGTACGTGCGAAATCCGATGTACCTCGCGGTCGCCGCAACGATCGTGGGACAGGCGCTGCTGCTCGGCCAGCCGATTCTCCTCGCGTATGCCGGCGCCTTCCTCGCCGTCGTCGCGGCGTTCGTCCGCTGGTACGAGGAACCGACGCTGCGGCGTCAGTTCGGCGACGACTACGAGCGCTATCGGCGCGAAGTGCCGGCGTGGTGGCCGCGCCGTGAGCCGTGGGACACCGACTGAGCCCTACGATCAAGTCGGTGCGCTACCAGTTCGTCGACTGCCGCTGGGAGCTCGGGAATCCGGGCCGGGGCCGCGAGCTCTACCGCCAGGGCCACATCCCCGGCGCCTCGTTCCTCGACGTCGACGACGATCTCTCCGACCTGTCCGTCGAGGGCCAGGGACGGCATCCCCTTCCGAGTGCGGAGCGTTTCACGGACGTCGCCGGCCGCGCGGGGATCGGCGAAGACGTCTTCGTCGTCGCCTACGGGAGCATGGGCGGCGCCGAGCGCCTCTGGTGGCTGCTCCGGCACTTCGGTCACGACGACTGCGCCGTCCTCGCGGGTGGGATAGATGCATGGCTCGGACCGCTCGTGGCGGGAGAGGAGCCCGCTGAGCCGGCCGTCTTCACGCCTCGCGAGCGCACCGGCGACACGATCGACGCCGACGAGCTCGCCGGCCGGCTGGACGATCCGGACCTTGTCCTCGTGGATGCCCGTCTCGAGTCACGTTGGCGCGGCGAGGAGAACCCGATCGACAAGGTTCCGGGCCGGATCCCCGGCGCGCTGAACTCGCCCTGGAACGAGCAGCAGGCCGAGCTGCCACCGGGCGAGGTCGTCGCCTACTGCGGCTCGGGCGTCACGTCGTCGGTCACCGTCCACCGACTCGCGCTCGCCGGGCGGCATGCACGGCTCTACCCCGGCTCGTGGAGTCAGTGGGAAACGCTGGATCTACCGGTGGAACGCGGCTAGGCCGCCGCGGTCGACTCGCCGAGATCAGGCAGGTACGGCTGCCAGCCGGCGGGGATCCGCGGCGTCGCGAGTCGGATGTACAGAACCGGCTGCGGGATCCGCGGCTTCGTTCTCAGGACCATCTCGACCTCGTGTAACAGCCGATTGCCCTTCTTCAGGTTGCAGGGGGCGCACGACGTGACGACGTTCTCCCAATCGGACTCGCCTCCGCGACTTCTCGGGACGATGTGGTCGAGCGTCAGCCGCCCGCCTGACGTGCCGCAGTAGGCGCAGCGCCAGCCGTCTCGCGCGAACAGCGCCCGTCTTGAGATCTTGCGCTGCACCGTGCGTGGGACCGAGACGTACGTCACGAGGCGAATCACGTGCGGCCACGGAAACGTGTCCGTCGCGGAATGCAAAGGCTGGTCGAGCTCTTCGATCACCTCGGCCTTGCCCTTGAACACGAGCACGTGCGCACGCCGGACCGACGTCACGTTGAGCGGCTCGTAGCTCGCATTCAGCACCAGAACTTGCGTCATGGCACCGCGAAACGATACCGACCGAGCATTTCGGTGACGCAGAACTAGGATTCCGCCCCGTGAGCTTCTCGGCGACGACGGCAGCCTGGATCGCGATCGGCGCGTGCGCCGGCGCAGCGATCGCGCTCGGCATCGTGCTCTATCTCTGGATGCGAATGCACAGGCTCCGTGAGGCGCAGATGACGCTGCTCGGTGGCGGCAAGGCGGACCTCGTGGACTTCGCCGTCTCGCTTCAAGCGCGCATCGACGACCTGCATCGCGCGGTCGACGAGGTAGCCGCCGGCCTAGCGCGGGTCGACCGGCGCGTCGACGGCTGCGTCTCGAAGACGTCGATCGTCCGCTACGACGCCTACGAGGGCGCGGGCGGGCACCAGTCGGCGTCGCTCGTGTTCCTCGACGCGGCGCGGTCCGGGGTCGTCTTCACTGCGATCCAAGGTCGCGACTACGCGCGCATCTACGTCAAGGAGCTCGACCACGGTCGAGCCCCGGTCGCGCTCTCACCCGAGGAGCAGGACGCGGTCGATCGTGCGATGGCCGGCCCGGGCTAATTACCCACCGGGATAGCTGAAGATCACCGGATATTCCGCGGTGTTGTTGGAGAGGTTCTGCTCGCCGGGCACCTCGTTGACCTCCACTTGAAGCTGCGTCCGCTGGACGAACGGGACGTTGCCGATGTTGCGGAAGACCACGCGCTCTTGCTGGTTCGGCTCCGTCACGTCGACCGTCCGACGGCGGACGATCGGTTCCGGGCTCTTCTGGATCGTCAGGGTCACGACGACGCCGGTCTCGGTCGAGTCCCCTGAGTTCTCGAACGTGACCTCGAAGCCGAGGTCGGTCGTGGCCACGATCTCGTTCAGCTCGTCGGTCGAGAGCACCGAGCCGCCGACGACCTTGGTCGAGACGAGGTTGTGGCCGTGTGCGCCCGGCGCAGTCGTTCCGCCGCCGCCTCCGCCGCCACGAACTCGGGTCCACACTGCCTCCATTGCCGTCGCCGTCGCGAGGTCAGGGTTCTGCACGAAGTTGGAGTCGGGTACCTGGACGCCCTGGATGTCCTGGCGTCGTAGCTCCGCAACCGACGGTGCCCGGAACTGATCGTCCCACACGACGTCGCTTGTAACGAGCCGGCGCGCCTGCGCCGCGAGCAGCTGTCCCGCCTGGCTTGCGTTCCTCGTCCGGGCCCCGATCGCGTCATCGATCCCGCGCAGTCCGCTGACACGAAACTGAAGCGCCTCGATCATCTGACGGTGCTGGACGCGCAGCGGGCCGGGCTCGCTGATCCCCTCTGCCTGCTCGACGAGCTGTTGCTGCTGCTGGGCGAACCCGTCCAGCCTCTGGGTCAGCTCGGCCCGCCGGATGTCGGGTTGAACGAGGGCGGCGTTCAGCTGCGCCCCGATCCGCTCAGACTGGTTGGCGATCTGCTCGACGTCGGTCATGTAGTTCGAGTAGGTATCGCGCTTTGCCTCGCCGCGACAGCTCGAGATCCAGAACACCAGGAGGACGACGACCAGGATCGCGAAGCTGATCAGGCCGACGAGGCGGAGGAGCGGCGTCAGGCCTGAAGGCGGTCCGGACGGGCGCCGCGGTCGCCGTGGCCCTCGCGGCTCGCGGTCCGGTCGAGGAGCCTCCGTGGTCGCCGGCTCTTCGAAGAAGTCGAACTCGATTTCGCTTGTTTCGCGCTCGCTCATGCGCTTGGTGTGCCGCGAGATCACTGTACCGCCTGTAACGGAGCGCAAAGGACTTCACCCGACTGCGCCTAACCCGGATCGCACATGGCGACAGCGGTCGCGACCCTTTCGGCCAATGAGCTCGTTCTTGGCCGCTACCGGCCCCTGCGGCCGCTCGGCAGCGGCGGCTCGGGCTCCGTCTGGCTTGCCCGCGATGAGGAGAACGGGCTCGACGTCGCGCTGAAGATCGTCGCCCGCGAAGGCAAGGCGGGTACCCGAGCCGAGCGTGAGGCCGAAGCTGCGGCGCGGCTTCGCCACCGGCATTGCCAGCGCGCCTACCGGTTCGCCGGCGACCAGAGCAACGTCTACATCGTCTACGAGTACGTCCCGGGCCGGACGCTTCGGGAGCGTCTCCGCGCAGGGGAGCTCGGCGACGCAGGGGCAGTGGAGGCTGCGGCCCAGATCCTCGACGGGCTCGCGCACGCGCACGCAAACGGGATCGTGCACCGCGACATCAAGCCCACGAACGTGCTGGTCGCCGACGGTCCGGAGATCGAGGTCAAGCTCCTCGACTTCGGGCTGGCCCAGTTCGCCGAGGCCGAGACGTTGACCGCTGCCGGCGACGTGCCGGGAACACTGGCGTACATCTCGCCCGAACGGCTTGCGGGCGAGGAAGCGTCGTACGCGGCGGACGTCTGGGCCGTCGGCGTCCTCCTGTGGGAGTCCCTCGTCGGCTACCACCCGTTCTGGTCGTCGTCGCCGGTCGAGACGGCGCGGCGGATCGACGCAGGCGCCCCGGCACTCGAAAGCATGCGGCCCGACCTTCCGAAGGCGCTGATCGACGCCGTCAATCGCTCGCTCAGCCTGGATCCGTCGCGCCGTCCGACGGCGATGGCGCTCAGTCAGCGGCTTCGCGATGCGATGACCCAGCGGCAGCGCTCGCGAGGCTCCGGAGCGCTGCGCCGGCTCAACGTCGCTCCGTTTTGGCGCATGGGGGCCGGCGCCGCGGCCGCCGCCTTCGCCGGGGGAGTCGCCGCCCTCGTGCCGTTCTACCCCGCCGGGTGGGCGTGGGGGCTGGCCGCTCTCGCCGCCGGGCTGACGGTGCTTCGCCCGCGGCTCGGGCTCGCCTTCGCGCTTGCCGTCGCCGTGCTCCCGCTCGGAAACGTCTCGCTCGCACTCGCCGTCGCCTATGTCCTCGCCGCGACAGCTTGGCTGGTAGCGACTTGGCGCCGCCCCGAGGAGAGCTTGATCGCGTCGGTCGGCCCGATCCTGGCTCCCATCGGGGCGCTTGCGCTTCTGCCGCTTCTCCTGTTTCCGATTCGCAGCGCCGTTTGGCGCGGAATCCACGCTGCGCTCGCCGTGGTGCTGGCCGCGATCGTCGCGCGCGTGAGCGACCGAGCCCTGCCGCTCAGCGGCCGAGACGGCGCACCCCTGGGCCTCGCCGGGAGCGAGGACGTCGGGGCCGTTTTCACCGCCTTCGTACGAGGTCTCGTCGAGCGTCCGGAACTGCCTCTCGCTGCGCTGACGATCGGCCTGCTGGCTGCGTTCCTGCCACTCGCGGTGAGCCGCGGCTTCTGGCCGATCGCCGGAATCGGAGCGGCTTCGCTGGCCGTCCTGCTCCTGCCCGTCGGCGCCGTGCAAGCGCTTCCCGTGGTCCTCGGAATCTGGCTCTGCTGCGCGGTCTCAGCCGCCGGAATCGTGTTACGCGCTCGCTAGACTCGGGCACCAATCCGCCCGTGCTGCGCAGTATCGAGCAGAAGATCGAATCCCTCTTCGAGGGCGCGTTCGGACGCGCCTTCCGTCGCAACGTGCAGCCGGTCGAGCTGGCGCGCAAGTTGGCGAAGGAGATGGACGACTACAAGATGGTTTCGGTCTCGCAGGTCTACGCACCGAACGAGTACGTCGTCTATCTCTCGCCCGGCGATCGCAACCAGTTCGAGAGCTACGAACCGGCGCTGATCAAGGAGCTCGAGCAGTACCTGAACGAGCACGGCCGCCGCGAGGGCTACGTGCTGCTCTCGAAGCCGCAGGTCAGCTTCCAGACCGACGACGACCTCGAGGTCGGGCTCTTCGGGATCGCGAACCGGATGATCCAGCGGGAGGGGCCCGACGCAGAGCCGGAGGCGGCGCCCGAGCCGGGGGCGACGCGCATCTACCGCGCCACGCCGGTCGAGACCGAGGCGGCATCGGCCGAGGAGCTCGGCGTCGAGCCGGAGCCCGAGCCGCCCGCGACACTGTCAATCGGAAGCAAGGTGCACGAGCTCGAGAAGGAGACCGCGGTCATCGGCCGCTCGAAGGAGAGCGACATCCGCGTCTCGGATCCAAACGTCTCGCGTCGCCACGCCGAGATCCGCCAGGACGGCTCGACGTTCTGGATCGTCGATCTCGACTCCACGAACGGGGTCTCGGTCAACGGTCGCGCGGTGAAACGGGCGAAGCTCGACCACGAGGATCGAATCACCCTCGGCTCGACTGAGCTCGTCTTCAGGCGGCCAGACCGGTGATCGTCGCCGCCGTCGAAGTCGAAGCGGTTCTGCTCGGCCTGAAGATCGGCTTCCTCCTCCTGCTCTACATCTTCATCTGGCGGATCGTCCGTTCCGTCGCCAAGGACCTGCGGCTGCCGCAAGAGAGCTTCGTCCTCGGGCCGCAGCAGGCCGCGGCCGCCGGGCTCGGGCGACAGAGCACGGGGATGCTCGTCGTCCTCTCGAGCCCCGCCCTCGACCCGGGCACCGAGCGCGAGCTCGACTCCGCGCCGGTGACCGTCGGGCGCGCTCCCGAAAATGACCTCGTGCTCGACTCGGACGAGTTTGCCTCCACGAAGCACGCGCGCATCGCCCCGCGCCGCGACGGCGTCTGGCTCGAAGATCTCGACTCGACGAACGGCACGTTCGTCAACGGCATGAAGGTCAAGCAGCGTCACAAGCTCTCGCCGGGCGACGTGATCCGCGTCGGCGAGACCGACCTGAGGTTCGAGCTGTGAGCCTCGGACGCAGCACTGCGCTCTCGCACGCCGGGCGCAAGCGACGGCACAACGAGGACTCGTACGTGATCCAGCCGCCGCTCTTCGCCGTCGCCGACGGGATGGGCGGCGCGAACGCCGGCGAGGTCGCCTCGAGCCTGGCTGCCGCTGCGCTTCAGGAGGTCGACGGCGACGGCACGAGCGGCGAGGAGCGCGTCGCCGCGCTGATCGAGGAGGCGAATCGGCGCGTCTTCAGGCGCGCGACCGAAGACCGCGAGGTGTCGGGCATGGGCACGACCATGACGGTGGCGCTCGTCGAGGACGACCGCGTCGCGATCGGCCACGTCGGCGACTCGCGCGCCTACCTCTACCGTGACGGGTCGCTGGAGCAGCTCACCGACGACCACTCGCTGGTCGCGGAGCTCGTCCGGAGCGGGAAGCTCTCGCCCGAGGAGGCCGAGATTCACCCGCAGCGTTCGGTGATCACGCGCGCCGTGGGGACCGAGCCTGACGTCGACGTGGACACGTTCTCGATCGAGGGCACGGCGGGCGACCTCTTCCTGATCTGCTCCGACGGGCTCACCGACATGGTCGACGAGGCGACGATCCTCGACGCCCTCGAGTCCAATCGCCACGACCTGAAGGCCGCCGCGAAGGCGCTCGTCAACGCGGCGAACCGGGTCGGCGGCGAGGACAACATCACCGTCGTCTTCTTCGAGCTCGCGACCGACGAGCCTGACGAGCAGACGGCGGACACGGCGATCAGGCGTGAGCTTTCGGGAGACGGCGATGAGACCCTCGACGAGTCCGACGGCCATCCTGTGGTCGCCGTCGCCGAGGACGAGGGTCGGCGGCGCGGAAGCAGGGCCCTCGCGATCCTGGCGGCACTGGCCGTGCTGCTGATGGTCGCTGCAGCGGTGCTCTTCTTCCTCGATCGCATGTAGGTGGGTCTGGATGAGCCTCCGAAACCGCGAACTCGCCAGCCTCGTCGTCGTCGGCCTGCTCGTCGGATTCGGCTTCGCGAGCGTCTACATCGCCCAGCAGGAGGTCGTGAACTCGGCGTCGCTCTCGTACGGCCTCTTCTTCCTCGGGCTGTACCTCGCCGCCCACGTGATCGCGCGCCTGACGGTGCCGAACGCCGATCCCTACCTGCTGCCGATGGCCGGCCTCCTCACCGGGCTCGGCGTCACGGAGATCTACCGGCTCGACCAGAACGACGCGTTCCGGCAGGGCCTCTGGATCGTCATCGGGCTCGGCGCTTTCGCCGCGACGCTGTTCCTGCTCAGCGGCGATTTCCGCAAGCTCGAGAGTTACAAGTACCTCTTCGGCCTCGGCGCGATCGCGCTGCTCGTGCTGCCGATCATTCCGTTCCTCGGTGAGACCGTGAACGGCGCGCGGCTGTGGGTCAACGTCGGGCCGATCCACTTCCAGCCGGGCGAGTTCGCGAAGATCTTCCTAATCGTTTTCCTCGCCGGCTACCTGCGCGAGAAGCGCGAGGTGCTGGCGCAGTTTCGCCTCAAGGACCTCGGCCCGCTCTTCCTCATCTGGGGTGGTGCGATGGCCGTCCTCGTGATCACGAACGATCTCGGCGGCGGCCTTCTCTACTTCGGGATCTTCCTCGCGATGCTCTACGCGGCGACGGGGCGGGCCTGGTTCGTGGCGGGCGGAGTCGCCCTCTTCGTCGGCGGTGCGGCGGCGGTCTACGAGGTCATCCCGCGGGTGCAGGAGCGCGTCCAGATCTGGCTCGATCCCTGGAAGGACCCGTTCGACTCGGGCTACCAGACGGTGCAGTCGCTCTACTCGATCGCGAACGGCGGCTTCGGCGGAACCGGGTTCGGCAAGGGCACCTACACCGACGCCGACGGGAACCCGCTGATCCCGTACCTGAACACCGACTTCATCTACTCCGCACTCGCCCAGGAGCTCGGGCTGATCGGGATCTCGGCCTTCCTGCTCATCTACATGCTCTTTGCCGCGCGCGGCTTCCGGATCGCGCTCCTCGCGCAGGACGGGTTCTCCAAGCTCCTCGCCGTCGGCCTCACGTTCGCCTTCACGCTGCAGGCCTTCATCATCATCGGCGGCATCGTTCGGCTGATCCCGCTGACCGGGATCACGCTGCCCTTCGTGAGCTACGGCGGCTCGAGCATCCTCGCGAACTTCGTCCTGCTCGCTGGGCTCCTGCTCGTCTCCGATCGGGCGAATAGGGAGCTGGCCAAGTGAACCAGCAGATCAGAAACCTCGCTGTCGCTTCGCTCGTGCTCGTGATCGCGCTGATCGTCGGGACGACCTACTGGCAGGCGTGGGCAGCACCGAGCCTCGCCGACCGCCGCGACAACGCGATCAAGGTCGTGGCGCAGTTCACGATCAAGCGCGGCGCGATCTTCGCGCGCGACGGCACCGTCCTCGCTCGCAACCGCCCGCGGAAGGTCAAGGGCCAGACGTTCTACTTCCGCCGCTACCCGACGGGCGAGCTCGCCGCGCATGCCGTCGGGTACTCGACGCAGGCGCGCTCGCGCTCCGGTATCGAGCAGTCGCGGAACGACTTCCTGACCGGTGCGAACGCGAACCTGGCGACGCTCCTCGACACGACGCTCGACAAGCTGCGCGGCTCGACGATCGAAGGCAACGACCTGATCCTGACGCTGCGTCCTCGCGCGCAGAAGGTGGCGATGGATGCCCTCGGGGGCCAGTGCGGCGCAGCGGTGGCGATCGAGCCGAAGACCGGCAAGGTGCTCGTCATGGCCTCGAGCCCGACCTACAACCCGAATCTCGTCGAGCGCAACTTCGCGCGCATCCAGCGCGGCGCGGGCCCGTGCGGCGTTGCTCCGCTCCTGAACCGCGCGACGAACGGCCTCTTCGCTCCCGGCTCGATCTTCAAGGTCGTGACCGCGGCGGCGGCGCTCGACACCGGGACGTACTCGACGAGCTCGACGTTCAACGATCCGGGCTACTGCATCGAGTACGGCCAGCGCGTCAACAACTACGACACGTCGAGCCCGTTCGGGACCGTCAGCTTCGGCCAGGCGATGGTCAACTCGATCAACTCGTCCTTCTGCGAGATGGGCAAGAAGATGGGGCCGCGGAAGATCCTCGACTACGCGCGGCGCTTCGGCTTCTACGCCGATCCGCCGATCGATCTCCCGTCCGGGGAGCGGTCGCCGAGCGGCTTGTACCAGGGCCGAAAGCTCCTTCCGCGCTCGCAGGAGTCTCGCGCCGACCCGGGCCGGCTTGCCTTCGGCCAGGAGCGGATGCTCGTCACACCGCTCCAGATGGCGATGGTCGCCGGGGCGATCTGCAACAAGGGGGTCGTCATGGAGCCGACGCTCACCGACAGAATCCGCAAGCCCGACGGGACGATCCTCCAGCGGATCAAGCCCGACGAGCTCGGTCGGGCGGTGAAGCCGGAGGTCGCCGACCAGATCGCCGAGATGATGGAGGGCGTCGTCTCCGGCGGGACCGGGACGGCAGCGCAGATCTCCGGCGTCCGCGTCGCCGGCAAGACCGGGACCGCCGAAACCGGCGTCTCGGGCCGCAACACGGCGTGGTTCATCGCATGTGCGCCTGTCGACAATCCACAGGTCGCCGTCGCCGTCGTACTTCAGAACCAGACCTCGACCGGAGGCACCGTCTCCGCTCCGATCGCGAAACAGATCATGGAGGCACTTCTACGTCGGCCGTCGAACTCCGAGAGCTCCGAGGACTAACGCGATGGCGGTTTCTGACACCCTGATCGGCGCGCTCTTCGACGGGCGCTACCGGATCATCCGGAAGCTCGGCTCGGGCGGGATGGCGAACGTCTACCTGGCCGAGGACGAGGAGCTCGGTCGGCGTGTCGCGATCAAGATTCTGAACGACCGCCACGCGAGCGACGACCAGTTCGTCGAGCGGTTCCGCCGCGAGGCCTCGAACGCCGCCGGCCTCTCGCATCCGAACATCGTCTCGATCTACGACCGCGGCGAGGCCGAGGGCACCTACTACATCGCCATGGAGTACCTCGAGGGGCGGAGCCTCAAGGAGCGCATCGTCGCCGACGGGCCGCTGCCGATCCGCGATGCGGTTGAGGTCACCCGCCAGATTCTCCGCGCCATCGGCTTCGCGCACCGGCGCGGGATCGTCCATCGCGACATCAAGCCGCACAACGTCCTCCTCGTCCAGGACGGGCCGGGCGACGAGCGCTTCAAGGTCACGGACTTCGGGATCTCGCGCACGACCGCCAGCCAGATGACGGAGGCGGGCTCGATCGTCGGGACCGCGCAGTACCTCTCGCCAGAGCAGGCGCGCGGCGCCCCGGTCGACCAGCGGTCCGACGTCTACTCCGTCGGCATCGTTCTCTACGAGCTCCTGACCGGGAAGCTCCCGTTCACCGGCGAGACCCCGCTCGAGATCGCGATGAAGCACCTGTCGGAGGTTCCGAAGCCACCGTCGGAGGTGCGCGAGGACGTCACCGCCGACCTGGACATGATCGTTTTGCGCGCGCTCGCCAAGGATCCGTCCGACCGCTATGAGAGCGCGGAGGAGATGGAGAAGGAGCTCGCGCGCGTGGCGGGCGGCGGCGGCGTCTCGACGGAGACGGCCGAGGCGGCGACCGCGGTCCTGGCGGGCGCAGGGCTGGCGGACGCGGCGCCGACGATGATTTCGCGCCGCCCCGTGGTCGCGCCGCGGGACGACACCTATCGAAGCCGGTACTACGAGTACGAGGAGCCGCGCCGTCGCCGGAGGCCGTTGTGGCCTTGGCTGCTCGCGATCCTCCTGCTCGCCGGCGCGGTGGTCGCCGGCGTGTACCTCTGGGATCAGGTCCAGGACCAGCTCAGCGCATCTCGCCCCGTCGCCGTCCCGTTCGTGGAGGGCCAGCGCCTACCCGTGGCGCGCCGGAACATCCAGAACGCGGACCTTCGGCCTGTGACGGTCCAGCGCGCGCACGAGACCTTTCCCCGCGGGATCGTCTTCCGGCAGGAGCCGGCGGCCGGCGAGCGGATCCAGAAGGGGAACGCCGTGCGCCTCATCGTCTCGACCGGAAAGCCGAGGGTCAGCGTGCCGGATGTGGTCGGCGCTCGCGAGGCGGATGCGATCGCGACGCTTCGCGCGGCGGGGCTCGTGCCCAACGCCGTCGACATCTTCTCGGACCGGCCGTCGGGCACCGTCATCGCCCAGGATCCCAAGGGCGGAACCAACATCGTTCGCGGGAGCACCGTCCGGATCAACATCTCCAAGGGCCAGCAGACGATCGGCATCCCGAACGTGATCGGGCAGTCGTACGACCGCGCCGCCGAGCAGCTCCGCAGCGCAGGCTTCACGCCCGTCAGGCGGGACGTCGACGCCGCCGAGCCCGAGGGCACCGTAGTCGAGCAGAATCCGAGGGCGGGAACGCTCGCGCCGCCTGGCTCGGAGGTCCAGGTCAGCGTCTCGTCCGGTCAAGCGACGACGTCGATCCCCGACGTTCGCGGTCTCGACGAGGCGAGCGCCCAGGCGACGCTCGAGAACGAGGGCTGGAACGTGATCATCCGCGATACGCCGACGCAGAACCCGGACGAGGACGGGATCGTCATCAGCCAGACGCCGCCTCCCGGCCAGCAAGCCGACCCCGGCTCGCGCGTGACGCTCTTCGTCGGGCGGGTGCAGCAGCAGCCCGAGCCGCCTCCGCCTCCGGCTCCGCCCGCACCCGCGCCGTGAACAAGAAGGTTCGCGTCGCCGTCATCGCCGGAGGTCGCTCGAGCGAGCACGAGATCTCCCTCGCGTCGGCGCGCTCGGTCATCGATGCGCTCGACCCGGCGCGCTACGAGATCGAGACGATCGAAATCGACCGCGAGGGCCGCTGGGCGCTCAACTCGAGCCTGAAGGAGCTCGAGAAGCCCGTCGCCGAGACGCTTCCCGTGCCCACCGGCTCGCCGCCCGAGACGTTGGGGCAGGTCGACGTCGTGTTGCCGATCCTGCACGGGCCCTTCGGCGAGGACGGGACCGTGCAGGGGCTGCTCGAGCTCGCCGGCGTTCCGTATGTGGGAGCCGGTGTGACGGCGTCGGCGCTCTGTATGGACAAGGATCTCTTCAAGTCCGTCTGCCGTGACAAGGGCATCCCGGTCACGCGCTCCGTGACCGTGCGCAACGGCGACCGCCCCGAGAACCCGTTCGGCTACCCGGTCTTCGTCAAGCCGGCGCGCCTCGGGTCGTCAGTCGGGATCACGAAGGTCCAGAGCGAGGCGGAGTTGGACGATGCCCTCGCCCTTGCGAGGCGTCACGACGAGAAGGTGCTGCTCGAGGAGTTCGTCGACGGGGTCGAGGTGGAGTGCGGGGTGCTCGGGAACCGCGAGCCGATCGCATCGATCCCGGGCGAGATCGAAGCGCACGGCTTCAGCGGGGTGGACTGGTACGACTACTCGGCCAAGTACGACGAGGGCGGGATGGACCTGATCATCCCGCCGCGAATCCCCGATGACGCGATCGAGCGGGTCCAGCAGGTGAGCGTCGAGGCGTTCATCGCCTCGGACTGCGAGGGCATGGCCCGTGCGGATTGCTTCGTCACGCCCGACGGTGAAGTGCTCGTCAACGAGCTGAACACGATCCCCGGCTTCACGGCGACGAGCGTCTACGCGAAGCTCTTCGAGGCCTCGGGGATTCCGTACCCCGAGTTGCTCGACCGCCTGATCGAGCTCGCGCTCGAGCGGCACGAGCGCCGCTCGTCACTCGAGTACTAGGACGCCCGAACCTCGTTGACGTGTGCGACGCCGTCAAGGTCGGTGATCCAGACGACGAAATAGCGGGACGTCGCGTCGCTGAGGTCGAACCGCGTCTGGTCTTCGACCGTCTGCGAGCTCGAGACTGTCCGTTCGAACGGGCCGTCGGGCGAGTCGCCGGCACGGATCTCGGCCTGGAATCCGGGCGTGTCCGAGGTGACGGTGATCGCGCCCAGCTCGACGGTCTGGGTCGCATCGAGGACGAGCCCGACGCCCTCCTTCGAGCTCGAAAAGTCGTTGTAGGTCTCCGTCGTCCAGTACGTCGCGGGGTCGCGGTCCGTGGCGCGCGGCGCCTCGTCGTCATGCTCGACGCCGTCGCCGGGCGGCGGGTCGTACGCGGTGAGGCCGCGCAGGCTGATCGACGCAGCGGAGGGCGAGCCTGATCCGCCGCCGTTGCGGAGCTCGAGCGCGGCGAAGGCGGCCAAGGCGGCGACGGCAAGCACGAGGAGGACGGCGGCAAGCGGCCAGAGGAACCCGCCGCGGCGCCGACGCCGTCTCGCGCGCCGCTCCGGGCGCCGCTCGGACCTCGGCGTCACCGGCCGGCGCGAGATCATCGTCGCCTCCTCCGAGACGGGGTCGAGGTCGTCGAGGGCCTCCTCGAGCTCTGCGACGAACTCGTCCATCGACTGGAAGCGATCCTGGGGGTCCTTGGCCATCGCCCGCTCGACGGCCATCGCCACACGCGGCGGCGCATCCGGGCGCCGCTCGAGGACATTCGGCGCGGGCTCGTTGACATGCCGCAGCGCAACGGCGACGAAGTTCTCGCCCTGGAACGGGACGCTCCCGGTGAGGAGCTCATAGAGGACGACGCCGAGCGAGTAGACGTCCGTGAGCGCGTCGACCCGCTGGCCGCGCGCCTGCTCGGGCGCGATGTACTCGCTCGTGCCAAGGACGGTGCCGGTGATCGTCACGCCCTCGACGTCGACCGACCGCGCGATCCCGAAGTCGGTCATCTTCGCCTGGCCGTCGTCGTTCAGAAGGACGTTCTGCGGCTTCACGTCGCGATGGACGAGGCCGCGGTCATGGGCGAACGCGAGCGCGCGGCCCATCTGGAGAGCCATGACGAGCGCGTCATGGACCGGCAGTCGGCCGCTGCGCTCGATCAGCTCCTTCAGGTTCTCCCCGTCGATGTACTCGAAGACGATGTACTGGCGGTTCTCGTCCTCGCCGCGGTCGATCACCGTGACGATGTTCGGGTGGCTCACCTGCGCCACCGAGCGTGCCTCACGCCGAAAGCGCTCGACGTACTCCTCGTCCGCGGTGAATTGCTCGTGGAGGACCTTGATCGCGACGGTGCGGTCGAGCAGGCGGTCGTGCGAGCGCCAAACGCTCGACATCCCGCCGCTTCCGACGAGCTCGAGCAGCTCGTAGCGACCGGCGATCACGTCCCCCGCAGACATGCGGGGGAACGTTACTGACGGCGAACTGCTAGGTGAGGACAGTCTCGAGCGCCTCTTCCCAGACGGCGAGCGCCTCGTCGAGCTCGGCGTCGGAGAGGGTGAGCGGCGTCAGGACGCGGATGCAGTTCGAGTAGATCCCGGACTTGAGCAGCATCAGGCCGCGCTTCACCGCTTCATCGGTGATCGCGGAAGCGAGCTTGGGTGCCGGTGTCTTCGTCTCTGCGTCCTCGACGAGTTCGATCGCGAGCATCGCGCCGAGGCCGCGCACATCGCCGACCTGCGGGAAGCGGTCGCGCCACGCCTCCATCCGCCGGCGCATCTCGTCCCCGAGCACCGTTGCCCGCGCACACAGGTCGTCCTCGCCGATGACGTCGAGGACGGCGAGCGCGGCGGCCTGCGCCACCGGGTTGCCGACGTAGGTCCCGCCGATCGCCGAGTCGGGCGGCGCGTCCATGATCTCGGCCTTGCCGATGACGCCGGAGAGCGGGAGGCCCATCGCGATCGACTTCGCGACGGTGATCAGGTCGGGCTCGAGGCCGTAGTGCTCGATCGCGAAGAGCTTGCCGGTGCGCCCGAAGCCTGTCTGCACCTCGTCGACGACCATCACGATCCCGTGCTCGTCGCAGATCCGGCGGACGCCCTCGAGGAACTGCTGCGGCGCGACGACGAAGCCGCCCTCGCCCTGGACGGGCTCGACGACGATCGCCGCGACGCTCTCGGCGGCGACGTGCGTGACGAGCGCTCGCTCGAGCGTTGCGAGCGCGTCCTTGGCGCTCGGCCCGCGGTAGTCGTTCGGGAACGGCATTCGGTAGGTCTCGGGCGCGAACGGACCGAGGCCGGCCTTGTACGGGTGAACCTTCGAGGTCAGGGACAGCGAGAGGAGCGTGCGGCCATGGAAGCCGCCCTCGAACGCGATCACTGCCGGGCGTCCGGTATGGCTGCGCGCGAACTTGATCGCGTTCTCGACCGCCTCGGTTCCGGCGTTGAAGAACGCTGCCTTCGCATTCTCGATCGGCGCGAGCTCGCAAAGCCGCTCGGCGAGCCGGATGTAGACCTCGTACGGCACGATCGTGAAGTCCGTGTGGCTGAAGCGCTCCAGCTGCTCCTGCGCCGCCTCGACCACGCGCGGGTGCGAGTGCCCGACGTTGAGACAGCCGACGCCGCCGGTGAAATCGATGAAGGTGTTGCCGTCCACATCCGTGAGCCGCGCGCCCTCGCCGCGCTCGATCACGATCGGCCAGGTGAGGGAGAGTGGGTCGGCCACCACGCGCTCCTTGCGCTCGACGATCTCGCGGGAGCGGGGGCCGGGAATCTCGGTTCTGATGTCGATGCTCTTCGTTGTCGCCATGCCGTCGAAGATAGCGAAGGGTCCGGCCCTCTGCATACTGAATAATCCGTATTCATGAGCGACCGCGCGCGACCTCTTCGGCGGCGCGATCTGGACGCCGATCCGCTGCGTCAGTTTCGGACTTGGTACGCAGAGGCCGCCCGGGTCGTGGAGTTCCCAGAGGCCGTTGCGCTGGCCACGGCGACGGCCGACGGGCGTCCCTCGGTGCGCATGGTCTTGGCCAAGGCCTTCGACGACGAGGGCTTCAAGTTCCACACCGGGCACGTGAGCCGGAAGGCGCATGAGCTCGCCGAGACAGGTCGCGGCGCGCTGCTTTTCTACTGGCATCCGCTGGGGCGGCAGGTGCGGATCGAGGGCCCGGTCGAGCGCGTGCCCGACGACGAATCGGAGGAGTACTTCCGCACGCGGCCGCGCGACGGGCAGATCGCGGCGTGGGCGTCGCAGCAGAGCGCCCCGCTCGGATCGCGCGACGAACTGGAGGCGCGTGTGGCGGAGCTGGAGCGCGAGTTCGAGGGCCGGGAGGTCCCACTGCCGCCCCACTGGGGCGGCTATCGCCTCGAGCCGGAGGAGTGGGAGTTCTGGCAGCACCGCGACAGTCGCCTCCACGATCGCTTCCGCTATCGCCGGGAGGCCGACGGCTGGGCGATCGAGCGCTTGTCCCCGTAGGCCGACAGTGACAGTCACTCGGCCAGCGCCTCGACGAGACAGCGTCCCAGTGACAGTCACTGTAGGTCCAGGGGCCTGGCTCCTGGTCAGGTCCGATTCGTACAGTTGAGCCCGTGATCGTCGCGCACCTCGACCTCGACGCGTTCTTCGCCGCGGTCGAGGAGCTGGAGGACCCGAGCCTCCGGTCGAAGCCGCTGATCGTCGGCGGCGACCCGCATGGGCGCGGCGTCGTCGCGACGGCGAACTACAAGGCGCGCGAGTTCGGGATCCACTCGGCGATGAGCTGCGCGGAGGCGCTCCGTCGCTGCCCGCACGCCGTGTTCGTCCGCCCGCGGAAGAGCGTCTACTCGACATACTCGAAGGCGGTCTGGGACGCCATTCGGCAGGTCGTCCCGACCGTCGAGCGGACGGGTCTCGACGAGGGCTACCTCGACGTCGGTGAGGTCGCGACCGACTTCGCCCACGCGCGCAAGCTCGCCGAGGCCGTCCAGACCGCGGTTCGCGGCGCGACGAGCCTCACGTGCTCGCTCGGCGTCTCGACCTGCAAGGTGGTTTCGAAGATCGCGAGCGACCAACGCAAGCCGGGTGGGCTCGTCGTCGTCCTACCCGGCCGCGAAGCGGACTTCCTGGCGCCGTTCGACGTTCGCCGGCTGCCGGGAGTCGGTCCCCGCGCGGAGGCTCGGCTGCGCGACTCGGGTGTGACCACCATCGGCGCCCTCGCGGACCTCTCGGACGAGCGCCTGCGCGTGCTGCTTCCCGGCAAGGTCGGAAGGCTGCTCCGTGACCGGGCCCAGGGGATAGATCCACGGTCACTCGAGACGCAGGTCCAGAGGGTCTCGATCAGCCAGGAGGAGACCTTCGCCCGCGACATCTCGGACGTGGAGCAGCTCCGCGCCGAGCTGCGGCCCATGGCCGACGACCTTGCCGGCTACCTCCAGAAAGCCGGCGAAACCGCAAGGACTGTGACGACCAAGGTCCGCTACCCGGACTTCGCGATCCGGAGCCGCTCGACGACCCTTCCGGTCGGAACCGACGACGCCGACCGCATCTGGGAGCTCGCGTGCGCGCTCCTCGACCGGGCGCTCGCGGACCGGCCCGGAGCCCTCCGCCTCGTGGGCGTCGGCCTCTCGGGCTTCGAGGCGCACCAGCAGCTGTCGCTGGTCTAGCTTGACGCCATGCGGATGCTGGTCAGGGGTCTGATCGTGCTCGTCCTCGTGGCCATAGCAGCAGGCATCGGCCTGCTGGCCAAGGCCTGGTCCGACAGCCGGCTGCCGTCGAGCTTCAACGCCATGGACTACGGCGTCATGGAGTACGGCGGCGGCCCGACGCAGAACCACACCCAGCATCCCCATCTCCGCGTCGACAACCTCAAGGGCCCCGAGAACGGGACGCCGGACTTCCGCACAACGCTGACGGCGCAGAAGGCGGAGGTCGGGCTCGGCTCCGGCCGGACGCTCGAGGCCTGGACCTTCAACGGCCAGGTCCCCGGCCCCGAGCTTCGCGTCCGCCACGGCGATCTCGTCGAGGTGACCCTGGTGAACAAAGACATCGAGGACGGCGTCACGATCCACTGGCACGGAGTAGACGTGCCGAACGCAGAGGACGGCGTCTCAGGCGTCACCCAGGAGGCCGTCATGCCGGGCGAGCGATACACGTATCGCTTCCGCGTCGACCAGGTCGGAACGTTCTGGTACCACTCGCACCAGGTCTCGTCCGAGCAGGTCCGCCGCGGCCTCTACGGCGCCTTCGTGATCCTTCCCAGCCGCCCGGCGGCCCCTCGCGGGCTCGACCTCACCGAGCTCGTCCACGACTTCGCCGGCAAGCCTGCGCTCGGGAACCAGGACGTCGTCCAGCGGCGCGCCGTCGCTCCGGGCACGCCCGTCCTCCTGCGGCTCGTCAACACGAACAACACAGCGGAGCGTTTCGTCCTCACCGGAACACCGTTCCGTGTCGTCGGGATCGACGGCACGGGTGTGAACCGCCCGACGCCGGTCGAGGGGCGCGCGATCCAGCTCGGCGGCGGCGCGCGCTACGACGTCGCATTCGTCATGCCGGAGGTCGCGGTCAGACTGGGCGTCGAGGGCAGCGAGGCGGCGCTTTCACTGAGCGCCGACGGGAAGACGGACCTCCAGCCGACCGAGCCTGGTCCCGACTTCGACCCCGCGGGTTACGGCGAACCTGCGCCGACGATCTTCGACGACCGCCGCTTCGACCGCGAGTTCGAAATGAGGATCACGAAGAAGATCGGCTTCTTCGACGGACGGCCCGGACGTCACTGGGCGATCAACGGGAAGATCTTCCCGGACACGCCGATGTACATGGTGCGCCGCAACGACCTCGTGAAGATGCGGATCGTGAACGACAGCGGGGGGCTGCACCCGATGCACCTCCACGGACACCACGCGCTCGTCCTCAGCCGCGACGGAAAGCCGGTGACCGGCAGTCCGTGGTGGGTCGACACGCTGAACGTCCTCGACGGCGAGGAGTACGAGGTTGCGTTCCGGGCCGACAACCCCGGGCTCTGGATGGACCACTGCCACAACCTCCCGCACGCAGCCGACGGCCTGACGATGCACGTCGTCTACGAAGGGGCCTGGACGCCGTTCGAGCTCGGCGACGACCCGGGGAACCACCCGGAGTGATCTAACCGCTACGCGGCAGGCACCGTCGGCGTCGCAACCGGCGGCTCGCCTCCCCGCGCCAGCATCCACTCCCGCTGGGTCAGCGTCCCGAGCAGCGCGATGATCACGAGTGCGTTCACCGGATGCAGGAAGCCGAGCACGGCGGGCAGCTCCTGGCCGCTCCACCCGAGGATCAGCTGCGCGACCATGAGCCCGAAGATCGCGAGCGAATGGAGGACGCGCTGCTTTCCGACCCGCGCGACGAGCGCGAGGATGAGGAGCAGCAGGCTCCCCAGCAGGATGAGGCTGCCGAGCGCGGCATGCAGCGTGAAGCTGTCGTAGAAGGCCTCGTCGTCCGAGAGGTTGCCGGCGGTTGCCTTGTCGAGCGCGTCGAAGGCTCCAATTCCAGCGAAACCGACCTGGACGACCGACGCGATCAGCAGGATGGCCGCCCACCACCGAAAGATGCTCCGCAGCGCAGTCATGGGAAGACGCAACCCCTTTCAGTCGCTTGACCGCGTGACTCTACGCTAGGTTCCGGCGGATGGCAGCCGAGCCGACCACGCAGCCCGCGGCAGCAGCCGGCACTGCCTTGATCGGCGACCTGACCGTGAACCGCATGGCGTTCGGCGCCATGCGCCTCACGGGGCCCGGGGTCATCGGGGAGCCCGACGATCCCGAGAACGCGCTCGCCGTCCTCCGCCGCGCTGTCGAGCTCGGCGTCAACCTCATCGACACGGCCGATTCGTACGGGCCCGAGGTGAACGAGCGCCAGATCGCCGAGGCGCTCCACCCGTACCCCGAAGGCCTGGTCATCGCCACCAAAGGCGGTCTCCTGCACGAGCGGCGCGGCGAGTGGCGTCAGGACTGCCGGCCGGAGACCCTCCGCGCGGCCGCCGAGGGAAGCCTGAAGCGGCTTCGCCTCGAGCGGATCGACCTCTACCAGCTGCACACGGTCGATCCGACGGTTCCGCTCGAGGAGTCGCTCGGCGCGCTCGTGGAGCTCCAGCAGGAGGGCAAGATCCGCCACATCGGCCTCTCGAATGTCGACTCGCGGCAGCTCGCGCAGGCGCGCAGCGTCGCCACGATCGTCTCCGTGCAGAACCGGTACAACGTCGCCGACCGCCATTCCGAGGGTGTGCTCGAAGCCTGCGAGCGCGACGGGATCGCGTTCATGCCCTGGTTCCCGCTCGGCTTCGGCCAGCTGACGCGGTCGAACGGACGGCTTCACGACCTGGGCTCGGGACGCGGCGCCACGGCGGCCCAGATCGCGATCGCCTGGCTCCTTCGCCGTTCGCCGGTGATGGTGCCGATCCCGGGCACCTCCTCGCTTGAGCACCTGGAGGAGAACGTCACCGCCGCGGGCATCGAGCTCCTCGACACCGAGTTCTCCGAGCTCACGCGCTCGGCCGGCGCGGTCCTCTGATGGTCCTATCCGATCGAACCATTCGCCGACTGATCGACGAGGGTCGAATCCTGATCGACCCCTACGACGAGGCCCTGCTTCAGCCGTCGAGCGTCGACGTGCGCGTCGACCGCTTTTTCCGGGTCTTCCACAACGCCCGCTACCCGTTCATCGACGTGAAGGAGCCGCAGGAGGACCTCACGGAGCTCGTCGAGGTCGATGACGAGTCGCCGTTCATCCTCCATCCCGGCGAGTTCGTGCTCGCCTCGACGCTCGAGCGGATCCAGCTCCCGGACGACCTCGTCGCCCGGCTCGAGGGAAAGAGCTCGCTTGGCCGCCTAGGCCTGCTGATCCACTCGACCGCCGGCTTCATCGACCCCGGCTGGGACGGCCACGTGACGCTCGAGCTCTCGAACGTCGCCAACCTCCCGATCACGATCTACTACGGGATGAAGATCGGGCAGCTCTCGTTCGTCCAGCTCTCGGAGCCGGCCGAGACGCCATACGGCTCCGGCGAGCTGGGCTCGAAGTACCAGGGGCAGCAGGGGCCGACTCCGAGCCGCTACTGGCAGAACTTCGAACGCGAGACGGTATGAAGGTGCTGATCACCGGCGCGACGGGCTTCGTCGGGCCCGCAGTCGCCAATGCAATCGCCGACGCCGGTCACGAGCTTCGCGTTCTCGAGCGCAAGCCCGGCACCTGGAAGGAGGCCGGAATCCGCTGCCAGGAGGCGGTGCAGGGCGACATGAACGATCCCGACAGCCTGCGGCACGCCGTCCAGGGCCGCGACGTCGTCGTCCACCTCGTCGCGATCCGTCAGGGGAAGCCCGAGGCCTTCCGCCGCGTGATGATCGAGGGGACGCGGAACCTCCTCGCCGCCTCGAAGGAAGTCAAGCGATTCGTCCTGATGAGCGCCCTCGGGACGAGCGAGGAGACGAAGGACCTCGTCCCCTACTACACCGCGAAGTGGACGATGGAACAGGACACGAAGGCGTCCGGCCTCGAGCACGTGATCTTCCGGCCGAGCTTCATCTTCGGGTCGGAGGGCGGCATCCTCCCGACCTTCAGGAAGCTCGCCAAGCTGATGCCGGTCACGCCGATCGTCGGAACGGGCACGCAGCGCATCCAGCCGATCTGGATCGACGACACGGCCGCGTACTTCGCGCAATCGATCGACAAGCCCGAGGCCGCGAACCGCACCTTCGAGCTTGGCGGCCCGGATCAGCTCACGTGGAACGAGTTCTGGTGGCGGCTGAAGCGGGCGCTCGGCGTGCGCCGGCCGAGCCTTCACGTCCCGATGAGCCTTGCCCGGATCAACGCCCTCGTCACGGAACGCCTGCCCGGGGACATCCCGCTCACGCGCGACCTGCTGAAGATGCTCGAGGCCGGCGACAACGTCGTCACGAACGATGACGCGCGCAGCACCTTCGGTGTCCCACTCGTTCCGGTCGACGAGCAGCTGCTCCGCGTCGCCTGACACGCCCCTCAAGTGAGGGATGGCGCGTGCCGATCATCACTACGTGCGCGCGCTGGCACGTTGTTCGCGGCGCTCGATTGCGGCCGGAATCGTTCTGCTGACGCTGACCGTCGGCGGCTTCGCCGCGGTTGTCGTGCATGCCCAGCGCGAGAGCCGCGACGCGCTCGAGGAGCGCTTCAAGCTTCGCGGCGCCCTCGCCGCCCGGTTCATCGACTCGAACCTGAGGGAGTTCGCCCGCACGGAGGTGGCGATGGCGCAGGAGAAGCTGGCCGCGAAGCGGATCAGCCGCGGTGCGTTCGAGGACCTCGTGGACGAGCTCGACCTTCAGGCGGCCGTCGTTCTCGATCGCCGCGGGCGGCTGGTCCATGTCTACCCGCGTCGGAACGATCTGGTCGGCACCAACGCAGCCGCCTCGTATGCGCACCTGCAGGCGGCCGTCGCGGGTCGGATCGGCGTCTCCGACGTCGTCACCCCGCTGGCCGGAGGCCAGCCGATCGTCGCTGTCGCCGTGCCGTTCGCGTCGGCGGGCGGCCGCCGTGTGTTCAGCGGCGCGCTCGGGCCGCAGGCAACGCCGTTCGAGGCCTTCCTCCGCGACGCGATCCCGCTGAGCTCGGGTGCCGCCCGACTGGTCGACTCGCGTGGAATGGTCATCTCGTCGAGCGGACGGTTCCGGCGTGACGACTCGACGTTCCTCGCCACGGCGCCCGTCCGAACCGGCGGCTGGAGGGTCGAGCTCGAGGCGGCGAAGAGCCAGCTTTACGCCCCGGTTTCCGGCGCGACGATGTGGCTCCCCTGGCTGCTCTTGGGTGGGTTCGCGATTGCCGGCCTCGCGCTCTTCTACCTCGTCCTCAGGCTCCTCGAGAGCCGCACGACGATCGCGAACCGGAGTCGTGAGATCACCCGCCTGATGCGCGTGCAGCAGAACTTCGTCGCCGCCGCGTCCCACGAGCTTCGGACCCCGCTCACGGCCGTCGTGGGCTTCCTCGACCTGCTGCGAAAGGGCACGGCCGGCCGAGTGACGCCCGCGCAGGACGAGCTGCTCGAGGCAGCGGACCGAAACGCCGCGCGGCTCGTCGAGCTGGCGAGCGACCTCCAGGTGGCAGCTCAGCTCGACGCCGGTCGACTCGATCTGCACCTCGAGCCGCTGGCCGTAGACGAGCTGGTCAAGGAATCCGCCGAGACGGCGCTGCCGACGGCGCGGGAGAAGCGGATCGAGGTCGAGATCAAGACGGACGGGCCGCCGACGGTGTTGGCCGACCGGCGCCGCGCCCTTCAGGTCGTCAACAACCTTGTCACGAACGCGGTCAAGTACACGCCAGAGGATGGGCGCGTCGAGATTCGGGCCTACCGCCGCAACGGCACGGCCGTGATCGAGGTCGCCGACAACGGCATCGGCATCCCTCGCGACGAGCAGCACCGGCTGTTCGATCGGTTCTTCCGGGCGACGCCCGCGCGGGTCGGCGACATCCCGGGCACCGGCCTCGGGCTCTCGATCGCGAAGTCGATCGCCGAGCTCCACGGTGGCTCGATCGGGTTCACGAGCGAGGAGGGCCGGGGCTCGACGTTCCGGCTCGAGCTTCCGCTGGCGGGCGTGCCAGAATAAGCCGATGGCGTCGAAGATCCTCGTCGTCGAGGACGACCAGGACATCCGCCAGCTCCTCCACTTACAACTGACAGCGGCCGGTTACGAAACGGCGTTCGCTTCCGACGCCGCCTCGGCGCTCGGCGTCGCACGTCGCGAGCGACCGAACCTGATCGTGCTCGACCTCGGCCTTCCGGCGGGCGACGGCTTCGTCGTCATGGAGCGGCTGCGGTCGATTCCGGAGTTCGAGATGCTCCCGGTCGTCGTCATCACGGCGCGCGACCCGAGCGAGGGGGAGAAGGCGGTCCAGGAGGGCGCGCGCTCGTTCATCTCCAAGCCGTTCCGGGGCGACGAGGTCGTCAGCGAGGTTCGGCGAGTGCTCGGAGGCTGACAGGAAGCTCGGAGAGGGCGTGGACGTCAGGAGCAGGGTGCCGTCGACGTCGAAGAGGACGAGCGTGGTCAGGCGTGCGCTCGGGCGCCGGCGAGCGCGCGTGCCTTGGCGGCGATCGCGTCGGCGTCGATGCCGGCTGCGGCAAGGAGCTCCGCCGGCTTGCCGGAGTTCGGCAGCTCCCGGACGGCAAGAAGGGCCACCGGCGGCCGCTCCTCCGCGTCGGCGAGCACCGCGACCACGGCGTCGCCCAGCCCACCTTCGGCCCAGTGGTCCTCGACGGTGACGATGGGCATGGCCAGTCCCTGCAGCGTCGCGGCGTCGATCGGCTTCACCGAGTAGCAGTCGATCACGCGGGCGCGGATGCCTTCGTCGGCGAGGGCGTCCGCGGCTTTCAGGGCCTCGTGCACGGTGATCCCCGCGGCGACGATCGCGACCTCGTCGTCATCGGACGAGCGGAGCGTCTTGCTCCCGCCGACGGGGAACTCCTCGTCCGGCTCGTAGAGAACCGTCGTGTCGCTGCGGGTTGTGCGGAGGTAGGAGATCCCGTCGAGGTCGGCCATGGCGCGAACGAGCTTCGCGGTCTGGTTTCCGTCGCACGGGTAGAGAACGGTGGACCCGTTGACGGCGCGAAACGCGGCGAGGTCCTCGAGCCCCATCTGCGACGGGCCGTCCTCGCCGATCGACACGCCGGCGTGCGAGCCGCAGAGCTTGATCGTCGCGCGGCTCACGGCCGCCATGCGAACGAAGTCGTAGGCCCGCGTCATGAACGCCGCGAAGGTCGAGGCGAACGGCTTCCAGTCGAGGATCTGCATCCCGACGGCGGCGGCGACCATCTGCTGCTCGGCGATGTACATCTCGAAGAAGCGGTCGGGATGGGCGTCGCGGAAGATCTCGGAGAAGGTCGAGTTCGAGACCTCACCGTCGAGCGCGACGACGTCGCCTCGCTCGCCGCCGAGCGCCGCGAGCGCCTCGCCGTAGGCCTTCCTGGTCGAGACCTCCGAGCCGACCTCGTAGCTCGGCCACTCCTGACGCTCCGGCTCGAACCTGTGCGGCTCGCGCTGCTCCGGCTTCGGGATGTCGACGGTGACGTTTCTGACGCCGCCAAGCTCCTCGACCGCCTCCTCGGCGACGGCCTTGCCGTGCCAGCCGCCCTGGTCTTCGACCTTCGAGTACCCCTTGCCCTTGATCGTCCTCGCGACGATCGCCGTCGGCTTGCCGCTCGTCTGCTCCGCTTCGCGATACGCGGCGTCGATCTGCTCGACGTCGTGGCCGTCGATCTCGATCGCGTGCCAGCCGAAGGCGCGCAGCCGCTCCGAGTACGAGGCGAGATCCCAGCCGTGCATCGTCTCGCCGCGCTGGCCGAGCCGGTTCACGTCGATGATCGCGGTGAGGTTGTCGAGCTCGTAGAAGGCCGCGTGCTCGATCGCCTCCCACATCGAGCCCTCGGCCATCTCGCTGTCGCCGCAGATGACCCAGACGCGGAACGGGAGCCGGTCGAGCCGCTTGCCGGCGAGCGCGACCCCGACGCCGATCGGCAGTCCCTGGCCGAGCGACCCCGTCGCGACGTCGACCCATGGCAGGACCGGCGTCGGGTGGCCCTCGAGCCGCGACCCGAACTGCCGGTACGTCATGAACTCGTCCTCCGACAGTGCGCCGGCCGCGCGGAAGAGGCCGTAGACGAGCGGCGACGCGTGGCCCTTGGAGAAGATCAGACGGTCGTTCGCGGGCTTGCGCGGATCGTCGAAGTCGTAGCGGAAGTGGTCGGCGAGCAGCACCGCGGCGAGATCGGCGGCGGACATCGACGACGTCGGATGGCCCGAGCCGGCCTTCGCGCTGGCGCGCACGGCGTCGACTCGCAGCTGCTGCCCGAGCTCGCGCCAGAGGTCCCGGTCACCCATGTGGGGGTAACGTAGACGAGAAATGAGGGTTGCGGTCGCGTTCGATCACCGCGGCGTCAAGCTGCGCGCCAGAGTCCTGGAGGAGGTTGAGCGGCTAGGTCACGAGCCCCTCGACCTCGGCACCGACCGCGCCGAGCCTCCCGTCGACTATCCGGACAAGGCGAAGGAGGTCGGGGAGGCGATCCGGAGCGGCGCCGCCGAGCGGGGGATCTTCGTCTGCGGCTCCGGTGTCGGCGCCTCGATCGCGGCCTGCAAGCTCGCCGGCGTAAGAGCGGCGATCTGCCACGACACGTACTCCGCCAGGCAAGGTGTGGAGCACGACGACATGAACGTCATCTGCATCGGCTCCGGCGTTGTCGGGGAGGACCTGGCCGCCGAGCTGATCGCGGCGTTCCTGGCCGCCGAGTTCGACGGCGCGGAGCGCTACCGAAGAAGGCTTGAGAAGGTTGAAGCGATGGAAAGGGAGGGCCTGAATGTCTGAATCGCGCCTCCAAGAACTGAGCAAGCTCGGCCAGAGCGTCTGGATCGACTCGCTGTCCCGCGAGTGGCTCCGCACCGGCGAGCTCCGACGGATGATGGACGAGGACGCCGTCGTCGGTGTCACGTCCAACCCGACCATCTTCGAGAAGGCCATGTCCGAAGGCGGGTGGTACGACGACCAGCTCCGCGACGTGCTGGCCGAGGAGAACGATCTGAAGGAGATCTTTCTTCGCCTCGCCTTCGACGACATCAGAGAGGCCTGCGACCTGCTGCGGTCTGTCTGGGACGGGACCGAGGGGCTGGACGGATACGTGTCGCTCGAGGTCGACCCGACGCTCGCGAAGGAGACGGAGGCGACGATCGAGGAGGCGCAGCGCTTCCACGACACGGTCGACCGGCCGAATCTCTACGTGAAGATCCCGGCGACGAAGGAAGGTCTGCCCGCGATCGAGGAGATGATCTCGCGCGGCAAGAGCATCAACGTCACGCTGATCTTCTCGCTCGAGCGCTACGCAGAGGTGGCCGAGGCCTACATCCGCGGGCTCGAGCGGCTCGTCGAGGCCGGCGGCGACCCGTCGACCGTCGTCTCCGTGGCCAGCTTCTTCGTCTCCCGCGTCGACACCGAGGCCGACAAGCGGCTCGACGCGCTGGGCGGCCACGATCATCTGAAGGGCCGGCTCGCAATCGCGAACGCGAAGCTCGCGTACCAGCGGTACAAGGAGATCTTCGCGGGGCCACGATGGGAGGCGCTCGCCGCCAAGGGCGCGACGCCGCAGCGCTGCCTCTGGGCCTCAACGTCGACCAAGAACCCCGAGTACCGCGACGTCATGTACGTCGAGGAGCTGATCGGGCCCGAGACGGTGAACACGATGCCGAAGGAGACGATCGAGGCCTTCCAGGATCACGGTGTCGTCCGCGCGACGCTCGAGGAGGGCCTCGACGAAGCACGCCAGCTCTTCCAAGAGCTCGCCGCTGTCGGGATCGACTACGACGACGTGACACGCGTGCTCGAGGAGGAGGGCGTGCAGAAGTTCTCCGATTCATTCCAGGAGCTGCTCGACGGCATCGCGGCCAAGCGCGGCGAGCTCGTGTCTGCGTGATCGAAACGGCGGAGCTCGTCGAGCGCATCTGGGAGCGCGACCCGTCGGTCTGGACGGGCGGCGACGAGGCGCAATGGCTCGGCTGGCTGGACGAGCCGGCGCGCATGCGGGAGCGCGTGCACGAGCTCGTGGAGTTCGCGTCGAGCGTCGACGTCGACGACGTCGTCCTGCTCGGCATGGGCGGATCGAGCCTGGCGCCGGAAGTCATGCGCCGGCTGTTTGGCGCCGAGCGGTTTCATGTCCTGGACACGACGCATCCGTCCGCGGTCCGGCGGCTCGAGGAGTCAGTCGACGTCGGACGGACGCTCTTCATCGCCGCGTCGAAGTCCGGCACGACGATCGAGACGCGTTCACACGTCGACTACTTCCGATCGCGGGGGGCACGGTTCGCGGTCATCACCGATCCTGGATCGCCGCTAGCCGAGATTTCCGACGATGTCTTCTACGGCGAGCCGACGATCGGCGGGCGGTACTCGGCGCTGTCGGTCTTCGGGATCCTCCCGGCGGTCTTCATGGGCATCGACGTCGAGCGGTTGCTCGATCGGGCGGAGGAGATGCGCGAGGCCTGTCGTCTGGAGGAGGGGAATGCCGGGCTCGAGCTAGGGCTCCGGCTGGCCGAGACGCCGTTCCTGCGCGTCTCCGGCGACTTCGGCCTCTGGGTCGAGCAGCTGGTCGCCGAGTCGACCGGGAAGGAGGGCAAGGGCATCGTCCCGGTCCAGCACGGCGGCGACGAGCTCGACGTGCGGCTCGCGGATCCGTACGAGCTCGGCCAGGAGTTCTTCCGGTGGGAGTTCGCGACGGCGGTCGCCGGCTCGATTCTCGGCGTCAATCCGTTCACGCAGCCCGACGTGCAGGCGGCGAAGGACAACACCCAAGCCGTCCTTTCGGGACGTGACCAGGGGCCAGGCCCCTGGACCCGCCCCGAAGGGTCACTGGAGGAGCTGCTTTCCCAGGCCACGCCTGGCGACTACGTCGCCATCCTGGCCTTTATCGACCCGGCTCGGGAGGACGAGCTCATTCCGCTCCGCGAGCAGGCCGAGCAGACCGGCTGTCCGGTCGCCGTCGGGCTCGGCCCCCGCTACCTCCACTCCACCGGCCAGCTGCACAAGGGTGGGCCCGACACCGGTCTCTTCGTCCAGGTGGTCGACGACCTCGGCGGGGAGCTCGACATCCCCGGCAAGCCGTACGGGTTCCGCACGCTGATCGCCGCGCAGGCGGCGGGCGATTTCAGGGCGCTCCGGGAACGCGGGCGTCCGATCGTGCGGGTGCAGCTGTGAAGCTCGGCATGGTCGGCCTCGGGCGCATGGGCTCGGGGATGACGGAGCGGCTGCGCAACGCGGGCCACGAGGTCATGACGTTCGACCCGAACGTCGAGTCCACGGCGGGCTCCCTCGCGGAGCTCACGCAGCAGCTCGAGCCGCCGCGCCACGTGTGGCTGATGATCCCGGCAGGCCCGATCACCGAGCAGGCGTTCCAGGAGCTCCTCGGCCTGCTGGAGGCCGGCGACGCGATCGTCGACGGCGGAAACTCGAACTTCCGCGACTCGCAGCAGCGTGCCCGCGACGCCGCCGGCCGCGGGCTCCACTTCGTCGACGTCGGCGTCTCGGGCGGCGTCTGGGGCCTTCGCGAAGGCTTTGCACTCATGGCGGGCGGCGACCCTGAGCCGATCCAGCGCCTGGCCGCGATCTTCGAAGCGCTCGCCCCACAGGGCGGCTTCGCGCATGTCGGCCCCTCAGGCGCCGGCCACTTCGTGAAGATGGTGCACAACGGCGTCGAGTACGGCCTCATGCAGGCCTACGCCGAGGGCTTCGACCTGATGCAGGCCTCCGAGTTCGACCTCGACCTCGCCGCCGTCGCCGAGATGTGGCGCCACGGCTCGGTCGTCCGCAGCTGGCTGCTCGACCTGCTCGCCCGCGCGCTCGAAGAGGATCCGCGGCTCGAGGGCATCAAGGGCTACGTCGAGGACTCAGGCGAGGGGCGCTGGACCGTGGAGCAGGCGATCGAGACCGCGGTCCCGCTGCACGTGATCACGGCGGCGCTCTACGCGCGGTTCGCATCGAGGCAAGACGAGTCGTTCGCCGCCAAGGTCAACGCGGCGCTCCGGAACCAGTTCGGTGGACACGCAGTCCGTTCAAACTGAGAATCCGCTCGTCGAGGGGCTCGAGCTCCGGCGCAGGCCGGAACCGTGCGTCCTGACGATCTTCGGCGCCTCGGGCGATCTCACCCGCCGAAAGATCTTCCCGGCTCTCTACGCGCTCGCCGTTCGCGAGCTGCTGCCGGAGCACTTCGCGGTGCTCGGAGTCGCGCGCACAGAGCAGTCGTCAGAAGAGTTCGTCGCCCAGATGGAGGCGGGTGTCCGGGAGTTCGCCCGCGACGAGTTCAACGCCGACACCTGGGCTGAGCTTGCCCGGCGCACGCGCTACATCTCGACCGAGTTCGCCGACGAAGAGGGCGAGGATCGCGTCGCGAAGACCCTGACCGAGCTCGACGAGGAGCTCGGAACCCGCGGCAACCGCGTCTACTACTTCGCGGTACCGCCAGATGCGATGCCGAAGCTCGCCGAGGAGCTCGGAGAGCGCAGGACGACGACGGGCTGGACGCGGCTCATCGTCGAGAAGCCGTTCGGCCAGGATCTCGAATCGGCGCGAGAGCTGAACGACCTGCTGTCGCGCGACTTCACCGAGGACGAGGTCTTCCGCATCGACCACTACCTCGGCAAGGACACCGTCCAGAACCTGCTTGCGCTCCGGTTCGCAAACGGGATCTTCGAGCCGATCTGGAGCCGGCAGTTCATCGACCACGTCCAGATCACGGTCGCTGAGTCGCTCGGCATCGAGCGGCGCGCCGCCTTCTACGAGCAGGCGGGCGCGATCCGCGACGTCTTCCAGAACCACCTTCTCCAGCTCGTCGCGCTGACGGCGATGGAGCCGCCGATCGACTTCACCGCCGAGGCGGTCCGGAACGAGAAGCTGAAGGTGCTGAAAGCGATGCCGACGCCGAGCCCACGCGCCGTCGTCCGCGGCCAATACGGCCCGGGGTTCATCGAGGGCGAGCCCGTGCCCGGTTACCGCGAAGAAGATGGCGTCGCCCGCGACTCGGGGACCGACACGTTCGTCGCGGCCCGCCTCCAGGTGGACAACTGGCGCTGGGCCGACACGCCGTTCTTCGTCCGGGTCGGCAAGCGACTTCCCCGCCGCGAGACGACGCTCGCGATCCAGTTCAAGCGCGTCCCGCACACGCTGTTCGAGGACACGACGGAGCTGCGCCCCAACCTGCTGATCGTCCACATCCAACCGAACGAGGGCGTGTCGCTCGCGATCGGCGCGAAGGTGCCGGGCGAGGGGATGAAGGTGCGGACGGTCCACATGGACTTTCTCTACGGCGGCGCCTTCCGCTCCGGGCTGCCGGAGGCCTACGAGCGGCTGATTCTCGATGCGATGCTCGGCGATGCCACGCTCTTCACCCGCGCGGACGAGATCGAGGAGCAGTGGGCGCTCGTCGACGCGATCGTCGCGGCGTGGCGGCGTGACAAGCCGGCCTTCCCGAACTACGCCGCGGGGACCTGGGGCCCGCAGGCCGCGCAGGAGCTCGTGCAGTGGCATCGATAGCCCACGTCGACGAGTGGGCCGACGAGTGCGCGTCGGTTTCGGAGGTCGAGCAGGCGCTGATCAATCTGCGCCTTCAGCGCGGCTTTGTCGGCAAGCGCAACCTCCGGACGACCGTGCTCACCCACATCGCCTGGGTCCCGCGGGAGTGGCAGCAGGCTGCGACGGAGACCCTCGCCCGGCTCGCCGAGCGTCACCCGTCCCGGACGATCCTCCTGTTCCCGGAGCCGGACGCCGACGACGGCATCGCCGCGAGGGCGCTCCTCGAGTGCTACGAGGCTCCCTTCACCGACCGGCACCTCTGCAGCGAGATCGCGGAGCTTCGGCTCCGCGGCAGTCGAGCCCAGGCGCCGGCGAGCATCGTCCTGCCGCTGCTCCTGCCCGATCTGCCGGTGTTCCTCCGCTGGCGCGGCCGCCCCGAGTTCGCGTCGCCGGTCTTCGAACAGCTCGTCGAGGTCGTCGACAGGCTCGTTGTCGACTCGTCGGAATGGGAGGACGTCCCCGGCGCCTATCGCGAGCTGACTGAGGTCTTCGACCGCGTTGCGGTCTCGGACATCGCCTGGCGCCGGACGCTCCCTTGGCGGCGGGCGCTCGCGCGAGCCTGGCCGGATCTGCCCGATCGGCTGACAGGTCCGCCGGCCGAGACCGCGCTCCTCGCAGGCTGGCTGCGGGCACGCGCCGGCGCGGAGGTCGAGATCGAGCGGGCCGACCAGCTTCCCGTCGGCGACGACCGTGAGCCGAGCGACCTGCTGTCGGAGGAGCTCGACGTCTTCGCTCGGGACGCGGTCTACGAGGAAGCGGTCAGGAGCGCGGGTCCTCTCTGATCGCGATCCCGGCGGGCCCGCCGGAAAGCTTCTCGACGACGAAATGCGTGGAGCGGTCCTCGATGATCTTCTCGTACTCGGGCAGTTCATGGCCCTTCAGGACGAAGAAGCGCTTCGCGTCTAGTCGAATCTGCTCGTAGGCGGTCAGCGACATCTCCACCCGCTCCATGCAGGAGCTATTCCCGCACTCGCAGACGAACGACGCCTGCTCCGTGACCATGCTGAACCCCTCGCCAAGCTCGCGTAGCCGCTCGTTCACCTCGCGGAACAGCACCTCGTTCTCGCCGATCCGCTTTCCTCGGTCGTCCACCGCGCAAAAAATACCGCGCCCGCCTAGGAGTACTGTGTGTGAAGGGGATGCCTGACGAGCGCGACCGAAACCGCTACGCGGAGATCTTCGAGCACGCACCGATCGCGCGGTTGATCACGGATGCGGACGGGACGATCCACGAGGCGAACCGTCATGCAGCCCGACTCCTCGAGGTCCGAGCAGATTCCGTCGTCGGCACACCGCTCGCGACCTTCGTCTCGGACGAAGACCGGCCCGCCTTCGTAAAGCAACTCCTCGCGGTCGGCGGGACAACGCAGCCGACGACATGGCTGATGTGGGTGCGAGCGAAGCCAGAGAAGGCGCCGTTTCGTGCGGAAGTCCACGTCGTCGCAAGCCAGAGCGAGGTCGGGAGCCTGCACTGGGCGATCACGGACGTCACGTGGCGCACAGCGATGGAGCAGGAGCTCCGGATGCTGACGTCCGAGCTCGAGACGCGCGTCGAAGAGCGGACTCGTGAGGTTGAAGCGGAGCGGGCCCGCCTCGCCGCTGTGATCGAACAGATTCCGGCGGGCCTGACAATCGTCGGTCCCGACGGAGCGGTGATCACGGCCAACGCCGTCGCCCGCCGCCTGCTCGGCGGCCGGCTCGAGGACGCCTTCGAAGAAGGCCGCACCGATCTTCAGAGCGACGACGGAAGGTATGTGGCGTTGGACGTCAGCATCGCGCCGATCATCGACGCGGAGGGAAAGCGAGTCGGGGAAATCCGCCTCTTCCACGATGTATCAGCCCGCGACCAGCAGGAACGAGCCGAGCGAGAGTTCGTGTCGAACGCCGCCCATCAGCTTCAGAGCCCATTGGCCGGGATTCTCAGTGCGATCGAGGTGCTCCAGGCCGGCGCCAAGGACGGCCCGGACCGAGAAGTGTTCCTCGGGCATATCGAACGGGAGACGAATCGGCTGGCCCGGCTTGCGCGGGCCCTGCTGACACTCGCTCGCGCGCAGACCGGCTATGAAGCGCCCAAAGACGAGCTGGTCGCGCTCGAACCCTTGCTTTCGGACATAGCGGGTTCGCTCCGGACGGTCAACGGCGTCGAAGTCAAGGTGGCGTGCCCGCCGACGCTCGCCGTGGTTACGAATCGCGAGCTCGTGGAACAGGCGGTCGTGAACGTTGCAGAGAACGCGTCCAAGTACACGGTGCAAGGGCAGATCCGGCTGGAAGCATCTCGGGACGGCGATGCGGCAAAGATCGTCGTGACCGACACCGGCCGTGGGATCGATAGAAAAGATACGGATCGGGTTCTCGAGCGCTTCTACCGGGCGGCCGGCAACGGTGCGGACGGTTTCGGCCTTGGGTTCGCCATCGTTCGCTCCGCGGTGTCGGCGCTCGACGGAGATCTCGAGCTCAAGTCCGAGCCCGGGGTCGGAACAACCGTCACGATCCGCCTTCCCCGGGCTGCCAGCATGGTGGAGGCATGAATCGGATCCTGGTCGTCGACGACGAGCCGGCGATTCGTGACGCCGTCGCTTACGCCCTGCGCAACGACGGGTTCGAGGTCGACGAGGCGGCGGACGGCGAAACCGGCCTCGAGCAGGCGCTGAGCGGACGACATGACGTCGTCGTCCTCGATCTGATGCTGCCGGGCATGTCCGGAACCGAGGTGTGCCGACGCGTGCGCGCGGAGAGTCCCGTGCCAGTGATCATGCTCACCGCCCGCGGCGCCGAAGTCGATCGTGTGCTGGGGCTCGAGATCGGAGCCGACGACTACGTGACGAAGCCGTTCTCGATGGCCGAGCTCGTGGGAAGGATCCGCGCGATGATCCGCCGCCGGGAGCTCGACCGCCCCGGCGCGGGCGGGAAGATCCGGGTCGGTTCGCTCGAGCTCGATCCCATGCGCCACGAGGCGACTGTGGACGGCGAGCCCAAGCGCCTCACGCCGTCGGAGTTCAAGCTGCTGTTGCTGCTTGCCGAGCAGCCGGAGCGCGTCTTCAGCCGGCGCGACATCATGCAGCACCTCTGGGACAGCGATTACGTCGGGGACCAGCGCGCCTGCGACATCCACGTCTCGAATCTTCGCCAGAAGCTCGAGCGCGACCCGGCGAACCCGGATCGCATCGTCACCGTGCGCGGTGTGGGCTACAAGCTCGCCGTTGTGTGAGCGAATCTCGACGGAGTTTGCGGAAAAAGCTCAGGTGTCCGCGGCTACGTTGACGCCGTGTCGGTGCTCGAGTTCAACGTCTCGACGGCGGGGCTCGGCGACAACGCGTTCGTCGTCGCTGCTGCCGGTGAGGCGGACATGTACACGGCGCCGGCCCTCGAGCAAGCGCTCGAGGGTGTCGTGGGCCTCGGCGGAACCTCGGCGGTGCTCGACCTTGCCGAGGTCAGCTTCATCGATTCGACGGTGCTGAGTGTCCTGCTCCGCTTCCGCGAGCGCTTCCAGGAGCTCGGAGGCGGGTTCGTGATCGTGACGGACGACCGGCGGGTCCTGCGCACCTTCGAGATCACCGGGCTCGACCGGATCTTCACGATCGAGCGCCGGCTTGCCGAGGGGATCGACGTGATCCTCCCGGGCTCGAACGGCGTCGGCAGCTAGCCAGCCCGCCCCGCGCGGAATAAGAGCGACCAGCGGAGGCGTGAGAGGAAGCCTGTGTCGAGACGGGAAGGAGGCGATTGCGCCCTCCCGTGGCACGGATCGACCTGGCAGCTCCTCCTGCGTTTGCGACGGCCTCCGCTGGGCTCCGTCGAAACGTAATCGGGCGTGCGTGAGCGTTCGTACTCGGCTTTCGCCTGCCTTTGCTCACACCGCCCGGGGCGGCCCGCGCTACCGCTTGACGACGCGGAAAGTGGGCTTCGCGACGCGAATCACGACCGGGTCCGACCAGGACATCTGGCGCCCACCGGCGGGGAGGGCGAGCGAGACACCGCGGACGCGGTAGTACCAGCGGCCGGGCGTGAGCGGGAGGCTCGCCGAGGTCGACGGCGTCTCCAGTGAGCCGCGCTTCGACCACGGATACGCCCGCTTGCTCCACTGGACTTCGTAGCGGTCGGCGCCGAGCGCGGGCCTCCAGGCGACGAGCGGGGAGCCGTAGACCTGCGGCCGTGACCGGTTGGCGGTGAAGAGGGCGCCGCTCGTGCTCAGGCCGGAGACATACGGCGCAGCTCCCGCCGACGCGGCGACGGCCTCGCTGACCTTGCCGAAGGTGAAGACCCGGCCGGATGCGCAAGCGTCCTGGGGCAGCTCGGTGTCGTGGTACTCGATCGCGCTGGGATCGTTGCCGCTCTGCCGCCACCGGACCGGCACGACCGTCCAGTAATACCGCTGCTCGGGCCAACCGTTGTCCCAGAGGTCGATCTGCGGGGGCGCGAGCGCAGCGGCCTCGACCTTGTCGGTCTCGGAAGACTCCTTTTCCTCCGGCGGTGCCGGCGTGGCTCCGGTGCCGGGGGTGTCGCTCGTCGGCTGCCTTGACTCGTTCTCGATCGCAGGGGCCTCGTCGACGGCGAACGTCTTGCCCTGCTTGCCGTCGCTGATGATCCAGCCGTTTCGTGCCAGGGACAGCTCGATGAGGTTCGATGGAAGGACGAGCGCCCCGGTAGTGCGCGGCGCCCACGCCGGCGAGCCGACGATCGAGCCGCGGTAGACGATGTTGACACAGTCGAGGTCGGTCGAGACGTAGACGCGGTAGAGCTCGCGCTCGAAGTTGGGGGTGACGACGTCGAACGGCCCGCGGTTGCCGGAGAAGCTCAGGCCCGGCATCAAGCGGAACGCCATCGGCCCCCCCGCCGAGGAGACGTCCGAGGACATCGCGTAGAGCGACATCGACGTCGTCGAGATTGGCGGGTTCAGCTCGACGTAGATCTGGCTCCAGGGTCCGTACGAGACCGCCGGGATGCCGTTGCTCGTCGCGCCGATCTTGGAGCGGATCGCGCGGACGCGCCAGCGAACGACGCCGGTCCAGGCCGGATCCTGGTGGAACGACCAATGCTCGCGCTCGTCGGCGACGTTCGTCTTCGTTGCGATCCGCTTGTTGGGCCCGAGGAACCACACGTGGTAGCCGGTCGCGCCCTCGACGGGGTTCCAGCGGACGAGACCGGGCGGGCTCGGGGTCGCCTGGGGTAGCGCGCTCCAGCGCATGTTGAACCCGTACGGCGCGCTCCACTTGGAGACGCCCTTGCGCGTCACGGCCCGCACGTGCGCCCAGAGCGCGTACGGCGAGCCCGTCATCCACGGCAGAGCGACCGGAATCGCCGCCGTCGGCATCTTCAGGCTCTTCGCGCTCCAGATCAGCGAGCCCTCCGAGAAGTTGCTCCGGTTCGCGAGCTCGAACTCGTAGCGCACGGCGCCGCGGACGGGTCGCCAGGCAAAGGAGGGCGTGCGCGAGAAGGTTCTGGCCGGCGCTTCGTCAGCGCGGAGCAGGAAGGGCTTCAGCTTTGCAGGCGCCGCGATTCCCGCCTCGGCGACGGGTGCGAAGACGAGCAGAGCAAGGCAGATGGCAGCAAGGCGAACCGCAGGCATGGCCAGAAGGGTTGTCGGCAGACCGCGGGATCAGGCCGTCCCTCGTTCGAGGGACGCCTCGAGCGCGGCGCCGGCCGCGAGGACGAGCGCGTCGTCTCCGGGACGCCCGACGAGCTGGACTGAGGCGGGTAGCCCGTCCTCGGCCGGGCCCGCTGGCACGGCGAGCGCGGGCCAGCCGAGAGCGTTGAACGGAAACGTGAACTGGATCAGCGCTTCGCGCACCGCGAGCTCGTCGATGTCGGCGGGCGGGGGGACGGAAGCGAGCGTCGGGACGACGAGGATGTCGAGGCCCTCGATCGCTTGCTCGGCGCGCTCGCAGTACTCGGAGCGCCGGCGCGCGGCGGCCTCGTACTCCGTCTCCGTCACGGCCAGGCAGCGTTCGATCTTCGTCCGGACGTTTGCGCCGTACGCGTCGGTGTGCTCGGCGAACAGATCGCGATGGACGTCGGCGACCTCGCGCGCGAACATCGGACCGACGTCGTCCGCGAGCGGGAAGTCAACCGGGCGCGCGCCGAGGAGGCTCGCCGCCTCCTCGACCCGCGCGCGCACGAGAGGATCGCACCGCTCGGCCCAGGCGACCCCGACGGTGACGTCCCCCGCTTGGGCCGCTGCGAAGCCCGGCACGAGCGCCTCCATCATCCGCGTGCAGTCCGCCACGGAGCGGCCCATGGGCCCCGCGTGGTCGAAGGTCGGCGCGAGCGGGAAGACGCCGTCGAGCGGCACGAGGCCGAACGTCGGCTTCAGGCCGACGACGTCGCAGCACGCGGCGGGAATGCGGATCGACCCGCCGGAGTCGGTCCCGAGTGCGGCGTCCGCGAACCCGGCGGCGAGCGCCGCAGCCGAGCCGCCGCTCGAGCCGCCGGCGACTCGTCCCGGCGCGATTGGGTTCGGCACGGTGCCGAAGTGCGGGTTCTGGGACGTGACGCCGTAGGCGAACTCGTGGAGGTTCGTCTTGCCGACGTCGATGTAGCCGGCCTGCTCGAGACGCGTGACGGCCTCGGCGGAGCGAGCCGGAACATGGTCGGCGAAGATCGCCGAGCCGTAGGTCGTCCGGAGGCCGGCGGTGTCGAAAAGGTCCTTGACGGCGAGCGAGATCCGGTCTCCGTCGGAGTGCTCCGGGCGCGCTAGGAAGATGCCGTGCACTACGGCCGCCGAATGTGCATGAGGTAATTCTGTCGCCAGGCCGGTCCGCCGAAGGCCGCCTCGAGCGGCCCCTCGGCGAGTGGAATCAGCGGCTGTTCGAGTCCGGCGTGGGTCCGCGCGCTACTCCAAGGCCAGGCGAGCGGGTCACGGACGAGTCCAGCCTCGACTGGGTTGCGGGCCACGTAGCGGGCAGTGCCGACGAGGTCCTCGTCGCTTTCGATCATCCGCGCGATTGGATGTGCGCGGAAGAGGTGAGCGCTCCGCCCGTAACGCCGGTTGTGGTCGCGCGAATACGCGGTGTGGAGCCACTGGAGCGCGCGCGAGACGCGTGCGTCGGGAATGCGCAGGATCATGTGGTAGTGGTTGCCCATCAGCGCGTAGGAGAGCAGGCCGAGCTCGAAGCGCTCGCACGCGATCGCGATCCGCTTGAGGAAGTCTTGCCGGTCGCGGTCGCCGAGGAAGAGGTAGCGAAGGTCGCTCGCGTGCGCCGCGAGGTGAAAGATCCCGTCGACGAAGGCTCGCGGAACCCGTGCCACACTCCGACGCTAGGCCGCTGGCCGCGCGAACTGTCGGCTCAGTGGGAAATCGTTGCGACCTCGTCACGCCATTGGCGCATTGACCGCTTGACACGTCACAGTGTCCGACACCGAGGACGGCGAGCGGAGACGCCGGCGGCAACCGGCTCTGGCCGGGCCAGGAAGATCAGGCGGTCGCGAATTCGAGGTAGACGAACGCGATGACGAACGTGCCGGCGAGGAGCAGTAACGCGAGCCCGAAGAGCGCAAGGCCGAACACGTTGTTGCGATGCGCGAGCTCCTCGTCCGGCTCGACGGGCTCGACCGTGAAGCCGGGATGCTGCGGCTCCGGCAGCGGCTCGACGAGTTGCTCGTGCTCGGTCACAGCAAGATCGGGTCGACGGCCATCGCGACGAACAGTAAGGCCAGGTACGCGAGTGAGTAGTGGAAGAGGACGCTCGCTCGCCTGGGCGAGAGCTCGGCCTTGAGCGACCAGGCGAGGCGGAGGAACTGCGCGCCGAGGAGCACGGCGGCGGCGAGATAGACAGCGCCGAAGGTCCCGGTCGCGACCGGCACGAGCGTGAGCGCCACGAGCGCCAACGTGTACAGGACGATCTGGCGGGCGGTCTCGCGGTCGCCGCGGACGACAGGGAGCATCGGGACGTTCGCCGCCTTGTAGTCCCGCTTGATCAGCAGCGCGAGCGCCCAGAAGTGCGGCGGCGTCCAGAGGAAGACGATCAGGAACAGGTAGAGCGCCGGCAGCGCGAGATTCCCGGTCGCCGCCGCCCAGCCGACGAGTGGCGGAACTGCTCCGGCAGCGCCGCCGATGACGATGTTCTGCGGCGTCGAGCGTTTCAGCCAGCGCGTGTAGACGAAGACGTAGAAGAGGTTCCCGACCAGCGCCAACACCGCCGCGAGGACGTTGACGACCGACGCGAGCAAGACGAACGACAAAGCCGAGAGGGTGACGCCGAACTCGAGCGCGAGCTCGGGGCTCACCCGACCACCGGCGACTGGCCGCTTGGCCGTCCGCCCCATCTCCTGGTCGATGTCCCGGTCGATCAGGTGGTTGAGCGCGCTCGCGCCGCCGCACGCGAGCCCCAGGCCGACGATCGTCGCCGCCAGCAATCCGAGATCGGGAACTCCCTGCGCGCCGACGAACATGCCGGCGGCGCCGGTGAGCAAGAGAAGCGACATGATCCGCGGCTTCGTGAGCGCGACGTAGTCGCGCCAGGAGACCGGGGCGGGCCGCTCACCTTGGTAAAGCCGTGCGGTCGTCAGGACGGTCATCGCGAGCGCGGCGCCGGCCAGCGCGAGGTGGAGCGACGAAGACCACCAGCTCGCGACAGCGGCGAGGTACAGCACGAGCGAGGCGCTCGCCAGCGCGAACGCGTTCCGGTGCGCGAACCAGGCGCCGATCACGAGCGCGACGAGGAACGGGAGCGCCACGACGACGAGCCCGCGATGCGCGATCCCGAGCTCGCCGCTTGCAACGGCCAGCACCCCGGCGCCCGACGCGCCGAGCGCACACAGCCGCAGCCACGGTCCCGCGCTCATACCCGCCGCTCCTCTAACCGTCGGCGCAGGTCACGCAGCGGCCGCGCACTCGTCACATAGGGAACCTTGTCGAAGTTGTGCGGTGGCGGCGGCGAGGTCGTGTACCACTCGAGCGTGTCGCCGAGCCAGGGGTCGTTCACGGCGCGTGGGCTCCGGCGCTTCGCCCACCAGACGTTGACGATGAACACGAGGATGCCGAGGCCCATGATGTACGAGCCCATCGTCGAGATCAGGTTGTAGGTCGTCCATAGGTCGTCGTCGCGGTAGTTGTAGATGCGGCGTGGCATCCCGAGCAGCCCGAGGAAGTGCTGCGGGAAGAACGCGAGGTTGAAGCCGACGAACGTCAGCCAGAAATGCCACTTCCCGAGCTTCTCGTTCAGGTAGCGGCCGAACATCTTCGGCCACCAGTAGTAGAGCGCAGCGAAAATCCCGAACACCGAGCCGCCGAAGAGCACGTAGTGCAGGTGGGCGACGACGAAGTACGTGTCGTGGACCTGCCAGTCGAAGGGAAAGACGGCGGCGTAGATCCCGGAGAGCCCGCCGATCGTGAAGACGGCGATGAAGCCGAGCGACCAGAGCATCGCCGTGTCGAAGATCAGGTTGCCGCGCCACGTCGTCGCGAGCCAGTTGAAGATCTTCACCCCCGTTGGGACGGCGATCGTGAGCGACGCGAGCATGAACCAGACCTGGAGCCCGATCGGCAGCCCGACCGTGAACATGTGGTGCGCCCAGACGAGGAGCGAGTAGAAGCCGATGGCGACGGTCGAGAACGCGATCGCCTTGTACCCGAAGATCGGCTTGCGCGCGAAGACCGGGATCACCTCGGAGACGATCCCCATCGCGGGCAGGATCATCACGTAGACCTCGGGGTGACCGAAGAACCAGAAGACGTGCTGGTAGAGGAGGGCGTCGCCGCCCTCGTCCGGGATGAAGAAGTTCGTCCAGCCCTGCCGGTCGAGGAGCAGCATGGTGAGGCCCGCCGAGAGCGCGGGGAGGACGACGACGAGGAGCGCCGAGTAGATCTCGATCGCCCAAACGAAAAGCGGCAGGCGCATCCAGCTCATGCCGGCCGTGCGCATGTTGTGGATCGTCGCCAGGAAGTTGATCGCGCCGGCCAGCGACGACAGCGACAGAATGTGGAGCCCGACGATCCAGAGGTCCTGGCCCTCGCCGGACGAGTCGACGGAGAGGGGCGGGTAACCCGTCCAACCCGTCCTCGCCGCGCCGTCGGTAGCGAAGAAGCTGCCGAGGAGCACGAGCCCGCCGAACAGGAACAGCCAGTACGAGAGCGCGTTCAGGCGCGGAAACGCCATGTCCCGCGCGCCGATCATCAGCGGCACCATGAAGTTCGCGAAGCCGGCGAAGATCGGGACGACGACGAGGAAGACCATCGTCGTCCCGTGCATCGTGAAGAGCTCGTTGTAGGAGTCCCTCGTCACGAAGTCCATGTCCGGCTGGGCCAACTGCGTCCGGATCAGGAGTGCCATGACGCCGCCGGCCAGGAAGAAGAGCAGGCACGTGACGATGTAGAGGATCCCGATCCGCTTGTGGTCGACGGTCGTGACCCAGCTCGCGAAGCGGCCGCGGTACCACGGAACCGGGTAGACCGGCCTCCCGGCTTCGGTCCTAACCGCCACTGCCGCCCTCTTGGCCGAATCGCTCAGCCAGGTAGTCGGTGAGCGCTTCCATCTGCCGCTCCGGCCAGTCTCGGCCGACCGGCGGCATCTCGCCGCGCCCGTTCCGGACGATCTCGGAGACCGTCGCGGCGTTGGACGCGGTCGCGCCGCCGATACCCGGGCCGATCAAGCCCTGGCCGTCGTCGCCGTGGCACTTGGCGCAGGCGCCGTTGAAGATCTGCTCGCCGAGATCGGACTCGCCGGTCTCCTGAGCACGGGCCTGCTCCTCGAGCCAGGCGTCGAACTCGGCCTCGGGCAGCACCTCGATCTCGGCGAACATCTCCGCGTGCTGGATCCCGCAGAACTCTGCGCACTGGCCCTCGTAGATGCCCGGCGGGCCGCGAAACGCGGTCTCGGTGACCTCACCCGGGATCGCGTCGAGCTTCGCGAAGAGCCCGGGCACCCAGTAGCTGTGGACGACGTCGTAGTCGGGCGCGGTGATCTTCAGCTTCACCAGCCGGTTCGCCGGCGCCCGCATGTTGTCGATCGCAACGACGCCGTTCGGGTAGCGGTACTGCCAGTAGAACTGCCGCCCCTCGACCGTGACCTCGAGCGACTGCTCTCCGGCGGCGGCCTCGAGCGTGATTCCGGGCAGCTTGTAGAAGGTGAAGGCGATGACGAGCACGAGGATCGCGACCGGGACGAGGGTCCAGGCGACCTCGAGCCTCGTCGAGCCGTGGATCTGCGGGCCCTCGACGGTGCGCGGACGGCCGCCGCCGCGGTAACGCCAGACGAAGTACACGAGCGGGACCGCGACCGCGAGCAGGACGACTGCCGCCCAGAACGTCACGAACCAAAAGAGGTCGTTGATCCGCTCCGTGTTGGGCGAGTCGCCTTCGACGGGGGTTAGGCCGGTGGCGGCGAGCAGAGCGGCAATGCCCAAGGCTTCGGCATTCTACGAGGGTGCCGTCTGAGCTAGCTACATCGAGTCCATTGCCTCATGGCGGCTGAGTCGAGGGTCGAGCTTCCGGACGACGTGCCGGAGGAGTTCGAGGTGTTCGTCAACGGCGTCCCGCAGGAACGGGGCCGCGACTACCGGGTCCAGGGACGCGAGCTCATCTTCACCCGCTCGCTCGAGCAGGAGGGAAAGCTCGGCGCCGTGCGCTGGACGAGCATCTTCCTCGGCGTCGCCGGCACGTACCGCAAGCACGACACGGTCGACGTCGTCTACAAGCGCGACGGGCGGCGCATGGTTGCGACGGGTCTACGGCCCGAGTCGTAAGACCTGGTTCGCCCCGGAAACGGTGAGGCCCGGTTGCGGGCCCCCGGCGAGCGCGTAGACACGTCCTCGGAACCCGACGAGGCCGAGCCCGTGAACCGGGCGCGGCAGGTCCGGCAAGCGGCTCCAGCGTCCCGTCGCCGGGTTGAAGGCGTAGACGCTGCGGATTGTGCCGCCGGGCTCCTCTCCGCCGACGGAGACGAGACGTCCGGCCGCGGCCGCGGCCGCAGTGCCGCCGCGCGTGCTCGGCACGCGCGGGAGCGCCCGCCAGCGATTCGCCGACGGATCGTAGACCTCGACGACGTCGAGGTTCGTGTCGAGCCCGGCCGTGCGGCCGGCGACCGCGTAGACGCGGCCGCCGAGCGCAGCCGTGGCGAGATGCTCGCGCGGCCTCGGTCCTGCGATCACCGCCCAGCGGCGGCTCGCGAAGTCGAAGGCGAACGCCTCCTGGGCGAGCCCACCTGGGCCGACGCCGCCGACGACGTAGAGCTTGCCGCCGGCGACGGCCGCGCCGGCCGCGCCGCGCCCGGCGGGCATCGGCGGGAGGCTCGACCAGCGGCCGTTCCGGAGGACGAAGGCCGAGGCGAGCGGCGCCCGGCTCGGCCCGTAGCCGCCGACGACGTAGAGCTCACGGCCGCGCCCGGCGGCCATGGCATGGTCGACGCGCGTCGGGAGGTTGGGGAGCCGGCGCCACCGGTTACGGGCCGGCGAGTAGGCGTCGGCGCGGCTCGAGTTCTGGCCGTTCGCGAGAAAGCCGCCGACGACGCCGATCTCGCGGCCGAAGACCGCCGCGGAGACCTCGGTGCGCGGCACCGGCACGGCCGCGGCCGAGCGCCAACGCGGCGAGGCCGCGCCCGCCAGGCCTCCCCCGAGCAAGACACTCAGGCCTGCGATCGCGAGCGCGCGCCTCATGCCGCGGACAGTAGCCGGGACCAGTCGCACGGGCCGCGAGAGCCACGCCGCACCTGGCTTCCTGACCTGTGCATCGGGCCCCGGCTACGCAGAGAAGACGCCGTGACCGGCGAAAACTTGCGCTCTAGCTGAACTGGCTAAGGCTTATGAGACGCCGTCGAGCAGCTCCCAGTTCCCGTCGAGCGCGCGCTCGGCGGCCGCGACGAGCCTGTCCTCGTCCTCTGGGCCCGCATGCTGCTCGAGCAGCGCCCGGGAGTGGGCGGCGTGCTCGTGGTCGAGCTCGGCGTGGACTCGGAAGTACACCGTTCCACGGTCAGCCTCGGCGAGGCCGTAATGCTCGACGAGGCCGGTGAGCTTCGTCCGTGAGACCTCCGGCTGGCCGGCTTCGATCGCATAGAGGATGGCGAGCGCTTCGAGCGGGTCCTCGGCGGACGTCCAGGCAGACGCGCATCGCGCCGTCTCGAAATTCGGCCGGCGCGCGAGGTCGGCGTCGAAGGCGGCCGCGAAGTCGTCCCAGAGGGCGACGTGCTCGCGCTCCTCGTCGGCGTGCTCGCGGCCCGCGAGCGGCGCGGCCGCATCTGCGGTCTCCGCCAGCGCGACGACAGCGTGACGGTACTCGCCCGCGTAGGCAGCGAGCTCCGAGCTGGAGAGCTCACCGCACTCCCAGCGCTTGTAGAACGGATGCTCGAGGATGTCGCGCCGGCGGCGCGCTTCGTCGAGGCGGGCGATCAGGCTCATGGGCGTCCTTTCTGGCGGGGGCACGGCCGATGCTACTAGGCCGTCTTCAGGCAATCGGGGCAGATGGTGTCCTGCAAAGAGAAGGTGCTCGAGCTAGACGCGTTGCATCGTCGAGCGCAGCTCGCGGTCGGCCTCGTGCGTCCAGCGCAGCAGTGCATCCGCGTAGAGGAGCCCGAAACGACGCGTGAGGCGCTCGAACGGCTTGTCGTCACCGGCGGCGGCGCGCTCGAGCTCCTCGAGCTCGTCGCGTAGGCGTTCGGCGTCCGCGCGCCGCTCGGCGAGCTGAGGGAGCAGCGCGTCGACGTCGTCCGCCCGCGCGACGAAGAGCTTGAGCAAGAAGAGATTCCTGCCGTGCCCGGCGTCGAGCGGCGCTTCCGCGATCCAGGCTCGAAGCGCCTTGAGCCCACGACCGGTGAGCTCGTAGACGACCTTGTCGGGTCGGGTGCTCTGCGCGACCTTTTTCGACCGGGTGTATCCAGCCTGCTCGAGCTTGGGCAGCGTCGCGTAGATCTGCGTCTTCGCCGGCGCCCAGAAGTACGCGACGCTCCGCTCCGCGTCCTTCCGCAGGTCGTAGCCCGACATCGCGCGCTTGCGGAGCAACCCGAGGATCGCCGCCTCGGTGGTCGTCAGCGGCATGTCCGAAGCCGCGTGGGGAGAATGGCGCCCCTCGATGTCAGGCCGGTGCCCATCAACACAATAGTCCCTACCGGACTGTATCGCCGGCCGATCCTCGACGGCCTGATCGGCCGGCGGCTCTCCTCGCGTGCCGGACGAGCGTAGGACGAGCGTCCTCCTCGGCTTCGCCGCGCTCGGCGTCTTCTGGGGTGCCTGGGGAGCGGCGCTGCCGGCCGTGCAGCGCCGGTCCGAAACGACGGACGCCGAGCTCGGCTTCGCGCTCCTCCTCGTCGGTCTCGGCGCGCTCGTGGCGATGCGCGCCACCGGCGTCGTCATGGACCGCGTCGGCCCGCGGCTCACGCCGATCTCCGTCGCGATCTTCGGCCTGGCCAGCTTCCTTCCCGGTCTGGCCGGCTCGCCGGTCGAGCTCTTCGTCTTCTCGCTGCTCGTCGGAGCGGCGTCGGGCGCCATGGACGTCGCGATCAACGCCGACGCCGTCCATTGGGAGGTGCGCGTCGGCCGGCCCATCCTGAACCTGGCGCACGCCTCGTTCTCGGCGGCGGTCGTCTTCGGCAGCCTCGCGACAGGTCTCCTGCGGTGGGGCGGCGCAGGCCCGGTGCTCGTGTTCGCCCTGGCTGCGGCATTCGTCGTCGGCGCCGCCCTCGCGATGCGCGCCGAGCCGTGGTCACCGGACGAGTCCGCCGACCGGCCGCGCTTCCTCCAGGGCGTGCCCGGCTGGCTGCTCGTGATCGGCGGCCTCGGTGCGCTTGCGTTCTGGATCGAAGGGACGTGGCAGGACTGGGGCGCCGTCTACCTCGAGCGGACGCTCGACGCGCCGCCCGCGGCCAGCGCGCTCGGCCCGGCGCTCTTCGCTGCGGCGATGGCCGTGGGCCGGCTGACAGCTCACCGCATTGCGCGCCCTGGCAGTGAGAGAGCCGTGCTGGTGTCCGGAGCGGTGCTTGCCGGCGTCGGTTCGGCGCTCGCCGCCGTCGCTCCTGCGACGCCCGTGGCCCTCGCCGGGATCGCCGTCGCCGGCGCGGGTTGCTCGGTCTGCGCGCCGACGATCGTCAGCCTGGCGGGAGGCGCGGCGCGACCGGCGGAGCGGGCCACGATCGTGGGGTCGGTGACGACGGTGATGTACCTCGGCTTCCTCGTCGGCCCCGCGGCGGTCGGCGGCTTCGCCGAGCTGACGACGCTGCGAACCTCGCTCGGCGGCGTCGCGGCTCTCGCGTTCCTCCTCGCCGCCCTGTCCCTCGTTGCGCCCCTGCCAAGGCGGTATCGGTAGGGTTGGCAGCGGCCATGCGGAAGGCCCTGCTCGCGCTCCCCCTGCTGCTCGTGCTCGCCGTGCTGGCCGCAGGATGTGGCGGAGACGACGGCGGATCGGCCGCGGGCGACACCACGACGCAGGAGGCGGCGTCGTGCGAGAAGGACTCGCTCGACCTCGTCACGCCCGGCCGCCTGACGATCGGCACGGACAACCCCGCCTTCCCGCCGTGGTTCGAGGGAACGAAGCAGTTCGACCCGTGGGATCCGACGACGCCGCCGACCAAGAAGGGCTACGAGCAGGAGACGGCGTACGCGATCGCGCGCGAGCTCGGCTTCACCGACGACGAGGTGACGTGGGTCGTCGTCCCGTTCAACCAGTCGTTCCGGCCGGGGGCGAAGAACTTCGACTTCGACATCAACCAGATCTCGTACAAGCCCGCGCGCGCCCAGGCTGTGGACTTCAGCGACTCCTACTACGACGTCGAGCAGGCGGTCGTCACCGTCGAGGGCACCTCGATCGCGAACGCGATGTCCATCGCTGATCTCAAAGACGCCAAGCTGGGGGCCCAGATCGGCACGACGAGCCTCGAGGCGATCACCGAGCGAATCCAGCCGACCGCTGAGCCGTCCGTCTACGACACGAACAACGACGCGGTCTCCGCGCTCAAGGCCAAGCAGGTCGACGGGATCGTCGTGGACTTCCCGACGGCGCTCTTCATGGCGGCTGTGCAGCTCGACAACGGCAAGGTTGTCGGCCGGCTGGCGGCGGAGGAGGGCGGCGAGTACTTCGGCGTCGTCCTCGAGAAGGACAGCGCGCTCACGGAGTGTGTGAACCAGGCCCTCGCCGCCGTCAAGGACGCCGGCACGCTCGACGAGCTCGAGCAGAAGTGGCTCACCGGCAGCGCGCCGGTCCTCGAGTAGACGCAGACGCGGGCCGCGCTTCCCGAATCCTGGGAGGCGGCGGAGCCGTCCGCAGCACGCTCATCGCGGCCGTCAGCACCGTCGTCTTCTTCGGCGTGCTCGCGTACCTCGTCGTCAGCTCGCCCGGGTGGCCGGAGGTCAAGGAGCAGTTCTTCGACGGCGAGGTGTTTCGCGAGTCGCTTCGGGACATCACGCCGCGGCTGTGGCTGAACATCAAGATCTTCCTGATCGCCGAGGTTTTCATCCTCGTCTTCGGCCTCGCCCTCGCGATCCTGCGCGGACTGCCGGGGCCGGTGTTCTTCCCTGTCCGGTTCATGTCGGTCGCCTACACCGATCTCTTCCGCGGCATTCCGACGATCCTGGTCATCTACATCTTCGGCTTCGGCGTTCCCGCGCTCGGGCTCTCGGGCGTCCCGACCTCGCCCTTCTTCTGGGGCGTCGCCTCGCTCGTGCTCGTGTACTCGGCGTACGTCAGTGAGGTCTATCGGGCCGGCATCGAGTCGGTGCACCCGAGCCAGGAGGCAGCCGCGCGCTCGCTCGGGCTGTCGCGCGCGAAGGCGCTGCGCTTCGTCGTCGTCCCGCAGGCCGTCCGCCGGGTGATCCCGCCGCTTCTGAACGACTTCATCGGCCTGCAGAAGGACACCGCGCTCGTCGCGCTGATCGGGCCGGTCGAGGCCTTCCGCCAGTCGCAGATCGAGGTTGCGGCGAACTTCGACTACACGCCCTACTTCGTGACCGCGCTCCTCTTCGTCGTGCTGACGATCCCGATGGCCCGCTTCACGGACTGGCTCTCGGCGCGGCAGCGGCGGAGGATGGCGTGAGCGCCGTCGAGCTCCACGGCGTCCGGAAGTCGTTCGGCGACCACGAGGTGCTTCGCGGCATCGACCTCGTCGTCGAGGAACACGACGTCGTCTGCGTGATCGGCGCATCGGGCTCGGGGAAGTCGACGCTGCTTCGCTGCGTCAACCTGCTCGAGCCGATCGACGCCGGGCGGATCGAGGTCGGCGGCCGCGACGTGACGGCACCCGGCGTCGACCCGAACCAGGTGCGGCGCGGGATCGGGATCGTCTTCCAGGCGTTCAACCTCTTTCCGCACATGACGGTGCTCCGCAACGTCACGCTCGCTCCGCGAGAGGTGCTCGGGCGATCGCGCGCCGACGCCGAGGCGGAGGCGGTCGACCTCCTGCGCCGTTTCGGGCTCGCGGACAAGCGCGACGACTACCCAGACCGGCTCTCAGGCGGCCAGCAGCAGCGCGTCGCCATCGTCCGGGCGCTCGCGATGCGTCCGCAGCTCATGCTCTTGGACGAGGTGACGAGTGCGCTCGACCCCGAGCTCGTCGGCGAGGTGCTGAACGTCATCCGCGAGCTCGCCGCCGGGGGGATGACGATGCTGATCGCCACCCACGAGATGAGCTTTGCCCGCGAGATCGCGAACAAGGTCTGCTTCCTCGACGCCGGAGTCATCCTCGAGCAAGGGCCGCCCGAGGCGATCTTCTCGGCTCCGCGCGAGCCCCGGACACAGCAGTTCCTCCAGCGCATCGTCGAGGCCGGACGCCTGTGACCCGTTAGTGATCCCCTGCCGGCGGGTAACACCGATCCGTGGCCGAGAAGAAGGCGCTCGTTGTTGCGACCACAGACGTCGACGAGCGTGAACTGCGAGACGAGCTCGTCGACGCCGATCAGATTCGCGTCGTCACGCCTGCGGCAAAGGTCTCCAAGCTCGCCTGGCTGACAGGCGACGAAGACGAGGAGCGCGCCGAGGCGCGCGAGACAGCCGAACACGTCGCCGACGCCGTCGGCGGCGAAGTCGACCCGACGAGCCACAACACGGACGCGGCGCAGGACGTCGACGACGCCCTGCGCGTCTTCCAGCCGGACGAGATCCTCGTGATCACACGCTCCGGCGAGGACAAGACGTGGCTCGAGGACGAGGCGCTCCAGAAAGCCGTCAACGACTCGGGGGTGCCCGTCCGCCTGATCGAGCTGAAACCGGGGTCGTAGTGGGAGTAGATGAGCAATCCCAGATCGATCGGCCGGTGTACAACTCGGCCGACGTGCCTGGCGTCTAGCTAACTGGCTCGAATGAGCTCCCGCTCGACCTGCCGGTAGACCGGCGATTCGGGCGGGAGCTTGTCGAGCGCCTCGTGTAGAAGCGTCTCGGCCTCGTCGCTCATTCCCTGGCGGCGATAGACGATCCCGAGGTTCGCGATCACCTGTCCCTCGTGCTCCTCGTCACCGAGCTCGTGCAGGACCTCGCGCGCCTGCTCGAGGTGCTCCACCGCCTCGTCGGGCTCGCCGGCTTGAGCGAGCGCGAGCCCAAGGTTGTTGAGCGTCATCGCCTCGGCTTTCTCGTCGCCCAGATCGCGGACGATCTCGAGGGCGACGCGGTACTGAACTGCCGCCTGCTCGTGCTCGCCCTGCCGCCGGAGCTGCGTGCCGAGCGCGTTGAGTCGCCGCGCCTGGAGGCTCTCGTCGAGCGTGGGGGCGTCGCGCTCAGGCGGGCTCGGAGAGACCACGGCGTTTCTGTTCAGTGCCTGCGCTGCCCGCGCTTGCAGGCGGTACACGGCTAGCGCGTAGGCGCGCAGTGCACGCGCGAACAGGGCGTCGGCGCGGCCGGGCATCGTGGCCGCACGGTTTCGTGCCCGCGAGCCGGCTCGCGTAACTCGCGGCCGCACCTCGACCGCGCGTACGCCTTGCCAAGCGGTGCGTGTTGTGCTCCCGGCGAACCGGCCCGTCGCGCTCGCTCCCTTCGCGCCCCCGATGCCCGCGGCGCGAAGCGCTCGCCAAGTGAGTGCGCCTGCGGCGGTCGTCATGCTCCAGGCCGCCGCTCCGAAACGACTCGCATGACGGCGGACGCCGAGGCGCTGCAGGCGGGCCTCCAGCCGCCGGGCGGCGGTGGCTGAGACGAGAATCCCCGCGGCCAGCTTGCGCGGGAACTCGACGCGGCGAAGACCCCAGACCGCCGCCGCCGTCATCCCGACGACGAGCAGGATTGCGTTCGCGACGAGCACGACGTCGACGAACGAGAGCGCCAGCACGAGCCCGCTCAGCATTAGCCACAGCGCGAGGAACGCGAGCAGGCGGCTGCCGATGTTTCGTCGATCTTCCGTCATTGCAGAGCTCGCAATCTCAAGCTGCGATCCCCCTCCGGAGCTGCTGCCATTCGCCGTACTGCCGGGCGTTCCTCTAACCGGCTACTCCACGACGAGCACCGAAGACGACACGAAAAAGGCTATCGGGAATGCGTACGCTCCAGCGTCGTGGACGCGGATCCCGTCGAGATCAGGGTGCTCGGCTGCATGATCGAGAAGCAGCGGACGACACCGGACGCCTACCCGCTCACGCTCAACGGGTTGCGGGCAGCCTGCAACCAGACGACGAACCGGGATCCAGTCGTGTCGTACGACGAGGCGACCATCCGCGCCGCCCTCCAGCGGCTGAGCCAGCGCAAGTGGGTGCGTCTGGCCAGCGGGCCGGGCAGCCGGGCCGTCAAGTACCGCCACCTGCTCGATGAAGCGCTGGATCTGACAGACGCGCAGCTCGCCGTTCTCGGCGTGCTCATGCTCCGCGGCGCGCAGACTCCCGGCGAGTTGAAGGCGCGCACCGGGCGCATGCAGTCGTTCGAGTCGCTCGCCGAGCTCCAGGAGACGCTCGACGGGTTGATCGGCCGCGAGCTCGTCGCTCGGCTCGCGCGCCAGCCCGGGCAGAAGGAGGAGCGGTATCGCCACCTGCTCGGCGACGGTGAGGAGCCGCCCGTCGCGGACGCGGAGTCGGCAGGAGACGAGCTCGAGGTGCGGCTCAGCCGCCTGGAGCAGGAGGTTGCGTCGCTCCGGCAGGCACTCGAGTCCTTACGCGGCCAGGGCGGAGCCCCGGTTCTTCAAGTAGGCGGTGATCAGCCCGGCGTTGAGCGGGAGCACGGCGAGCTCGGGCGGCGGACGCCGGACGAAGCCGTCGAGTAGGAGGAGGTCCTCCGCCTGCTCGGGCGTCAGGACGCGTTGCGCCTGCTCTCGTGCGACGCGGCAGAGGGTTAGCCCGGCGCCGATCTCGAGCCTCGCGCCGGCTCCCGGCGGGAGGCCGCGAACCGTGCAGACTCCGCCGCCGCAGACGAAGAACGCCCTCCACCAGCCCGGCTCGCCGGCGGGAGCGATCAAACACAGCTCCATTCCCCGCAGCACCTCGAGCCGACTGAGCCGGTCGACGACGTGTTCGAGCGCTTCGATGCGATCCCGGAGCCGGGCCGCTTCCTCGTAGCGCAGGCTCTCGGCCAGGTCGGCGAGGCGCCGGCGCAAGCGCGGCAGCGGCCCGCCTTCCAGCAGAGCGTCGAGCTCCTCATTGGTGGCCGCGGCGAGCGCGCGGGTTGCAAGTGACGCTTTCCGCTTGCTCGCGATCGGGCCCAGCTCGGTGGGCGTCTTCGTCACGACGAACTCCTCGCCGCGGCGCTTGAGGTAGAAGCCGTGCTCCTTCCGGCGGCTCCGCGAGTTCGCCGGTGGACTGAGCTCGCGGATGAGCCGCAATTCCTCGATCGCCGCCTCCAGCTCTGAGCCCAGCACCCGCCACTCGATCCGTGCGAGGGCCAGCAGCGCCGCCTCCACCGAGGGCCGTTGGCGCTCGCTTCGAAAGTACGAGCGCAGGCGTGCACGCAGGTCGCGCGCTCGCCCGACGTAGAGCACCTGTCCGTGGCGGTCGCGAAAGAGGTAGACGCCGGGCCGAGTCGGCGCACCGCGGGCGAGCGCGCGCTTGTCGTACACGCGGCGCTTCCGGGGCGCGGCCAGCCCACGCAGGTGAGAGAGGCGCGTGGCGCCCAGCTCCTGCGCGAGCCCGATCAGGTGGATCAGCACCTCGGCTGTCGCTTCGGCGTCGGGGAGGGCGCGGTGGCATGGCCTCGTCGACACGCCGAAAAAGTCGGCCAGCGAGGCGAGGCCGACGCGGCGGCGCCGCCCCTCGAGCAACCGCCGCGCGAGCGCGGCCGTGCAGAGCGGTGGCTCGGACAGGCGCCGACCCTGCCGCAGGAGAAGCTGCCGCTCCAGGAAGCGCTGGTCGAAGCGGGCGTTGTGTGCAACGAGGAGGTCGTCGCCCGCGAACGCGAGAAAGCGGCGCAGGACGCTCGAGACCGACGGCGCATCTCTCAGCTCGCGATCGCGGAGCCCCGTGAGCCGTGCGACCGGGTCCGGGAGCGCGACGCCGGGATTCACGAGCGATTCGAAAGAGTCCACGAGCTCGAGGCCCTGAACCCGGACGCCCCCAACCTCACAGATGCGGTTGCGCTCAGCGGAGAGGCCGGTCGTCTCCAGGTCGAAGACGACGAACCTTGCCTCTTCCAGCAGCGGGTCGGCCTTTCCATCTGCGAGGGAGACGGTGGTGCCGTTACAGACGATCCGGCTGTCGCCGGCAGTGACCTCGGCCAGAAGGGAGCAGGCCAAGCCGTCGGAGATCGAGGACACCGCGAAGAGCGAACGCGCCGCCTCGACCGCTGACAGGGATCCACGCTCCTCGAGCGTGTCTACCAGGCGATCCAGCGAATCGATTGCCAGCTGCACTCCCAAGATGTAAGCGAACATATGTTCGCTCCGCAAGCAGGGATGCTCCCGTGGATGAGGCCCGACGAGCGAGCAGACGACTACGACAACCCGATCGAGCGGCTCGAGCTCCTCGCCGGCGACGACGAGGCGATTGCGGCCTTTCTCGACGAGATCGACGTTCGCAGCCCTCGCGAGCGCGAGATGCTGGCGGAGCTGGCACGGACTTCGACGGTTTCTCGGCCGGACCGCTTCATGGTCGACCACCAACACGCCGTCGCGGCGCTGGAGAGCCTCCGCCGTCACGGCTACCACGGCTCTCGCGCCGCTGCGAGGCTTGGCCCGCTGAGGCCGGTCGCGCGCTGGGGCATTCAGCTCGTCGCCCGGTACATCGTGCTCTCCTACGTCAAGTCAGTCACGAAGGCGATGCGCGACCTCTACGTCATGCGTGAGATCGAATCCGCGGGCGGTTCGCGCGAGTTCAAGCTCCTCCGGTCGGCCAGATTCGACGCTCAGCATCTCGTCGACATCTCGAGCGACCGGGAGCTCGGCGTGCCG
>Ga0081538_10000312_pt1 | contig 53886 bp, 54 predicted proteins | sample TabmetS5T2R1_FD_71022 | JGI IMG/M metagenome (GOLD analysis project Ga0081538, IMG submission 71022) | Tabebuia heterophylla rhizosphere microbial communities from the University of Puerto Rico - S5T2R1 | ecosystem: Host-associated > Plants > Roots > Rhizosphere ...
GCCGAGGGTGATCCCGGCGAGGAGCAGCGTCGCGTTGCGAGTGGAGTGCTCCTTCTTCCCCTGGACGCGGTTCGCGGCCTTGCGCAGGTCCTCGATCGCGCTTCTGAGGTTCTCCTGGATGTCCTTGTCCGTGGCGACCCGCGTGGCGACCGCCGCCGTGGAGCGACCGCCCAGCAGCTCGTCGTAGATCTCACGGGCCGTCGCGATGGCGTGCTTCACGTTCTCGCGGACCTCTTCGTCCTGGAGGGCCCGGGTCACGTACGGCTTCATGTCGGAAACTCGGTCCTTTGCCTTGGCCATGCGGCGGCCGTCCTTTCGTTTCGCTTTCGTCTGGCGAAAATACCCCGGCCGCCAGCGGAGCAAACTACGCCGGCAGCGCGGCTTTTCGCTCCGGGGATCCTACTCCGCTCGGCCTGCGGGATGGGACGGCGCCATCCAAGGCGATCCCGAGGACCTCGTCCACGTGCTCGGCGAGGAGGAACTCGAGCCCCTTGCGCGCCTCGGCCGGGAGGTCGTCCACGTCGGGCTCGTTCTCCTTCGGGAGGATGACCGTGTGAACGCCGGCGCGCTGCGCCGCCAGCACCTTGTCCCGCACGCCGCCGATCGGCAGCACCTGGCCCGTCAGGGTGACCTCGCCGGTCATCGCGACGTCCTCGGAGACCGGCCGGCCGCTCACGAGCGAGACGATCGCCGTGACCATCGTGATGCCGGCCGAGGGGCCGTCCTTCGGGACTGCGCCCGCCGGGACATGAACGTGGATGTCGTGCGTCGCGAACCACTCGGTGTCGAGGCCCAGCTGGCCGGCGTGCGAGCGGACCCACGAGAGGGCGGCCTGCGCGGACTCCTGCATGACCTCTCCGAGCTGGCCGGTGACCCGCAGATGTCCCTCGCCCGGGTACGCGGTCGCCTCGATGAAGAGCACGTCGCCGCCCGTGGCCGTGACGGCCAGGCCCGTTGCGACGCCCGGGTCCTCCGTGCGCTTCCGGATCTCACCGGCGAAGCGGCGCGGGCCGAGCCAGCTCCGCGTGCGGCGCTCGTCCACCCTGGACGTGCCCTTCGCCTTGCCCTCGGCGACCCGGCGGGCCGCCTTCCTGCAGAGCGCGGCGATCTGCCGCTCGAGGTTCCGGACGCCCGCCTCACGCGTGTACTCGCGGATGACCGTGCGGACCGCCCCGTCGGTGAACGTCACCTGCTCCTTCGACAGTCCGTGCGCCTCGAGCTGCTTCGGGACGAGGTACCGCTTGGCGATGCCGAGCTTCTCGTCCTCCGTGTAGCCGGAGAGATGGATGACGTCCATCCGGTCGAGGAGCGGCGGCGGGATCGTCTCGAGCTGGTTCGCGGTGCAGATGAACAGCACCTTCGAGAGGTCGAACGGCAGGTCGAGGTAGTGGTCGCGGAAGGTCTGGTGCTGCTCGGGGTCGAGCACCTCGAGCATCGCGCTCGCGGGATCGCCACGGAAGTCGGCGCCCATCTTGTCGATCTCGTCGATCAGGAAGACGGGGTTCTTGGACTCCGCGTCACGAAGCGCACGGAGGATCGTGCCGGGCATGGCGCCGATGTAGGTGCGGCGATGGCCGCGGATCTCCGACTCGTCGCGCACGCCGCCGACCGAGATTCGCGTGAACTTGCGCTCGAGCGCGCGGGCGATCGACTGACCGAGCGAGGTCTTGCCGACGCCGGGCGGGCCGACGAAGCAGAGGATCGAGCCCGAGACGTCGCCGCGGAGCTTCGCGACGGCGAGGTACTCGATGATCCGGTCCTTGACCTTCTCGAGGTCGTAGTGGTCCTCGTCCAGCACCGTGCGCGCGTTCCCGAGGTCCAGGTTGTCCTCTGTGGTCTGCGACCAGGGCAGCGAGAGGATCCAGTCCAGGTACGTTCGGATGACGCCGTACTCGGCCGCTGCCGACGGCAGGCGCTCCAGCCGTGCGAGCTCGCGGTCCACGGCCTTGCGGATCTCCTCGGGGAGCTCGGTGGACTCGACCCGCTCGCGCAGCTCGGCGACCTCCGCCTGCTCCGGGTCGCCCTCGCCGAGCTCCTCCTGGATCGCCTTCATCTGCTGGCGCAGGAAGAACTCGCGCTGGCCCTTCTCCATCTCGGACTGGACCTGCGACTGGATCTTCGTGCCGAGCTCGAAGACCTCGAGCTCGCGGTTCAGGACGCGTGACAGCTCGCGGAGGCGCTCCTCGACGTTCGCGACCTCGAGCAGGTGCTGTTTCTCCTCGGTCTTGAGCCGCAGGGTCGAGGCGACGAGGTACGAGAGCGCGCTCGGGTCGTCGACGTTCGCCGCGGCGAGCTCGAGCTCGGCCGGCAGGTACGGGACGAGGCCGACGATGCGGCCGTAGAGCATCTGGGCGTTGCGCGTGAGCGCCTCGAGCTCGGGCGTCTCCTCGATGACGTCGGGCACCTGGTCGAAGCTGCCGATGAGGTACGGGTCGTCCTGGATGCGGTTCGTGAGCCTGATCCGCTCGACACCCTGGACGAGGATGCGGAGCGTCCCGTCCGGGACCTTGATCAGCTTGTGGACGATCGCCGCGGTGCCGACCTCGTAGAGGTCGTCCCAGCCGGGCTGCTCGACCTCGGCGTTCTTCACGGTCACGAGGGCGAGGAGCCGGTCCCTCGCGACGACGTCGTCGATCAGCTTGATCGAGCGCTCCTGGCCGATCGCGAGCGGCGTCGCGGAGTCGGGGAAGACCACCGTCTCCTTCAGCGGGAGGATCGGCAGAGCGGACGGCAGCTCGATGTCGTCGCGGATCGTGGCCTCGGTGGGCTCGAGCTCGATGTCCGTCATGCGTCCCTCCTCACCTGGATCGGGACCGGCCGTACCCGAGGGGCCGGCTTCGCAATCGGGATGACGACCTGCAGCAGGCCCTTCTCGTACGTGGCCTCTGCGTTCGCCGCATCGGCGTCCTGCGGGAGCTGCAGGACCCGCTGGAACGGGCCGTACTCGATCTCCATCTGCTGGTAGCTCCGGCCCTCGCAGCGCTCTCGGCGGCGCTCGCCGGAGATGACCAGCGCGCCCTCCGCCGTCGTGACGTTCACGCTGTCCGGGTCGACGCCGGCGATGTCCACGATGACCGTGAAGGTGGCCGGATTCTCGGTCCGGAAGCAGTCCAGCTGCGGCCGGAAGCCGCGGCGCAGGCCGCCCAGTCGCGAGACCTGCCACAGGTCCGCGAACAGCTCGTCGATCTCTTCTCTCAGATCTCGTCTACGTGGCATGTGCGGATTTCATCGTAGCCTTGACAGCCTCGCCAGCCTCTCCTAACTTAGTGGCCACTAGCTTAGTGACGACTAACGGCGTGACCGAGAGGAGGCCGGGCCGATGGAAGCGCTGGCGCGCACCGTAATTCGATATCGCTGGTTCGTCCTCGTGGCGTGGCTGGTCGTCGTGTTCGCCTCCGGGGTGGCCTCGTCGGGCCTCAACGACCTTCTCACGAACCGCTTCGTCCTCCCCGGCGCGGAGAGCGAGAAGGCCGGCGACATCCTCAAGACGAGCTTCGGCCAGCAGCCCGAAGGGTCGTTCTCGGTCGTCGTGAAGGGCAAGCCGGGCTCCGCGCAGACGCTCGTCGAGCCGACGCGCGCCGCGGCCACCCGTGCCGCGGGCGCGCTGCGCACCGGGAAGCTCGAGGACGTGCGACCGGTCGCAGGCGACGTCGTCACGGCGCGGATCGTCTCGCAGCTTCAGCCCGCGGACGCGAAGGGCTACACGGGTGCGATGCGCGAGGCGGCCGGCGAGATCCCCGGGGCGTCCTTGTACGTCACGGGCCAGTCGGCGATCGAACACGACCTCGAGCCGGTGCAGAACCGCGACCTCTTCGTCGGCGAGGTGCTGATCGCGATCCCGATCGCGCTCGTGATCCTCGTCTTCGTCTTCGGGACGCTCTCCTTCCTGCTCCCGTTCATGCTCGCCGCCGCCGCGATCCCGACGACGCTCGCCTTCGTCTGGATCTTCGCGAACTTCATGACGCTCTCGACCTACCTGACCAACATGGTCACGCTGATCGGCCTCGGCATCGCGGTCGACTACTCGCTGCTGATGGTGCACCGGTTCCGGGAGGAGCGGCGAGCGGGCCGGGCGCGCGAGGACGCCGTCGCGGTGACGATGAACACCGCGGGCCGCGCGGTCGTCTTCAGCGGCACGGCGGTTGCCATCGGCCTGGCGCTGATGCTGGCGATGCCGCTGCCGTTCATGCGCGGCTTCGGGCTCGCCGGGCTCCTGATTCCGCTCGTCTCGGTCGCAGCGGCGATGACGCTTCTGCCGGTGCTCATGTACTGGCTCGAGGAGCGCTTCGATCGCGTGCGGCTGGTCCCCAAGCGGGTCATCGAGCGCCGCGAGGACGCGGAGAGCAACTTCTGGGGCCGCCTGGCCGACACGATCATGCGCCGCCCTGCGCTCTTCGCCTCCGTCTCGACCGCGGCGCTGCTCCTGCTCGCCTTCCCGGTGCTGCAACTGCAGCTCGGCCCGGGGTCGAACGAGGGCATCCCGCAGGATCTCGAGTCCGTCCAGGGGCTGAACACGCTCAGCGACGCTGTCGGCGCCGGGGCGCTCTCGCCCACCGACATCGTCATCGACACCGGCCGGGAAGGCGGCGCGTCGGATCCGGCCGTGCGAGGCGGCGTCGAGCGACTCGCCAGCCTGCTCCGCGGCGACTCCGAGGTCGCCGACGTGATCGCCGCGGGCCCGCAGACCGTCGACCCGAGCGGGCGCTACCTCCACATCCAGGCGATCGGCAAGCACGAGTACGGCCTGCCCGACTCGCAGGAGTTCGTCGAGCGGTTGCGCGACGAGATCATCCCGGCCGCAGCTTTTCCGGGCACCGCAGAGGTGCTGGCCGGCGGTGGGCCGCCGTTCGGCGTCGACTTCCTCGACATCACCTATGGCGCGTTCCCATGGCTCGTCCTGGCCGTGTTGCTGCTGACCTACGGCCTGCTCGTGCGCGCCTTCCGGTCGTTGATCCTTCCGCTCAAGGCGATCATCCTGAACCTGCTCTCGATCGGCGCGGCGTACGGGATCCTCGTGCTCGCGTTCAAGCTCGGCTGGGGCGATCCGATCGGGCTTACGCAGTTCGACCAGATCGAGGGCTGGATCCCGGTCTTCCTCTTCGCCATGCTCTTCGGCCTCTCGATGGACTACGAGGTGTTCCTCGTCAGCCGCATGCGGGAGGAGTGGGACGCAACCAAGGACAACGAGGCGGCGGTCCGCCAGGGGCTCGCGAAGACCGGCCGGCTCGTCACGGCGGCGGGCCTGATCATGGTCGCCGCCTTCATGGGCTTCGTCGCCGGGTCGATCGTCGGGCTGCAGCAGTTCGGGCTCGGGCTCGCGGCGGCGATCCTGATCGACGTGACGATCATCCGCGCGTTGCTCGTCCCGAGCGCGATGAAGCTGTTCGGCCGCTGGAACTGGTGGCTGCCGGAGGGCGTCGCGAAGGTCTTCCGCGTGAAGCCGTCGCCGCTGGAGGAGGCGCCGACCCCGGCGCTGCGCCCGAGCGGCCGCTAGCGGACGAGCGCGATCAGGATCAGCAGCCCCACGATGCCGAGCGGCAGCCACGCCCAGCGGAGGACGCGGTAGGCACGCTCCTCGCCGGGGCCGGGGCCAGTGTCCGGCGTGTAGGGGTCGAGCGGTGGGGCCGGCTCGACCGGGAAGTCGTCCTCGCCCTCGACGACCGGGATCGGCCCTTCGTCGTCGACGATGTGCTCGTGCTCGCGTTCGCGCTCGTTGTCGCTCATGACGGCAGCGTAACCCTTACCATCGGCCACCGATGAAGGGCGTCATCCTCGCGGGCGGCAGCGGAACGCGCCTCCATCCGCTCACGCGGATCACGAACAAGCACCTACTGCCGATCTACGACCGCCCGATGGTCACGTACGCGATCGAGGCGCTCGTCTCGGCCGACGTCCGAGAGCTGATGGTCGTGACCGGCGGGACCCATGCCGGCGAATTCCTGCGGCTCCTCGGCAACGGCCACGAGTGGGGCATCGACCGGCTGTCCTACGCGTATCAGGAACGAGCCGGCGGGATCGCCGAGGCGCTCGGCCTCGCCGAGCGGTTCGCGGGCGGCGACCCGATCGTCGTGATGCTCGCCGACAACGTCTTCGAGCGGTCGATCAAGCACGCAGTGGACAATTTCCGGGAGCAGGGAGCCGGCGCCCGGATTCTGCTCTCGCCCGAGGACGATCCGGAGCATCTCCAGCACCTCGGCGTGCCCGAGCTGAACGACGGCAAGGTCGTCCGCATCATCGAGAAGCCCGAGAAGCCGCCGAGCGAGTACGCGGTCACAGGGATCTACTTCTACGGCGCCGAGGTCTTCGAGATCATCCCGCAGCTCGAGCCGTCCGGCCGCGGCGAGCTGGAGATCACCGACGTGAACAACTGGTTCATCGACCGTGGGACGATGCAGTACGACATCGTCGAAGGGTTCTGGGGCGACGCCGGGGAGTCGATCGACGTCTACTACGCCGTCAACGACTTCGTCCGGGAGAACGGCGCGAACAAGCCGTGAAGCTGATCACCGGCGCTGGCGGGCAGCTCGGTGCGGCGCTGGCGGACGTCTTTCCCGACGCGCGGCCGGTTCCGCGATCCGAGTGGGACGTGGCCGATCCCTATCCCTTCGAGGAGCGGCCGGAGCTCGTGCTCCACGCCGCCGCGTGGACGAAGGTCGACGACGCGGAGTCGGATCCCGAGGGCGCGCGGCGCGCGAACCTCGACGGAACGCGGAACGTCGTGGAGCTCGGCGCTCCGGTCGTCTACTACTCGAGCGACTACGTCTTCGACGGGACGAAGCGAGAGCCGTACGTCGAGAGCGACCCGACGAGCCCGCTGGGCGTCTACGGGCGGACGAAGCTCGAGGGCGAGCAGGAGGTGCGCGACGGCTGGATCGTCCGCTCGTCGTGGCTCTTCGGCTGGACGGGCCACAATTTCGTCCGCACCATGCTCCGGCTTGGTAGGGAGCGGGACGAGGTCTCGATCGTCGAGGACCAGCGCGGCTCTCCGACGTACGTCGGCCATCTTGCGGAGGCGACGCGCGCCGTGCTCGAGTTGTCACACGGCGTCTACCACGTCGCGGCCGACGGCGACTGCACGTGGGCCGACTTCGCGGAGGCGATCTTCGAGGAGGCCGGGCTGGACTGCCGCGTGCGCCGGATCACGACCGAGGAGTTCGGCGCACCGGCGCCGCGTCCGGCCTATTCGGTCCTGCGGAGCGAAAGGGGCGCTCCGGAGCTCCCGCACTGGCGGGAGGGGCTCGCCGCATGTCTCGCGCGCCTCGGACACCGGGCTGCGAAATCCTTGGATCAGGACTAGTCTCGCGGCCTCATGGACGCGGAGCGGCGTACCGAGATCCGTAGCTGGGCTGCCGGGCTCGAGCGATCGGAGGCACCCGAGCTTCGCGCGGCCGGGCGTGCGCTAACGATGCTTGTCGAGGAGAACGAGGAGCTCGCCCGGCGGCTCGAGCGCATCGAGCGACGACCGCCGACTGGGCGGCCTGCGCCGTACGACCTCGAGACGCCCGAGGCGCCGACGACGGAAGACCGGCCGCGACCCGTACGTCGCCGTCGTCGCCCGCCGGCGAAGGGATTCCCGTGGCGGCTCCTCGGCGTGCTCGCCGGCGCCGTGCTCGTCGCGGTCGTCGTGACGACGCTTGCGATGGCGGCCGTCCGACCGGATCTCGAGGTCGGGGGCGTCGGCGACGGTGCCGTCGTCGGTCGTTCGACGCTCTCGGGTCTTCGGTTCTGGGCAGTCGGCGAGGGCAGCGGACGGGCCAGGTGGCGGCTGGACGGGACGCCGGTCGCACCGACCCGGGAAGGCGACCGCAACGTGTTTCGGCCCAGAACGCTGAGCGACGGTGAGCACGTGCTCGAGATCAGCGTGGGCGGGTCGCTCTTCACGACGGCGAGACGGCGGATCGCGTTCGAGGTGGACACGCGTGCGCCGGTGCTGCGCCTGACGTCGCCGGCGGCACACCGGCCCGGTCAGCCGATCCCGATCGCGGGAACGGTGGAGCCGGACGCGCGGATGGAGGCGTTGGGCCGCTCCGTCGAACTCGACGACGACGGCGGGTTCAGGCTGCAGCTCGACACACGGCCGCCGCGCGGCTCGTTCGTCGTGACGCTCGGCGATCGCGCCGGCAACGTTAGCCGGTGGCGGGTCCCCGTCTCCGTGATTCCGCGACAGCCCGTGGAGCCGGTGCGAGCAGTCCACGTCACTGCACATGCGTGGGCCGACGAAAGCCTCCGGTCGGGCGTCCTCGCGCTGATCGAGGCGAACAAGATCAACGCGGTCGAGCTCGACCTGAAGGATGAAGCCGGCCTCATCGGATGGAACGCGCCGGTGCCCTACGCGAGGCGAATCGGCGCGGTCGAGGACGTCTACGACCTCTCGAGGGCCGTGAAGCAGCTTCACGCCACGGGCGTCCGAGTGATAGGGAGGCTCGTCTGCTTCCGCGACCCGGTCCACGCGCAGGCCGCGTGGCGGGCCGGCCGCCGCGACGAGGTGATCCAGACGTCCGACGGCCAGGCGTACTCGGGCTACGGCGGCTTCACGAACTTCGCCAATCCCGTCGTGCGCAAGTACAACGTCGACGTCGCCGTCGCCGCCGCAAAGGTCGGCGTCGACGAGATCCTCTACGACTACGTCCGGCGCCCGGACGGCCCGAGGTCGTCGATGCGGTTCCCCGGGCTCAAGGGGCGGCCCGAGCGGGCAATCGTGGAGTTCCTCGAGCAGTCGCGCGACGCGCTCGCCGGCACGGACACCCTGGTCGGCGCGTCGGTGTTCGGCGTTGCGGCCACGCGGCCCGACGAGGTCGCGCAGGACATCGGCGCAATGGCACGGACGGTCGACTACATCGCGCCGATGGTCTACCCGTCCCACTGGGGCCCGGGCGAGTACGGCGTCGCGAACCCGAACGGTGAGCCGTACGCGATCACGCGCCGGTCGTTGGCCGACTTCGCCCGGAAGACGCGGTTCTCGGGCGCGCGCGTCGTTCCGTGGCTCCAGGACTTCTCGCTCGGATGGGACTACGGTCCCGCGGAGGTCGCGGCGCAGATGCGCGCCGCGCGCGACGCGGGCATGGACGAGTTCCTTCTCTGGGACCCGGCCGTCACCTACACCGCCGACGCGCTGGAGCAGACGGCGAAGCGCCCGGCGCTCGAACTCCGGACCGCGCCGCCCGAGGACCTTCCGGGGCCGAGGCGTCTTCCCGACCCGCAACCCACGACTGAGCCGCCGCCAGCGGCGAACGGTCCCAGAACGGAGGTCGGCCCGGTCACCGGCCTGCCGCCGAACGAGCTCGGTGTCGTCCCGGTGATCATGCACCACGAGATCCGGCCCGACCGGGTCGGCGACTACGACCAGACGCCGCAGGAGCTTCGAGCGGAGCTCGAGCACCTGTGGAAGCGCGGCTACGCGCCGGTTGCGGCGCGGGACTTCGCGGCCGGCCGCATCGACGTGCCGGCCGGCAAGACACCAGTTGTCCTGACGTTCGACGACTCGACCACGTACCAGTTCGAGCTCGGCCCGGACGGACGGCCGAAACCCAACACTGCGGTCGCGATCCTGCTCGACTTCGCCAGGACGCACCCGGGGTTCCCCGCGAAGGCGACGTTCTTCGTCCTTCGTGAGCCCTTCGGCGGGACGGCGCGCTCGCCGGAGCTGCTCCGCTGGCTTGCTGAGCGCGGGTTCGAGCTCGGGAACCACTCGCACGACCACCAGCCGCTGGGGCCGCTTTCGGACGCGGACGTGCAGCGACAGCTCGTCGAAGGCGCGCGCGTGATCACCGACGCAGTGCCGAACTACACGATCAAGACACTTGCGCTGCCGCTCGGGTCGATGCCCAAGCGTCCCGAGCTCGCGGTCCGCGGCCGTTCGGGCGGAGCGACGTACGGCCCGTACGCGGTGTTCCTGATCGGCGCGCACCCGGCCCCGTCGCCGTACTCGAAAGCCTTCCGACCCAGCGCGATACCGAGAATTCGCAGTTCCCACCTGCCGTGGGCGTCGGCGGAGGACTACACGTTCGCGTACTGGATGCGCGTGCTCGGTCGGAACCCCGAGCAGCGTTTCGTCTCGGACGGCAACGCCGGAACGGTGACGGTTGCCGCCGACGATCGCGACAAGGTCTCGCGTCGGTTTCAGGTCCGGATGAGGACGAGGAGCTGAAAACGAAGAGCTGACGCCTGCCGGAACGTCGCTAGCGCCAGGCGGTCTCCTCGACCGGCGCCCGGTCCTTCAGCGGCTCCCACCAGTCGCGGTTCGCCGCGTACCACTCCACGGTCTCGCGCAGGCCGTCTTCCCAGCCGACCTCCGGCTCCCACCCGAGCTCGCGGCGAAGCTTCGAGGAGTCGAGGAGATACCGGCGGTCGTGGCCCGGGCGGTCAGGGACGATTGTCTTCAGCGACTCCGGCTTGCCTGTGTGCTTCAGGACGAGGTCGGCGATCTCCTCGATCGACGCCTCGATGCCGGAGCCGACGTTGTAGGTCTCACCGACCTTGTCGGAGGCCAGCACGAGCTCGATCGCGCGACAGTGGTCGCGCACGTGCAGCCACTCGCGCTTGTTCTGCGTCGAGGCGTACATCGGCAGCGGCTTGTCGTCGAGTGCGTTGGTTACGAAGAGCGGGATCACCTTCTCGGGAAACTGGTACGCGCCGTAGTTGTTCGAGCAGTTCGTGATCGAGACCGGCAGCCCGTAGGTCTCGTGGTACGCGCGCACCGCGTGGTCGGCGCCGGCCTTCGACGCGTTGTACGGCGTGCGCGGCTCGTACGGCGAGTCCTCGGTGAAGACCTCGTCGGTGTCGAGCGCGAGGTCGCCGTAGACCTCGCACGTCGAGACGTGGTGGAACCGCTTCACGGTCCCCGCCTGGCGCGCGGCGTCGAGAAGCGTCTGCGTCCCGATCACGTTCGTGCGGAAGAACCGTCCCGGGTCGACGACCGCGAGGCTGTTGTGCGACTCCGCGGCGAAGTTCACGACCACGTCCGCGCCCTCGTCCTCGAAGAGCCGGCGGTCGAGATCGGCGTCCGCGATGTCGCCCTCGACGAACGTGATGCGGTCCTCGATGCTCTCGAGATTGGCGCGGTTGCCCGCGTACGTGAGCAGGTCCAGCGCGATGACGTCGTCCTCGGGATGGCGTTCCAGCCAGTAATGGACGAAGTTCGAGCCGATGAAACCTGCGGCACCGGTCACGAGAAGCTTCACGCGCCGAAGCTTAGGCGGTCGGGGACCGTGGACAACTGACCGAATGGGTCGTCCTCTCCGGACAGCCTCCATCTGCTCGCCGCAGCTCCAGTATGGCGGACGCCGCTCCGGCAGCGGACTCTGTGGAGCGCTCGGTGCATCCTCGGCACGAATTCCGTGGCTCGGGCGGCCGCGTCCGAGGGACAGTCCCTCTCGCTAGGAGCAGCGCGCTCGCGCTTCGCGGATCTCGCTGCGGCTCCCCTGGATCTGCTCGGACGTCTCGAGGTACGGCAGCGCCTCTTCGCAGCGGCCCTGCTCGACGAGCGCCCGGCCCAGGTCGTAGTTCGCGTACGCCTCGTAGAGCTCGCCGGAGCCCTGAAGCTTCGCGACCGCCTGTCGGGCCACCCGCTCCGCCTCCTGCCAGCGACCCTGCTGGAGCAGCCGCGTCGCGTCGTCGGTGAGCTGCTGCCCGCTCCTGCCGCTCGCCGGAGGAGGCGGGGGCGGCGGTGGTTCTGGCGGTGGTGGAGGCGGCGGAGCGGCCGTCGTGGTGGGCGCCGTGGTCGTGACGCTCGTCGTCACCGTCGTGCCCTGACCGGTGATCGTCTCCCGCTGGACCACGGTTCGCGTCTGCGGCTCGTCGTCGTCGCCGAGGATCGCCGCCATCCCGAGGCCGGCCCCGAGCGCCAGCAGGCCGAAGAGTGCGGCCGCGAGCCACAGGACCGGAACGTGCCGGCTCCTTCGCGACTCCACGGGTACCGGTGCGGGCGCCTCCTCCACGGCCGCCAGCTGCCGCGTCGTCCCGGCCGAGCGCGACAGCGCCTCCCGGAGGGCGGCGACGAACTCCCTCGCCGTCGGGAAGCGGTCGCCGGGGTCCTTCGCCATTGCGCGCTGCAAAACAGGGTCGAGCTCGGGCGGGACGTCGCCGTACCGACTCGGGTATGGGATCGGCGCATGGACGTGCGCCGACGCCTCCGCGGTGGGCGAGTCGGACGCGTACGGCCGGGATCCCGTCAGCAGCTCGAACGCGACGACGCCAAGCGCATAGCGGTCGCTCGCCGGCGTGGCGCGCTGCCCCTTGGCCTGTTCCGGCGAGAGGTAGCCCGCCGTTCCGAGCACCGTGCCGGTCATCGTCATCGAGTCGAGGCCGACGGCGCTGGCGACGCCGTAGTCGCCGACCCGGATCTCGCCGCGGCCGTCGAGCAGCAGGTTGCCCGGCTTCACGTCGCGATGGACGACGCCGGCGGCGTGCGCCGCGTCGAGCGCCTCGGCGGCCTCCTCCAGCCAGCGCAGCACGTCTGCGGGATCCTGGGCGCCGGAGGCGCGGATCCGATCCTCCAGCGTCCCGCCTTCGAGTAGCTCCATGACGATGTACGGGCGGCCGTCCCACTCGCCGACGTCGAAGATCGTGACCGTGTTGGGAGAGGCGGACAGGCGGGCGGCGGCGAGCGCCTCGCGCTTGAACCGCTCGCGGATTGACTCGTCGTCGGCGAAGCGCTCGGACAGGACCTTGATCGCGACCTCACGCCCGAGCTGCGTGTCGGTGGCGCGGTAGACGTCGCCCATCCCGCCGCGGGCGAGGTGCTCCGCGTCTGTGTAGCGCGGAGGCAGGTTGAGACCCGTATCGGACACCGGCTCTAGTGGTTTCCGGCCGCACACAGGCAGAAACGCGCTGTTAGGAATCGGTTTGCGGGTGAGGTTTTCGCCGAAGGATGCGCTAGCCTCAGACAGGTTCCTGCGGAACTTCGGGGGGCACTCGAAGCTATGTCTCGCGGCCTTGTCCTGACAGCCGGCGTCCTCGGTGCGCTCCTCGCGGCGGGCCTTGGCGCGGCGGAGAGCCAGCGCGCCGGCCAGGGCGAGGCGGCTGCGCGGCCAGGAACGCCCGTCTTCGTGATCAGCGGCCGCGGCTGGGGCCACGGCGTCGGCATGAGCCAGTGGGGCGCGAACGGCTTTGCGCGCCGCGGGCTCGACTACCGCCGGATCCTCGGGCACTACTACCGCGGGACGACGATCGGCCGGGCGCCGGTCGCGAAGGTTCGCGTGCTGCTCGCGGGCAGCAAGCCGACGCTGACGATCTCCTCGGCGGCGCCGTTCCGCGTCCGTGACGCGTCCGGCCGCACCCGTCAGGTCGTCGGCAAGCAGGTGATCGGGCCGGGGCTCAAGGTCAAGGTGAAGGGCGTGCGGCGCCGGGCCGCCCTCCAGCCGCCGCTCGTCTTCCTGCCCGGAGCGGAGCCGCTCGAGCTCGGGCGCCGGTACCGCGGGACGATCCAGGTCGACAAGGTCGGGCGGCGCCTGCGGGCGATCAACGTCGTCGGGCTCGAGCAGTACCTCTACGGGGTCGTTCCCGCGGAGGTGCCGGACGACTGGGCCCCGGAGGTGCTGAAGGCGCAGGCTGTCGCCGCCCGCTCCTACGCGATGGCGACGCGCAAGCTCGGCGGCGCGTTCGACCTCTTCCCCGACGTGCGCTCCCAGGTCTACCGCGGCGTGGACGAGGAGGAGGACTCCACTAACGCCGCCGTCGACGAGACCGCCGGTCAGGTGCTGATGTACGGCGGACGGCCCATCATCGCCTACTTCCACTCCACCTCCGGCGGCCGGACCGCGTCCGTCCAGGACGTCTGGGTGGGCTCGAAACCGACTCCGTACCTGACCGGCGTCGACGATCCGTACGACTCGATCTCGCCTCACCACTCGTGGGGCCCGATCGTCATGCCTGCCGGGCGGCTCCAGCGCGTGCTCAAGGCGCCGGGTCGTTTGCTCGACGTTAGAACGACGATGAACGCCTCCTCGCGCGTCGACAACGTCGTGGGGGTCGGCTCCGGCGGCGAAGCGTCCGCGAAGGCGGGCGACGTCCGTCGCGAGCTCGGGCTCCGCTCGACCTGGTTCCGGGTCGGTGTCATGGCGCTGCCGCAGCCGGCGAAGCCGCACGTCTTCGGCGGGACGACCCGCCTGACCGGAACGGCGAGGGGCGTCGAGGGCGTCCGCTTCGAGTACCTCGCGGCGGGAGGCTGGCGGCTGCTCACCTCGCCGAAACCGGCGCGGGACGGCACCTTCTCGGTGACCGTTCGCCCGACGGCGACCGCTCGCTACCGCCTCGCGCTCGGTGCGGCCCGCACGGCGGCGATCCGGCTCGGAGTCGCGCCGCAGGTGCGCCTGAACCCGGTGATCGACGCGATGGAGCTCCGCGGCACCATGAGGCCGGCCGTCGTCGGCGCGGCGGTCGAGATCCAGCGCTTGAGCGGTCGCGCCTGGGGCGTCGTCGGCCGTGCGACCGTCGCCGAGGACGGCTCGTTCTCCGCCGCCATGCACGTCCCGCCCGGGAGCTACCGCGCGCGCATTCCCACGCCGGGCCGCGGCCTGGCCGCCGGTACGAGTGCGACGCTGATCGTGAGATGACGAAGCTGGTTGCGGCACTCGCTCTGGCGCTCGCGCTGCCCGGCGCGGCCGACGCCGCGCGGTTCGCGGTGGGCGTCGCACCGGGGGCCGATCGCGCGAAGCTGACCCGGGCGCTCGAGGAGCACACCGGCGGGAAGGTCGAGCCGCTGGCGCCGTTCGCGGTCGTGCTCGAGGCCGAGAGCACGGAAGGCGTCGCCGACCTGCCCGGCGTCGCCTACGTCGAGCGGGTCGGAAACCGCGGCCGCCGCATGGCGTTCCTTCCGACGGATCCCCTCGTCGGGCGGCAGTGGCATCTCGGGGCCGTGCAGGCCTTCGATGCCTGGCCCCAGCGCCCGACGTTCAGCGCTCCGGGCCTCCGGGTGGCGGTGATCGACTCGGGGATCGACGGCGGCCATCCGGAGTTTGCGGGCCGCGTCGCCGCGGCGCGGAGCTTCGTCGGCGGGTCGGCGCGCGGCGACCAGCACGGGCACGGGACGTTCGTCGCCGGCCTGATCGCGGCGTCGCTGAACAACGACCAGGGAATCGCCGGCATGGCGTTCCCGGCGCAGCTGCTCGTCGCGAAGGTCGTCCGGAAGGACGGCATCGTCCCGCTCGAGGCGGAGGCGCGGGCGATCCGGTGGGCGGTCGACCGCGGTGCGAGCGTGATCAACCTCAGCCTCGGTGGGATCAGAGATCCGCGCGATCCCACGCGCGACTCGTTCTCGAGGCTCGAGGCCAGCGCCGTGGAGTACGCGGTCCGGAACGGCGTCATCGTCGTCGCATCGGTCGGCAACGGCGACCACGCGCCCGAGCAGCCATGGCGCTACGCCAGCTATCCGGCGGCGCTTCCTCACGTGCTGGGCGTGAGCGCGCTGGGGCGGGACGGCTCGGTGCCGATGTTCTCGAACCGCGATCCGGTGTTCAACGACCTCGTGGCGCCGGGCGACGAGCTGTTCTCGACGCTGCCTCGCTCGGTCACCGCGCAGCGGCCGACCTGCGAGCTGCAGGGCTACTCGGACTGCGGGCCGCAGGAGTTCCGGCGTCCGCAGGGCACGTCGTTTGCGGCCGCGATCGCCTCGGCCGGCGCCGTGCTCGTGCGCGCCGCCTGGCCCGCGCTCAGGCCGGAGCAGGTCGTGGGGCTTCTCCAGCGGACGGCCACGGACATGACGATCGCCACCGGCTGCCGGCGTTGCGCCGAGGGCCGCGATCCGCTCAGTGGCTGGGGCCGGATGAACGTGGCCGCCGCCGTGAACTGGCCGGGACGCCTCCCGTTCCGCGACCGGGCGGAACCGAACGACGACGCGGGCAGCCGGTCCTATCGCCTCCGCGCGAACCCGATCGGGCTACGCGGCGCCTCCCTGGACTACTGGAACGATCCGAACGACGTCTACGCCGTCCGGCTCAGGCGAGGCGGGAGACTCGCGGTCACCCTGAGGGGCAGGGCGAACGCGAACATCGATCTCGTCGTCTGGAAGCCTGGGACGAGGCGCGTCGTCACGAGGGCGACGGCGATGGTGGCGGGACGGTCGGCGAGACAGGACGCCGACGCGCTCGACTTCGTGCGGCTGCGGCGTGTGCCGCGGGCCGGGATCTACTACATCCAGGTGAGCATGACGGAGCCCGGCTCGGGCCCGTACGTGCTCCGGATCGTCCGCCGCTAGCCGCCGAGCAGCTCGTCGTCCGGCACGTCGCGGATCTCCCGCGCCGGATTCCCGACGACGACAGCACGCGCGGGCACGTCCCTCGTGACCACGGCGCCCGCGCCGACGAACGCCTCCTCGCCGACCTCGATGCCGGGTAGGAGGACCGCCGCGCCGCCGACACGCGCTCCGCGCCGGATCGTCGGCCCCTTGCGGAGCTCGTGCCGCTTCTCGGTGCGGCCCATGAAGTTGTCGTTGGTCGTCGCCACGCAGGGCGCGATGAACACGTCGTCCTCGAGCGTCGAGTAGGCGGTCACGTACGCGTTTGCCTGGATCTTCGTGCGGGCGCCGATCGTCGTGTCGTTCTCGACGAGCGAGCCTCGGCCCACGACGACGTCCTCGCCGAGCTCGCACCGCTCACGGACGCAGCTCTGGTCGCCGACGATCGACCGCGCGCCGATCCGGGTGCCTGCGAAGACGACGGCGCCGGTGGAGACGATCGTCCCCTCGCCGAGCTCGAGCGGCGGCAGCTCCTCGCGCTTCGCGGTCGATCGCGGCGAGAGCGCGGGCTGCTTGCCGAGCACGACGTTGTCCCCGATCTGGCAGCCGTCGCCGATCACGGTCCCCGGGTAGATGACCGTGTTCTCGCCGACGGTGTAGCTCACGCTGGAGCGCGTTCCAGGGAGTGCTGTAGCTGCTCGAGCACCCGGACGACGACGGCGCCCTCCCGCGCAGCCTCCATCCGGTCGCCGTCTCCCGCCACGAGCGAAAGGAAGTGGCGGCATTCGAGGCGCAGCGGCTCGTCGTTCGGGATCTTCGGGATGTAGATGTCGCCGGTCCGCGTGCGCCACTCGCCGTAGCTCTCGGCCCGCTGCTCGGTGCCCTTGTCGTAGACGGTGATCTTCCGCTCGAGCTCCATGTCGTCGAACACGGCCATCTTGTTGCGGCCCACCACCGTCATCTCGCGCTTCTTGTGCGGGTCGAGCCAGGAAAGGTGCATGTGCGCGACGATTCCGGACGGGAAGCGCAGGTAGCAGAAGACGATGTCCTCGACGCCCTCGTGGTGGTACGACTCGCCGCGGGCCCAGACCTCGGACGGTTCCTCGCCGATCAGGTGCAGGATCACCGAGAGGTCGTGGACGCCGAGCGACCAGAGCGCGTTCTCGTCCTTGCGGATCTGTCCCAGGTTCTGCCGGTTCCCGTACAGGTAGAGCACCTCGCCGAGCTCTCCCGCGTCGATCAGCTCCTTCAGCTTCCTGACGGCGGGGTGGTAGAGCAGGAGGTGGCCCGGGAGCAGGACGAGGTTGCGCTCCTCGGCGAGCGACACCAGCTCGTCCGACTCCGTGGCCGCGAGTGCCGGCGGCTTCTCGACGAAGACGTGCTTCCCGGCCTCGAGCGCCCGGCGGGCCAGCTCGTAGTGCGTCGGCACCGGCGTCGCGATGACGACCGCCTGTAGCGAGTCGTCCTCGAGCAGGTCGTCGAACCGAGAGGTCGTCTTCGCATCGGGATACCGCACGCTGAAGCGGTCGAGCAGGTCGGACGAGAGGTCGCAGAGCCACGTCAGCTCGGCGAGGTCGTCGAAATTCCGTGCGAGGTTCGGGCCCCAGTAGCCGAGGCCCGCGAGGCCGATCCGGATCACAGCTTCCAGACCTTCTCGCTCACCGTCCCCTTCTCACCGGTCGCGTTGCGAAGGTCGACCACGACGGGCGACTGCTCGACGACTGCGTCGTAGTCGATGCTCGAGTGCGCGGTCACGACGACGGCGCAGTCGTAGTCGCCCGGCTCGAGCGGCACGGAGGCGAGGGCCGCCTCGCGGAGCTCCGGCACGAAGGGGTCGTGGTACGAGACCTCGGCGCCGGCGGCGCGCAGGAGCTCGATCAGCTTGATCGCCGGCGACTCGCGGGTGTCGCCGATGTCGGCCTTGTAGGCCACGCCCAGGATCAGCACCTTCGCGCCGCTCAGCGAGCGCTGACGGCCGTGGTTCAGCGCCTGCGAGACGAGCGACCGGCAGTAGTACGGCATGTTCTCGTTGACCTTGCCGGCGAGCTCGATGAACTCGGTCGCGAAGTCGTACTCGCGGGCCTTCCACGTGAGGTAGAAGGGGTCGATCGGGATGCAGTGGCCGCCGAGGCCCGGCCCTGGCTGGAAGCTCATGAAGCCGAACGGCTTCGTCGCCGCCGCCTCGATCACCTCCCAGACGTCGATCTCCATCCGCTCGCAGAGCTGCGCAAGCTCGTTGACGAGCGCGATGTTGACGGAGCGGAAGATGTTCTCGAGGAGCTTCGTGAGCTCGGCCGCCTCGGGGGTCGAGACGCGGTGGACGGTGTCGACGGCGCCCTCGTAGAGCTGCGCCGCGCGCTCCGTGCACTCGGGCGTGATCCCGCCGACGACCTTCGGCACGTTCTTCGTCGTCCACTTGCCGTTGCCCGGATCCACGCGCTCCGGCGAGAAGGCGAGGTGGAAGTCGCGGCCCGCCTTGAGCCCGGTGCTCTCGAGGATCGGCTGAATCACGTCGCGGGTCGTGCGGGGGTAGGTGGTCGACTCGAGGACCACGAGGTGGCCGTTTCGCAGGCGTACGCTGATCTGCTCCGCCGCGCCGATCACGATGGAGAGGTCGGGCTCGCGCTGCTTCGACAGCGGCGTCGGCAGGGCGATCAGGACCGCGTCGGCCCGCCGGATCTCGTTGTAGTCCGTCGTCCCCCGGATCCGGCCGCTCTCGACGAGCGGGGCGAGCTCCTCGGAGGGGACGTCGACGATGTGGCTCTCGCCGCGATTGATTCCCTCGACGACCTCGGGGGACACGTCGATCAGCAGGACCGAGCGGCCCGACGTCGCGAACGTATGCGCGAGCGGAACGCCGACGTAGCCGGCGCCGACGACCGCTGCATCCCAGGTCTTCGTCTCCGGGGCTTCCGGCGTCTGCGGCTCGATTCGCTCTTCAAGCATGCGTCACAGGCTAATCAGTCGTTCTGCGATGCGGTTCGCAGCGCGGCCGTCGCCGTACAACTCTGGCCGATTGGGGGGCATGTGGGCGTTCGCCGCCGCCTCCGCGATCGCATCGGGATCGTCATCCACAAGGACGTTCGCGCCCAGCTCCACCGTGTCCTTCCACTCCGTGGACGGACGCAGGGTCACGCACGGCACGCCGTACCAGTACGCCTCCTTCTGGAGCCCGCCCGAGTCGGTGAGGATCAGCCTCGCCTGCGAGGCCAGGGCCGCGAAGTCCATGTACCCCAGTGGATCGGTCAGCGTGACGTTCTCGCCAAGTAACACTGTGTTACTAGCCAGGCTCTGGCGGGTTCTCGGGTGGGCCGGGAAGACGACCCGCTCGTCCAGGCGGGACAGGCCCTCCGCGATACGGGCGAGCCGATCCGGCCGGACGTTCGCCTCTCGATGCACCGTGGCGACGGCGTAGGCGCCGGGCCCGAGGCCGAGGTCCGCCAGGATCGGCGATCGCTCGCGGGCCAGGGGCGCAAGGCGCATGCTCGCATCGGCCATGACGTCGCCGACCACGTCGATCCGGCCGGTGACCCCCTCCGCTTCGAGCACGCCCTTCGAGCGCTCGTCCGGTGTGAAGAGAAGTGACGAGAGACGGTCGACCTCGATCCGGTTGTGCTCCTCCGGCATCGAGAGGTCGCCGCTGCGAAGGCCCGCCTCGACGTGGGCCACGGGCGTCTCGCCCGCCGCGCGGGCGCCCGCCAGCGTCGAGTTCGTATCGCCGTAGACGAGCACCCAGTCGGTCCGCTCGGCGGAGATCACCTCGGCGATTGCGGGCGTCATCTGCTCGATGTCGGCGGTCTGGAGGTCGAGGGAGTGGGCGGGCGGCGGCAGCTCGAGCTCCTCGAAGAAGACCGCGGAGAGCTCCCGGTCGTAGTGCTGGCCGGTGTGGACGACGACCTCGTCGAGCCCACGCTCGCGCAGCGCGACGGAGAGCGGCCCGGACTTGATGAACTGTGGTCGGTTCCCGACCACCGAGAGGACCTTCACGGCCCGGAAGCCTAGGGACGGCTCAGGCCGCGGGCGAGAACCAGCTCTGCGCGGTCGGATCTGCCGCGAAGAAGTCACTCAGCAGTCGTGCGACCTTCCGCACCCCGCTCGGTGACGGATGCATCCCGTCCTCGAGCGTGTCCTCGCAAGCCCACGTGAAACCGTCGCGCCGGCCCGCCTGCCCGTCCGTCCAGAGATACGGCCCCCATCCGATCCAGAGGCGTGGCGCGAAGCGCCCGTTCATCGCGTCCTGGACGAGCCAGCGAACCGCGAACGCGCTCTCGTAGGCGAAGGGCTCGGGGTTGAGGTGCGTGATCGCATAGCCGCCGTACGTTCGGCTCGAAACGTAGATCAGCCGCAGGTTGGGGAATCGCGTCGAGAGGTTGCGCACGATCGCCCGCAGGCGCGACTGGAGCGCGCGGGCGTCCTGCGGGAACGGCCGGTCCTCGCCGGCGATCGCCTGCTTGAGCCAGACGACCTGCACCTGGTTCCGCTGGAGCTTCGCCCTCCGAATGCGCGTATCGAGGTCGGTCCAGTACCTGGCGTTCGGGCGTGCGATCCGCACGGCGTCCCAACCGCCGCCGGGCCCTTCCACGAACGTCAGCGCGGGGTTGCGGTTCGGATCCTGGGCGACCGACTTCGCGAACGAGTTGAACTCGGACATGGCGTTTGCGATCCCGACGCCGACGACGCCGATCTTCCCTCGAATAGGGCGAACCCGACGGGCGGCATCGAGCCCGCGCCGGAGGTACGCGGCGGTCGGTCTGTTCCGTCCGCCCGGATAGAGCCCTCCCGGATGACCACGGTGGCGAAACCGCCCCATGTCGGTCAGCGGCCGCAGTCCGGTCGACCGGACCGAGCAGTCGGAGGCGGTCCGCGCCTCGCCGGCCGGCGAGTAGGCAGCCGGAAGCAGGACGACCGCAAGCAACGGGATGAGGCGGAGCGCCTTCACGTTCCCAGGGTAGGCGGCCCCTGTTAGCCGAAGGTAAGCAGCGCGATACTTGTCCCATGGCGCAGAGCGACGACGACCAACGCCCCACGCTGAGCGGAGCAGCGGGACGGGCGGCCTTCTTCCCGGCGCGGGCGGCTGCGCGAGCCTGGCGCGCGCCGATCGAGGAAGCCGTCGACGAGGTCCTGTCGGCGCCCGAAGTCGCCCGCGTGCTCGACCGTGCGCTTGCCGGCTCCCTGCCGGAAGAGCTGGCGCGGTCGATCGTCCGGCACCGTGTGCTCGAACGCATCGCCGCCGAGCTCGCGGAGAGCGGCGAGCTCGAGCGGCTCGTGACGGCCGCTCTGGCGAGCCCGAGGACGACGGAGCTGACGGACCACATGCTTGCGAGCGAGGAGACGAGGCGCGCACTGCGTCATGTCGCCTCCAGCCCGGAGCTGCGCGCCGCCGTCGCGCGCCAGACGTCCGGGCTCGCCGAGGAGGTGCTCGGCGGCCTCCGGCGGAGTGCCGTGGAGCTCGACGACCGGCTGGAGCGCGTGGTGCGCCGCACCTCGCGTTTGCGGCCCTCGCCCAACGGCGGGATCGCGACGCGCGCCGCCGCGCTGGCGGCCGACGCCGGCGTGACGATCCTTGCCTGGACGTCGATTGTCGGAATCGCCGCGCTCGTCTCCAGCCTCGTCGGGGAGCTTCGTCCGGCGTGGCTCGCCGGTGCGCTGCTCGCCAGCGGATGGATACTCGTGGTCGGCGCGTACTTCGTCCTCTTCTGGAGCTCGGCAGGCCAGACACCGGGCATGCGGCTGCTCCGGCTGCGCGTTCGAGGGCCGACCGGAAGCCCTCCATCGGCAGGCCGGTCGCTCGTCCGCTTCGTCGGGCTCGTGCTCGCGATCGTGCCGCTCTTCGCAGGCTTCCTACCGGTGCTGTTCACCGAGCGGCGTCGCGGCTTACCGGACTTCCTCGCCGGAACCGAGGTCGTCTACGACGAGCCGCTCCTCGTGACTGCACGTGAAGGTGGGCCGTAACAAAGCGCCGCAGCTTTTCTCGCGCTCGCCTTCAGGATCGGCCGCATACCTCAATCGGTCGCGGAGCCGGTCAAATCACGGCTTGCCTCTGCCATCGGCGTCCGATCGATCGCAGTAGCAATGGATAGACGAACGCGTACCGAAACGGCTGGATTGCAGCCATGTACGCCTTACCGAACCGGCCGTTCGGCTTCACCAGCACCGCCATCTGCCCGTGGTAGCCAGGACCGGAATCGTCCCGCACCCACCCGATGTGCATCAATGCGTGCACGGTCTTGTTCGAGATTTCGGCCGCCCACTCGTCCTCCGTCTGGTAGACCGAGCTGAAAATGGGGGGCCCGTCCACGGCTGCCCGCCCGGGAACGGCGCGCAGATCCGGTCCACGGGGCGCTTCGAGCAGATCGTCGGGCAACCGCTCACGCAGTGAGCGCACCCGTTCGCCAACACCGAAACCGGGTTTGTCCCAGCCGAACAGGTGCCCGACCTTCCAGCGGAGGGCGAAGAGGACGCGCAGGACAACTGGAACGTCGCCGGGGGCGGTGAGCTGCTGCACCAGTCGCGCGAGGTCTTGCGGGCCGCCTGGTGTCGGCAGTTCCCACACGTCCTCGAGCTCGAAATCCTGGGTGAACTCGTGAACCCGCCACGGCCGCGACATGTGCGCAGTCTTCGGGAGCCTCATCCTGAACCTCGTTCCCTCGTATCGCAGTACAGCATTCCGGTCGAGACTCGCCTGGCCTCGCAAGGAATCGCCGAATCGACCTTGTTCGAGATTCTCTGGCGCCGAGCGAGCACCCAATCTGATGCGGAGCCTGGCTGATGGTTCGGTGACAGTCAGATGCTCGCGGCCGGCGCTCCGCGGGCTAGTGGCCGTCCCGCGCCCGCGCGCCTCGCGGGACGACGGCGATCTCGTCGGCCAGCCCGCCGGCTGTCGCGCCGGGCTCGATGCGGGTGGTTTCGTCGACGATCGCCCGCTCGACGCGAGCATCAGCGCCGACGTGGACGTCGTGGAAGAGCACCGACTCGCGGACGACGGCGCCCTCCTCGACCACAACGCCGGGCCCGAGCACCGACCGCTCGACCGCGCCGGCCACGCGCGCGCCGGGCGCAATCCAACTGCTGTCGATGCCGGCGCTGCGCTCGATGCGTGCCGGCGCCCGCTGAACGCCGGCGGTCAGGATCGGCCAGGTCGGATCATCGAGCGCGAGCGCGGGCTCGGGGGCGAGCAGGTCCATGTGCGATTGCCAGTAGCTCTCGATCGTCCCGACGTCCTGCCAATAACCCGCGAGCGGATGCGCCCGCGCCCTGCCCTCCGAGACCAGGCGCGGCAAGAGGTCGTCTCCGAAGTCGCCGAGGCCATCGTCACCGCTTCGCGAGGCAAGATCGGCCAGCGTCGCGAGCAGCTCGCGCGCGTCGTAGAGGAAGACCTCGGCCGTCGCCGTCGTGCTCATCGGCTGCTCGGGCTTGTACTCGAACCCGGTCACCGCGCCGTCGGCGGCGGCTTCGACAACGCCGTAACGGGAGGCGTCGTCGCCCGCGTCCACCGTCACGATCGTCACGACCGCGTCGCTCGCGACGTGCCCGTCGATCACGGTTCGATAGTCGAGCTTGTAGACGTGGTCGGCGGAGAGCACGAGCACGAGGTCGGGATCGAAGTCCCCGATCGACTCGGTGTTTCGATGGAGCGCGTCCGCGTTTCCGCGATACCAGCCGCTGTCCGTGTCCCCTAGGTACGGGTGCACGATGCGAAAGCCGCCGCGCGTCCGGTCGAGGTCCCACGGGCGTCCGTTCGCGAGCTGGGTCGTCAGCTCGTGCGGCTCGTACTGCTGCAGCACCCAGACGTCGCTGAAGCCGCTGTGGACGCAGTTGGAGAGTGGGAAGTCGATGAGCCTGTAGGTGCCGCCATAGGGAAGCGAGGGTTTCGCTCGTTCCTCGGTGAGCGCGCCGAGCCGGCCGCCCTCGCCGCCCGCGAGGACGAGCGCAAGCACTCTCGCGTTTGGACGCTTCGCGAACATACGGCCTCGATCCCCGCTGAGTGGGGCGAAAAAACGTTGGAGCTCAGTTCACATCGGGCAACACCGAGATGTAGATCGCGGCGAATCGGGCGGTATGCGAGAGGTGGCGCCGCCCGTGCGGAAGGTGCCCCCACCAATGACGCTGTCGAACAGGGCGGAGGCGGATGAGCGTTGCGGCACTCAAAACCGCTGCAAAGTGGATGGGCCGTGAAGGATTCGAACCTTCGACCTTGGGATTAAGAGTCCCCTGCTCTACCAACTGAGCTAACGGCCCGGGGACGACCGAGTATAGCCATGCAAAAAGCAACATCCGGGCACCCCGGCGAAGCCGGGATGCCCTCCCTGACGGCGTCGCCGAGTCGACGCCTTTAGGCTCCCTCTGACGACGAAAGGAGGGCAGTCATGGCATTCGAACTATCCCCGCTGCCGTACGACTACGCAGCCCTCGAGCCGTACATCGACGAGCAGACGATGCGGCTCCACCACGACAAGCACCACCAGGCCTACGTGGACAACGCGAACAAGGCCCTGGCCGGGACCGAGTGGGAGGACAACTCCGTCGAGTCCGTGCTCGCCGATCTCGAGGCGCTGCCGGAGGACATCCGGACCGTCGTCCGGAACAACGCCGGCGGCCACGCGAACCACACCCTCTTCTGGGAGATCATGGGCCCTGACGGCGGAGGGGAACCCGAGGGCGACCTCAAGGCCGCGATCGACGACGTGTTCGGCTCGGTCGACGACCTGAAGGCGACCGTCAACGACAACGGCGTCAAGCGTTTCGGAAGCGGCTGGACGTGGCTCGTATACGACGGCACCAGCCTCGCCGTCTACTCGACCGCCAATCAGGACAGCCCCCTGATGCAGAGCGACGAGCCGTTGCTCGGCATCGACGTCTGGGAGCACGCCTACTACCTCAAGTACCAGAACAAACGCCCGGAGTACCTCGAGACCTGGTGGAACGTCGTCAACTGGGCCGAGGTGGCGCGACGGTACGAGGCGGCGGACAAAACACAGCGCTAAAGCCTGGTCGATATCGGCCGATAACAGGACTCAGAGTCCCTCGATCGAGGGACGTTAGGTATGACGATGAGGACTGCGGCCGCATCGGTTTTCGCCTTCCTGCTGCTCGCGCCGAGCGCGTTCGCGGCAGGAAGCCCCGAGATTGCCGCGCTGCAGGTGGGCCTCCGCCAGAAGGGCTTCTACGGCGGCACCGTGGACGGGGTCCTCGGCCCGGGAACCGTCGCCGGCGTCCGTAGGCTCCAACGGCACAAGCGGCTGGCCGTCGACGGTGTGCCCGGCCCGCGGACGAAGCGCGCGCTCGGGCGCTACGCCCGGCGCTCGCCCCTCGGTCGCCGCCCTCTGGCAGCCGGCCATCGCGGTTGGGACGTCGCGGCGCTCCAGTTCGCGCTCGCCTGGCGCGGATTCCCGTCGGGGACCATCGACGGGCGCTTCGGCGCCTCGACGGAGAGGGCCCTGCGGAAGTTCCAGCGCTGGGCGGGCCTCCGCGCCGACGGGCTCGCGGGCTCGGCCGTCTTCGGCGCGCTGAGGACGCCGCTTCCGACCTGTGCGGTCCGGCTCGCCTCGCCGGTCGACGGCCGCTATACGGACGTCTTCGGGCCACGGGGGAACCGCTTCCACACGGGCCTCGACTTCCCCGGTCGGAGCGGGACGCCGGTCATGGCCGCCGCCTCCGGGCGCGTCACGTTCGCCGGTTTCAGCGCGGGCGGCTGGGGCAAGCTCGTGGTGATCTCGCACGGCTCGGGAACGCGCACGCTCTACGCGCACCTCTCCGGCGTCGGCGTCCGCGTCGGGCAACGCGTCACCGTGGGACAGCGAATCGGTCGCATGGGCGCCACCGGCTTCGCGACCGGCCCGCACCTGCACTTCGAGGTCCAGGACCGCGGGGCGGCCGTCGATCCGCTCAGCGGGCTGCTCTAGCTCGCTACTAGGCCGCGAACTCGCGCGGCAGGAAGAAGTGGAAGCGCGCGCCCGTGGGCCGCGCGGGCTCGTAGCGGACGTCGCCGCCGACCGCGTTCGCGAACGACTTCGCGATCGCGAGCCCGAGGCCGGCTCCCTGACGCTGTCCGCTCAGCTTCTCCGCCTGGGAGAAGCGCTCGAACAGCATCGGAACGAAGTCCTCCGGGACGCCGGGGCCGTGGTCCTCCACGATGACGTCGACGACCTCGCTCCAGCGCGTCTTGACCTCGATGGGCGGCTCGCCGTAGCGGAGCGCGTTCGAGAGGAGGTTGCCGACGACCCGCTCGAAGGCGTGGGGATCGGTCACCACCTCGAGCGACGGCTCGACGCCGACCTCCACGTCATCGATCCGCTCCGGCGCAATCCGGGCCAGGAGCTCGTCGATCCGCTCGCGCGGATGGAACCGCTCGGGGTTGAGCGCCATGGCCTGCGCATCCAGCCGCGTGAGGTCGAGGAGCTGCTCCGTGAGCTCGGCGAGGCGCGAGCTCTGCTCATACAGCGTCCTGCGCAGCTCGGTTAGCTGTTCGTGATCGAGGTCGTCCCCGCGGAAATGCAGTGTCGCCGCGACGCCGTGCACGACCGTGATCGGTGTGCGCAGCTCGTGTGAGGCGAGGGAGACGAACTGCGTCTTCAACTCGTCGAGCTTCTCCAGCTCGGCGAGCCTCGACTCGAGCTCCTTGATTCTGTCGCCGCTCGGCGCGTCCACTGTGGGGGCCAGCGCGGACGGGACGGCCGTCCGCGCTGCCGTTCTCCCTCAGGCTGGCGGGCCTTCCTCGACGTACGTCTCGCGCCGACGGCCGAAGTACCCAGGACCGCCCCAGCTCGACCAGAACATCAGCGACAGCAGCAGTCCCGCTGCGCCGACGACCATGAGGATGACGCCGATGGCGTCCTCGCTGACGCCTGCGACGTCGGCCTGGACCCCCCAGACGAGGATCGCCCCAACGGCGATCAGCAACAGGCTAACTCCGAGTCCCATTCGTGCCTCCTTCGTGTGGCCGCGGAGGGCGGGTGCCCACCGCAACTGAGCCGGATGTACCCGCTCCGGCCTCCGGACTAACTCGGTAGGCTCGCGGGCGGTGCGCGCCGGGTCGCTGATCAAGGTCATCCTCGTCGCCCTCGTGCTGGCCGCGATCGTGACGGCGATCGCGATCTTCATTCCGTGGCTGCCCGAACCGGCGTCGGAGGAGGCCGACCGCATCGACTTCGTCTTCTGGTTCGTGACGGCGATCTGCATTGCGATCTTCGCCGTCGTCGCAGCGATCAGCGTCTACTCGCTCGTGAAGTTCAGGGCGCGGCCGGACGACGACTCCGACGGCCCGCCGATCCACGGACACACGGGCATCGAGATCACCTGGACCGTGATCCCACTCGTCCTGGTCATCGCGATGATCGTCGTCAGCTCGGTCGCGCTCGCCCAGAACGACCGCGTGCCGGACGACTCGCTCCGCGTCGAGGTGTGGGGCCAGCAGTTCGCGTGGACGTTCCTGTACCCGCCTGACAACCGTGATGCGGGCGAGGACGAGATGGTCTGCGTCAGGCGCGACCAGGGAATCATCGAGGACGGCTGCAAGGTGTCGCCGAACCTGCGCCTGCCGGTGAATCGCCCGACACGGCTCTACCTGTCCGCCCGTGACGTCATTCATTCGTTCTGGGTCCCGGAGTTCCGGCAGAAGCAGGACGCGGTGCCCGGCATCACCACGCAGATCACCGTCACGCCGACCAAGACCGGCAGTTACCGGCTGATCTGCACCGAGCTCTGCGGGCTCGGCCACGCGCTCATGCGGACCCGCGCGATCGTTACCTCGCCATCCGACTTTGAACGCTGGCTAACGTCCCGTACGACTCCTGGGGGGATGAGTTGACAGCGGTCCACGAAGAGCACGCCGAGCACTACGAGGCGCACGCACCCTCGCCGCCGCCGAGCGGGCTCCGCCGGCTGATGGCCCCCGGCTGGGTGCGCGCGATCTGGATGACGCCGCTCTTCGCGCTGATCGGCTTCGGCATCGTCGTCGGCATCCGGGCCCTCGCCGGCTGGGAGCCGATCGTCGACTGGGAGCCGATCATCACCGTCGCCTTCCTGACGACCGCGCCGATCGGGTTCCTCGCAGGCCTGGGCGCCTTCGACTACTGGCTCCGGTGGGCGTTCGGCTTCCCGACCGTGCCGGAGGACCACTCAGGCCACGGCGCCCGGCGCTGGACCGACTACTTCCGCATCAACACCGACCACAAGGTGATCGGCGTCCAGTACGTCGTCACGACGGTCTTCTTCTTCCTTGCCGGCGGCTTGATGGCGATGCTCGTCCGCGCGGAGCTCGCGAAGCCCGAGGCCAACTACGTCGACCCCCAGACGTACAACGAGCTCTTCACGGCACACGCCGCGCTGATGATCTTCCTCTTCGTGATCCCGGCGTTCGCCGGGCTCGCGAACTACGTGCTGCCGATCATGATCGGCGCGCCCGACATGGCGTTCCCGCGCCTGAACGCGCTGTCGTACTGGCTGCTCCCGATCGCAGGGCTGATGATGCTCGCGAGCTTCTTCTTCCCGGGGTTCGGCGCCGGCTGGACGAACTACACACCGCTCTCCGTCGACCAGCCGTTCGGCAACGTCTTCTTCTCGATGGCCGTCCAGTGGGCGGGTGCCTCGTCGATCATGACCGCGCTCAACTTCCTGGTGACCATCATCACGATGCGCGCGCCGGGGATGACCTTCTGGCGCATGCCGCTCCTCGTCTGGGCGAACTTCACGACGTCACTGCTCGTCGTCATCGCGACGCCGTTCATCGCCGGGTCGCAGTTCTTCGTGATGTTCGACAAGGTGATGCACACGCACTTCTTCGACGTCGAAGGCGGCGGCTACCCGCTCGGGTACCAGCACATCTTCTGGTTCTACTCGCACCCGGCGGTCTACATCATGATCCTGCCCGGCTTCGGGATCGTCTCCGAGGTCATCTCGGCGATGTCACGGAAGCCGATCTTCGGCTACCGGCTGATGGCGCTCTCGCTCGTCGCGATCCTGATCCTCGGCTTCTCCGTCTGGGCGCACCACATGTTCGTCGCGGGCATGGCGACCTGGCTGCGCGTCCCGATGATGATCACGACGCTGCTGATCGCCGTGCCGACCGGAATCAAGGTCTTCTCCTGGCTGGCGACGACCTGGGAGGGGAAGATCAATTTCTCGACGCCGATGTTATTTGCGCTCGGCTTCGTGTCCATGTTCGTGATCGGCGGGCTCTCCGGCATCTTCCTCGGCGCGGTGCCGATCGACATCCATGCGTCGGACACGTACTACGTCGTCGCCCACATCCACTACGTGCTCTTAGGAGGCTCGCTGTTCACGATCTTCGCGGGCTTCTACTACTGGTTCCCGAAGATGACCGGGCGGATGTACAACGAGACGCTCGGCAAGGTGCATTTCTGGGGCACGTTCCTCGCCGTGAACACGACCTTCTTCCCGATGCACCTCATCGGCCTGCAGGGCCAGCCGAGGCGCGTCTACACGTACGAGAGCCAGTTCAGCGAGTGGAACCTCTTCATCTCCATCTCCTCGTTCGTCCTCGGGGCCTCGTTCATCGTCTTCATCTACAACATGATCGTCAGCTGGTCGCGCGGCCCGCGGGCGCCGGCCAACCCGTGGCGGGCCAACACGCTCGAGTGGCAGGTGTCCTCGCCGCCGCCGATCTTCAACTTCGACGAGATCCCGCAGGTCGTCGGCAACCCGTACGAGTACGGCGTACCGGGCGCGAAGCATGCGATCCTCAACGGTGACCGGAAAGAGGTCGAGGCCACCGAGGAGGTACGGCGTTGAGTCACCTGCTCGTCGTCGCGAACGAGACGGTCGCGGGCACCAGCCTGCTCGACGCGGTGAAGCGGAAGGCGAGCGAGGAGCCGCTCGACCTTGTCACGGTGCTGGCGCCGGTCTCGACGCCCGAGGTCGGCTACGTCGTCTACGAGGACACCCGGCGCGCCGCCGCCGGACGGCGGCTCGACCGGACGCTGGCCCAGCTCCGCGAGGCCGGCATCCCGGCGCACGGGCTCGTGCTCGAGACGGACCCCGAGTCGGCGGTCCGTGACGCCTTCGGGATGCTCGACCCACCGCCGACCGACGTCATCGTCTCGACGCATCCGCTCCAGAAGTCCGGGTGGATGCGGAAGAACGTGGTGGACAAGATCAAGAAGGTCGCGGGCGACGTGCCCGTCGAGCACGTCGTCGTCGACGTGACGGAGGAGGCAGGGACGGCGAACGTTCTCGTCATCGCGAACGAGACCGTTGTCGGCAAGGCCCTGATCGACCGGATCCGCGAGCGCGCCGCCCGCAGCCCCGCGAGCTTCCTGATCATCTCGCCGCAGACCGACCCGAGCCAGGGCGAGCACCCCGAGGCCGAGCGGCGCCTGCGCCGCGTGCTGTCCGAGCTGCGCGCGGCGGGAATCGAGGCCCACGGCCAGGTGGCGCACCCTGATCCCTACACGGCGGCGATGCACGCGATCGAGGACGAGCGCGTCGACGAGGTGATCGTCTCCACGTTCGAGCCCGCGCGGTCGCCGTGGATGCGCCGGAACCTCGTCCAGCGGCTCCACAACGACGCGAAGGTGCCCGTCGAGCACGTCGTCATCTCGCCCGAGGAAGTCGGGGCCGAACCGGTCATGCCCGTCGAATGAGCGCGCACGCCGAAGCCCATCACGCGCTGCATCCGCCCGAGGCGAACAAGAGCTCCAGGGTCGACGCGGCGACCCTCGGGATGCTGCTCTTCATCGCCTCGGAGATCATGCTCTTCGGGTCGTTCTTCACGGCCTACTTCTTCATCCGCGTCAACGGGAACGCCGAGTGGCCGCTGGAGCCGTTCCACCTCCCGCAGTTCGTGGCGGGCGTGAACACCGCGATTCTCGTGACCTCCAGCTTCACGATCCACTGGGCGCTCCAGGCGATCAAGCGGGGCAACCGGGCCGGGCTCCAGGCCGGGCTCGTGCTCACGCTGGCCCTCGGGACCACGTTCCTCCTGACGCAGATCCTCGAGTACTCGCGCGTCGGCTTCGCGCCGCACGACGGCGCCTTCGGGACGATCTTCTACGGGCTGACCGGGCTCCACGGCGCCCACGTGTTCGTGGGGCTGACGCTGCTGACGTTCGCCACGATTCGGGCGTTCCGCGGGCACTTCAGCGCCACCCACCACCACGGCGTCGAGATCCCGGGGATCTACTGGCACTTCGTGGACGTAATGTGGATCGTGGTGTACGCGACGATCTATCTCTTGTAGGAGGCGGTCGTGCGGAACCCGTTTCGCAACGAAGCCGACGCGTTCCGGTTGGTGCTGCTCACGATCGGCTACTTCGCGCTGATCGTCGTTGCGGCGGCGATCAACACGTGGCTCGGGGTCGCGGTCTTCGTCCTCCTGACGCTCGTGGCGATCGGCGCGGTCGTCCGCGCACGGCGCGAGCTGCCCCCGCAGGCGGTGATCCGCCCGAGTGCGCCCGGCGAGCGCCGGATCCTCGTGATCGCCAACGAGACCGTCGGCGGCGCGCCGCTGCGCGACCTCATCCACAGCCGTTCGGAGGGTGTCGAGGAGCGGGTCCGGGTGATCTGCCCTGCGCTGATGTCCCCGGTGCGCTACTTCGCGTCGGACGAGGACGGACCGCGGGCGGCGGCGCAGGAGCGCCTCCAGCGGAGCCTCTCGCGCCTACGCGAGCTCGGCGTCAGCGCAGAGGGCGAGGTCGGCGACGCCGACCCGCTGCAGGCGATCGAGGACGCGCTCCGCACCTTCGGCGCGGACGAGGTGATCATCTCCACGCATCCCGAGGGCCGGTCTCAGTGGCTCGAGCGCGGCGTCGTGCGTTCGGCCCGCGAGCGCTTCGACGTGCCGATCACGCACGTGGTCGTCGACCTCGAAGCCGAGGCCGAGCAGGTACCCGGCGAAGCGCCTACTGCCCCCCGCTGACGTAGCGGGCCAGCACCCGGATCTGCTCGTCGGTCAGACGGTCGCCGAATGCCGGCATCCCGCCGCCGCCGTTTCTGATCTGCCTCACGGCATCCTCGAACGAGGGGCTCGACTGGTCGAGATTCGGGCCGACGGTCCCCGAGGTCCCGGCCTTCTGGAGCACGTGGCACGACCCGCAGTTCTGGGTGAACAGCGCCTTGGGGTCGTTCTCGCTGCCCGGCGGGCCGCCGGTGGTCTGGATGCTGGCGTCCGGGTTCGCCGCCACGATCGAGACGTAGAGCGCCACCGCGTCGGCGTCGGCACCCTCGAGGAGGTTCTCGGGCATCGGCGGGATCGGAAAGTCCATCTGGTGCCGAACCGTCTCCCGGATCGTGCTCTCGGGGAAGTCCTCCATGCGCGCGGCCGAGAAGGCGTCGTCGAGGTTCGGGCCGCTCGCCGGGTTCTGCACGGGGTTCGACCCCTCCGTGCCTGCCTCGCGGAGCGTGTGGCACCCGCCGCAGGTCTGGACGAACAGCGTCTTCCCGCGGGCGGGATCCGCCGTCTCCTCCGCGAGCCCCTCCGTGCCGCAGCCCGTGGCGGCAAGCGCCAGAAGCAGCAGGAGAACGGCGCGCCGGCCGCTCAAGCTACGCCGAGGGCTGGGTCGCGGACCCGATGCCGCCGACCGCTTCGTCCCGGCTGCCGTAGATGGTGAAGACCCGGTCGAGACCCGTGATCTCGAAGATCTTCGTGATGTTGCGGTCGCTCGAGACGAGCGAGAGCTGACCGTCGTTCGTGCGGAGCCGCTTGACCCCGCCGACCAGCACGCCGAGCGTCGTGGAGTCGATGAACGTCGTGTTCGAGAAGTCCACGACGACGTCCTTCGCGCCCTGGCCGATCACCTCGAGCAGCTGCTGCTTGAACTCGGGAGCCGTGTAGAGGTCGACCTCTCCGGCGAGCGAGATGACGTAGGACGAGTCGTCGAGTTGCTCGGTGCTGATGTCGAAGTTCACGAGTCTCCCTCGGGTCGCAGAGGCGCGAAGAGTCTAGTGGCTGCTAGGGACTACTGGTTCGGTTGCGCGGGTGGCTGCTCGTTCGCAGCCTTCTTCAGCGCCGGCAGCTGCGCGCGCACGGCGCCGGCGCTTGCCGAGTCGGGCGCAACCTCGAGGTAGCGCTCGTACGCGCCGACCGCTGCCTTCAGGTCGCCGGCCGACTGTGCGGCCTGGCCGAGCTGCAGGAAGATGAGCGGCTCGTCGGCCTCGAGCTCGTCCGGCGTGATCGCCACGAGCTTCTGGAACACGCGCACGGCGTCCTTGTACTCCTGCTGGGCGCCGAGGAACGCCTGGTTCAGCTGCTGGTTCCACCGCTGGGACTCGATGCCGGTGATCTGTGGGTTGCCGAAGGCCTGCCCGAACTGGCTCTGGGATCCCGGCTGGAGAACGTCCCCGCCGGTGAGCTCGGTCAGCTGGGCCCGCGCGATCGCCGCCTGGTCCTCGTAGCCCCGCGCCGACGCCATGTGCAGCGCGCCGAGCTCGCGGAGCGCTTCGCGATCCCTCGGCCTCATCTGCACGTAGCGCTCGAGCGGCTGGATCGCCTCGGCGCTGCGCTGATCCCGCTGGAGCGCTGTGGCGAGGTCGCGGTAGCCCTGCGGGTTGTTCGGCTCGTCCTTGATCTTGTCCTGGGATTCGCCGACGCTCGGGCCGGTGTTGCCCTGTTGGGCGAGGCCTTGGAGGACGTCGCCGAGGCCGGTGCCCGGGATCGAGCCACCGACGTTGAAGATCACGTAGCCCAGGCCGAAGACGATGGCGAGGAAGACGAACATCCACTTCGCCTGACGCCGCAGGCGCGGGAAGAACATCGTGTCCTCGTAGGTCGTCGTGGGCGCGCGTACCGGAGCGGGCGCTGGCCGTGGATTCGGCCGGCGCTCGCGGCGCTGTCGGTTGCGTCTCTGGGCGGAACGTGCCATGCAGCTCCTAGGGTAGCGACCCCCAGTCGTATGTCTCGCCGATCGTGCGGAGCCGATCGCGGGTCGCCTCGTCGCACAGCGCTCCGGCGACGCCGTTCTCGTACGCCTGTTGCGGCGAGACGCCGAGCTCGGCGGCCGCCTCGTGCTCTCGCGCGAGGTCGGTGTCGAACATCGCCGGGTCGTCCGTGTTGATCGAGCAGCGCACGCCGGCTGCGGCGAGCTCGCCCAGGGGATGCCGGTCGAGCGTCGGGACCGCGCCGGTCCGGACGTTGGAGACGGGACAGACGTCGAGGACGACTCCGCGCTCACGGAGCTCGTCGACGAGGGCCGCATCCTCCACCGCGCGGATCCCGTGCCTGATCCGGTCGGCCTGGAGGGCGTCGAGCGCGCCGCGGATGGACGCAGGGCCGGCGACCTCGCCGGCGTGCGGCACCGACCCGAGCCCCTCCGCGTGGACGAGCCCGAAGGCGGAGGCGTACTCCTCCGGCGGATGGTCGGCCTCGAGCCCGCCGAGCCCGACGGCGACGATCCCCCGGTCGCGGTACTTCGCCGAGTAGCGCACCACTTCCGCAGCCTCCTCCATCGTCGCGCCGCGGAAGATGTCCGGCGTCAGGCGGACTTCGACACCGTGCTCCTCGCGTGCCGCTTGAGCGCCGTCGCAGTAGCCGCTGAACATCTCGTCCCAGTCGACCCCTCGCCGCACACGCTCCGCCGGCGAGAAGATCGCCTCGAGGTACACGGCGCCGTAGCCCGCCGCCTCCTCGGCGTAGTCCACGACGACCTGGCGGAAGTCGTCGTGCGTCCGCATCGCGTTCGTCGTCAGGATCCAGATCTCGATGAAGTGAGGAAAGTCGCGGTACTCGTAGAGGCCGGAAAGGCCCTCGACCGTGTCGGTCGGAAGGGCGTAGTCGTTCCGCCGTGCGATCTCGAGCAGCGTCTCAGGCCGTACTGTCCCCTCGAGGTGGACGTGCAGTTCGATCTTCGGGAAGCTCAGAACGCGCAGCCGACCGCCGGCAGGGCACGGACCTCGACGCCGACGACCTTCACCGGCCCCTCTTGCCCGCACCAGCCGCACGGCTCGTACGGGAAGAACACGGTCTCGCGCGCGCCGCGCTGGAGCACCCATTGGCCCGTCGAGAACTGCGGGCCGCAGTTGCGCTCTCGGTATCCCTCGCCTCGGACCTGCCGCCAGAACTGACGCTCGGTTGTGCCGACGCCGACTCCCTCGGGTGTCCTGTGGCGCGTGAGCGACGTCCCGACGAGGACGACCCTGCGGTGCCCTTTCCGTCCGAGTAGGCCGACGTTCCAGGCGCCGAAGTTGTACTCGAGCTCCACGTAAGGCTGGCCCCGGACGACCCGGCGCTCGCTGACGGCGCGTGGCCTGCCGAGTGCCTTGTAGACCTGAGCGCCCGTCATGCCGATGTTCACAGGCCCGATGCCGACGCCCACGCGGATCGGATGGCTCGCCGAGGGCGAGCCCGACGCAGCGGGGGCCGCCGCGACCGCGCCGCCGATCAGCGCCAGCACTGCGATCCGCCGGATCATGCGTGCTCGATTGTGACGGATTCGCGGCCGTGCCAGCGCCGCTCGAAGAACACCGAGAGCCAGATGGAGAGCTCGAAGAGGATGAGGAGCGGGACGGTTTCCAGCGCCAGCGAGACCGGGTCGACGGTGGGGAGCAGGATCGCGAGGCCGAGGAGGACGACGATCCCGACCCGGCGGTTGGCGCGGAGCTGCGCCGAGGTCAGCACGCCGAGCCGGACGAGCGCGAGCACGAAGATCGGCAGCTGGAAGACGAGCCCGGTCGCGAAGATCATCAGAGCCACGAACGACAGGAAGTAGCTCGCCCGGATCTGGACGTTGTAGAGGTCGTCGTCGTAGTTCGTGAGGAAGTCGAGCGCCCGGGGGAGGATCACGAAGTAGGCGAAGGCCATGCCGCCCGCGAACAGCGCTGTCGCGAGGAGGACGAAGCGCGCGACGATCCGCTGGCTGTGCTCGTGGACGGCCGGCGCAAAGAAGCTCCACGCCTGCCAGACGATCACCGGAAAGGCGATCGCCAGCGACGCGTAGAAGCTGACCTTGAGCGCCGTCGTGAACGGCTCGGCAACGCCGAGCGTGACGATCTCCTTGTCGTCGGGTGCGAGGCGCACGAGCGCGTCGATCAGCTGCTCGTGGAAGATGTATGCGATCGGGAAGGCGGCTCCGAGCGTGATCAGGCAGACGATCAGCCGAGAGCGGAGCTCCTCGAGGTGCTCGACGAGGGTGGCCTCCTCGCCGTAGGAGAGGCGGCGCGGAAGGCGGCGCAAGAGCCTTTAAGAGACGGAGTCGCGCTCGCGCGGCGCCGTCGGCTCCGCGAGGCGCTCCTCGTCCTCCGGGGCCTGCGGCAGCCTCGGCGGCCGCTCGTCGTCCCTCCCGGTCACCGCGTCCTTGAACTCGCGCATGCCCTTCCCGACCGACCGGCCGATCTCGGGTACGCGCTTCGCGCCGAAGAGGAGGAGCACGACGACGAGGAAGATGAGAAGCTCGGGAAGCCCGATACCGAAGGGCATAGAGCCACCTTAGCAGCGGTTTCGGAGGCGGCCGGAGGCGGTAGGCCACTGGTACCATGAGGCTTCGGAGGCGGGCTTGTGGCCCGCCCTATTCACGAAAGGACGAATGGCGCTACTGGAGCTGAAGAACCTGCACGTCGCCCTGGAAGACGGCACGGAGATCGTCAAGGGCGTCGACCTCGAGGTCGACACGGACCAGATCCACGCGATCATGGGCCCGAACGGCTCGGGCAAGTCGACCCTCGCCTACGCACTCATGGGTCACCCCGGCTACGAGATCACCGAGGGGCAGATCTTCTTCGAGGGTGAGGACGTCACCGAGCTCGAGGCGGACGAGCGCGCGCAGCGCGGCCTCTTCCTTGCGTTCCAGTATCCGCACGCGATCCCCGGCGTCACCGTCACGAGCTTCCTGCGCTCCGCGATCAACTCGATCCGGAAGGCGAGGAAGGGCGAGGACAACCCGATCCCGATCCCCGAGTTCCGCAAGGAGATGCTCGCCGCGATGGAGCGCCTGCGCATCCCGCGCGAGCTCGCCCAGCGGTATCTGAACGACGGCTTCTCGGGCGGCGAGAAGAAGCGGGTCGAGATCCTCCAGATGGCGATGCTGAAGCCGCGCATCGCCGTCCTGGACGAGACCGACTCCGGGCTCGACATCGACGCGCTGCGCATCGTCGCCGGCGGCGTCCGCGAGCTCGTCGGGGCCGACATGGGCGCGCTCGTGATCACCCACTACCAGCGGATCCTCAACTACATTCAGCCGGACTACGTGCACGTCTTCGTCGACGGCAAGATCGTCGCCGAGGGCGGGCCCGAGCTGGCGCATACACTGGAAGCAGAGGGCTACGAGGCCTTCATGCCGGAGAAGGTGAGCTAGATGGCGGTCACCGAGAACGAGACGCAGGTCGTCGCCGAGATCGGCAGCGACTACAAGTACGGCTTCAGCGTCCCCGAGGACTACTTCTACAAGGCCGAGCCGGGGCTCTCGCGCGACGTTGTCGCGGCGATCTCCGAGCACAAGAACGAGCCGCAGTGGATGCGCGACTACCGTCTGCGCTCCCTCGACTACTTCGAGGCGCGGCCGATGCCGCAGTGGGGCGGCAACCTGAACGAGATCGACTTCGACTCGATCCACTACTACATCCGGCCCACCGAGAAGCAGGCGAAGTCCTGGGAGGACCTGCCGCCCGACATCAAGGACACGTGGGACCGGCTCGGGATCCCGGAGGCCGAGCGGAAGTTCCTCGCCGGCGTCGGCGCCCAGTACGAGAGCGAGGTCGTCTACCACAAGCTCAAGGAGGACCTCGAGTCACAGGGCGTGCTGTTCCTCGACATGGATTCCGGCCTGCGCGAGCACGAGGATCTCGTGAAGCAGTACTTCGGCACCGTCATCCCGCAGAACGACAACAAGTTCGCGGCGCTGAACTCGGCCGTGTGGTCGGGTGGCTCGTTCATCTACGTGCCGCCGGGCGTGCACGTGGAGATGCCGCTCCAGGCCTACTTCCGGATCAACGCGGAGGCGATGGGCCAGTTCGAGCGGACGCTGATCATCGTCGACGAGGGCGCCTTCGTGCACTACGTCGAGGGCTGCACCGCGCCGATCTACTCGCGCGACTCGCTGCACTCCGCGGTCGTCGAGATCATCGTCAAGCCCGGCGGGCGCTGCCGCTACACGACGATCCAGAACTGGTCGACGAACGTCTACAATCTCGTCACCAAGCGGGCCGTCGCCTATGAGAACGCGACGATGGAGTGGGTCGACGGGAACCTCGGCTCGAAGCTGACGATGAAGTACCCGGCGATCTGGCTGATGGGCGAGGGCGCCCACGGCGAGGTGCTCTCGATCGCCTTCGCCGGCGAGGGCCAGCACCAGGACGCGGGCGGCAAGGCCGTCCACGTCGCGCCGAACACCTCCTCGGTCATCACCTCGAAGTCGATCTCGAAGAACGGCGGCCGGGCGGGCTACCGCGGGCTGCTCGAGGTCGCGAAGGGCGCGACCGGCGCCAAGTCGAAGGTCGTCTGCGACGCCCTGATCCTCGACGAGAAGTCGCGGTCGGACACCTACCCCTACATGAAGATCGACGAGGACAACGTCGACATCGGCCACGAGGCGACGGTGTCGAAGATCGGCGAAGAGCAGCTCTTCTACCTGATGTCGCGTGGCCTCTCGGAGGCCGAGGCGTCGGCGATGATCGTCAGCGGGTTCGTCGAGCCGATCACGAAAGAACTTCCTCTGGAGTACGCAGTCGAGATGAACCGGCTGATCCAGCTCCAGATGGAAGGCTCCGTCGGTTGATCCAGGTCGGGCACTTCGACTTCATCGCACAGCCGGTCAGCGATCTGAAGCGGGCCGAGGAGTTCTACGGCGGAACGCTCGGGCTGATGCGGAACCCCGGCTCCGGTGAGCGCTGGGTCGAGTACGAGACGGGCAACCTGACGATCGCGCTGTCGACCTTCGGCGGGACGTTGGCGCTGCGCGTCGACGACGTCGACACTGCGCGCGGGGCGCTCGAAGGCGACGGCGTGGAGTTCGCCATGGACACCTTCGACTCCGGGGTCTGCAACGGCGCCCCGTTCACCGACCCGGACGGCAACCGGCTCCTGCTGCACCGCCGTTACTCGCCACCCGACCCTTGGGAGCTCAAGTCCGGCGACATCCAGCGCACGGACTTCGTGGGCGTCTCCGTCACCGATCGCGAGCGGGGTTCGGAGTTCTACGGCGGCCGGCTCGGGCTCGACCGGAACCCGCTTTCCAGCGACGAGTGGCCTGAGTTCGAGGGCGACAACGTCGGCGTCGTGCTGAGCACGCCGGAACAGCGCAGGGAGTCCGAGCACACGCCCGAGTACTCCGTCGCCTTCCGTGTCCCCGACGTCGCCGCGTCGATGGAGCGGCTCCGGGGCCAGGGCGTCGAGTTCGAGTTCCCGGAGCCGTACGACTCCGGCGTCTGCCACATGGCCTTCTTCGAGGATCCGGACGGGAACCCGCTGATCCTCCACCACCGCTACGCGCCGTACCGCGACGGGTCGACGCCGTAATGGACGTCGTGCAGGTCGACTTCGTGTCGGTGCCGACACGGGACAGCGCACGGGCGGTCGCCTGGTATCGCGATGTCCTCGGCCTCCCCGTGAGCCAGTACACCGACGGCGAGATCGAGACGCCGAACGTGACGCTCTCGTTCTGGAACCCCGAGGAGCAGGGAGAGCCGTTCGTGCCGAACGAGAACGGCATCGCGCTCCGGGTCGCCGACGTCGAGGCCGCCGTGGAGGAGGTTCGAGCCCAGGGCGCGGACGTGATCGGGATCCAGGACAGCGGTGTCTGCCTCATGGGCTTCGTCAAGGATCCCGACGGCAACGTCCTGATCCTGCACCGGAGGTATGTGCCCCGTGGATAGGGCCGCAGCCGCCACGCGCTACGCCGAGCTCCCGATGCCGTCGACGACGGACGAGCACTGGCGGTTCACAGACCTCCGCGGCTTCGATCCGGAGTCGTTCGTCGGCAACGGCCATGGACCGGCGCCCGCCGCGGAGGCCGAGCTGCCGGAGACCATCCTCGACGTCGACACGGCCGGCCTGGCCGTGGTCCGGGAGGGCGGCATCTCGATCGTCCGCTCGCCCGATCCGCGCATCACCTTCGCGCCGTTCACCGAGCACGAGCGCCTGGGCGAGCTCGTCGGGACCGACGAGAAGTTCGCGGCCCACAACGCGGCCGTCTGGGAGCACGGCCTGCTCGTCGTGGTGCCGAAGGGCGTCGAGCTCGAGCAACCGCTCGCCGTTCGGATCGTGAACGGCGCTGAGGGCGGCGCGCTCTTCTTCCGGCTGCTCGTCGTCGCCGAGCCGGAGAGCCGCTTCTCGCTGATCGAGGACTACGCATCCGCCTCGCCCGAGCTCAGCGGATACACGAACGCGGTGACGGAGCTCTTCGTCGAGCAGGCGGCGAAGCTGGAGTACGTCTCGATCCAGAACCTCTCGCGCGACACCTGGCACTTCGCATCGCATCACGCCCGCGTCGAGCGGGACGCCGAACTGGACTGGGTCGCCGGCGGCTTCGGCTCACACCGCGGCAAGGTCTGGATCCAGAACGACCTCGCCGGCCCTGGCGCGACCTCGCGTGTGACCGGCGCCTACTTCGCGGACGGCGACCAGCACCTCGACTACGACACCTACCAGCTGCACCAGGCGCCGAACACCACCTCCGACTTCGCGTTCAAGGGGGCGCTGCGCGACAAGGCGACGGCGGTGTGGCGCGGGATGATCCGCGTGGAGAAGGCGGCGCAACGCACGAACGCCTATCAGGAGAACCGGAACCTCATGCTCTCGCCGACCACGCATGCGGTTCCGATCCCCGGCCTCGAGATCCTCGCGAACGACGTCCGCTGCACGCACGGCGCCACGGTCGGCCAGGTCGACCGCGACCAGCTCTTCTACCTGATGGCCCGCGGCCTTTCTCGCGGCGAGGCCGAGCGCCTGATCGTCCGGGGCTTCTTCACGGACGTGCTCGACCGCGTCGAGCTCGAGCCTGTGCGCGAGGCGCTCGGCGAGGCCCTCGAAGCGCGCATTCCGCAGGCCTAGGCGTTCGCGCCGCGCAGGCAGTCGGCGTAAAGGCCGCCCGGGGCAAGGCGCCGGCAGTCCTCCCGCTTGGCCGGCGCCGCCGTGTGCTTCACCGCGACGATCGAGCCGATCCCGTACGCGCAGTACGGCCGGTGCGCCGGCTTCGACAGCTCGCAAAGCTTTGCCGCGTCGAGGTCCTGCGGATCGGTGTTGAGGATGTCGCGGACCGCGCCGAAGATGCACTCCTCCTCGCCGCTGCCCGCTTTCGCGCAGAGCGCCCGCGCCTTCGCAGGATCCTGGCGTGAGTTGCCGGACGCGTCCCGTCCGTACGACTGGAAGCAGAGGTCGACGAAGTCCTTCTCGCTGCGCCGGCACCAGTCCGCCGCCTTCTTCCAGTCCCAGGAGACCCGCGGGAGGATCTGCGAGGTCACGAGCAGGTAGCAGTACGTCTTGTCCGACCGGGACACGATCCCGCAGGGGTAGAGCAGGTCGTCCTTCCGCAGCCACGGCGACGTGATGCCGTAGGACGACTGCTGGTTCTCCATGAAGACGCCGCCGCTGCACGAGACGCGGTCGAAGTCGGTGACAAGCCCGTGGCAGAGGCGCAGCGCGCCCGGCAGGTCGTACCGCGTGTAGAGCATCAACCCGTGGCCGAGGCCGTGGACGCACTGGTAGTAGACGAACGAGCTCGCGGTGCTCTTCGTCTGGTCGCAGACCGTCTTTGCGACTCCCGAGACCTCGTCCTTCGGGACGTCTGCGAGCTTCCACTCCAGCAGCCCGTGGTAGTAGCCCGACGCGCAGATCCCGTTGCCGTCCGCCAGCGCCTTGCCGACGTCGCCCTCGTAGTGCTGGAGAGAGGCGGCGCCGATCGTGTGGGCAATGCGGTGGCAGTCCGCCTCGATCGTGTCCTCGCCGAGCCTCTCCTGGAACAGCGCCAGGGCCGGCTTCGGCCCCTCGCGGAAGGCGACGTTGCCGAACGCCTGCCGCCGGCAGTCCGCGTCGATGCACCCCTCGAGCCGCTGCGTGTTCGGCTTGAAGGGCTTGATCGCCGCGACGCTCTGCGCGGCCGAGCCGCTCTCCTCGCCGGAGACGAACGACGCGACGTCCCGGATCTCCTGCTCGCTGAGCTTGTCCTCGAAGGACGGCATGGCGCCGCCGCCCTTCTTCACCTGGTCGACGACCTCGGCGAACGAGAGTTCCGTGTCGTCGAGGTTCGGGCCGAGGGAGCCGTTGGAGCCCGCGGGCTCGAACGTGTGGCACCCGCCGCACCCCGCGTCGGCGAAGACGGCGGCACCGGGATGGCTCGAATCCGAGCCTCCGTCGTCCCCGCCGCAGCCTGCGGCGAGCGCGACGAAGCCCAAGGCGATCAGGGCGACGAGCCTGGCGCTCATCGTCCAAGAGTAGTGCCGATACCCTGACGGAACCGATGGCCGGATGCTGCTCTCGGCACGGATACGACGAATTCTTCACGGAGAAGATCGCGCTTCGTGACGCTCGGAGCTACCGGCGTCGCGGATTGGACGCGAACGCCCGCCGGATCGTCGGCTACGTCGCCCGCAACGGCGTCGAGGGAGCGACGGTGCTCGACGTCGGAGGCGGGAACGGGACGCTCGGCCTCGAGCTCCTGAAGGCCGGCGCCGAGCGGGTGGTGACGACCGAGCTCTCGTCCTCGTACGACGAGACCGCCGCGCAACTCGCCGCCGAGGCCGGGTTCGGCGACCGCGCGGAACGGCGGGTGCTGGACTTCGCCGAAGCCGCCGACGAGCTTCCTGAGGCTGACGTCGTTGTCATGCATCGCGTCGTTTGCTGCTACCCGGACGGCGTGGCGCTCGCCGAAGCTGCCGCGTCGCGAGCTCGCCGGCTCCTCGCTTTCACCTTCCCGCGCCGTAGCTGGTGGCTGCGCGCAGGCGCCGGGCTCGTGAACCTCTGGCTTGCCGCTCGCCGGATGGAGTTCCGCTCGTACGTTCATTCGCCGGAGCAGCTGATCGCGGCCGCGGAGCGCCAGGGCCTGCGCCTGACCTCGGAGCACGAGGGAACGGTCTGGCGCATCGCCGGGTTCGAGCGCCCGTCCTGAGCGACACCCGCCGGGGATACCATGGCCCTATGGCCGTCGAGACGCCCGCGACGCTCGACGCGCAGAAGCTGCGCGCCGACTTCCCGATCCTCCAGCAGGAGATCAACGGCAAGCCGCTCGCGTACCTCGACTCGGCCGTGACGGCGCAGAAGCCGCGTCAGGTCCTCGATGCGATGACGCAGTTCTACGAGACCTCGTACGGCAACGTCCATCGCGGCGTCTATGCGCTCGCCGAGCGCTCGACCGAGGCCTTCGAGGGCGCGCGGGACCGGATCGCGAAGTTCGTCAACGCGCCGTCCTCGCGCGAGCTGATCTTCACGCGGAACGCGACCGAGGGGCTCAACCTCGTCGCCTATGCGTACGGGCTCGCGACCCTCGGGCCCGGCGACGTGGTCGTCGTCACCGAGCTCGAGCACCACTCGAACTTCGTCCCCTGGCAGTACGTCGCGAAGCGGACCGGCGCGACCTTCCGGATGATCCGGCTGACCGACAGCGGCGAGCTCGACCTCGACGGTCTCGACGAGATCGCGGGCGACGGCTCGCTGAAGATCGTCGCCGCGAACCTGGTCTCGAACGCGCTCGGCACGGTGAACCCGGTCGAGAAGCTGACGGCGTGGGCGCACGAACACGGCGCGGTCACGGTCGTGGACGCCGCGCAGGGGGCGCCGCACCGGCCGATCGACGTCCAGGCGCTCGACTGCGACTTCCTCGCGTTCTCGGCGCACAAGCTCTGCGGGCCGAGCGGCGTGGGCGCGGTTTGGGGCCGCCGCGAGCTGCTCGAGTCGATGGAGCCGTTCAACCTCGGCGGCCACATGATCCGCAAGGTGCAGTTCGAGGAGACCACCTGGGGCGACCTCCCGCACAAGTTCGAGGCAGGCACGGCGCCGATCGCCGAGGCGGTCGGCTTCGGAGCCGCAATCGACTACCTGAACGAGATCGGCCTGGAGGCGATCGAGCGGCACGAGCACGATCTCGTGGCGTATGCGCTCGAGAAGCTGGCCGACGTGCCGGGAATCCAGCTCTACGGCCCGGCGCCCGACAAGCGCGCCGGAATCGTCTCCTTCAACATGGACGGAATCCACCCGCACGACGTGGCGCAGGTGCTGGACTGGGAAGGCGTGGCGATCCGCGCCGGCCACCACTGTTGCCAGCCGTTGATGGCTCGGCTGGGCGTGGCTGCGACGAACCGGGCGAGCTTCTACCTGTACACGGTGCAGGACGACGTGGATCGGCTCCACGACGGGCTCCTCCGCGCGAGAAAAGTCTTCGGCTAGCCTCATTCACATGGAAGACCTGTACAGAGAGGTCATCCTCGACCACTACAAGAACCCGCGCGGGCACGGGGTGATCGACGATGCCGACGCGCAGGCGGAGGGGATGAACCCGCTGTGCGGCGACGAGGTCGCCATCTACGTCGCCTTCGGGGAGGACGGCGAGACGATCGACGAGGTGAAGTTCTCCGGCCGCGGCTGCGCGATCAGCCAGGCGGCCACGTCGATGCTCATGGAGATGGTCGAGGGCCGGACGGCGACCGAGATCGGGGAGCTGTCCAAGGACGAGCTGCTCGACGAGATCGGGATCCCGCTGACGCCGATCCGCCTCAAGTGCGCGCTGCTGGGGCTGGGCGTGCTCAAGGTCGCGCTCCACCGCTCGAAGGGGACGCCGCTCCCCGAGGAGTGGTCCGGGCTCGACGATCAGTTCAAGGTCACCTAGCGCCTTGGCGCTCATCGAGGTCGCGCCGCTGGACGAGTTCCCGCCCGGCAGCGAGAAGATCATCCACGCGGGGCAGATCGCAGTCGGCGTCTACAACATCGGCGGCAAGCTCTGTGCGATCGAGGACCGCTGCTCCCACGACGACGGGCCCCTCGCGGAGGGCGAGTGGGATCCCGAGCGGGGCGTCGTGATCTGCCCGCGGCACGGCTCGGAGTTCGAGATCTGCTCGGGCCGACCGCTGTCGCTTCCGGCCTACCAGCCGGTGGACACGTTCCCGGTCGTCGTGGAGGACGGCGTCGTCAAGGTCGACGTGACCTGAGCGCTTAGGGTTACGCGGTGCTCGACGACCGCGTCCGTGCCGTCCTCGCCCGTCTCGAGGCCGAGGACGCCGAGGAACGCGCGCAGGGCGTGACGCGCGAGCTCCGTTCCCGCCAGGTGGCCAGGACGACTGGGCAGTTCCTGTTCGCGCTCGTCGCCCCTGAGACCGACTGCGAGGTGCTGGAGATCGGCGGCTCGCGCGGCTACTCGACGATCTGGCTCGCCGCCGGTGTCCGCTACCTCGGCGGGCGGGTGCTGTCGCTCGAGGCCGACCCCGCGAAGGCGGAGGCCTGGCGCCGGAACGTCGAGGAGGCAGGCGTCGGCGAAACCGCCGAGCTGATCGAGGGCGACGCGTTCGAGACGCTTCCTCGGATCGACGACGTCTTCGACGTGGTGTTCATCGACGCCGAGAAGGATCAGTACGAGGCGCTCTTCGACCTGTCCCGCCCGAAGGTGGAGCCGGGCGGGCTGTTCGTGGCCGACAACGTCCTGTCTCACGAGGACACGCTGGGCGACTACTCGCGCGCCCGCCAGGCGGACCCGACGTTGGAGTCGCTGACGGTCCCGCTCGACCGCGGCCTCGAGCTCTCCGTGGTCCTCGCGCCGGCGCCCGGCGCGCTGCCCGATCCTCCCCTGACGGGGGGCTGACCGACCTCCACTCCCTCAGCTACATTTCGCCTACCGCGGAAAGGAGGTGGTCCGGTAGTGAAATCTTCAAGTACGGGCAGTGGAGGTACCAGCGGGTAGGGGCGTGTCCCCGTGACCTGACGGGAATCGCCTAGCCAGCGTGGGGGACGTCGCGCTACGCGCCGCCCGGCCAGTCGGCCGAGCAGGTAAGCGCTCCTACCGAATCCACCGCTGGTAACCGGATGCTCGGGGCCGCGAAAGCGGCCCCGACTCTTTCCAGAGGAACTCAGATGGCAGTCGTGATCGCAAACAACCTGCGCAAGGAGCTCGCGGGAGACCCGCTCTTCGACGGCGTGTCCTTCAAGGTCGAGCGCCGGGACCGGCTCTCGCTCGCCGGCCCCAACGGGGCGGGCAAGACGACGCTGCTCCGGATGCTGTCCGGCGAGCTGCCGATCGACAGCGGCGAGCTCGTCCTCTCGAAGGGGACGCGCGTCGCGCTGCACGACCAGCGGCCGCCCCTCGAGCGGGGGCTCACGCTTCGCGAGTACGTGCTCTCCGGCGCCGCCGACCTGATTGCGCTCGAGGAGGAGCTTCGTGCGCTCGAGCAGGCGATGGCCGCCGGCGACCACGAGCAGGCGACGCTGTCGCGCTACGCCGACGCGCAGGCGCGTCTCGAGCATGCCGGAGGCTATGCCTGGCGCGATCGGACGGCCGGCGTCGTCCGCGGCCTGGGCTTCGCCGACGCAGATCTCGACCGGCCGCTGGAGACCTTCTCCGGCGGCGAGCTGACGCGCGCCTCGCTCGCCCGGGCGCTCGCCGGCGATCCCGATCTGCTGCTGCTGGACGAGCCGACGAACCACCTGGACGTCGAGAGCATCGAGTGGCTCGAGCGCGAGCTGCAGTCCCTAGATGCCGCCGTGATCCTCGTCGCACACGACCGCTGGTTCCTCGAGGCGGTGACGAACGGCGTGCTCGAGCTCGCGGGCGGCCGGTCGCTCTACTTCAAGGGGCCGTGGCACCAGTGGCGCCTCGAGAAGGCGGCGCGGGCGCAGCACGCCGAGAAGGCGCTGCACCGGCTCGACGAGGACATCGCCCGGCTCGAGCGCTTCGTGGAGCGGTTCCGGTACAAGAAGACGAAGGCGAAGCAGGCGCAGGCCAAGCTGACGCACATCGGAAGGCTCGAGGAGGAGCGGACCGGGCAGGCCGACACGCTCGACCGCCTCACGACGCGCAAGCGGTCGATGGGCTTCGACTTCCTGAAGCCGGCCCGGAGCGGCCGGACGGTCGTCGAGGCGTCCGGACTCGCCGTCAAGGCGGGCGACAAGGAGCTGCTGGACGGGGTCGACTTCGCGCTCGAGCGTGCCGAGCACGTCGCGCTCGTCGGGCCGAACGGCTCCGGGAAGACGACGCTGCTCGAGACCATGCTCGGCCGGCGCGACCGCGCGGCCGGGTCGGTACGACTCGGCCACGGCGTCGAGGCGGCGTACTTCTCGCAGCAGGAGACCGAGCTCGACGAGCGCGGAACGGTCCTCGACTGCATCCAGTCGATGACCGGGCTGCCGCGCCAGCCGGCGCAGAACCTCCTGGGTCGCTTCCTCTTCTCCGGGTGGGAGGAGCAGTCGAAGCCGGTCACCGTGCTCTCGGGCGGCGAGCGGCGGCGACTCGCGCTGGCGGCCGTCGTCGCGTCGGGCGCGAACTTCCTCATGCTCGACGAGCCGACGAACCATCTCGACCTGGAGAGCCGCGAGGCGCTCGAGGCCGCGCTGGAGGCATTCCCCGGCACCGTGTTGCTCGTTTCACACGACCGCGCGCTCATCGACGCCGTCGCGCGCCGGACGCTTGCGATCGAGGATCGGTCGCTGCGCTCCTACGAGGGCGGCTGGGCCGAGCTCGTCCGGCGGCGGGAGGAGAAGGCGAAGGCCGAGGAGCTTGTTCCGGCTCCCAAGGTCGCGAAGAAGAAGCCGGCGCCCACGAAGCCGGCGGGGCCGACGGCGCTGCAGGTTGTCGAGGCGGACATCGCTCGCCAGGAGGAGACGGTCGCCGAGCTCGAGCGGAAGCTTGCGGACGACTGGGGCAACGCGGACCTCCTGCGTAAGCACCGCGCGGCCCGCGACGAGCTCCAGTCGCTGCTCGCCCGCTGGGAGCAGCTCTTCGAGTCGTCAGGCGTCTAACGTCGCGATCAGGGCCTCCGCGACGACCTTCAGCGGCTTGCCTGAGAGCTGGCTCGCCTTGCGCAAACGCGTGAAGGCCTCCTCCTCGGAGAGCCCCTCGCGCTTCATCAGCACACCCTTCGCGCGCTCGATCGCCTTGCGCGCCGCGAGCGCCTCCGCGAGGGAGTCGGCTTCCTCTCGCAGCTGGGCAAGCTCGTCGTGGCGCGCTCGAGCCGTCGCGATCGCCGGCAGCAGGTCCGCCTCGCGGAACGGCTTGACCAGGTAGCCGAACACGCCCGCCTCGACGGCGCGAGAGACGAGCTCGTCCTGCCCGTAGGCGGTGAGCATCACGATCGGGATCGGCCGCTCCTCGAGGATCGTGCGCGCGGCCTCGATGCCGTCGAGCCGCGGCATCTTCACGTCCAGAATCGCCAGATCCGGCTCGTGCTCGCGCGCCAGATGTACCGCCTCGGCGCCGTCGCGCGCCTCCGCGCAGACCTCGTGACCGGCATCCTCCAACAGATTCCGCAGATCGAGCCGGATGATCGTCTCGTCCTCGGCGATCAGGATCCTCATGCCGGGAAGACCACCTCGACGCGGAGCCCACCGTCGGAGGTGAGGTCGAGCGTGCCGCGGAGCTCCTCCCGGACGAGCGCCTCGACGATCGAGAGGCCGGTGCCCGACGGCTCGTCGGCGATCCCGCCGCCGTCGTCCGCGATCGCGAGCACGACGCTGCCGTTCCGCCGCCCGAGCTCGACCCGGACGGACTCGCCGCCGTGCTCGAGCGCGTTCTGCAGCAGCTCGCTGAAGACGAGTGCGAGCGCCGTCGCCTGGTGGCCGGCCAGCGACACGGGCTCGAACGCCGTTTCGACCCGCTTCCCGGACCCGAGCCCCTGGACGAGCATCGCGCGCAGCCTGTCGAGCAGCTCGTCCAGCTCGACGTCGTCGTGGCGGCTTTCCGTGAGCACCTCGTGGACGGCGGCGATCGCCAGGATCCGGTTCGCCGAGTCGTCGAGCGCCTTGCGCGGGTCGACCGGGTCGGCCGACCGCGCCTGCAGCCGGAGGAGCGACGCCACTGTCTGGAGGTTGTTCTTGACCCGGTGGTGGATCTCCTGAGCGAGAACGCCGCGCATCACGGCCCGCCCGTGCTCGAGCGCGACGGCCGCGTGGTTGGCGATCGACGAAAGGAGCGCCCGCTCCTGCTCCGTGAACGGTGTGTCGCGGTCGCAGACGAGCTCGCCGATCTGGCGACCCTTCCACCGGAGCGGGATGCGGACGGCGTGCGCGCCGGCGCGCCCCTCAGGCCAGGCGACGTTCCCGTCCTCGAGCACGAGCGCGGCGCCCGTCGCGCCGACCGCGTCGACCGTCGTCCTCACGATCGCCTCCAGCGACTCCTCGAGGTACAGCGATTCGGACACCGCCTCCGAGATCCGCGCCAGCGCCTCGAGCTCCGCGACGCGACGCTGCGCCTCGCTGTAGAGCTTCGCGTGCTCGATCGTCTGCGCCACCTGGGCCGCGATGGCGAGGAGCAGGCCGATCTCCTCGGCGGTGAACTCCCGCGGCTCGACGGTCCGGACGTTCAGCGCGCCGGCGAGCTTCTCCCTGGCCAGGATCGGCACGGCCAGGATCGACTCGTACTGATCCTCAGGCAGGTTCGGGAAGCCCTTGAACCGCGGGTCGAGGTGAGCCTGCGCGGGGATGGCGATCGGTCGCCGCTCGGCCGCGGCCGTCCCGGTGATGCCCTCCCCAGGGCGCATCCGCGGCCTTCGGGTCATGGCCTCGACGGACGTTCCCTGGGTCGCCCGGAGGACGAGCTCGTCGGCCGCCTCGTCGTAGAGGTAGACGAAGCACGCCTCGGCGTCGAGCGCCTCGGCGACCTTCCGGGCGACCAGCGAGAGCACCTCCTCGAGGTCGAGCGTCGAGTTGACGGCCGCGATGCTCTCCGTGAGCAGCTGGAGGTGCCGCTCGGAGGCGTTCACGGGTCGATTGTAGAAGCGCTCTTCCGGCTGTCGGGCGCTTTGTTGAAGACGGCACAAGCCTGTGGGAAGATCGTTGGCGGTCGACGCGTCAAGAAAAGAGATAGGGCGCCACCCCCGGCGCCCGCAGAGAAGGGAGCGGTCTATGGAGCAGATCAACGCACGGGCGGCGCTCGTGCCTGCTTCCGACCTGAGCGATGGCCTCACGACGACCATCCTCCGATCGGAGATCCAGGACGTCCTCACCGCGGAAGAGGAGCCGATCGAGCTCGTTCTCGACGTCACTCGCTTTTCCGACGGTGAGCCGGGCGAGACGCGGAACGTCTCGATGAAGTGGGAGCGATCCGACCTCGAGCAGCTGCTCAGGGACGCGCAGGGCGAGCAGGTCACGCTGACCTTCGATCGCGAGGCGTTGGCGCGGGCGATCGCCGACGACGTCGAAGCGCACGGCTTCCGTGAGGTGGCCCTGGCGATCGCCGTCGCTGCGACGGCGGCAGGAGGGGCTGCGGCAGCGGCCTCTGCCGAGCCGGGGGCGTACCTCGGCACGAAGGCCCCCATCGTCGAGTCGACGAGCCCGGACGACAGGGCGGTCGCACGGACAGACGCGTCAGCCGGTCCGCAGATCCCCTATCTCAGCCAGGGTCAGGGAGTCGACCCGGCCGAGTTTGGGGCCACCGGTGTATCCCCGGACGACAGGGCGGTCGCACGGTCCGACGCGTCGGCGCCGGCGGGTCCGCCGATCCCCTATCTCAGCCAGGGTCAGGGAGTCGACCCGGCCGAGTTTGGGGCCACCGGCGTATCCCCGGACGATCGGGCGGTCGCGCGGATCGACGAGCCGACGATGAGCCCGGACGACAGGGCAGTCGCACGGTCCGATCCGGCCGCCGCTTCTGCGCCGGCGGATCTGCAGATCCCCTATCTCAGCCAGGGTGAGGGCGTTACCCCGGCGGAGCTCGGGATCGGCACCGGCGTCTCGCCGGACGACCGTGCGCTTCCGCGTACGGACCCGGTCTCGACGACGGGAGGTACGGCGTCGGACACGGGAACCTCGTGGGCCCCCAGCCCCGAGACCATTGCCGCCGTCGGCATCGCCGCGCTGGCGATCACCGGCGCGTTCTTCCTGGTCGGCACCGGTCGACGTCGCGTACGGCCTATCTAGCCGGTTGAGCGGGGCGCCGCCGACCGGTGGCGCCCCGCTCGGCTTACAAACTCTTTACCGGAGGCGACGCAATTCGCTGACACCGGCGCCGTAGGTTTGAGGCGTGAGCGAGGCGCTGCCCCCCGTCCTCCCCGACCTCCGCCAGACCATCGGTTACCTGGTCGCGGACGTGAAGGGGCGGATCGTCGGTCGCGTCGAGTGCCCGATGTACGGCACCGTGAGCGACGTCCCCGACGCGCTCTCCGTCCGCTCCGGATTCCTCGCGCGCCGCCGCCGGCTCGTTCCGGCCGCGACGATTCAGGAGATCGACGGCGCCAGCGGTGTGGTCGGCCTGAACGTCGAGCGCGAGTCGATCCGCGCGTTTCTTTAGTTGTTTCTCTAGGCAAGCAGGCGAAAAAACAGCAAAATGGCTGCGAGTCCTGCCCTCCCTGCGGCGGGCAGGATGAACTGACGGCCGACTGCGAGCTGCGTTTGCAGCTCGCGGTCGTTTTCCGGTCAGAGCACAGGCAGATACCGCTCGAGCTCCCATGAGGTGAGCTGTACGCGGTACTCGTCCCATTCCTTGCGCTTGAGCTCGACGTACCGGTCGAAGATGTGCCGACCGAGCGTGGTCCGTGCGAGCTCCGACTGCGCCATCTCGTCGATCGCCTCGCCGAGCGTCTCGGGCAGCGAGACGATGCCTCGCTCGCGCCGCTGCTCCGCCGTCAGGTGGTACAGGTTGGTCTCCATCGGCTCGGGCAGCTCGTAGCCCTGCTCGATCCCCTCCAGCCCGGCGTGCAGGAGCGCGGCGAACGTGAGGTACGGGTTGCAGGCCGGATCGGGGCAGCGGATCTCCGCACGCGTCGCCTGCTCGGAGCCCGGCTTGTAGAGCGGGATCCGAATCAGGGCCGAGCGGTTGCGCTGCGACCAGGCGACGTAGACCGGCGCCTCGTAGCCCGGCACCAGCCGCTTGTAGGAGTTGACCCACTGGGCGAAGATGCCGGCGATCTCGCGCGCGTGGCGTAGCTGCCCGGCGATGAAGGCCTTGGCCGTGTCGGACAGGTGCCACTTGTCGTCCGCGTCGAAGAAGGCGTTCCGCCCGTCCGTGAAGAGCGACATGTGCGTGTGCATGCCGGACCCGTTCTCACCGAAGATCGGCTTCGGCATGAAGGTCGCGTGGAAGCCCGCCTTCTTCGCGATCTCCTTGACGATCAGGCGGTACGTGATCGTGTGGTCGGCCATCTCGAGCGCCGGCGCGAAGCGCATGTCGATCTCGTGCTGGGAGGGCCCGACCTCGTGGTGGACGTACTCGATCGGGATCCCCATCGCCTCGAGCGCGCGCACCGTCTCCTGCCGCAGCTCGCTCGCCGCGTCCATCGTCGTCATCGCGAAGTAGCCGCCCTCGTCGAGCGTCTCGGTTCCCGTCGCGTCCTTGAAGAGGAAGTACTCCAGCTCGGGGCCGACGTTGAAGGTGTCGAAGCCCATCGACGTCATCCGGTCGAGCGCGCGGCGCAGGACGTAGCGCGGGTCGCCCTCGTAGGGCTCGCCGTCGGGCGTGACGACGTCGCAGATCATCCGCGCAACCTTCGTCTCCCCTTCGCGCCACGGCATCAACTGGAAGGTCGTCGGGTCCGGGATCGCGACCATGTCGGACTCCTCGATCGCGTTGAAGCCGGTGATCGACGAGCCGTCGAAGCCCATGCCGTCGTCCAGCGCCTCCTCCATCTCGGCGGGGGTGACGGCGAAGCTCTTCAGATGACCTTCGAGATCGGTGAACCAGAGCAGGAGGAACTCGACCCCCTCGTCCTGGATCCGCTTGAGGACGTCCCGGCGATCCTCGGGGCTCGACGTTGCTCTCGCTCTGCTCTCGACCTGCGCCATGAACTGCCTCCTTGAATGCGAAAAGCCCCGGGCGACCGCCCGAGGCTCCTTTGCCTCCGTGCCCGCACGAGACTACTGGCCCTGTCGGGCAGCCGCAAGTCCGCGATCGGGCTCGTCGGCAGAGACGGGCGCAAGCTCGGCCGGCTCGCTGAGGATCACGCGGCTCGTGTGGCCAGGCGTCTCGGTGTCGCGCATGCCGGGGAGGAAGTAGAAGGCGACGGTCATGAGCGTCGCGCCGACGCCGGAGATGACGAGCACCGGCTTGACGCCCAGCCAGCCGGCCAGCGGGCCGGTGACGGCGAAGGACAGCGGCGCGAGCCCCAGCGAGAGGAGCCAGTCGACGCTCTTGACCCGGCCGAGGAGCTCGCTCGGAACGATCCGCTGCATCAGCGTCACCCAGACGATCAGGCCGCCAGCCCAGCAGCCCTCGCCCGCGAACGAGATCGCCATTGCCTGCCACGGCACCTCGGCGAGCGCATACGCCGCCACCTGGATCGCACCGATCGTCCACAGGCCGTACATGAAGGTGATGTGGCGACGCGGGAGCCCGATCTGCCCGATGACGAGCGAGACGAGGATCGCGCTCAGGCCGCCCGCCGCGAACACGAGTCCGAGGTCGCCGGCGTCGCCGCCGAGCTCGTTCTTTACGAGGTAGGGGAGCAGCACCGTCCACGGTCCGTAGACGAGGAAGATCGCGCCGAATGCCCAAGCGAGGGTTCCCCAGAGCCAGACGTGCTTCCGCACGTACCGGAGGCCCTCCACGATGTCCTCGCGCATCGAGGTCTGCTCCGCGGAGACCGCCGCCGCGGGGCGCGGATGAAGGAGCAGCAGCATCACGATCGCGAAGCCGAAGGTCGCCGCGTCGATCAGGAAGGCGGAGCCGGCGCCGAAGGCATGGACGACGAATCCGCCCACGGCGGGCCCGACG
>Ga0081538_10000331_pt1 | contig 53873 bp, 58 predicted proteins | sample TabmetS5T2R1_FD_71022 | JGI IMG/M metagenome (GOLD analysis project Ga0081538, IMG submission 71022) | Tabebuia heterophylla rhizosphere microbial communities from the University of Puerto Rico - S5T2R1 | ecosystem: Host-associated > Plants > Roots > Rhizosphere ...
GTGCGGAAGCAGCTTGTCGAGCGCGGTGCGCCGCTCGTCCTCGTCTCCCGCCATGATCATCTCGCGGACGACGGGCAGCCGGTCCTCGGCCATGAACATGTGCTCGGTCCGGCAGAGGCCGATGCCCTGGGCGCCGAACTCGCGCGCCTTGGCCGCGTCCTCGGGCGTGTCCGCGTTCGCCCGCACCTTCAGGCGGCGGAGGTCGTCGGCCCAGCCGAGGACGGTCTCGAAGTCCTCATTGATCTCGGGCGGGACGAGCGCAACCGGCCCGACGATCACTTCCCCTGCTGTTCCGTCGATCGTGATGACGTCGCCCTCACCCAGTTCCTTTCCGTCGAGACGCGCTGTCCGTGCGTCGACGTCGACGGAGAGCGCCTCGCAGCCGGCAACGCACGGCTTCCCCATCCCGCGGGCGACGACGGCCGCATGTGACGTCATCCCGCCGTGGGCGGTCAGGATCCCCTGCGCCGCGATCATCCCGTGGATGTCGTCGGGCGTCGTCTCCCAGCGGACGAGGATCACGGCGTCCCCGCTCTGGCCACGCTCCTCTGCGGTGTCGGCGTCGAAGACGATCCCGCCGGACGCCGCGCCGGGAGATGCGTTGAGGCCTCTGGCGGCGACGTCGTAGGACGCGGACGGATCGATCCGCGGGTGGAGGAGCTGATCGAGCTGGCCCGGATCGATCCTCGCCACCGCCTCCTCGCGCGTGATCAGGCCCTCGTCGACCATGTCGACGGCAGCCTTCAGGGCCGCCGCAGCAGTCCGCTTCGCGCCGCGGGTCTGGAGGAGGTACAGCTTCCCGTCCTCGACGGTGAACTCGATGTCCTGCATGTCCTTGTAGTGCTCCTCGAGACGGCGGATGGTCTCGACGAGCTCCCCGAAGGCGCCGGGCAGGCGCTCCTTCATCGCTTCCACCGGATCGGGCGTCCGGATGCCAGCGACGACGTCCTCCCCCTGCGCGTCGGCGAGGAACTCGCCGTAGAGGCCTTGCTCGCCGGTCGACGGGTCGCGCGTGAAGGCGACACCGGTCCCCGACTGTTCGCCTTTGTTCCCGAACACCATCTGGACGACGTTCACGGCGGTGCCGAGGTCGTCCGGGATGTGGTTGTGGCGGCGGTAGGCCTTGGCGCGCGGCGTGTCCCACGACTCGAAGACGGCGCGGACGGCGCGCCCGAGCTGCTCCCGCGCGTCCTGGGGGAACGGCCGTCCAGTTTCCTCCTCGTAGATTCCCTTGAAGGCTTCGATCACGCCGGGGAGGTCGCCCTCGTGTCGGCGGAACGCGTCGTCGAAGCGGTGCGCATCGATCGAGTCGACGATCTCGCCGTACATCTGAATCAGCCGCCGGTAGGAGTCCTGCGCGAACCGCTCGTTCCCCGTGCGCCGCGCGAGGCCCTCGACGGCTGCGTCGTTCAGGCCGACGTTGAGGATCGTGTCCATCATCCCCGGCATCGAGACGGCGGCGCCGGAGCGCACGGAGACGAGCAGCGGGTCGGTCGTGTCGCCGAAGCGCTTCCCGGCTTGCTTCTCGAGCCGCGCGATGTGCTCGTCGATCTCCTCCTCGAGCCCGTCCGGAAGCCGGCGGTCGGAGGCCATGTACGCCCGGCAGGCGTCGGTCGTGATCGTGAAGCCGGCCGGGACGGGAACGCCGAGCTGCGTCATCTCGGCGAGGCCGATTCCTTTGCCGCCGAGCAGTTCGCGCCCGCCCTCAGCAGGCTCGTCGAAGCCGTAGACGTACCTCGCCATGGGGTCGCCGATTGTAGTGCGCCGCGAGCGATACTCCCGCGCGATGGCCGACCGGACGATCGTTCCGATGGGTGGCGGGCGCTTCTGCGACGGTGCGGCGCAGTTCCTCGTCGAGCTCACGGGCAAGGAGCGGCCGCGCGTGCTCTACATCGGGACGGCGACGGCGGAGGATCCCGCCGCGGCGCTGCGGACGTACGACCGGTTCAGCCGCATCGGCGAGGTCGCACGCCTCGAGTTCTTCCCGTGGCCGCCGGAGGACCTGCGCTCGGTCGTCCTGGAGTCGGATCTGGTCTTCGTCGCCGGTGGGAACACGGCCAACATGCTGGCGATCTGGCGCCTGCACGGCGTGGACGCGCTCCTGCGTGAGGCGTGCGAGACCGGCATCGTCCTCTCGGGGTCCAGCGCCGGCGGCATCTGCTGGTTCGAGCAGGGCGTCACGGACTCGTTCGGGCCGCAGCTCGGGCCGATGGACTGCCTCGGGTTCCTGTCCGGAACCTTCTGCCCCCACTGGGACGACGAGGAGCTGCGGCGCCCTCGATACCACGAGCTGCTGAAGGGCGGCTTCCTCGCTGCGGGCTACGCCGCCGATGCGGGGGTCGGGCTCCATTTCGTGAACGACGAGCTCCGCGAGGTCGTCGCCTGCGACGAGGGATCGAAGGCGTACCGGGTCGACGTGCGTGACGGCGAGATCGTCGAGGAGCCGATCGAGGCACGGCTCCTATGAGCCTGCGCAACGCCTGGGAGGCACAGGCCGGCAATTGGGTGCGCTGGGCCCGCGCACCGGGCCACGACACCTACTGGACGTTCCATCGCAAGCTGTTTCTGTCCGCGCTACCGCCTCCTGGGCGGCTGACGCTGGATGTCGGCTGCGGCGAGGGCAGGGTCACGCGCGACTTGCGCGAGCTCGGTCATACGGTGATCGGGATCGACTCGGCGCCGAGCATGATCGCCGCGGCGCGCGAGGCCGATCCGCACGGCGAGTACGTCGAGGCAGACGCCGCGGCTTTGCCGTTTGCCGGCGACAGCGCCGATCTCGTCGTCGCCTTCATGTCGTTGATGGACATGGACGACATGGCGGGCGCCGCATGTGAGATCGGCCGCGTCCTCGAGCCCGGCGGCCGGTTCGTCGCCGCGGTCCTTCACCCCGTCAACTCGGCCGGCAAGTTCACCTCCACGGAGGACCAGGCCCGTTTCCGGATCGACGACTACCTCACGCAGCGCCGCTTCAGCGACCACCTCGAGCGCGATGGCTACGAGATGACGTTCGAAACCACGCATTTCACGCTCGAGGACTACTCGCGGGCGCTCGAGGACGCCGGCTTCCTGATCGAGCAGGTGAGGGAGCTCTACGACGACGACAACCCGCGCTGGAAGCGCGTTCCGCTGTTCCTGCGCTGGACGGCGGTGAAGCAGTGAGCTGGACCGAGGAGGCCGAGAACTGGATCCTCTGGGCGCGCTCGGAGGACGATTCCTACTGGCAGTACCGGGACGCCTTCTTCGAGCTGCTGCCGGCTCCCGGCGAGCGCACGCTCGACGTCGGCTGCGGCGAGGGACGCGTCGCACGCGACCTCCGCGATCGTCGGCACCGCGTGGTCGGAGTCGATGCCGTCCCGGCGCTCGTCGAGGCGGCTGCCGACGTGGACCCGCAAGGCGAGTACCTCGTTGCGGATGCTGCCGACCTGCCGTTCGAGGACGAGTCCTTCGACCTCGCAGTCGCATACAACTCGTTGATGGACATGGACGACATGGAGGGAGCAGTCCGTGAGGTCCACCGCGTCCTGCAACCTGGAAGCCGCTTCTGCGCCTGTGTGACCCACCCGATCAACGACGCCGGCGGCTTCGAGCCCGACGACGTGGGTGGCCCGTTCTTCGTCGATACGTATCGAGGCCGCAGGCGCTACGACGAGTCGTTCGAGCGGTTCGGCCGCGTGATGCGGTTCGTCGGCTGGTGCTACCCGCTCGAGGGCTACACGCGCCCGCTCGAGGAGGCGGGGTTCCTGATCGAGGCGATACGCGAGCCACCGATCCCCACTGCGCGCGTGGAGAAATGGCCAAGAGGGGAGCGGCGGCTGCGGATCCCCAACTTCTTGCTGTTGCGCGCGCTGAAGACCGTGTGATCGAGCTCGTGCCGATGACGCCCCCGTTCGTCGAGGCCGTGCTCGCCGACCGACGGGAGGAAGCGGCCGGGCTGCTGGAGATCGAGCTGCCGGCCGAGTTCCCGTCCGAGGGCGAGCGAGGGTTTCTGGCCATGCGCCTGCGGCAGATGCACGAGGACGTTCGGTTCCAGCAGTGGTGCCCGCACGTGGTCGTCCTCGACGGCAAGATGATCGGGCACGCCGGCTTCCACGGGCCGCCTGGAGTCAACTCCGCGCACGATCCCGCAGCGGTCGAGTTCGGCTACACGATCTACCCGGCGTGGCGGGGCCGGGGGTACGCCACAGCGGCCTCGAGGATGCTCATGGACCTGGCGGAGGAGTGGGACGGCATCCGCCACTTCGTCCTTTCCGTTGCTCCCGACAACGAGCCGTCGCTCGCGATCGTCCGGAAGTTCGGGTTCGTGAAGACGGGCGAGCAGCTGGACGCCGAAGACGGCCTCGAGCACATCTTCGAGCTCGTCCGGAGCTAAGGCTCTCGCCGGCGCCGGGCGTTGAACTCCGCGATCCAGGCCGCGGCGCGGAGGCCGAGCCAGATCGGCGCCATCAGGAAGTAGAAGAGCAGCCCGGCGATCAGGAGGAGGAACCACCAGAGCGCCCAGCGCCAAACGGGAACGGGCCGCGCCCGGGCGGCCTCGGCGGCGGGATTCAAGCCGGAGCCGCCGCGTTCCGACGCCGCTCGACGATGGCGATGATCCGGGCAGCCGTCTCCTCAATCGAGAGCTCCGAGATCTCGATCACCGGGCAGCCGAGCCGTCGATGGAGCGCCGCGGCCTGCTCGAGCTCGTCGTAGATCTCGACGAGCTCCGTGTACTTGCGGTTGTTGCCGCCGAGCCGCCTCGCACGATCGGTGCGGATCTCCGCGAGCCGGTCCGCCTCGATCGTCAGCCCCACGATCTTGGCCGGATCGATCTCGAACAGCTTCTCCGGCGGGTCGATCCCCTTGACCACCGGCACGTTCGCCGCCTTGAACCCGAGGTACCCGAGGTAGATCGACAGCGGCGTCTTCGACGTTCTCGACACGCCCACGAGGACGATGTCGGCGGCGTCGAGGCCTCCGCCGACGCCGTCGTCGTACTTCACGGCGAACTCGATCGCGGCCATCCGCCGGAAGTAGTTGGTGTCGAGCGGCGGCCGGGCACCGGGCGTCATCTTCGCCTCCTGCCCGGAGACTCGGATCACCGACTCGATCGGCTGGCGCAGGATGTCGCAGTAGTGCACCTTCGCCCGGCGGCAGAGCTCGTGCATCGCCTCCCGCAGCTCCGGCTTGACGATCGTGTAGACGATCACCGCCGGGCGGCCCTTGCACCGCTCGACCGTCAGGCGCAGGTCGTCGACCGTCTCGACCATCGGGTGGACGATGTCCTCGAACTCCTGGTCGGGGAACTGCGCCTCGAGCGCCTGCACGAGGCGCTTCGCGGTCGCACCGGTTGCGTCCGAGACCATGTGCAGCTCGACGACGCCCATCGCCGCTGGAGCGTAGCGAGGCCGCCTCGCGAGGAGGGGGAGGGCCATGTCCGGTGTCTGACACCGGACATGGCCGGGTGAGGGACTATTGCGCGGAGGCCGGGCGCTCGCCGAGGGTGACTTCCACGGTGCGCTCGTCGCCTGACCGCGTGATCGTGAGGGTGAGCTTGTCGCCGGGCCGCTTCTCGTCGATCTTGTCGCGAAGCTCGTCGCCCGACTCGATCTGATCGCCGTCGACGGCGGTGACCTGGTCGCCTGCCCGGAGGCCGGCGCGATCGGCCGGCGCCCCGTCGACGACCTCCTCGAGCTGCGCCGCGCCGTCGTTCGGGAGGCTGACGCCGAGGTACGCGTGCTCGACGCTGCCGTCCTGGATCAGGTCGGCCGCGACGCGCTTGGTGGTGTCGCCGGGGATCGCATAGCCGATCCCTGTGTTGCTGCCGGTCTCGCTGGCGATCTGCGCAGCGACTCCGACGACTCTGCCCTGCGTGTCGAGGACCGGGCCGCCCGAGTTGCCGCGGTTGAGCGCGGCGTCGGTCTGAACGGCGTTCTCGATCGTGAAGCCGTTCGGAGACTGAATCTCACGGCCGAGCGCGCTGACGACGCCGGTCGTGAGTGTGCCCTGGAGCCCCAAGGGGCTGCCGATTGCGATGACCGGGTCACCGACCTCGAGCGTGCCCTCGGAGGTGAAGCTCAGCGGCGTCAGCTGTGCAGCCGGGCGATTCACGTCGAGCACGGCGATGTCGGTCGAGGGATCGGTGCCCACGACCTCCGCGTCGACCTCGGACCCGTCGGTGAACTCGACCGTCACCGACTCCGAGCCGCCGACGACGTGCTGGTTCGTGACGATATGGCCCTGCTCGTCGATGACGAACCCACTTCCGGTCGCCTCGCCCTGCCGCTCGTTGCCGAACGCATCCGAGCCGCTCTGCGAGGCGTGAATCTCCACGACCGCGTCCTTGACGCGCTTGTAGAGGGCCGCCGTGGACGACGTCGTGTCGGCCACGGACTCTCCGGCCACCGGCGTCGTCGAATCGGCAGCCGACGAAGAGTCACTCTCGGTCTGCAGCGCGACGCCGGCGCCGACCGCCGCTCCGACGCCTGCGGCCAGCAGGAGCGCGAGAAGGATGGTTGCCAGTTGCTTGCTCATTTCAGGTGGGTCCTTTCCATGGTTGTTGCTCCATGGAACCTCACGGGATTAAGAGCCGCCTGAGAACGGCGTTCAGGCTCCGTTAACTGCCGTTAGCGTGGAATCTGGGCGAGATCCCCCAGCGCCCTCAGGGTATCGCGGACGTCCAGGAGCAGTCGGAGCCGGTTTTCCCGGATCGCCGCGTCGTCGGCCATCACCAGCACCTCTTCGAAGAAGCGGTCGAGGACGGGCCCGAGCTTCGCCCCGGCTTCCACCGCGGCCTCGAAGTCACCGGTGTCGAGGGCCGCAGCGATCTCGGGCTCGACCTGTCCGAGCGCCTTCGCGACCTCCTGCTCGGCCGGCTCGGCCAGGAGCTCGGCGTTCAGCTTCTCGGCCGCGCGCTCCTTCTCGGCGAGCCGGCTCGCCCTGATGTAGGCGGTGTGGATCGGCTCGAGCCGCTCGTCGGGGAGCGCCGCCAGCGCCTGCGCGAGGCGCGCGACGGAGCCGAGGTCGCGGACACGTGCGGCCCGCGCGGCACGGACGAACTCGACCGGGACGTCGATCAGGCCCTCGAACCGCTCCTCGACGAACTCCCCGACCTCGTCGGTCAACAGGTCGCGCGGGACGGCGAGACCGCCCTCCGTCGCGAGCCGGCAGAGCCCGATAGCCGCCCGTCGGAGACCGTACGGGTCGCGCGAGCCGGTCGGCCGGTGGCCGAGCTCGATTGAGACGTTCAGGGTGTCCAGCTTGTCCGCCGCGGCGAGGACGCGTCCGGGCTCGGTCGTCGGCAGCGGCCCACCGGCCGAATCGGGCAGGTACTGCTCGGCGATGGCGGCGCAGACCGCTTCCGGGAAGCCGGCGAGACGCGCGTACTCGGCGCCGATGTACCCCTCGAGCTCCGGGAACTCGCGGACGAGCTCGGCGGCCTGATCGGCCTTGGCGAGGCGCGCGGCCTCGCGGGACGCGTCCCCGGCTCCGAGGCGGTCGACCAGCTTCACGAGGCGCTTGGTCTTGTCGCTGTAGGTCCCGGCCTCCGCGAAGTAGACGATCGAGCCGAGGCGGCTCGCCAGCTCCTCGATTCCCGCCGCCACGTCTCGCTCGAAGGTGAACGTCGCGTCGTCGAGCCGGCCTTCGAGCACCGTCTCGTTCCCAGCGCGCACCGTGTCCGCATCGCCGCCGTTCGCGACGATCGCGAACCGGTTGCCGCCGAGCGGGAAGTACCGCTGGTGGGACTGCATCGCGGTCTCGATCACGCGGGTGGGTAACGAGAGGAAGCGCTCGTCGAAGGCCCCCTCGAGGACGACCACCTTCTCGACGAGGTGGACGACCTCGCGCAGCTTGCCCAGCGGGTCGGTCCAGTCCCCCAGCACGTCGAGCCCTTCGCGGATCTGGCGCTCGCGTTCCGCCGCGTCGGGCTCGACCTCGGCCGCTCGCAGAACGTCGACGTAGGACTCCGCGGAAGGGAGCTCGAGCTCGGCGTGAGTGAATCGATGGCCGCGCGTCGTCGTCGCGTGTCCCTCGACGGCCGCATCGTCGAGCCGGGCGCACGTCCAGCGCACCGGCCGCGCGAACCGCAGGCCCGAGTCGTCCCAGCGCATCGTCTTGCCGAACCTCAGCGCACGGACGAGCTCGTCGAGGCGGCGGGGCAGGACGGTCCCCAGCGACTCCCGCTGGACGGTGACGCCGAGGAATCCCTCCCGCTCCTCGAGGTCCTCCACGGTGACGCCGTGGCGCTTCGCGAAGCCCGCCGCTGCTTTCTCGCGGAGTGCGACCGGCGGCCCCTTGACCCAGTCGTCGCCCGACTCCTCCTCGAGACCGGAGACGACGACCGCGAGCCGTCGCGGTCCGACGAAGAGGCGCTCCGGCTCGACGCCGAGATGACGCTGGACGAGCGCCGGAAGCTGCGCCTCCGCCTCGTAGACGGCGGAGGCCGGCAGCTCCTCGCACCCAATCTCAAACAGCAGCTTCAACGGGCTTTCCCAGGTACTCCTCGGCGACGCGGCGCGCGAGATCGCGGACACGCCCGATGTACGACGCACGCTCGGTGACGGAGATCGCACCCCGCGCGTCGAGCAGGTTGAACGCGTGCGAGGCCTTCAGCACCTGGTCGTAGGCCGGCAGCGGCAGATCCTTCGCGAGCAGGTGTGCACATTCGGCCTCGTGCTCTCCGAACCTGCGCATGAGGACGTCGACCGGCGCCTCCTCGAAGTTGTAGATCGACCACTGCCGCTCGCTCTCGCGGTAGATCTCTCCCCAGGTGATCCCCGGCGCCCACTCGAGATCGAACGCGCTCCGTTTCCCTTGGAGGAACATCGCGAGGCGCTCCAGGCCGTAGGTGATCTCGCCGGAGACGACCTCGACGTCGATCCCGCCGAGCTGCTGGAAGTACGTGAACTGAGTGACCTCCATGCCGTCCACCCAGACCTCCCAGCCGAGGCCCCAGGCGCCAAGCGTCGGCCCCTCCCAGTCGTCCTCGACCAGGCGGACGTCGTGGCGCCGCGTGTCGATGCCGACCGCCTCGAGCGAACCGAAGTACTGCTCGAGGATGTCCTCCGGGGCCGGCTTGAGAATCACCTGGAGCTGGTAGTAGTGCTGGAAGCGGTACGGGTTCTCGCCGTAGCGGCCGTCGCTCGGGCGCAGGCAGGGCTCGACGTAGACCGTGCGCCACGGGTCCGGGCCCAGGCAGCGCAGGAACGTGGCCGGGTTGAAGGTCCCGGCCCCGAGCTCGGTGTGGTACGGCTGCATGACGACGCAGTCGCGGTCGGCCCAGTAGGCCTGCAGCGCGGCGATCATGTCCTGGTAGTTCACGCGTCCTCCTTTCGCCGCGGCCGCTCCATCACCCGCTCCGACGGCGGCCCGAAGCCGAACTTCGCGTACAGCGCGTGGGCATCGGCCGTGTGCAGCATCCAGCGCTTGTCCGCGTACGGGCCGTTCTCGACCATCTCGCGGACGAGCTCGACGCCGAGCCCGCGGCCGCGGTACTCGGGTAGCACGTAGACGTCGGCGAGGTACGTCACCGACGCGCCGTCGGAGACCGCGCGGGCGAATCCGATCTGCCGGTCCTCGTGGTAGACGCCGACGACACGCTGGGCCTCACGGACGAGCCGCTCCTGCTCGTCACGCGGCCTCCCCGGCGCCCAGTACGAGTGGTTCGAGACGAAGTCGTGGACCGCGTCGACGTCGATTCGCCCGCGGTCGTCGTCGACCTCGAAGCCGCCCGGAAGCTCCCGCCTCACGCCGAGAGCGTCTTCAGGCGGAAGCCGCCGTGGTACTCGTAGCTCGACGCGATCACGGCCAGCGCCTCGCGCGAAGCCCGCGTGCTGAGCCCGGCGCCGGCCGCGTCGGCGAGTGGGCTTCGCAGGAGCGCCTCGATCCCGCCGAGCCCCGCAGGGGACAGCGAGATCGCGTCGCCTCGGCAGTTCGAGCAGACGGCACCGCCTGCGCGCGGCGAGTAGCCGACGAGCCCGCCGTCCGCGCCGCAGTCGGCGCAGCTCGTCAAGTGCGGCAGGTAGCCGGAGAGCCACAGGAGCTTCAGCTGGAAGCTGAGCGCGAGCGGATCCGTGGCCGGCCGCTCGCCCGGCCGCGGCTCGGCCTCGTCGAGCAGGTCGAGAAACCGCGTCAACGCCTCGAACGCACGCGGGTTGGCCTCCTGTTCGGGGAAGAGACGCAGCATCGCCTCGAGCCCGACGAACCCGACGCCGAGGCGGTAGGGCTCCTCTCTCGCGGCGCGATGTGAGCGCAGCAGCTCGACGCCGGTGATCGTCTGGAGCTCGCCGGAGCCTTCGTGCAGCAGGAGCTCGATGTGGCTGAGCGGCTCGAGCCGTGCGCCGAAGCGCGACATCGTCCGCCGCACGCCCTTGGCGAGCGCGCCGATCCGTCCACGGTCCAGCGTGTAGAGATGGAGCACCCGGTCGGCCTCGCCGAACCGCAGCGAGCGCAGAACGACCGCCTGGGTCTTGTACGTGCGGCCCGCCACGCTCCAAGTGTAGAAGCGCGGTCTGTCGGGGAGACTTGTCCCATGGCGCGGGTAAGGATCTACTCGACGCGCTGGTGCGGCTACTGCGTCCGCGCCAAGGCGCTCCTCGAGCAGCGCGGGATCCCGTACGAGGAGATCTCGCTCGACGACGATCCAGCCTTCCGGCAGACGATCTTCGACCTCACCGGCCGCTGGACGGTGCCGCAGATCCTGATCGACGGCGAGCCGATCGGCGGCTACGTCGAGCTTTGGCGCCTCGACCAGGGCAAGGGCCTCGAAAAGCTCGCGGCCTAACGAATGGTCAGCGGCGTCCCGACCGGCATCAGCCGGGAGAGCCGCCGGATGTCCTGGTTTCGCAGCCGGACGCACCCGTGGGAGACCCGGCCGGGCAGGATCTCCGGCTGGTTCGTCCCGTGGATCCCGACGAAGCCTCCTCCGGGCCAGTCGGTGAGGACTGCGGAGCGCGCGTTCGTCCCGAATGCGAGCGCTCCGTAGATCGGGTCGGTGAAGCCGGTCAGCCGCTCGCGGATGTAGAAGCGGCCCGGCGGCGTCGGCCACTGCGGCAGCCCGACTCCGACGAACGACTGGAAGACCACCCGGCCTCGGCGGTAGAGCGTGGCGCGGAAGCGCGCGCGGTCGATGATCAGATGCGTCTCGGACGAGGTGAACGAGCCGACGGCTTCCCGCGGAATCCACCCGGACGAGCCGTTCGGCAGGATCGGCAGCTGAACGCGAAGCCAGTAGCGGCCCTGTCGATCGATCGTCCCGCCGAGGAGGTACACGACGTGCGGAACGTGCTCGGGGGTCAGGGCTCGCAGCCGGGCGACAACGCGAGCGGACCGGGACGGCTTGGCGCGCGCGACGTCGGCGTGGAGGAGCATGGCGCTCTGCGAGCGGCCTCGGACGTTCGAGAGGCGGAAGGTTCGCGTCGCGCGGCGGCCGACGTGGACCCGGATGGAGATCGACTCCGCGAAGGCCGACGCCGAGGCGGCGTTGAAGACGAGCCGCCACTCCCCGAGCTGCCTTCGGGTCGGTCGCCAGCGGAAGGTCGTCCTCGCCGGCTCGGAGCCAACGCGCTCGAGCCTCGCGCCCCTGGGCATCCGCTGGACCCAGATTCGAACGGCCGAGCCTGTGGGCCCGGCGGCCTCGAGCGGGATCCGAAGCTCCTTGCCGACGCCGGCAACGCGAGCCGTGCCGTCCTTCGGGGTGCGTCCGTGCCAGACGACCCCGTCCGCAGCCGACGCGGCCGTCGATGCTCCCAGCCCGCAAACCGTGACGGCGGCGGCCAGCGCCGTGCGGCGTCTTCGGTGTCCTCCCCGCGCCTGCATCTCGATCCGCCCTCCCGCTCCTTCTAGCAGAGAGCGCTGCCGGCCGTGAGTCAGGCTCTCTGCTCAGCCGCGTACCAGTGGAAGGTCTCTGTGATTCCCTGCTCGAAATCGAGCTCCGGGCGCCACCCGAGGACGTCGGCGGCCAGGCTGGAGTCGATCGCGCTGCGATCGAGCTCTCCGGCCCGGAGAGGCTCGAGCTGCGGCTCGATGCTCGTTCCCGCGGCCCGCTGGACGACATCGAGGAGATCGAGCACCGAGGTCTCGCGACCCCAGCCGACGTTGAACGTGCCGGGGGTCTCGCCGTCTGCTGCGCTCGTGAACGCGCGAACGACGTCGCCGACGTGGACGTAGTCGCGCGTCGGCTTGCCGTAGCCGAAGACGACGGGCGTCTCGCCGCGGATCAACCGGTCGCTGAAGATCGCGACGACGCCTGCCTCGCCGTGTGGGCTCTGCCTCGGCCCGTAAATGTTGCCGAGCCGGAGAACGACGTGTGAGAGCCCGTCGGAGCGGGCCTGGGTGGCGACGAAGGCCTCGCCGGCGAGTTTGGAGGCTCCGTACGGCGACAGCGGCTTCGGGATCTGCGTCTCCGGAGTCGGGATCGTCTCGACGTCGTTCCCGTACAGGGCGCCGCCGGTCGAGGTGAAGACGATCTTCGCCCCGAGGGCCCCCGCCGTCTGGCAGACGTTGAACGTGCCGCGGACGTTCGATGCGAAGTCGAGATCGGGGTTGGTCACCGACACGGTGACGCTCGCCTGCGCGGCGAGGTGGCAGATCAGCTGGGCGCCGAAGTCCTCGAGGCGCGTTCGGAGTGCCGGCCCGTCGGCGATGTCGAGCTCCGCGAGCTCGGCGGCGTCCGGGACGTGCTCGCGCTTCCCTGACGACAGGTCGTCGACGACCAGAACCTCGTCGCCGCGCGCGACGAAGGCGTCTGCGACGTGGGAGCCGATGAACCCGGCCCCGCCGGTGACGACGACTCGCATGCGCGGAACCTAGTCGGTCTCTAGTCGGTCTCGCGCTGGCAGCTCGGGCAGAACCACGTGCCGCGGCCGCCGGCCCTGGTCTTCGTGATCGCCGTGCCGCAGCGCGGGCACGGCTCGCCCTCACGACCGTAGACGCGGAGCTCGTCCTGCATCGAGCCGCGCGCGCCGCTCGGCGTCCGATAGGTGCTCAGCGTGGTTCCCTGGCGGTCGATCCCCGCGCGCAGCGCGGCCTTGATCGCGCGGTTGAGGCGAGCGATCTCCCGTGGCGTGAGGCTGCCGGCCGGCCTCAACGGGTGGATCTTCGCGCGCCAGAGCGCCTCGTCGGCGTAGATGTTCCCGAGCCCCGCGGCCGCGCGCTGGTCGAGCAGCGCCGCCTTGATCGGCGCCCGGCGCCCGCGGAGCCGTGCGCCGAGCGCGGCGGCCGTGAAGCGGTCGCCGAGAGGCTCCTCGCCCAGGCGCTCCATGAGGTAGGGCACCTCCTCCTCGGGCTCGAGCAGCAACCAGGTGCCAAATCGACGCACATCCCGATAGGTGACGTCCGATCCGTCGTCTAGGCTGACAACAGCACGTCGGTACGGATCGTCCTCCAGGGTTCCGTTCCGGCCGTGCAGCAGTGACCCAGTCATGCGGAGGTGGATCAGGAGTACGCGACCGCTACGAAACCGAAAAACCAAATACTTGCCGCGCCGTTCGACGGCGTCGACCGTCTCGCCCTGGAGCTCGACGGCGACCTCGTGAGGATCGAGCGGCCGCGTCACCCTCGGATCCGTGATCTCCACGCGCTCGAACCGCCGACCGACGAGCGCCGGCTCTAGGCTCGCGCGGACGGTCTCGACCTCGGGAAGCTCGGGCACGAGGCAAGCCTAGCCTCGGGGTGGTGTGCCTACGTGAGCGTCTCCAGGACGACGCCGGTCGCCCTTGGCTCGTGATCGGTGAGCTCGTAGGCCGCCTCGACCTCGGCGGCGGGGGCCTGCGCGGCCTGAGCGTCGCGGGCGTGGATCTCGGCCAGGACCTCGCCTGCCGAGACACGGTCGCCACGCTTGCGCAGACACACGACGCCCACCGCGTGGTCGATCACGTCGTCCTTGACCGTGCGGCCGGCGCCGAGGTGCATCGCCGCCAGGCCGACCGACAGCGCGCCCAGCCGGCCGACGTAGCCGTCCCGCTCGGCCGTGACCGGCTCGACAACCGGTGCCCTCGGGAGCGCATCCTCGGCCGGGTTGCCGCCCTGCGCGCGGATCCAGCCCTCGTACGTCGAGAGCGCCGAGCCGTCGCGCAGCGCGGTCTCCACCCGGGAGCGCGCCGCCCGGTAGCCGACGCCGTCGCAGAGCGCCACGAGGTGCGCAGCGGACGCGACCGCGAGCTCCGTGACGTCTGCCGGCCCGCTCCCGCGGAGGGTCGCGACGCCCTCGCGGATCTCGAGCGCGTTCCCGACCGCGTGCCCGAGAGGCTGGTCCATGTCGGTCAGCTCACAGACGACCATGCGATCGGCGAGGCGGCCGAGCTCGAGCATCGCGCCGGCGAGCGTCCGCGCGTCCTCGATCGCCTTCATGAACGCGCCGTCGCCGACCTTGACGTCGAGCACGATCGCGCCCGCGCCCGCCGCGATCTTCTTCGACATGATGCTCGCGGCGATCAGGGAGACGTTCTCCACCGTGGCGGTGACGTCTCGCAGTGCGTAGAGCTTCTTGTCGGCCGGCACAAGCTCGGCGGTCTGGCCGATGACGGCCAGACCGACGTCCCGCACCTGGCGCACGAACTCGTCCCGGGAGAGCTCGACGCGGAAGCCCGGGATGGCCTCGAGCTTGTCGAGCGTCCCGCCCGTATGGCCGAGCCCGCGGCCGCTCATCTTCCCGAACGGGACTCCGCAGGCGGCGACGAGCGGCCCGACGACGAGCGACGCCTTGTCCCCCACCCCGCCCGTCGAGTGCTTGTCGGCGACGGGCCGCCCGATCTCGGCCTCGAGGTCGATCGTGCCGCCGCTCCGGACCATCGCGTCGGTCAGGGCGTAGGTCTCCGGCGCCGAGAGCCCGCGGAAGTACACGGCCATGCAGAACGCGGCAAGCTGGTAGTCGGGGATCTCACCGCGCGTGTAGCCGAGGACGAGCCCTTCGATCTCGTCGCCGGAGAGCTCCTCGCCGTCGCGCTTCCGCTCGATGAGCCGTGCGGGACGGATCACGCCTTCTCGGCGACGAAGATCGAGGGCGTCCGTCGCGCACGAATCGGTCCGTCAACCGCGGGCACCACATGGGCCGAGAGACTGATCGAAGAGTCGATGTAGTCCTGTGCAGCGCGCCGATCGGGAAAGACGAGCCATCCGTGCGCGTCGATGCGATCGACCAGGCGAAAGCGCCGCTGCAGAGCCTGCTCGGCGTTAGCGGAGTTGAAGCGCGACCGGAACGGCGCCGCACCGGCCAGCTCGTACAGCTCCTCGAGATGATCCTGTCCGTTGGTGGCGGCAACGAGCCGCCCCCCGGGACGAAGGACGCGGGCGAGCTCGTCGAGCGCGCCGTCCAGGTCCGCCACGTGGAAGAGCATCCAGGCGGCGACGGCACAGTCGAAGGTCTCGTCCGCGAAATCCAGGGCTTGGACGTCGCCGACGCGCGCGTCGATTCCTCGTCCCGCTGCGATCTCGACCATGCGCTCCGACTGGTCGACGGCGACCACCTCGGCCCGGAGCTCGCGTGACATGCGCTCGGCGAGCTCACCCTCGCCACAACCGACCTCGAGAATGCGGCGCGGAGACGCAGCTCCGACGGCGGCGAACACGATCTCGCGCGCGTCCGGCCCCTCCCCGGATTCGTGCGCCCGCTTTCGCGTGGCCAGTCGGGTCTCGTCCGCGTACTGCTCGCGGACGAGCGTTGGATCGTCCAACGTCACGGCTCGATGATCGGCGTTCCGGGGATCCCGCGCTTCGGAGCCTTGCCGCCGAGCCACCTGTTCACCGTGGCGCCCACGTCCGCGAACTCGCCCTCGTGGATGTGTCCGGCCGCGTTACGGCCCTCGACGTAGGCGAGGAGCAGCGCGTGCTCCCGCGAGTGGTCCGTCGACGGGGTCGTGGGATCGCACCCGTGATCGGAGGTCAGGATCAGGAGGTCGCCCTTCCGCAGCTCCGCGAGCAGGTCCGGCAGCCGCCGGTCGAAGTCCTGCAGGCAGCGGTGAAAGTTGACGGGATCGTTGCGATGGCCCCAGAGCTGGTCGGTCTCGACGAGGTTCACGAACACGAGCCCGTCGTCGAGCTCGCGGAGCAACTGCTCCGTCACCGTGATCCCCTCGACGTTCGACCGCGTCGGATGCGACTCGTCGATGTCGACGCCGGCGAAGATGTCCCGGATCTTCCCGACGGCGTGGACCTTGTGCCCGGCCTCGCGCACGAGGGTCAGGTAGTTGGGCTGCCGGGGCTTGACCGACCAGTCGTGCCGATCGGGCGTCCGAACGTAGTGACCGGGCTCACCCTCGAAAGGCCGCGCGATCACGCGTCCGACCTCGTGCTTGCCGGTCAGGATCTCCCGAGCGATCTCGCAGCCCCGATACAGCTCGTCCAGCGGGATCGTCTCCACGTGCGCCGCGATCTGGAAGACCGAGTCGGCCGAGGTGTAGACGATCCACTTCCCGCTGCGCTGGTGCTCCTCGCCGAGCTCCTCGATGATCTCCGTCCCAGATGCGGGCTTGTTGCCGAGCACCCCGCGACCCGTGCGGTGCGAGAACGGGTCGAGGACCTCGAACGGGAACCCGTGCGGGTAGGTCGGAAAGGGCGAGGCGGTGACCACCCCCATCATCTCCCAGTGCCCCGTCGTCGTGTCCTTGCCCCTGGAGCGCTCGACCAGCCGGCCGGCGATCGCCGGAGCTCCGGGCTGCGGTGGACAGCCCTCGAGCGGCTCGACGTTGCCGAGCCCGAGCGCCTCGAGGTTGGGAAGATCGAGTCCGCCGACGGCCTTGGCGACATTCCCAAGCGTGTCGGAGCCCTCGTCGCCGAAGTCCGCCGCGTCGGGAAGAGCCCCCGCCCCCACGGCGTCGAGCACGATGACGCACGCGCGCGGCATGCGTCTATTCTAGGTCCGTGGAGACCGTCCTGGGCCTCATCGGCATGGTCATCTTCATCGTCGCGGTGATCGCACTCGCCGCAGGCGTGACCTGGCTGGTCGTGCGGATCACGCCCTCCGGGCCCAAGAGCAAGCCCGAGACGCCTGCCGCCTAGTGCGGGGGGACTAGACAGGCGAGAGCCTGAGGACGTCCTCGAGCGGCGTGTAGTCGAGTCCGTGCGCCTCGGCTACCGCCTCGTAGGTGATCTTCCCCTCGACCACGTTCACGCCCCGCGCCAGCGCCGGATCGCGGGCGATCGCCTCGCGCAGGCCGAGATCGGCAATCGCCTCGACGTACGGCAGCGTCGCGTTCGTGAGGGCTTTCGTCGACGTGATCGGAACCGCTCCCGGCATGTTCGCCACGCAGTAGTGGATGACGCCGTCGACGACGAACACAGGCTCGGAGTGCGTCGTCGGACGTGACGTCTCGACGCACCCGCCCTGGTCGATCGCGACGTCCGCGATCACGGACCCCTCCTTCATCCCCGCGACCATCTCGCGTGTGATCAGCTTCGGCGCGAGGGCCCCGGGGATCAGCACCGCGCCGACGACGACGTCGGCCCCGGCGATCGACTCCTGGATCTGGAGGCCCGAGGACATCAGCAACGTCGCGCGTGACCCGAGGATCTCCTCCAGCCGCCGCATGCGGTCGATCGAGCGCTCGAGGATCGTCACCGTCGCTCCGAGCCCGAGCGCGATCACCGCCGCGTTGTAGCCCACCATCCCGCCGCCGATGACGACGACCTCACCGGGCGCCACGCCCGGGACGCCGCCGAGGAGCAGCCCCCGCCCGCCGAGCGGCTTCTCGAGGAACGTCGCTCCCGCCTGAGCCGCGAGGCGCCCCGCGATCTCGCTCATCGGGGCGAGCAGAGGCAGCGCGCGATCGTCCGTCTCCACGGTCTCGTAGGCGACGCACGCCGCGCCGCTCTCGATCAGGGCCTTGGTGAGCTCCTCGCTGGCTGCCAGGTGAAGGTAGGTAAAGAGGACCTGGCCGTCGCGAAGGCGCGGGTACTCCTCGGCGAGCGGCTCCTTGACCTTGAGCACGAGCTCCGACTCCCAGACCTCCTCGACCGAGCCGATCCGCGCGCCGACCGCCTCGTAGTCGGCGTCCTGAAAGGCGCTGCCCAGACCCGCGCCTTGCTCGACGACCACGGAGTGGCCGTCACGCGCAAGCTCGAGTGCGCCCGCAGGCGTCAGCGCGACGCGGTACTCGTCGGGCTTGATCTCCCTGGCGACGCCGATCAACAAGGCGGCGCAACCTTACCCAGCGAGCCGTTCGACCAGTCTGCGCTCGTCGGGGCCAAACCAGGGAGGCGACCCTGCGGCAGCGTTCTGAGCCGCATGAAGCGGGTTGCGCGTTCCGCAGAGGACGACGTCGACGCGCTGGTCGGAGAGCACCCACTTGACGAGCGCCTGAGGCCAGCTCTCGACGCCGAGCTCCGCCAGCGGTTCGAGCTCGCCGGGATCGGGCGGGCGGTCGAGGAGCTCGTCGTCGGCGAACGGGCGCATGACGATCACCGGGAGCCCCAGTTCCTCGGCGAGAGGCAGAAGCGTGCGTTCCGCGGCCCGCTCGTGAGGATTGAGCGGGAGCTGGACGGCGTCGAACCTGCCGCTCCGCATCGCGTCGGCGAGCTCGTCGATCGCGAACGGGCTGTAATGGGTCACTCCGAGACGGCCGATCCGGCCGGCCTCCCGCTCGGCCTCGAGCCAGCCCAGATGCTCGCGCCACGAGACGAGGTTGTGCACCTGCTCGACGTCCACCCGCCCGAACCACTCGAGCTGGCGCGCGAACTGCTCGCGGCCCTGGTCCGGCGTCGGCGCCCAGATCTTCGTCGCCACGGTTGCCTCGCCGCGTCGATCGGTGAGCGCCGCGCCGAGCGACGGCTCGGCCTTGCCGTACATCGGTGACGAGTCGAAGAACCTCGTGCCGCTGCCCCAGGCGGACTCGACGACGTCCCGGGCCAGCTCCGCGTCGCCGCCGAAGGTGTTCCACGTGCCCAGGCCGACGACCGGGCCGAGCCGGCGCTCCTCCATCACGCGGCCAGGAGCGAGCGCGCGTAACGGCCGGCCGCGAACGCGACCATGAAGAACGACGGCTCGTCCTCGATCCCTCGCCCCATGTGCGAGAGGGGCAGACGAGCGCAGTCCTCGTGCCAGCGGCCGACATCGACCTCCTCGCGGGGACGCAGCCACTCCGGCGCCTCCAACCCACGGGGCCACGCAACCGCAGGGTCGCGGCAGAGCTCGAGGATCGCGCGTGTGTGATGGGAGACGCCGCGATGGCGTTCCCTCGCGTCGGCCTCCGAGTAGCGAACGGCGAGGACCGGAACGCCTCCCAGCGCCGACGCCGCGTTCACCGCCTCGACCGCGGCCAGGCCGCCGTGGCCGAGCGCGCTCGCTGTCCCGACAATGCCCGGCCCGATCGAGCAGACGACGACGTCATGCCCCTGCCCGCTCGCCCACGCGAGCGCCGAGGCGATCGTGACGGCCTGGACGTCCCCGTCCAGGCACGGCGAGACCGCGATCGCAACCTCAACGAGGCCGTCGCGCTTCAGTGCTCGCAGCGAGTCCGAGAGGGAGACCGGGAGCGCTCCGCCGCCGACCTGCGCGTAGGCGATGCGCAGGTTCCGTCGTCGCAGGCCGGCGCAGACGGGGACGACCTGGCTGTGCAGGGAGCAGCAGACGACCGGCATCCCGTCGATCGAGGACGGCAGCGGCCCGTCCTCCTCGACGTGGCGGACCGCCGACTGGAGCGGCGTGTAGGGAAGCGTCATCACGTGGGCGCCGCGCGGCGACCCCGCCTCCAGTCCGCGGGTCAGGTTCAGGTAGAGGATGTCGAAGCCGCCGGACCCGAGCGCGAGCTCGCGCGCCTGGACGTTCACGACCACGTCGTCCCCGACCTCCACGGGGCCGGTCAGGCGAGGGTAGGCGAGGCAGGGCGTGCCGTCGACGTCGAGACGGATCAGCTCGTCGCTTCTAGCCCGGACGGCGGAGACGGTCCCCCGCCGAAGGCTAAGCCCCATCGCGCGCGACGTCGACCAAGGCCAGGGTGACGTCGATCATCCGCTCGAGGTCGGCGACGGCGATGTGCTCGTCGGGCGTGTGGATCGCAGCCATCCCGTTCGCGAGGTTGACACACGGCCGGCCGCGCTCGTTGAAGACGTTCGCGTCCGCCCCGCCCCCGCCGAGCGCCAGCCGCGGCACGACGCCCTCACGCTCGAGCGCCGCGCAGGCGAGCCGGACGGGCAGGTCACCACGTGAGAAGCGGTAGCCGCGGTAGCTCTCCTGCACGTCAGTCTCCGCCTCACACTGCTCGAGAGCCGCGGCGAAGGTGATCGTCTCGAGGAGCTCCTGGACGACGTCGGCCAGCTTCGTCTCGTTCTGCGAGCGGACGTCGATCGAGAAGCTGCACCGGTCGGGGACGATGTTGCGGGCCGTGCCGCCTTCGATCAGGCCGACGCTCGCGGTCGTTTCGTCGTCGAGACGGCCGAGCCGGAAATCCGAGATCGCACGGGCGGCGGCCGCGATCGCCGAGCGGCCCTCTTCCGGCGCGATCCCCGCGTGGGCGGCGCGCCCGCGCATCGTCACCTCCAGGACGCGAGCATGCGGCGCGCCGAGCATCACCTCGCCGATCGGCGCGGCGTGGTCGTACACGAACCCGACCCTCGCCAGCAGTCGCTCGGCATCGAAGGCCTTGGCGCCCAGAAGCCCGACCTCCTCCTTGGGCGTGAACAGGAGCTCGATCCCGGCGTGCGGGCGGTTCTCGGAGAGGATCAGACGGGCGGACTCGAGCAGTGCCGCGACGGCGGCCTTGTTGTCGGCGCCGAGGATCGTGCCGCCTGCGTTTCGGACGATCCCGTCCTCGACGACGGGCTCGAGCGGACCTGTCGGCTGCACCGTGTCGAGGTGGGCGCAGAGGAAGATCGGGATCCCACCGTCGGCGCCCGTGGCCTCGAGCCGGCAGAGCAGATTCCCCGTGTTCGCGTCGATCCGCGCTCCTGCATCGTCCTCGGAGACCGCGAGCCCGAGCCCTTCGAGGTACCCGCGCACGCGGTCAGCGACCTCTCGCTCCGATCCAGGCGGGCTCGGAATCGCCGCCAGCTCCGTGAAGAGGTCGACCACCTCCGGTGCCCAGCTCGGCATGGACGGAATCGTATTGGTGCTCGATCGGAGACAGCTCAGTGTCGACTTCGTGACTTTCAAAGCGCCGTCGAGCCGGCTTCACTACGTTGTCATCATTGTCAACACAAGGAGCTGATCTCGATGAATCACATCTCTTGGCGCGTCGCCCTCGTCGTCGCGCTTGCCCTGGCGGCGGCCCTGGCGTCGCCGTCGGCGCTCGCCTCAAAAGGCGGTAGCGGACCTTCGAGCAGCGAAGCCGGCCAGCGCTCGTCGGACTTCAGCTACGACCCCGGCTTCGCAGCCACGGGAGCCGGCCGAATCGTCGGTGAGCAGGCGGCGAAACGCCTGGGCCCCACGATGCCCTGTTGCGGCGACGCCACCGTGTGCTGGTCGACGACCACCACTCGCTCTCGCGGTATCTGGCCCTACGGGCGGGCCGTCCACCTCTACACGCTCTGGTGCGCTCTCGGCGGGACGATCAACTACCGCTACAGCTCGGCGTGGACCGGCGTGGACGTGCTGTGCGGTTCGAGCAACCTCTGGTGGGGAAAGGTCGGCGGTGGGGCCGGCTGGAGCTTCGTGGACGTCCAGGCGCAGGCCGAGTTCAGCTGCGACAGCCCGTTCTGGTTCGACTGGCACGACTTCCTCATGCAGCGCATCCGCTACCACGGGAACGGCTACTACGAGACGATCGGCTACCAGTGAGACCGGGCAACAGGATGACGCTCGGGCGGGTGATCGTGGTCGTGCTCGCGCTCTGGTTCGTCGTCGGGCTCGTCGCCGTCGCGCTCTACCAGTCCGGCGGGAGCACGCCGCCCGAGCGTGGTCGAGGGACGGAGGTTCCGGGGCCCAGGTAGGCCGCTACTCGTCGCCGTCCTAGGCGGGGACGCCGGCGCGATCGGGCGCAGCGACACGAGCTTGCGCCCGGTCGTGCGCCGCTCCGACGAACTCGCGGAAGAGCGGCGCGGGCCTGGTCGGCCTCGACTTGAACTCCGGATGGAACTGGCTGGCGACGAACCACGGATGGTCCGGCAGCTCGATGATCTCGACGAGGCGGCCCTCCTGGTAGGTCCCGGAGACGACCAGGCCGGCCTCCTCGAGCCGCGGGCGAAAGTGGTTGTTGACCTCGTAGCGGTGGCGGTGGCGCTCGTTGACGACCGGCTCGCCGTACGCCTCGCGGGTCCGCGTCCCCTCGACGAGCTCGACAGCCTGAGCTCCCAGCCGCATCGTCCCTCCGAGGTCCTCGATCTCCTTCTGCTCGGGAAGGAGGTCGATGACCGGGTAGGGCGTCTCCGGATCCATCTCGGTCGAGTTGGCGCCGGACAGGCCGACCACGTGTCGGGCGTACTCGGAGACGGCGACGTGCATGCCGAGGCAGATCCCGAGGTAGGGGATCCGCTGCTCGCGCGCCACTCGGCAGGCCATGATCTTCCCCTCCCACCCGCGCGACCCGAAGCCTCCGGGGACGAGGACGCCGTCGACGCTTGCGAGCTCGGCCTGGAGCTCCTCGAGCGACGCGCCCTCGGCGTCGACCCAGCGGACGCGCACGCTGCAGCCGTGATGGATGCCGGCGTGCTTGAGCGCCTCGTGGACCGAGAGGTAGGCGTCGTGGAGCTTCACGTACTTGCCGACGAGCCCGATCTCGACCGGCTCCTTCAGCCGCCTGATCCGGTCGGTCAGGTCGTTCCACTCGCCGAGATCAGCAGTTCCTGCAGGCAGGCTCAGCTTCTCCGCCACGAGCGCGTCGAGCCCCTGTTCCTGGAGGGCGGACGGGACGAGGTACACGTCGGGAACGTCGCGGTTGACGACGACGGCACGCGGCTCGATATCGGCGAACATCGCGATCTTGTCGCGGAGGTCGGCGCTCAGACCCTCGGTCGAGCGCGCGACCACGATGTCCGGGTGGATCCCGATCCGGCGGAGCTCGTTGACCGAGTGCTGCGTCGGCTTCGTCTTCAGCTCGCCGGCGGAGTCGACGAACGGGACGTACGTGACGTGGATGTACACCACGTTCTCGGGGCCGGCCTCGCGCCGGAACTGGCGGATCGCCTCGAGGAACGGCAGCGACTCGATGTCGCCGACGGTCCCGCCGACCTCGCTGATGACGACGTCGGTGTTGGTCGCCTCGGCGACACGGCGGATCCGCTCCTTGATCTCGTTGGTGATGTGAGGGATGACCTGGACGGTCGAGCCCAGGTACTCGCCCTTGCGCTCCTTCCGGAGCACCGAGTACCAGATCGACCCGGAGGTGTGGTTCGCGTTCCGCGACAGGTTCTCGTCGATGAACCGCTCGTAGTGGCCGATGTCGAGATCGGTCTCGGCCCCGTCCTCGGTCACGAACACCTCGCCGTGCTGGAAGGGGCTCATCGTCCCCGGGTCGACGTTCAGGTAGGGGTCGAACTTCTGCACCTGCACCTTCAACCCGCGCGCCTTCAGGAGGCGGCCGAGTGAGGCGGCGGTGATGCCTTTCCCGAGTGACGAGACGACCCCGCCCGTGACGAAGACGTACTTGGGCGGGCTCGGCCTCACTCGAATCGCCCCAGGCGGTCGAGCTGGGCGAGGCCCGGTGTTCGTTCGATCAGCTCACCGAGCGAACGTCGCTCTCCGAGGGCCGTGAGTCCCGCCAGCGCTCCAATCGCGAGCCAACGGGCCTTACCCCCGAAACGATTCACGGAACTCAAGCCTAGCAGCGCCCCCAGCGCGTTCGATCCGCCGTCACCGAGCATCGTTCTCTCGCGAAGATCGTAGGGAGCGAGCAGGACGGCGATCGCGAGCGGCGCGTCCACGGCCAACGCAGCGAGCAGGTACGCCTTCAGCGCGCGACCCGGCCGCGTGTCGAGCTGGTTCAGGAAGTTCGCGGCGAGGCCGACCAGCAGCCCGCCGGACACCTTGCGTGTCGCGAGCAGGCCTGCCAGGGGAATCGCAACGAGCTTGAGGACGCCCGTCGTGCTGCCCGCGCCGAGGTGGGCGCGAAAGCCGCGCTCGGGGCCGCTCCAGAGGTCGTCGGCGAGGCCCGCAGCCGCGGCGACGACGACTGCCGGATGCCGCCCGAGCGCGACGACGACGCCGACGAGCGGGAGGCGGAGGCCGCGGAAGTTCCGACCCTGCGGCCCGCAGGCGAGCACTGCATCGACGAGCTGCCGGGCGCGATGGACGAACCCGGCCGCATCGCACCCCGTCGCCCGGTGCCGCAGCGGCAGCTCGAGCTCTGAGAGACGAAGCCCCGCCCGGGCCGCGCCGATCGTCGCGCCCACCTCGCAGCCGAACCCGCCCGCGAGCGGGAAGCAGGCGGCCCGCGCGCGCTCCGAGAACACTCGCTGGCCGGAGAGCGGCTCGGCGGGGACGAACCCGGACCGCGCCCTGACGAGAGCGCGGGCAACCCGCTTCGCGATCCCGAAGCCGCCGCCCTGACGCTCCGAGAAGACGGCGATCGCAAGGTCGGCATCCGCGTCAGCGAGCGCAGTCAGATCGCCGTCGAGATCGGCGTCGCACACGAGCAACGGTCCGGGAGGCGCTTCCCGCTCGCCGAGCGTCAGCGTCTGACCCTTCCCCCGGGACGGCAGCCGAAGAACGCGTGCGCCTGCCCGCTCGGCCTCGACGGCGGTCCGGTCGCCCGAGCCGTCGTCGGCGACGATCACGTCCGCGTTCGGGAACTGCGACCGAAGTCGCTGCACCGTCGCTCCGATCCGCTCCTCCTCATCTCGCGCCGCGATGAGGATCGCGACGGGGCTAGCCACCGGGGAGCGGAGCGAGCGGCAAGGGCTCGAGCTGCGGGACGGAACCGTCCGTCGCGGTCGCCTTGAGGCCGTAGTGCCCCTCGGGCCCGCCTCGCAGAAGCTCGGCCAGGGCGACACGGCCGACGATGGTGTCGACCGAATCGACCGTCGAAAGGCCGGCCCCGCGATAGACGGCGATTCGCGACGGCTGCGAGTTCGTCTGCTCGATCCCCACGGCGGGCACGCCGCTGCCCGAGATCCCTGAGTAGATGCCGGAGACGAACCGCGCGGTCGGCGTGTCGTCGATCCGGGCGGTGTGCGCCACGACCACGGCGTCGGCTTCCTGGTCGCTGCCGCCGAGGTTGTCCTGGACGATCACTTCCGCAAGCCCGTCCCAGATGGGGGTCTCGCCTCCGCTCACGAACTCCCGGCCGAGGCGGCGCCCGATGTCCTCGAGCCCGACCGGCGCCCCCTGGTCGGAGTCCAGCGACCCGGTGACCTGGTCCGCGTCGACCGGGAGGAGCAGGGCCCGCATGCGGACGAGCCCCGGCGCCGACGCGTCGCGAAGCGTCTGCGTCATCGCCGCCTCGAGACCCGAATCCGCCGGGCCGATGAAGAGCAGCGCGATGCGGACGCCCCGAAGGCGACCATCCATCACGGCCTCGTATGAACGGTCGATGTAGGTCGAAGCCGCCGTCTGCTGCCGGCGCAACAAATCAGCCTCGGCGTTGGCGCTCTCCAGATCGTGCTGGAGATCGGCGATCTGCCGCTCGAGCCGGATGCGGTCGCTCTCGTCGATGCTCGTCTGCGACGCGATCCCGACACCGACGAGGATCCCGATGACGAGCGCCAGGAAGACGGCCGCGAGCGAGGCGACGTGGTAGCGAAGGTCGAACACTCGGGCTGAAGCCTAGAACCCGAGCAGATCGCGCAACCGTAGGCCGAGCAGTTCGAAAAACGCCCTGAGCTGAGGTGACACGAGGATGGCGACGACAAGCGCTCCCAGTCCGGCGAGCGCGAAGGCGACCAGCGGCCAGATCCCGACCCGGCGACTGACGAGGCGCGACACGCCCTTCGCGTCGACGAGGATCTCGCCGACCCTCAGGCGAGTGAGGAACGTCGACGACATCCCTTTGCGGTTCCGCTCGAGGAACTCGATCAGGTTGAAGTGCGTGCCGACGGCGATGATCAGCTCGGCGCCCTTCTCGTAGGCGAGCAGCAGCGCGACGTCCTCGCTCGTCGCAGGCGCCGGGACGACGTGGTAGCCGAGCCCGAGGTCGCGGAGCCGATCTGCACCGGGCGCCTTGCCGTCCTCGTAGGCATGCACGACGAGCTCGGCTCCGGAGCGCAGCGCCCCGTCGGAGACCGAGTCCATGTCCCCGACGATCACGTCGGGCTTGTACCCGGACTCGAGCAGCGCGTCGGCCCCGCCGTCGACGGCGACGAGCACGGGCCGGAAGTCCCGCACGTAGGGCCGCACGATCCGGAGGTCGCGCTTGTGGCCGGGCCCGCGGACGACGACGAGCGCGTGCCGGTCGCGAAAGCGCGTCTCGAGCGCCGGGAACCCGATCCCTTCGGAGAGCAGCCGCCCCTCGTCGCGGAGGTAGCGCATGGTGTTCTCGGCGAAGGACTCGAGCGCGTCGGTGACTCGACTCTGCTGCTCGCGGAGCGCGTCGGAGAGCTCGTCTGCGCGCAGCTCGCGCCCGGCGACGATCCGGGTCCCGTTCCGGAAGAGCCCGGCGCCCCTGACGGTCAGCACCTCCCCGTCGCTGACCTTGTCGAACAGATCCGCCCCGGGTGCGTCGATCAGTCGGACGCCCCCGCGGACGAGCAGCAGCGGGCCGGGGTTCGGGAACCGTCCGGTCTGTGACTCCGCGACGTTGATCACCACCCGGACGCCGGCCTCGAGCAGCTCCTCGGCCGAGACACGGTCGAGGTCGGCATGGTCGATGATCGCGATGTCGTCGGGCGAGAGGCGGCGAACAAGATGCTTCGTCCGCCGATCGAGCCGCGCTGTGCCTGTGTACTCGATGAAGCTCATCGAACGGTCGAGAGAAACTCTCGACCGCCGAGCATACGTTCTAGCTCGTCCCGCCGTTCGTCGTCGTCCAGCGCCTTGATCGCGGCGTGCGTCGGATCGCCGGGGACTTTCTCGACGCTGAAGTGGCGGTCGGCGACGCTGGCGATCTGCGGGAGGTGGGTGATCGTAACGATCTGCGAGCGCTCCCCGAGCCGGCGAAGCGACTGGGCAACCGCGTGAGCCGTCCGGCCGCCGATGCCCGCGTCGATCTCGTCGAACACCAACGTCATCTTGCCGCCGCTCGCGGCCGCGATGGCGAGCGCGATCCGCGAGAGCTCGCCGCCCGAGGCCGTCTCGGCGACCGGCGCGAAGGGCAGGCCGGCGTTGGGCCGGATCAGGAAGGTCACCGTATCCACACCGGTGGGGCCGGCAGCGTGGTCGCCGGGCTCGACGAGGAGCTCGCCCTCGCCGAGCCCGATGCCCCGGAGCTCGGAGGCGACGGCCTTCGCGAACGGCTTCGCCGCGCGGCGGCGGGCCGTCCGGAGCTCGGCGGCGAGCTCGTCGACGGCGGCCTGGGCCTCCTCGACGGCCGCCGCGGCCTCGGCCGCGGGATCCGCGCCTCCCTCGCGGCTCTCGAGCTCGGCTCGCGCGGCCGCCGAACGGGCCAGGAGCTCGCCGTAGGAGCGGCAGCCGAAGCGCCGCGTCGCGACGGCGATCCGGTCGAGCTCACCTTCCACGTGCTCGAGCCGATCCGGCTCGGCTTCGAGGTCGGCGAGAAAGGAGCGCAGGTCCGCCGCGGTCTCCCGCAGCTGCACGGCTGCCGCGCGCAGCTCGTCGCCGGCCGACGCCAGCTCGGGAGCGATCCGCTCGAGCGGGGCGACGGCACGCTCCGCCCGGGCTGCGAGCTCCGCAGCGCCCTCGCCCTCCTCCGGCGCCAGCGCCTCAGCCGCAGCGCCAGCACCTTCGGCGAGCTCCGTGAGGTGGCGCAGGCGCTCTCGCTCGGCGAGCAGGCTCGCCTCGGTGTCCGCCTCCAGGCCCTCCGTCGCCTCCACGAGCGCCTGGAGCTCCGCGACCCGGGCCTCGGCGGTCTCGGCGTCCCGGACGAGCTCGTCGCGCCGCCGCCGAGCCGCGGCGAGCCGACGCCACGCCGCACGCAGGGCGGCGCGGCGGCGAAGCTGGTCGTCCCCGACGAACGAGTCGAGCACGTCCAGCTGGTACGCCGGCCGCGCGAGCCGCCGCTGCTCGAACTGCCCCGACATGCCGACCAGAAGCTCACCCGCAGCGGCCACGTCCTCCCGAGCAGCGGCGCGGCCCCACGCGTAGGCCCGGGTCCGGCCGTCGCCGAAGATCCGGCGCGCGATCACGAGGCTCGGCTCGTCCTCCGGGCGGAGCTCGGCGAGTGCCTCGAGCCCCTCCTCCTCGAAGAATCCCTCCGGAACCTCGAACTCGGCCTCGACGTAGGCCTCCTCGGCGTCCGGCCCGATCGCCTTCGCATCGCCCTTCGCGCCGAGCAGCAACCCGACGGCCTGGGCGAGGATCGTCTTGCCGGCACCGGTCTCCCCGGTGATCGCGTTCAGGCCCGTGGAGAGCTCGAGCTCCGCCTCACGGATCAGGACGAGGTTCTCGATGCGCAGATGCCGCAGCACCCGCGCGATGGTACGCAGCCGCTAGGACGCGAACGTGTCGCCGTAGCGACGGAAGAAGGTCGATTCAGGCAGCGTGGCGAGCATGCTCTTCGCCTCCGCGAGCCTGATGGTCACGGAGTCACCCTCGCCGAGGTCGCCGACCTGATGGCCGTCGGCGAGCACACCCATCCCGACGTCCGTCGTCAGGTTCGTGATCTGAAGGTCGCCGCTCCTGGGGACGACCAGCGGACGGGCGTGCAGCGAGTGCGGCGCGACGAACGTGATCGCCATCGCGTCGAGGCCCCAGACCAGGACCGGGCCGCCGTTGGACAGGTTGTACGCGGTCGAGCCGGTCGGCGTCGAGCTGATCACGCCGTCACAGGGCACGGTGCCGAGGTCCTCGCCCGCGATCGACCACTGCAGCTCGACCATCCGTCCGAGCGAGCTGCTCGCCGCGACGACATCGTTGACCGCGGGATGGCGCTCGCCGCCGGCCTCGGCCTCGAGCGACGGAAGCTCGTGCGTCACGAAGTCGCCGCCGAAGGCTCGCCGGAGCCCGTCCTCGAGCTCCTCGTGCTGGATGCCGGTGAGGAACCCGACCCGGCCGAAGTTGATGCCGAGCACGGGGACGCCGGTGCCGAGGAAGCGCTTGAGCGCGCGGAGCATCGTTCCGTCCCCGCCGAGGACGACCGCCAGGTCGACATTGTCCGAATCGACCAGCTCGACCCCGGCGACGGCCGCCAGCTGCTCGACTCGCGTGCGGGCGCCGGCAACCTTCTCGGGCCGGCCGTGCACGACGACCGTGGCGCGCTCAACCGACGGCATCGGCGATCCAGTCGTCGAGCTCGGCCGGACGTTCCGGCTTCGGATCGTGGACGAGGTGGAGGAACGACTCGCGGTTCCCCTTCGGGCCGGGAAGGCCGGAGTCCGTCACACCAAGCGTCGCGGCTTCCCACGCGAGGGCAGCGTCGGCGAGCTCACGGAGCACGCGCGCTCGGACCTCTTGGTCGCGGACGACGCCGCCCTTGACGTCGGCCCGCCCGGCCTCGAACTGCGGCTTGACGAGCACGACCGCCTCCCACCCCGGCCGCGCCAGCCGGAGAACGGGCGGCAGCGCCTGCCGCAGCGAGATGAACGAGACATCCGCGACGACGAGGTCGGGCGCGAACGGCAGCTCCGTGAGCCGCCGCGCGTTGACTCCCTCCATCACGGTCACCCGCGGATCCTCCCGCACCCGCTCGTGGAGCTGGCCGCGGCCGACGTCGAGCGCGATCACCCGCTCCGCACTCCGCTGGAGGAGCACGTCGGTGAAGCCGCCCGTCGAGGCGCCGACGTCGATCGCGGTCCGGCCCGCGACGGCGACGGCAAAGACATCGAGCGCGTGGTCGAGCTTCTCGCCGCCGCGGGACACGAACCTGGCCGGAGCCGTCAGCTCCAGCTCCGCAGTCTCGTCGACCTGCTGGCCGGCCTTCGCGAACCCAGGCACCCGGCCCGCCATCACGAGGGCCTGCGCCTGGGCTCGAGATTCGGCGAGACCGCGCTCCACGAGCAGGACGTCGAGCCGCTTCTTCACGGCACGTAGGCTAAAGGGGATGGTTCGGGGTCAGGCCGTCGCCCTCCTCACCGCCGTCGCCCTCGCGGTCTGCGCATTCCAAGCGTCTGCGGCGACGGCGCCGGTGACCCTACGCATCGTCTTTCCCGAGGGTTTCAGCGCGCGCCAGATGGCCGACCGCGTGTCCGAGGTCCGGAAGATCGCGATCCGGACGCGCCACGTCACTCCGCGGCTGACCGGCGTCGCCTACAAGGCGGCGACGGCGCGCGCCCGCGCTCCACGCGCGTTCCGGCCGTTCCTGCGACGGCGTAGCGTCGAGGGCTTCCTCTTCCCGTCGCTCTACGAGTTCACGGAGACGACGAGGGCATCCGAGCTGGTCGAAAACCAGATCGCGGCCTTCGAGGAGCGCTGGCGCACGATCGACCTCCGCCCGGCCCGCGCACGTGGGCGCGACGCCTACGACGTCCTCACGATCGCGTCGATGATCGAGCGGGAGACGGTCGTGCCGGCCGAGCGCCGCCTCGTCTCGGCGGTCATCTACAACCGCCTCGATCGCGACATGCCGCTCGGGATCGACGCGACGCTGCGCTACGGGCTTGGGATTCCCGGAAACCGCCCGCTGACGAGGAGGCAGCTCGCGAGCGGCTCGCCGTACAACACCCGACGGTTCAAGGGGCTGCCGCCCACCCCAATCGGAAATCCCGGCGTGCCCTCGATGCGCGCCGCGGCCAAGCCGGCGCCGCGGAACTACCTCTACTACCTACGGAGGCCCAATAGCGTCCGCCACTTCTTCACGGCCGACGAGGAGGAGTTCTGCGCGAAGGTCCGTGAGTGGGGTTACGGCGAGTGCTAGACCTTTCGCGCGGCGAGCTCGTCGACGAGCCGGTCCAGGACCGACGTGTCGGCGTCGATCGCGTCCAGCCGACCGCGGGCTGACTCCTCGGTCTCGACCGCGAGCTTCCGCGTCCGCTCGGTGCCGAGCTCGTCGACGAGGCCGTCGCCGTCGAGCAGATCGTCGATGACCTGGTAGAGGGAGCCGTAGTCGGCGCCGAACGCCCGCCAGGGGCCCTGCTCGTCCTCCGGGACACCCGCCACCCAGAGCCCGCAGCCGACCGACGCCTCGAACAGGCGTCCCGTCTTCAGGCGGTTCAGCTCGGCGCGGTCCGGCGGCCGGCCGTTCACGTCGAGGAACTGCCCTCCGATCATCCCCGACGTCGCGAACGCCAGCTCCTTGGCGACCTCGGTCGTCGGGTAGCGGAGGGCGAGGGCGAACGCCTCGGTCAGGAGGGCGTCCCCGGCCAGGATCGCCGGCGCCTCGCCGAAGCGGACATGCGCCGTCGGACGCCCGCGCCGCTCCTCGTCGTCATCGAGCGCGGGCAGGTCGTCGTGCACGAGCGAGAACGAGTGGACGAGCTCGACCGCCGCGGCCGCGGGCAGCGCCTCGTCCGGATCCCCGCCCGCTGCCTCCGTCGTCGCCAGGCAGAGCACAGGGCGGATCCGCTTGCCGCCACCGGCGAGGGCGTAGCGCACGGCCTCCTCGAGCCCACCGAGCTCCGGGGACAGCTCGAGGTCGGCCAGCCAGGCCTCGATCGTGGCGCGAAGCTCCTCAACCGCCCGCATCGGCCTCACGCTTCGCCCGCGACAGCGCAGCCTCGATCTCCTTGGCGATCTCCCTGAGCTCACTGAGCATCTCGATCACGACCTCCGGATCCGTCGTCTCCTCGAGGCGCTTGCGCGTCTCCTCGAGGCGCTCCATTAGCTCCTCCGCCTGCCTGAGGGACTCCTCAGCGCTCACGTGCCGCGCCCTCCCGCGCGATCCGCCCGAGGATGCCGTTCACGAGCTTCCCAGCGTCGTCCGACGCATAGCGCTTCGCGAGGCGGACGGCCTCGTCGATCGCAACCTCGGGCGGTACCTCGCCCTTCTCCAGCTCGTAGATCCCGATCCGGAGCACGTTGCGCTCGAGGGCGCCGAGGCGATCCGCCGGCCAGTCCTCGGTCGCGTCGTCGATGCGGCGGTCGAGCTCATCGGAGCGCGCGGCGACACCCTCTGCGGTCTCGCGCGCGAACTCGTCCACCTCGCCCTCGTAGGTCGAGCCGAGCGGCTTGCCCGTGACGTCCCACTGGAAGAGCATGAACAGCGCGGCCCGGCGCGCGCCGCGACGGCTGGTCGTCATGCCTCGGCCTCGGCGAAGTCGGCCGGCGCGCCGACTACGTCCTCCAGGTAGGTCGTCGAGTAGTTGCCGCCCGCGAACCCCTCGCTGCGGATGACCTGCGCGGCCGCGCCGATCGTCGTCGGGATGCCGGCGACCTCGAACTCGTTCAGGGCGCGAAGCGAGCGCGCGAGCGCGCCCTCGCGGCCGGGCGCCCAGACGATCACCTTCGCGAGCAGGGAGTCGTAGTGCGGCGGGACGGCCGATCCCTCCTCCAGGTAGGTGTCGACGCGGACGCCGGGGCCGAGCGGCGGGCGGAAGCGCGTCACCGTCCCCGGCGCGGGCAGGAAGCCACGCTCGGGGTCCTCGGCGTTGACGCGGACCTCGAGGGCGTGCCCGCGCCGCTCGGCCCTGCCTGTCTGCTCGAGCGGCTCGCCCGCCGCGATCCGCACCTGCTCGTGCACGAGGTCGATCCCGCAGACGAGCTCGCTGACGGGATGCTCGACCTGGAGCCGGGCGTTCAGCTCGATGAAGTAGAACGCGCCGTCGGGGCCGAGCAGGAACTCGAACGTACCGGCGTTCGTGTAGCCGATCGACCGGGCGGCGTGCTCGACCGTCGACTCCATCGCCTCGCGGAGCTCCGGGGTCAGGGCGGGTGACGGTGCCTCCTCGATCAGCTTCTGGTGCCGTCGCTGGATCGAGCACTCGCGCTCCCCGAGCGTGAGGACGCCACCGTGCGTGTCGGCGAGAACCTGGATCTCGACGTGGCGCGCCGGGACGATCGCCTTTTCGAGGTAGAGCCGGCCGTCACCGAACGAGGCGTCGGCCTCCGCCGAAGCCGTCGCGAACGCCCCGCCGAACTCCTCCGGCGCGCGAACCAGACGCATCCCCTTTCCGCCGCCGCCGGCGGCGGCCTTCAGGAGCACCGGGAACCCGAGCTCCTCGGCCGCGGTCGACGCCTCCCCCGCATCGAGCGGAGGCGTGCCCGGGACGAGCGGGACGCCGGCGGCGCCCATCTCGTCGCGCGCGGACGCCTTGTCGCCCATCTTCGCCAGGACCTCTGGAGACGGGCCGATGAACACGAGGTCGTTGTCGGCGCAGGCTTCGGCGAACGCGGCGTTCTCGGCCAGAAAGCCCCACCCGGGGTGCACGGCCTCGCAGCCGGTCGTGTTCGCCGCGGCGATGATCGACGGGATCCGCAGGTAGCTCTCCGACGCAGGCGGCGGTCCGACGCAGACGGCGCGGTCGGCGAGGCGGACGTGGAGCGACTTCTCGTCGGCGGTCGAGTAGACGGTCACCGCCTCGATGTCGAGCTCGTGCAGCGCGCGGATCACCCGCACGGCGACCTCGCCGCGGTTGGCGACGAGAACGCGGTTAAACGGCATCGAGCGGCTGGTCGAGCGCGGGCTCGATCTCGAAGAGGAGCTGGCCGAACTCGACGGCGTCGCCGTTGTCGACGTGGATCCGCCGGACGATGCCGTCGAGGTCGGACTTGATCTCGTTCATGAGCTTCATCGCCTCGAGGATGCACAGCGTCTGCCCGGAGGCGACCGACCCGCCCTCTTCGACGAACGGGGGCGCGCCGGGGGACGGCGCGCGGTAGAACGTTCCGACCATCGGCGCCTCGACGCGGACGACCCCGTCCGTGGCGGGCTCGACCGGAGCAGCAGTCATCGACACGTCCGCCTCGACGGGCTCCGACGGGGCCGGCGTCGGCCCAGCAACCGCGTCCGGCTCCTCCCGCCGGCGGACGGAGACCCGCATGCCGGCCTCCTCGATCGCGATCTCGGCGACGCCGCTCTCCTGGACGATCCGTACAACCTCCCGAATGCGCTCGGCGCGACCCTGATCGACGCCTCCGCCGACGAGGCCTTCCTCGCCGCGCGCGCGGCCCCGAAGGGTGTGCAGGAGGGGCTCGGCCTCCTCGCCGAAGAGCGCCAGGAGCAGGAGCTCCTCGTCGCTCGCCGCCAGGCCGCGGGCCTCGTCGCGGATCTGGGCGAGTTCGGCGGCGGGCTGCGACTCGGAGCCGCCGTCCGAGAGCAGCTCGATCGCCCGACGCGCGGTGGGGTCGAACTCGGCCGGCGGCGTGCCGAAATCGCCTCGGAAGAGGGCGCGGAGCTCGTCGACGACGACCTCGTACCGGCTCGCTGAGAGCACGTGGATGAGCGCCTGGCTGCCGAGGATCTGCCCGATCGGCGCGGCGAGCGGCGGCCAGCCGGACTCGGCCCGGATCCGCTCGAGCTCGCCCAGCACCTCGTCGAGCCGATCGCCTGCCGATTGGGCGCGAAGGTGGGCGTCGAGGGCGCCGACGAGGCCCGCCGGGAGGTTGTGCGCGGCGGCGCGGACGGCGATGCGCGGCGCCAGCGGGGTCACCGGCTCGTCGCCGATCTGCTCGTCCACGATCCCCGCCGCCTTCCAGAGGGTCGAGACGTCGATGCCGGTGGCGAGGCCCAGGCCGTCCAGCGCCTCGGCCAGTCCCTCGCCGGCGACGCGGTGGACGACGAGCGCGACCGGATAGGTCGCGCACGCGACGCGGTCGGCACCCGCCCGGGCCGCTTCGAGCGCCGCGGCGAGCGCGCTGCCGCCCGAGCCCTGGCAGTAGATCCCGACCGGCAGTCCGCTCGCCTCGCCGAGCGCGGTCACGAGCTCGCGCGACCGGTGCGGCTCGAGGGCGCCCGACGGGTCGTGGAGCAGGATCCGGGCGGCGCCGAGCTCCGGAAGCTTCTTCGCCTGCTCGACCAGCGTGTCGGTCGCACCCGTGGGGCCGGGGCTGTAGATGAGGCCGGCGTCGAACTCGCCCTCGGCCGAGGTGATCGCCTCGCCCGCTTCACGCAGGTTGGAGACGTCGTTCAGCGGGTCGTGGAGGCGAAAGACGCCGATCCCGTTCTCGGCGGCCGTCATCACGAACCGGCGGACGAAGTCGCCTCCGACGGGCTGCGAGCCGACGAGGAAGCGTCCGCGCAGCGCCATGCCCAGCGGTGTCTTCGTCCGGGCGTTGATCGCGCGGATCCGCTCCCACGGCGATTCCACGCCGCGTCGGACCGCGCTGTCGAAGACGCCGCCGCCCGAGACCTCCAGGGCGGCGAAGCCGGCGCCGTCGAGGACCTCGGCGAGCTCGAGGATCGAGCCGGTCGGCACACGGCCTGCCAGCGGCTCCTGGCTCAGCAGGCGGACGGTCGTGTCTACCAGCGACGGCACGGACCCGAGCCTAACGTCCTCGGTCAGCGGCGCCGAGCTGGGCGAAGGCATACATCGTCAGGTAGCCCGTGGAGAGCACCGCGGTGAGCGCCAGCGTCATCCCGACGCCGCGCGGGTAGGCAAGTGGGTCGACCAGCCTCGCCCAGATGTCTCCGAGCAGGGCACCGGGCCGCACCACGACGTCCCAGCTGTTCCAGCCGAGCGACCGCCCGAGGTAGATCCCGAACGAGCTCGCCGCGAGGCTAACGACCACGAGCACCCAGCCCCAGACGGCCCCGGCGGCGCGGCGCACGATTCCCTGCATGACGAAGATCGAGAGAAAGCCCAGCAGCGTCCCCGTCCAGGCGAACGAACCGAAGAGGACGATGTCGAACCAGAGCGGCGCGTCCTCCCGCGAGCCGAGATGGACGAAGTCGGTCAGGAGGTAGGGAGCGTTCGGCAGGAAGATCAGCCAGACCGCCGCGAGCGGCACGAGGCCGGCGAGGCCGGCGCCCCGCCGGCGGCGGTCGTAGACCAGGATCGCCGCGATCAGCGGGATCCAGGCCAGGAAGAGGTTCCACGCCATGAATCCGTACGCGCCCCAGTCGGAGTAGAGCCAGCGCGCGACGAGCGCCGCGACGCAGAGCGCGGAAGCGAGCGCAAGCGAGAAGAGCGCGAACGCGCGCCGGTCAACCATGGCGAAAAAAGTCTAGAAGCGCTCTTGCCCGAAGCCCCGGAACCTCTCGCCGGGCCGTGTCCCGGTGCCTGGCACGATGACGCGTCCTAAGCGGCCATGCGCCCTTCGACGTAGCGCTCGTACTCGACCACGGCCGTCGCCTCGTCGCGGCCGAACTGCGCGAGGAGCCACGTCGTGGCGAGCCAACTCTTCCGGTCCCTGCCGACCGTGGCGCGGTAGCTGCTCCAGCGCCAGTCGCCTGGCCTCGCACAGAGCCCTGCGCGCACAGGATTGAGGGGGATGTAGCACGCAAGGTTCAGGAGGTGCACGTTGCTCTGGACGACCTCGCTGAAGAACCGAGCCTCGAAGACGTGCCCGCTATAGCCGTGCCGCTGATTGAACCAGCGCGCGTAGACGCCGTTCAGCCAAAACATCCCCGCCGAGATGTCGCCTGCCGGCGTCCTGAAGAGGAGGTGGTAGTGATTGGGCATCTGGCAGTAGGAGTAGAGCTCCCACCCCAGCTTCGTGACGACGCGGCCGAGCAGCGTCTCGAACTTGAGGTAGTCGATTCCGTCCTCATAGACCGCCAAGCGGCGCACGCCCCTCGTCGTCACGTGATAGACGGTGTCTGCCGCCTGGATTCGCGGTTCGCGTCCCACGGCGATCCACGGTACGGGCGCCGGAGGCTCGGCAGCGGGAACGTGGCATGGTTCGTTCCGCTCTTGGCGCACCTTTGCGCCAGGTCCGGGTGCCAGGCACGATGACACGGCTCGAAGAGCCGTGTCACGAGCTGCGCTCAGGCGCGCGAGATGTAGCGGCCCTCGCGGGGGTCGACCTTGATCCGGTCGCCCTGGTTCACGAAGAGCGGGACCTGGACGACCGCGCCTGTCGCGAGCTTCGCCGGCTTCGTCACGTTGGAGACCGTGTCGCCGCGCACGCCGGGCTCCGTCTCGGCGACGGTCAGCTCGACCGAGGCCGGCATCTGAACGCCCGACGGCCGGCCGTCGACGGTCAGGAGCTGGACGGTGCCGGAGGGCTCGATGTAGTCGAGCGCGTCCGAGACGGTCGCCCGCGGCAGGCTGATCTGCTCGTAGCTCTGCTCGTCCATGAAGACGACCTCGTCGCCCGAGTCGTAGAGGTACTGAACGTTCTTCGTCTCCGTGTGGACGCGCGCGAACTTCTCGCCCGCGCGGAACGTCTTGTCGACGACCGAGCCCGAGTCGAGGTTCCTCAGCTTCGTGCGGACGAACGCGCCGCCCTTCCCCGGCTTCACGTGCTGGAACTCGAGGATGCGCCAGGCCGAGCCGTCGAGCTCGATGTGCATGCCGTTCTTGAACTGGTTGGTGGAAACGGTTTCGGCCATCCGGCGGGCCAATCTAGCTGACCGTAGTGAGCTCCTTCGGATACGAGGTGAGCACCTCGGCGCCGTCGTCGGTCACGACGACGAGGTCTTCGATGCGGACACCCGCGACGCCGCTCAGGTAGATCCCAGGCTCGACCGTGACGACGTGGCCGGCGGCCAGCACATCGGTCGATTCGGGGCGCAGCGCCGGCGCTTCGTGGACGAGGAGCCCGACACCATGGCCGAGGCCGTGACCGAAGTTCTCTGCGTAACCGGCGTCGGCGATCACGGCGCGGGCGGCGGCATCGGCGTCCCGCCCCGAGACCCCATGGCGAACCGCGTCGAGCCCTGCCTGCTGTCCCCGCCGGACGAGCTCGTAGACGTCCCGCAACGACTCGGAGACCTCGCCGACCGCGAACGTCCTCGTGCAGTCCGAGCAGTAGCCCTTTAGCGCGGCGCCGGCGTCCACGAGGGCGAGATCGCCCTCTTGCACGACCCGCTCGCCCGGAACCGCGTGCGGGCTGGCGGCGGTCGGCCCCGCCGCAATGTCGACCGGAAACGCCATCTCGTCCGCCCCGCACTCGTGCAGAAGCTGCTCCATCTGCCACGCGAGCGCCTTCTCGGTGCACCCGCTGAACTGCTCCTCGGCGAGCAGGGCATACGCCTCGTTCGTCACCTCGGTCGCCCGCCGGATCGCCTCCAGCTCCTCGGGCTCCTTGACGATCCGCAGCGCTTCGACGACCCCGCGCCGCGGCTCGAGCTCCAAGCCGCCCCGGCGGAGCTGGTCGTAGTTCGCGTAGGTCATCGCATCGGCCTCGAAGGCCACGCGAGGCGGCAGGAGCGCCGGCAAGTCCGAGTAGATGTACCGCTTCGTCTCCTCGAACTCGACGCCGTCGACCTCGCGGGCTCGCTCGGCGTAGCGGAAGTCGGAGAAGAGCACCGCGCGGTCGGCATCGACGAGCAGCGCCGCGTTCGTGCTGTCGAAGTCGGTGAGATAGCGCACGCTCACCGGCGCGGTGACGAGGAACGGCCCGTCGATCGCGGCGCGAAGCCGCTCTATGCGTTCGCGAGGAATTCGAGCGCCTCCCTGTACCCGTCCGGCCCCTTGCCGATCACGCGGTGCGCGGCGAGCCCCGCGAGCACCGAGTGCCGCCGCCATTCCTCCCTGGACTCGATGTCCGAGAGGTGCACCTCGACGACCGGCCCGCGCGCGAGCTCCAGCGCGTCGTGGATCGCGTAGCTGTAGTGCGACCAGGCGCCGGGATTGACGACCAGGCCGTCCGCCGACTCGCCGAGCTCCTGGCACCACTCGACGTACTCCCCTTCGCTGTTCGTCTGCCGGCAGACGACGTCGCAGCCGAGGTCCCGCCCCCACTCGCCGATCCGGCGCTCGAGCTCCTCGAGCGACAGGGCGCCGTAGACGGCCGGGTCGCGCCGGCCGAGGGTGTTCAGGTTCACGCCGTTCAGGACGCCGACGAGCATCAGTCGGCGATCAGCTCGTCGAGTGCCTTGCGCACCTCGGCCGGCTCCGCCTCGCGGACGACCGGCTTTCCGACCTCCTCGAGCAGCACGAGTCGGATTTTGCCGTCACGCGCCTTCTTGTCGCGCTGGAGCGCCGCCCAGGCGCGCTCCCGATCCACCCGGACTGGTTGCACGTCGAGGACCTCCGGGATCTCGACCCCCGACACGCGCAGCGCGGCGGTCAGTCCGAGCGCGACCGCCTCGCCGTGGGGAAGCCGATACTCGGAGGCCGCCTCGAGGGCATGCCCGAAGGTGTGGCCGAGGTTCAGGATCTCGCGGCGGCCGCGGCGCTCGAACGGATCCGCCAGGCACACCGCAGCCTTGAACGCGGCGCAGGCGCGGATCATCTTCTCCGCCGGCAGCTCCCACAGTGAACGACCGGCGAGAAGGCCGGTCTTCACGACCTCGGCCAGCCCGTTGCGCAGCTCCTCCGGCGGCAGCGTCTCCAGCAGCGCCGGGTCGATCAGCACGCGGTCCGGGTAGTGGAAGGCGCCGACGAGGTTCTTCCCACTCGGAAGGTCGACTCCCGTCTTGCCGCCGATCCCGGCGTCGACCTGGCCGACGAGCGTCGTCGGGACGCTGATCCAGCGGATGCCGCGCATGTACCCCGCGGCGACGAAGCCGGCGAGGTCGGTCGTCGAACCGCCGCCGTAGCCGACGATCGTCCCGTCGCGGCCGAGACGCAACTCCTCCCAGAGCCGCTCGGCGGACGAGAGCGTCTTCGGGCCGGCGACGTGTGTCTCCACGAACTCCAGCGGGTGGAGCTCGAGGACGCGCTCGTCGGCGATCAGGGCGTCGCCCTCCGGATCGCCGCCGAGCTCGATCCCGAGCGCCGCGAGGACGATGTCGTCGGCGTCTTGAACGCGCACATCAGCGGTTTCCTCGTAGAGCGACCGCCGGAGGTCGTAGAGGGCCCGGAAGTCCTCGGCATCCTGGGCGAGCGGCCTGGCCGTCCGCGCGACGCGTGCCCAGGCGTCGTCGAGCTCGACATCCAGGAAGACGGTCAGCGCATGATCTTTCAGCGCTTTGCGAATCGCCGGCGTCTCCACCGCGCCGCCGCCGAGGGCCAGTACAGCGGGCCGGTTGTGGCGAAGCGTCTCCAGCGTGCGCTCCGCCTCGATCACGCGAAAGCCGGCCTCTCCTCGCTGCCGAAACAGCTCAGGGATCGAGAGCCGCAGCGACCGTTCGATCTCACGGTCGAGGTCGAAGAACAGCCGGCTGATTCGAGCCGCGACCATGGCGCCGACCGTCGTCTTCCCCGCGCCCATGAAGCCGATGAGCGCGATATGCCGGTCAAGTGCCCCGACCGGCACCGTCATCCACCTCCCTGGCGGCTGCAAAGCCGCGCTGGGCCTCGCCCCAGCGGGCTTTTCGCGCGCCATGAAGCCGGCAACGGCACCGGCCGGAGCACTAGCGCGGTTGCCACGGGATACGCTCGACGTAGGCCCGGTACGCCGCGACGAAATCGCCCACTGCGTCGCCGCCGAACTTCTCGCGCGCGGCGCGAGCCAGCTCGAAGGCAACCGAGGCCTCGGCGACGACGGACAGCGCCTCCACCGCCGCGACGTCGCTGCGCTCCACGAGCGCCTCGCCCGCCTCGCCCGACGCCAGATCGACAGAGCGGAGCGGCCGCATCAGCGTCGGGAGCGGCTTCATCGCCGCGCGGACGACGAGCTCCTCGCCGTTCGAGACGCCGCCCTCGATCCCGCCGGCCCGGTTCGTCTCCCGGTAGACGCCGCGCTCGTCGCGGAAGATCTCGTCGTGCGCCTGCGAGCCGCGCAGGCCGGCCAGCGCGAACCCGTCGCCGATCTCGACGCCCTTGACGGCCTGGATGCCCATCAGCGCCGCGGCCAGGCGGGCGTCCAGCCGGCTCTCCTTGGTCGCGTAGGAGCCGAGGCCGGGCGGGACGCCCGTCGCGCGAACCTCCACGACGCCGCCGACGGTGTCCCGGTCGGCCCGCGCCTCGTCGACGTTGCCCAGCTCGGCCACCGACCCGGCGACCTCGACGGCGATCTCGCGCAGCAGCGCCTTCGCCACAGCTCCCGCGGCGACCGTGATCGCCGTCTGGCGGGCGCTCGCGCGTTCGAGCGTGTCGCGGACGTCCGCGTGGCCGTGCTTCAACGTCCCGGCCAGGTCGGCATGGCCCGGACGGGGGAGCGTGACCGGCTTCGTGCCTTTGCCTTCGGGCTCGCCCTCAGGCGGCCACGGGCTCATCCCCCACGCCCAGTTCGCGTGGTCCCGGTTGTGGACGACGACCGCGAGCGGCGTGCCGAGGGTCCGGCCGTGGCGGAGCCCCGCCAGCACCTCGACCCGGTCCCGCTCGATCCGCTGCCGCGGGCTTCGGCCGTAGCCCTCCTGGCGCCGAGCGAGATCGGCGTCGATTGCATCGCGGTCGAGGACGAGTCCCGCCGGGAGACCGGTCAGGATCCCGACGAGGGCAGGGCCGTGCGACTCACCCGCTGTGGTCAGGCTCAGCACGAGTCAAGCCTACGGCGCGCCGCATCAGCTCGACCGGCGCGGGCACGCCGGTCCAGAGCTCGAACGACGCCGCGCCCTGGGCGACGAGCACGTCCAGACCGCCGAGGACGCGTGCGCCCGCCTGGCGCGCCGCGGCCGCCGTGGCCGAATCCGGATACGGGAGGTCGATCAGCGTCTGGCCGGCGTCGAGCTCCGCGAGCACCTCGTCTCGCACCGGCGTCGCGTTGACGACGAGGTCCGCCGAGCCGACGTCCGGCGGCCAGTCCGTGCGCCGGGAGAACACGCGCGCGCCGGGCAACGCGTGCCGGAACGCGGCCGCCGCACCACCGTCGCCGATGATCGCCGGCCGCTCGAACTCGAGCCCGTCGAGGATGGCCGCGTCGGTGCTGAAGCCCCGCGGCGGATCGAAGAGCAGCGTGTTCACCGACTCCAGTTCCGTCTCCACCAGCCGCGCCACATCGCGCTTGTACGGCGCCGTCACGTTCGCCCCCGCGAACCCGAGCGCGTCCAGCCCCCGGACGGCGGCCTCGAGCCGCGCGGCCTCGACGTTGCAGGCGACGTAATGCCAGTCCAGGCCGCGAACGGCGAAGGCGGCGTTCTGCATGCGCGGCGACAGCGACTGAGCGACCGGCGAGCCGATCAGCGCGACGAGGCGCATGGGATCAGCCGTAGCCGTTCGCGTTCATGTAGTTGATGAACTCGCGCTCCGAGGCCGTGAAAAAGTGACTCTTCTTGTCCGGCTTGCGCACGAAGTAGAGGTAGTCGACCTTTGCGGGGCGTGCCGCGGCCCGAATCGACGCGAGCCCCGGGTTCGCGATCGGAGTCGGCGGCAGGCCGGTGTGGATCCGCGTGTTGTAGGGCGTCGGGTCGGCGAGGTGAGACTCGCGGAGGGACTCCGTCGGCGCGACGCCGAGGCCATAGCGGATCGTCGCGTCGATCCCGAGGGTCATGCCGGCCTTGAGGCGGTTGTAGATCACGGCGGCGACGAGCGGTCGCTCCTTCGCCACGACGACCTCCTTCTCGATCATCGAGGCGATGATCAGGACGTCGTACGGGGTCAGGTTCTTGGAGCGCGCGTACCGCATGTTCACCGACCCCCAGCTCCGCTCGAACGCCGCCAGCTGGTTCTTCAGGAGCTGCCTGCTTGTCGTCCGTTTCGTGAACTCGTAGGTCGCCGGGAACAGGAAGCCCTCGAGGTGCGGCGGCTTCTCACCTTCGCGTAGGAAGCCCTTCGGCGCGCGGACCGCGCTCTCGGTCAGCGCGAGGTAGCGCGGCGGGGAGAGACGCGGGCGCACGTTCCGCTTGTCCCGGGCGATCTGGTTCACCTCGCCGATGCGCTCGGCCATCTCCGCCCGCGTGAAGCCCTCCGGGAAGATGATGCGAAGCGGCTTCGGCGGCGGAGCGACCGTCGGCGGCGGAGGCGCCGCCTCCTCGCCGCGGCCTCCGAGGAGCGCCCACGCCGAGCCGGCGACGACGGCCACCAGCGCGGCCAGGAGGACGAGCGCCACCAGGCGGCGCGCGAAGATCCGGCGGCGCGTGGGCCGCTGCCTGCCGCGCCGGACCGGCTCGCGGCTCAGTGTCGTCTGTTCTTCCACCACTCCAGGTAGCTCGTCAGCAGGTGGGCCGCAGCCCGTGCGTCATCGCCGTCTCCCGGTCCCGCGAGTGTCGTCGTGAAGCGCTCGTCGAATCGCTCTACCGGGACGTCGAGGATAGCTTCGAGCGCCTCGGCGAAGCGCTCGGTCTCACGGGCCTGCTCTCCTCGTTCCCCGCGGAGAGTGAGCGGCAAACCGACCACGACCCGCTCGACGTGCTCGGCGCGCACGAGCTCGGCAAGCTCGGTCAGCCCGTCCTCGCTACCCGCTCGCTCGACGATGCGGAGCGGCCGGGCGAGCGTGCCGGTCGGGTCCGAGACGGCCACGCCGGTGCGGGCAGGCCCGTAGTCCAGGGCCAGGACCTTCACCCGAGCGCAGACGCGATCTCGCTCTTCGCCACCTCGTACGCTTCGGGCAGGCCGGCCGGATTCTTGCCGCCGGCCTCCGCCAGGTCGGCGCGTCCGCCCCCACCGCCGCCGATCTTCTCGGCCGCCTTTCGGGCAACGGAGACCGCATCGAGACCCTTGTCGACCAGGGCGCGGTCGAGGTTCACGACCAGGTACGCGCGGCCCTCGTCGACCGAGCCGAGCAACACGGCCTGGGCCTGCTTCGACTGTCGGATCCGGTCGGACAGATCCTTGAGGTCCGAGCCCTTCAGCGCCTCGACCTGCGCGACGACGACCCCATTGGACTCGTCCCGGTAGGCGACCTCGGTCTCGGCCGCCGCCGGCTTGGCGGCGACGCCCTTGCGGAGCCGCTGGACCTCCGCGCGCAGCTCGTCCGCTTCCTCCGCGCGGGCACGAAGCAGCGCCCACGCCTCGCCGGCGGTCACAGCCTCGATCCGCCGCGCGCCGGACCCGACCGATCCCTCGGAGAGGATCACGAACGGCCCGATCTCGGCGGTCGAGCGGACGTGCGTCCCGCCGCAGAGCTCGCGCGAGTAGCCGTCGATCTCCACGACGCGGACCTCGTCCCCGTACTTCTCGCCGAAGAGCATCATCGCGCCCAGCTTCCGCGCCTCCTCGATCGGGGTCACGAACGTCCGGACCGGCAGGTTCTGGAAGATCTTCTCGTTGACGATCGTCTCGATCCGCTCGCGCTCCTCAGGCGTGAGCGCCTGCTCGTGCGTGAAGTCGAACCGCAGCTTGTCGGGGCGCACCGCCGAGCCGGCCTGACGAACGTGCTCGCCGAGCGTCTCGCGCAGGGCCTGATGGAGGAGGTGGGTCGCGGTGTGGTTGGCCATGGTCGGAAACCGCACCGACCAGGGCACGACCGCGCGGACGCGATCGCCGACCGCGAAGCCCTCGCCCTCGAGCGTCAGCACCTGGTCGTCGCCGACGCGAGTCGCCCGCTGGAGCTCGGCGCGCGCCCCGGTCTCCTCGTGCTCGATGTACCCGAGATCGGAGACCTGGCCGCCGCCCTCCGGGTAGAAGGGCGACCGCTCCAGCTTCGCCTGGAACGTTCCGTCCCCGAGGTCCTCGTAGGCGACGATCGCGGTCAGCGCTTCCGTCGTCTCGTAGCCCACGAACTCCGTCGGCCGCGAGCCGTCGAGCGAGAGCGCAACCTCCGCGGTCTTCGTCTTCGAGCGCGCACGCTGCTCCGCCATCAGGCGTGAGAACCCCTCCTCATCGACCGCGAGGCCGCGCTCGGCTGCAAGCTCACGCGTCAGCTCGAGCGGGAACCCGTACGTGTCGTGGAGCATGAAGGCGTCCTCGCCGGAGATCCCCCGGTCGGAGGCGACCTCCTCGAAGAGGCCGAGACCGCGCTCGAGGGTCTGGGAGAAACGCTCCTCCTCGGCCTTCAGCGCCTCGCCGACGCGCTCGCGGTTCGCGTCGAGCTCCGGATACCAGTAGGACATCTGGTCGGCGACGACGTCGGAGATCCGCCAGAGGTCGCCGAGGCCGATCGCACGGGCCTGCTGTACTGCTCGGCGAATCACGCGGCGGAGGACGTAGCCGCGGGCCTCGTTCGACGGGAGCACGCCGTCGGCGACGAGGAAGGTCATGCCGCGGCCGTGGTCGGCGATGATCCGGTGCGCCTTGGTCGCCCGGTCGGAACTTCGCCAGGCGACACCGCTCTCGGCTTCGATCCAGTCCATGATCGCCTGGTAGCCGTCGGTCTCGTAGACCGTGATCACGTCCTGGAGGATCGCGGCCGTGCGCTCGAGGCCGAGCCCGGTGTCGATCACCGGCTTGGGAAGAGGCGTCAGCGAGCCGTCGGCGCCGAGGTCGAACTCCATGAAGACGAGGTTCCAGAACTCGAGGTAGCGCTCGCAGGAACAGCCCGGCGCGCAGGTCGAACGGCCGCAGGAGAGCTCGGGCCCGCGGTCGTAGTACATCTCCGAGCACGGGCCGCACGGCCCCGTGTCACCCGCCTGCCAGAAGTTCTCCGACCGCGGGAGGCCCACGATCCGCTCGCGCGGCAGCCCCATCTGCTCCCACGCGGCGATCGCGACCTCGTCCTCGCCGAGCCCGAGCTCCGGGTCGCCGGCAAAGACGCTCGCCCAGAGCTTGTCCCGGTCGATCTTCAGGTGGTCGAAGAGGAACTCCCAGGCGAGCTCGACGGCGCCCTCCTTGAAGTACTCGCCGATCGAGAAGTTGCCCATCATCTCGAAGAAGGAGAGGTGGTAGCCGTCGACGCCGACCTCGTCGATGTCGGTCGCGCGGAAGCACTTCTGGTAGGTCGTGAGCAGCGTCCCCGGTGGTTCCTTCTGGCCGAGGAAGTACGGCTTCAGCGGCTGCATCCCGGCGCTGATCAGCAGCGTCGAGGTGTCCTCGGGCGGCGGCGGGAGGGGCGCCGAGCGCAGCCTGATGTGGCCCTTCGACTCGAAGTACTGGAGGAACCCTTCGCGTAGCTCGGCGGCCGTGCGCATGGCTTCGATTCTAGGATCAGCCCGTGGAACTGGCGGAGGTCGTGCTCTACGTCTCCGACATGGAGCGGGCGATCCGTTTCTACCGCGACACGATCGGCCTGGAGCTCGACCTCGAGAGTGAGAGCTGGACGACCTTCCGGACCGGCGCGTGCACGCTCGCGCTGCATCTCGTCGAGGAGCGCAGACCCGGGGTCGGCGAGCCCGACCCGACCTTCGTTGTTACCGATGCCGCCGCGGAGCGCGAGCGGCTAGCCGCGGCCGAGGTGATGGTGACGGAGATCCGGGAGCCAGTCCCCGGGGTCCGAGTGTTCGATGTTCGCGACCCGGATGGGAACCGAATCTCGATCGAATCGCGGCTCTAGCTGCGTCTTTTGGCGCACATCCGGCACAGACAGGTGGGCCGAACGTCGATACGATCGCCTCGGGGAGGAGGTTAGGGGTTCCTACGCAGGGCTCCCCCGAGCGCGACGACGCCGGCGCTAGGCGACCTCGGTCTCCTCGGCGATCTCCTCGCGGATCTTCTCCAGCGACCGCCTGATCAGTCGCGACACGTGCATCTGGGAGATGCCGATCTCGTCGGCGATCTGCGACTGCGTCAACCCGCTGAAGAAGCGCAGGTGGAGGATCTTCCGCTCGCGCTGGTCGAGCACCTTGAAGCCCGGCGCGAGCACCGCGCGATCCTCGGAGACCTCGTACTCGTGTTCCAGGTCGCCGAGCGACTCGAGCGGGTCGAGCTCCCCTTCCTCGTCGGAGCCGGCACCGGGCGAGAGCGACACGGAGCTGTAGGCCCGCCCGCTCTCCAGCGCCTCGAGCACCTCTTCCTCCTCGACGCCCGCCGCCTCGGCGAGCTCGGCAATGGTCGGCGATCGGCTGAGCTGCACCGTCAGCTGCTCGACGAGCTTGGAGATCTGCACGTTCAGCTCCTGGAGGCCGCGCGGCACGCGCACCGACCAGCCCTTGTCGCGGAAGTGCCGCTTGATCTCGCCGATGATGTTCGGGGTCGCGTACGTCGTCAGCTCGACCCCGCGCTCAAGGTCGAAACGGTCGATCGCCTTGATCAGCCCGATCGCGCCGATCTGCACGAGATCGTCGAGCTGCTCACCGCGGTGGGCGTAGCGGCGTGCGAGCGAGCGGACGAGCGACATGTACCGCTCGATCAGCTCGTCTCGGGCCTGAAGATCGCCCTCGACGTGGTACCTCCGGAGGAGCACCTTGTCGTCGCTCGCCATCAGGCCGTCCGCTGGACTCGCTTGCCGAGCTCGATCCAGTCGCCGTCGTCCCCGCTTGAGACCTCGTAGTGGTCGACGACGGTGTCGAGGAGTCGCCGCAGCGAGATGCTCTCGCCCGGCTCACCCTCCAGCTCGGCTCGCAGCCGGCCACCGTGGAACGGGCCGATCCGGGCCTGAAGCTCGTCGCCGTCGGCCCTGAAGACGACGTTGATCTGCTCTCCGCTATCACGGCGCTCGAGGAGCCCGTCGAGCGCGAGCTCGAGGTCCTCGAGATGCTCGACCGTGACGTCCAACCTCGCGGCCAGACCGCCGAGGACGAGGCGCGCGACGGCGAAGAACGGCCGCTCACGCGGCAGGGTCAACGTGACTTGATCGCTCATGGCGTGCGGCGTCCCACCTGTCTAAACGTCCTCGGAGTCGAAACGATGCGGCCCTAGGGCGTCGAGGACGTTACCCGTCCTGCTCCGACGACGACGCCGCGCTCGTAGAGAACCGCCGCCTGGCCGGGAGCGACTGCATAGACGGGCGCGTCGAGGTGGACGCGGAAGCCGCGCGAGACGGCCTCGACCGAGCCGGGCACGGCCGGCGAGCGGTAGCGCACCTTCACGTCGGCCCGGGAGATGTCGACGTGGATCCTCCCGTCGGCACGAAGCGTCCGGCGGGCAAGCGACTCGCGCGGCCCGACGACGACGGTGTTCCGCCGGGGAACGGTCGTCAGCGCGTAGACCGGGGCGCCGGAGGCGACGCCGAGCCCTTTGCGCTGGCCCGGGGTGTACCGCCAGAACCCGTCGTGCCGCCCGAGCACCTCACCGTTCTCGTCGACGATCGGCCCCGTGCTCGGCACGAGGCCGCGCCGCTCGAGGAACGACCGGTAGTCCGCGCCGCCGAGGAAACACGCCTCCTGGCTCTCCGCCCGCCGCGCCGCGGCGAGCCCGGCCTCGGCCGCCTCGGCTCGGGTCTCCTCCTTGCTCTGCTCGCCGAGCGGGAACCAGATGCGGTCGAGGACGCGCGGATCGAGGCGCGCGAGCATGTACGACTGATCCTTCTCCGCGTCGACGGCCGCGGCCAGCAGCAACCGGCCGCGATGCTTGATCGTTCTCGCATAGTGGCCCGTGGCGAGCCGCGCGGCACCGGCCTGCCGGGCGAACGCGAGCAAACGGCCGAAGCGGAAGAAGCCGTTGCAGCTGGTGCATGGATTCGGCGTCTCGCCCCGCGCGTAGCCGCGCACGAACGGCTCCACGATTGCCCGGAGGAAGTCTTCGCGGGCGTCGAGGGTCACGTGGGGTAGCCCGAGCTCGTGGCACGTTCGACGCGCCGCCAGGACTGCCTCCGGCGAGCAGCATGCGCGCTCCGTGTCCGGGCCGTCCGGGTCGAGCCACAGCCGAAGCGTGACGCCGACCGCCTTCGGGCCGGCGCGCAGCAGCGCGACGGCGCTGTCGACGCCGCCGCTCATTGCGACGGCGACCCGCTCCGGATCTCGGCGCGCGCGGAAGATCGGACCGAGCGCGTTCGCCAGCGCGTCGACTGCGAGCTCGTCCCCGCCGACCGCAGCCGCCTCGAGCAACGTCAGGCCCTCGAGCGGGCGGTCGAGGCCGTCGGCGTCTGCGCTGACGATCCGGTCGCCGTCGACGCCGAGGCGGACGAGCCGCCAGTCGCCGCCGCGGGAGGAATCTCCAACGACCTCGATCACGCGGCCACCGTAGCTTCTCTCCACCACGCGGAGCCAGACCGAAGTCTGGCCACCGCGAAAGAATGAAAGCTCCACCCTGCCGATGTCGCCGCGCCTTGCGAACCTGGACGTACCAGGTGGGTGCCCAGCCAATCCGGGTTCTCACGCCCGGACCGGACTCGAGCTCCCTTCGCGTGTGTGTTGGTTCACGTTATTGCGCGACGACACGCACAGGGTCGAGCACTCGCCACCTTAGCTCGCGCTCAGCCTCCCGGGGCGGCGAACCGCCAGCGGATCGTCGTGCGGCCGCGAACTCCGAGCTCCCGCGCGATCCCCTCGGTCAGGCCGAACTGCACGGCGGCGCTGCCCGGCTCGCGCGCGACGACCTGGGTCAGGATCTCGGTGTTCCCGTGGCCGATGTAGAGCTTGGCGCCGCACACGAGCACGGGATGAGACACGCCGAGGGTGTCGCGCTCCAGGGTCGCGCCGCACGCGGAGGGCCGTCCGTAGACCTGCTGTGGCTCGAGCCCGGCAAGTGCCCGGTACCAGCCGCCGCCGGGTGCCGGAACGGCGCGCGGGAGGTCGTTCGAGCTCCTCGCACCGGGGAGCCGCTCGGCAACAGCGAGCGCCGCGACGACTCCGAGCAGGGTGACGGCGCCGAGCAGGATCGCCCGCTGCGCGAACGTGACGCTCATGAGGCCGCGCGCCGGCGCCAAAAGCGCCCACGTCGTGGGGCGGGCTCGGCTTCGCGGATCTCCGTGACCGCCGCCGGCTCGACGCTCTCGTCGGGCGTGACCTCGTCCGGTTCCCGCGGAGCGGGCCGCGCATCAGCAGCGCGGGGCCGATCGGCCCACACGGTGAGCTCGAAGAGGCAGACGAGGAGCCAGGCGAGCGCCATCACGCCGACGATCACGCCGGCACTGAGCTCGGCGATGCCGAGGCCGACCGCCAGCGCGATCAAGAACCCCGCCTCGAGCAGGAATCTCGGGCCGACGCTTCCCACGCTGGGCAAGGCTAGCTCGCGCCGGGGCTGTTTCCTGCGGTTCGGTCGCCGCGCGGGCGATCGGGCCGGAGCGCCAGCCCGAGCTCCTTCAGCTGCCCGTCCGCAACGTCGGTCGGCGCACCGCTCATCGGATCGACCCCGGCCTGGTTCTTCGGAAACGCCTGGGTGTCGCGAATGTATGGCTCGTCGAGAAGGGCCATCGTCAGGCGGTCGATCCCCGACGCGATCCCTCCGTGCGGGGGAGCGCCCATCGCGAGGGCGTCGAGGAGAAAGCCGAACTTGGCGCGCTGCTCATCCGGCGAGATGCCGAGGAAGTCGAACATGCGCGCCTGGAGCTCTGGCTCGTGGATCCTGATCGAGCCACCGGCGAGCTCGATCCCGTTGCCCACGAGGTCGTAGGCGACGGCGCTCGCGGCCCCGGGATCGGAATCGAGCAGCGGCAGGCTCTCCTCGGTCGGACGGGTGAACGGATGGTGTTGCGCACCCCACCGGCCTTCTTCCTCACTCCATTCCAGTAGCGGCATCGGCGTGATCCAAAGGAACCGCCAGGCGTCGCGGTCGACGAGGCCAAGCTCACGACCGAGATGGAGACGCAGGAGGCCCAGAACCTTGGCTGCAAGCTTCGGGGTGTCCGCCACGAACAGGGCCGTCGTCCCCGGCTTCCGGAACGACTCGAGCTCTTGCTCCGAGAGGAACTTCGCGATCGGAGATGACACCTCGCCGTCGCTCCGGAAGACGATGTACGCCAGCCCCTTCGCCCCCCAGGGCTTGGCCAGGTCCTCGAGCTTCTCGACCTCGGCGCGCGAGAGCTCCCGTGGAACGCTCAGATAACGAACCGCCTCGGCCCCGGCGAAGACGCCGAACTCGGAGCCACGAGTGACCTCGGTCGCATCCTCGATCTCGAGCTCGAACCGAAGGTCGGGCTTGTCCGATCCGTAGCGCAGCTCCGCCTCCTGCCACGACAGCCGCGGGAACGGCGGCTCGAGCTCGACGCCGATGCACTCGCGCCAGATGCGCGGGACGATGCGCTCCATGAGCTCGATCACGTACTCCTGGTCTGGAAACGCCATCTCGACGTCGAGCTGCGTCAGCTCCTGCAGGCGGTCGGCGCGAAGATCCTCGTCCCGGAAGCAGCGGGCGATCTGGTAGTAGCGCTCGAACCCGGAGATGACGAGCAGCTGCTTGTAGATCTGCGGCGACTGCGGCAGTGCGAAGAACCGGCCCTTCTGGAGCCTCGTCGGGACGAGGAAGTCGCGGGCGCCCTCCGGCGTCGGCTTGCCCATGATCGGCGTCTCGATGTCGACGAAGCCCGCCGCCTCCATCTCCTCGCGGATGATCGAGACGAGCTCGGCGCGGATCCGGATGTTGCGTTGCAGCCGGTCCCGGCGCAGGTCCAACCAGCGATAGCGGTAGCGCAGCGTCTCGTCGACGTTCTCCTCGTCGAGCTGGAACGGGAGCGGCGTCGACCGTGACACGACCTCGAGCTCGTCCACCTGGATCTCGACTTCTCCGGTCGGCAGCCGGGGGTTGACCGTCTCGGGTGAGCGCGCGACCACGTCGCCCTTCGCCTGCAGGACGAACTCGTTCCTGATCTCGTGCGCCTCCTCGGCGGCGGCCTGCGACCGCTCCGGGTTGATGACGAGCTGGCCGACGCCGGTCTGATCACGGAGGTCGATGAAGATCAGGCCGCCGTGGTCCCGGCGTCGGGCGACCCAGCCGGCGACGCTGACGGACCGGCCGACGTGCTCCTGGCGGAGCTCACCGGCGCCGAGATCGCGCCAGCTCACGCCTCGAGCTCCCCGACGAGGGCTTCGAGGTCCGGTGTCTGGCCCGGCCCGATGACCTCGACGCGGCGCGCGCGGAGACGCGTTGCCTGCGTCCGCTGGCCCTTGACCGACCTGCCGGCGTAGTCCATGTCCGCGCTGATCCCGCGGCGGCGCAGCTCACCGAGCGCGACGGTGATCGCCGTCCGGTCGGCTCCCTCCTCGGCGATGAAGAAGACGTCGATGCCGCCGGGCTCCTGCTCCTGTTCGGGGGTCGAGAGCAGCAGGCGCTCGATCCCCGCGCCGAAGCCGATGCCCGGCGTCGGCGGGCCGCCGATCGCCTCGATCAGCCCGTCGTAGCGGCCGCCGCCGCAGATCGAGTCCTGGGCGCCGATCGCCTCGTCCTTGAATTCGAACGTCGTGCGCGTGTAGTAGTCGAGGCCGCGCACGAGCGTCGGGCGGAGCTCGTAGCGGACGCCGAGCGCGTCGAGAAAGGCGCGGACTCGCTCGAAGTGCTCGCGGCAGGCATCGCAGAGCGACTCGCCGATCTTGGGTGCGGCGGCGAGCACCTCCTGGACCTGCTCGCTCTTGACGTCGAAGACGCGCAGCGGCGTCGTCCTGCGCTTCGCGCGCGCTTCGTCGTCGAGCTCCGCATCGTGCTCGTCCAGCCACCGCTCGAGCCGCTCGAGGTAGGCAGGCCGGCAGTTCGTGTCCCCGATCGAGTTCAGCTGGAGGACGTAGTCGCTGACGCCGAGCCGGCCGAGGAGCTCGTCGTAGAAGCGGATGAGCTCGGCGTCGACCGCCGGGTCGTCCGACCCGATCGCCTCGACGGACAGCTGCCAGTGCTCGCGGTAGCGGCCGCGCTGGGGCCGGTCGTACCGCCACATCGGGCCGATCGTGAAGAGCTTGACCGGCTGTGGATCGCGGTGCATCCCGTGCTCGAGGTACGCGCGGCAGATCGGGGCCGTCGCCTCCGGTCGGAGGGTGAGCGACCGGCGGCCGCGGTCCTGGAACGTGTACATCTCTTTCTGGACGACGTCGGACCCCTCTCCCGAGGTGCGCACGAACAGCTCGGTGTCCTCGATGCCCGGCGTGTCGATCCTCCGGTAGCCGTAGAGCGCGCACAGGCGCTCCGCCTCGCCGATCGCCCGCCGCCAGAGCGGCTGCTCGGAGGGGAGGATGTCGTGGGTTCCTCGCGGCGCTTCGAACGTCACGTGGCCGCGCGAAGCTCCGCGAGGAAGGGGTTGGCGGCGACTTCGGCGCCGAGCGTCGTCGGCGGGCCGTGTCCGGGATAGACGATTGTCTCCGGAGGAAACCGGTCGACGAGCGTGCGGATCGACTCGAGCAGCGCGTGCCAATCGCCGAACGGGAGGTCGGTGCGGCCGACGCTTCCGGCGAACAGGACGTCACCCGAGAAGAGCGCGCCGTCCGTCGCGAAGGCGACGTGGCCGGGCGAGTGTCCCGGGACCGACAGCGTCTCGAAGCTCAGGCCCGCGGCGTCGAACGTGTCCCCGTCCTCCAGCCGGACGTCCGGTTTGTAGGGGCGGATCTGCTGATCCGGAAAGAACGCCTGGGGATTCTCGAGCACCGCCGCCTCGCGCTCCGGCATGTAGACGGGCGCTCCGGTGGCCTCGGCGAGGGACGCAATACCGCCGAGATGGTCCCAGTGGCAGTGGGTGACGAGGATGGCCACGACGGCGAACCCCGGCCGGATCCCCTCGTACCCCGGGTCGACGACAACTGCCTCCTGGGCGCCTGCATCCACACGGACGACGTAGCAGTTCGTCTGCGTCGGACCGAGCGCGTAGGCGTCGACGACCGGAGCCATCCTGGCGGCGAGTCTAACCACGCACCCGAGCGGGATAGGATCGCGTCCGTGCAGAGTTGGAACCTCCTCGGGTTCGAGACTCCCGGCGGCACCCGAAGCCCGATCGTCCTCCACTCGACCGGCGAAGCTCGTGCCGTCCTGATCGGGATGGCTCCCGGCCAGGAGCTCGGCGATCACCAGGTGCACGAGCACGCATACATGGTCGTCGTCGAGGGCAGCGTCCAGCTGCAGGCGGGCGGCGAGACGCTCGATGCCGGGCCCGGCACGCTCGTCCGCTTCGAGGAGAAAGAGCGGCACCGGGTCTCGTCGGTCGAAGGCGCCCGGCTCCTGCTGATCCTCGCCCCGTGGCCCGGCCCCGGGCACTATCGGGGCGGCCCGGCCCGCAGCGAGGTCTCGGCCGGCTAGCCCGCTAGCGTCCCGCGCGGCGGCTGGCCATCCGGTACATGAGCGCGTCCATCGCGTAGCTGAACGGCAGGAAGAAGGCCAGCAGGAACGCCGTGTTCAGGAGCCGCTGCGCGAGGGTCAGCTCGCCGCTGAGAAACGTGACGGTCAAGAACATCAGCGGCGCAAAGATCAGACCCCGCTTGCCCACCCGGCGCCAGGACGGCGGCTGGACACCCCGCGCGCCCGCCTGTGGACGCGCCGTCGCGGTCGCACTTCGCTTGCCGTTTCGGCTCGGCTCC
>Ga0081538_10000332_pt1 | contig 53567 bp, 56 predicted proteins | sample TabmetS5T2R1_FD_71022 | JGI IMG/M metagenome (GOLD analysis project Ga0081538, IMG submission 71022) | Tabebuia heterophylla rhizosphere microbial communities from the University of Puerto Rico - S5T2R1 | ecosystem: Host-associated > Plants > Roots > Rhizosphere ...
GAGTTCGCGCCGCTCGCCGGTGCCCACCGCTTCCAGCGCGAGCTGCCCGACACCGAGCTGGTGGTGGTCGAGGGCGCGGGCCACTTCGTCTGGGACGAGCAGCCCGAGCGTTGCGCGGCGGCGCTCACGGCCTTCCTCCAGCGGCTGGGCTGAGGGCGGCTAGGCCCCGATCGAGAACATCGCCTCCAGGTCGTGCCTGGAGTAGGCCTGGAAGGCGACCATCGTGTAGGTGCGAGCGATCCCGTCCAGGCGGGCCAACCGTCCCGTGACCAGCTCGGCCAGGTTCTCGTGCTCGGGCACGCGCACGATCGCGACGTAGTCCCACTCGCCGGTGACCGAGTAGGCCTCGCTCACGCCCTCGACGTCGGCGAGGCGGTCCCCGAGCGTGGGGAGGGCGTCGCGCTCGGCCTTGATGAGTACCACCGCGTGCGTCATGCCGGCACCGTATCGCTGCGCTGCCAGAATTCCGGCATCGAGCGGCTCTTCGACCTAGAGGACTCGGCCGGCGGCCGCACCAGCGTCCCGCCGGCGGACCTGCCCCTGGCCGCGCGCATGCGCCCGGCCTCGCTGGGCGAGTTCGTCGGCCAGGAGCACCTGCTCGCTCGCGGCTCGGCGCTGCGCACGGCGATCGAGGAAGGCCGGCCCCACTCGATGATCCTGTACGGGCCGCCCGGCACCGGCAAGACGACGCTCGCGCGGCTGCTCGCGGTGAACGCGCGGGCGGCGTTCGAGGAGGCCTCGGCGGTCAACGCCGGCCGCGCCGAGGTGCGCGCCGTGCTCGAGCGCGCCCAGCACCGGCGCGACACCAGCGGCGAGCCGACGATCTTCTTCCTCGACGAGATCCACCGCTTCAACAAGGCGCAGCAGGACACGCTGCTGCCGGCGGTCGAGGAGAACCTGGTCGTGCTCGTCGGGGCGACGACCGAGAACCCGTACTTCGAGGTCAACTCGGCGCTGCTGTCGCGCTGCCGGATCTACGAGCTGCGCCCGCTGGACACCGACCACGTGCTGGCTCTGGTCCGCCGGGCGCTCGGCGACGGATAGAAGCGCGTCGCTGCGCGCGCCAGTGGTTCAGGCGCCGCAAGGGCTCCGTCAAGCGCCAGGACCTCGTGCCGGTGACCTCCTCGAGCGCGCGCTCCAGGTTCTGCACGCGCGCGTCCCTGGCGAGCAGGTTCGCCTGAGCGAAGGCGCGGGCCGCCTCGCGCTCTGCCTCCGCCCGGCGCGCGCGCGCCTTCCAGTCGTCCCCGTTCCGCTCCGCACCCGGCATCCGGCCGTCCCATTTCTCCGCCACCCGGATGTGCGCCTCGACCCAGGCCTCGGTCTCGTCGACGAGCCTGAGCGCGCGGTGGTGGATCGTGGGCAGGTTGGCCACGACGACCTTCCGGCCCGCGGCCCGGACCTGGAGGCAGAAGTCGAGCTCGACGCCGAAGTTCGTCGCCAGCGCCTCGTCGAAGCGCAGGTTCCGCACGACCCAGGGCGACAGCACCAGCAGCAGCCCGTCGACGCACTCCACCTCGCCCGGCGCGGGCTCCGGCTGGGCCCAGGAGAACGCCGGCAGCTCGCCGCCGCCGTGGTCGACGTACCTGTGCCGGACCTCCGCCGACCTCACCTTGCCCTCCCACCAGGCGATGCTGCGCACCCCGGTCGCCCCGACGCAGCCCGCCACTCCCACCCGGGGGTCGCGCAAGGCCTCGCGGACGTGGCCGCAGAAATCCGGGTCGGCGATCTCGGCGTGCGGGTGCACCAGCACGAGCGCCTCGAGGTCGTCGCGGCGACCGGCGACGTCGAGGATCAGGTTGAAGGTGCGCGGCATCGAGCCCGCGGGCGCGAAGGCGTAGATCTCGGAGTCGGGCTCCGCGGCCAGGCGGAGGCCGGGCTCGGCGTAGCGGCGGTAGGGCTCGGGATCGATGACCGAGGAGCCGAACGCGATCATCGCCGGGCCCGCCGGGCGCGCGCCAGCCGGCGGAGGGGGGCCGTGATGCGCCACGAGATGCTCCCGAGCGCTTCGGCCCGTGCGCGCTCGAGCTCCCGCACGCGCGCCTCGCATTCGAGCACCTTGAAGTAACCCGTCGCGCGTGCGGCGTCGCGCTCCGCCGCCGCCCGGAGGGCGCGCTCCTTCCAGCTCCCGGTCGCGGTGCCCACCTCCGGCATGCGGCCGTCCCACTTCTCGGCGACCCTGATGTGCGCCTCGATCCAGGTGTCCGGGTCGCTCACGAGGTCGAGCGAGTGGTGATGAATCGCCCGGAAGTCGGCGGTCACCACCTTCTTGCCGGCCTCACGCACCTGGAGGCAGAAGTCGAAGTCGTAGCCGTGGAGGCGCCCGAGCGACTCGTCGAAGCGCACGTTGCGCACCACCCACGGGGACAGCACGAGCAGGAAGCCGTCCACGGTCTCGACCTCCCCGACCCGCGCGTAGGGCGGCGCGTCCTCCCAGGCCCAGGAGAACGCGGGCAGCTCGCCGCCGCCGTGCTCCTCGTAGCGGTGAGTGAACGAGGCGAGCGCCACGGATCCCTCCCACCACGCGATGCTGCGGACCCCGATGGCGCCCACGCACCCGACCACACCCACGTCAGGGTCGGCGAGGGCCTCCCTGGCCTTGGCGCAGAAGTCGGCGTCAACGATCTCCGCGTCCTGATGCACGAGCACGAGCGCTTCGAGATCCTCGCGGGCCGCCGCAAGCTCGAGGAGCCGGTTGTAGCTCTTGAAGATCGAGTCCTCCGCCTCGATCGCGAACAGATCCGAGTCGGGCTCGACCGCGCGGCGGATGCCCGGCTCCGCGGCCTCGCCATACAGGCGCGGGCTGGTGATTGCGACACCGAAGGCGATCAAGCGGCGGCGGAGTGTAGTGCCATCCTGTACACATGCCCAGCGCCAGGCCGGTGGTGATCGAGGCTCGGGGCGTCGCGAAGACGTTCAGCGTGCCCGAGCACCGCATGGACACGTTCAAAGAGCGGGTCACCCACCCCCTGACCCGGGTCGCCTATCGCGACCTCGAGGCGCTGCGCGAGGTCTCGTTCGACGTCGGCCGGGGGGAGTTCTTCGGCATCGTCGGCCAGAACGGATCCGGGAAGACGACGCTGCTGAAGATCCTGGCCGGGATCTACCGGCCGACCGCCGGCCGGGTGCGCATGGCCGGCCGCCTGGCGCCGTTCATCGAGCTGGGCGTGGGCTTCAACCCGGAGCTCACGGCCCGCGAGAACTCGGTCATCAACGGGGTCCTGATGGGCCTCTCGAAGCGCGAGGCCCGCCGGCGGCTCGACGCGGTGCTCGACTTCGCGGAGCTCCAGGACTTCGTGGAGCTGAAGCTCAAGAACTACTCATCGGGCATGATGGTGCGGCTCGCCTTCGCGATCATGGTCCAGTCCGAGACGGAGATCATGCTGATCGACGAGGTGCTGGCGGTCGGCGACGCGGCGTTCGCGCAGAAGTGCATGGACGTCTTCCACGAGAAGCGCGACGCGGGGACGACGGTCGTGCTCGTCACCCACGACATGACGACGGTGCAGTCGCTCTGCCACCGCGCGATGGTGCTCCACAAGGGCGAGATGCGGCACCTGGGCGATCCCGAGGAGGCCGCCCTCGAGTACTTCAGGATCAACTTCGGCGAGCGCGGGAAGCCGGCCGAGGACGGCGGCTTCGAGCTTCCCGACTTCAACACGCGGCTGATCCACGCGCGGCTCCTCGACGAGCACGGCGCGGCGATCGACCACGTCGCCCAGGGGCAGCCGCTGGTGTTCGACGTGCTATTCGAGGCGCGGCGGGAGCTGGTCTCGCCGCGCTTCGAGCTGCACGTGGCGAACGAGCACGGGGTGGTGGCTTTCACGGTCGACACCACGCTCGACGAGGGCGCGGTGGAGAGTGGCGGCCAGGTGCGCCTGACGGGGCGCGCCGAGAACCCGCTCGCGCCCGGCCGCTATTCGATTGGCTGCTGGGTGCGTCGCCGGCGCGGCTCCGAGGACCAGGCGGTGCAGGGGCTCAAGCTGCTCGAGTTCGTCGTGCACGGCAGCTCGAGCGACGGCATCGTGCTGCCGCGGGCGGAGCTGAGCGCCGCGCTGGAGCGGGAACCGGCGCCGTGAGCGACGAGCTGGTCCTGCGCGAGGTGCGCGGCCCGTCCGCCCTGGGCGGCGGCTGGCGGCGCTCCTGGGAGCTGCTGTCGCTCATCGCGGTGAACGACTTCAAGCGGGCCTACTTCGGGACGGTGCTCGGCTACGTCTGGTCGATCGCCCGGCCGCTCATCCTGTTCGCGGTACTGCTCGCGGTGTTCACGCAGGTCTTCCGGATCGGGGACCAGGTGCCGAACTATCCGGTCCTGCTCCTCTTCAACATCGTCCTGTTCAGCTTCTTCCAGGAGGCGACCCTCAGCGCGGTCGGGTCGATCGTGAACCAGGAGTCGGTCGTCAGGAAGACCCAGTTCCCCAGGCTCGTGATCCCGCTGGCCGTGGTCCTCACCAGCCTGTTCAACCTCGGGCTGAACCTGGTCGTGGTCTTCGTGTTCATCCTGGCCTGGGGCATCGACCCGACCTGGACCTGGCTGCTGCTCCCGGTGATCGTGGCCGTCCTGGCGGTGTTCACGACCGCGGTGTCGATGCTCGTGTCGTCCCTCTACCCGCGCTTCCGCGACACCGCGATCATCTGGTCGGTCGCGGCCACCGTCCTGTTCTACGGGACGCCCGTGCTGTATCCGGCGGACGTGGCGCCGGAGGCCCTGCGGGACGTCATCCAACTCAACCCCCTCGCCCCCCTCTTCGAGCTCGCGCGCGTGTGGATCATCGATCCATCGGCTCCAGGGCCGGTCGAGCTGAGCGGGGTCGCCATGGGGCTGCTCGCCCCCGGGGCGCTGTACGTCGCGGTGTGCGCGCTCGCGGTCCGGGTCTTCAACCGCGAGGCGCCGCGGATCGCGGAGCAGCTCTGAGGAACGACTCCAGGCGCTCCATCAGCTCGTCGCCGAAGGACTCGTTCCAGTCCCGGCTCCAGCTCACGGCGGCGCCCCGCACCCGGGCATCGGCATCGCCGGTGCGGGATGCCGCCGCGCGCAGCCCGGCCACGACGCCTTCGAGGGTCGGCTCGGCGGTGATCAGGTTCGAGGAGATCGCCGACATCGCCTCCGGCGTCTTGTTCTCGAAGGTGTTCGTGACGGTCAGCATGCCGGCCGAGGCCATCTCGATCGGCGGAAGGCTCGGATGCGGCGTGTACATCAGGGCGAGGCCGACGTCGTGGTCGCGGAGCAGCTGCGCGTAGGCGGCCTGGTCGGAGCGCGGGAGCAGGGAGAGCACGGCCCCTCGGCCCAGGTTGATGCGCCGCCCGCCCCCGACGGTCCCGAGCCCGTGCAGCTCGAATCCCTGCAGGACGCCGTCCTCGGCCGCCCTGATCAGCGCGAGCACTCCCAGCTCGAACATGTTCCGGGCGGCGTGCGCCTCCGGCCGGGCATAGAAGAGGAGCTTGCGGGTGCGCCTCGCCGCCAGCTCGTCCGCGGTCGGAGGAGCGACAGCGGTGATCGCGTTCTGAAAGGAGACCGACGCCTCGTCGCCGGCGTCCGCTCCGCTCTCGTAGACGCCGATCCCGTGGGCGCGGAAATAGCCGCGCAGCAGCTCGGTGGAGAACAGCGCGCGGTGCGGGAGCCGGTAGGACTCGCTCGCAAGCGCCGCGTACGTGCCCATCGGGAAGGTGAACGGCTCGTATTCCTGGATCAGGTACAGGAAGCCGTCCCCGCCGACCGTCTTCTGCGCGGCGTGCGCGATGTGGGCCGTCCACCAGGTGGTGGCGACGAAGCGGTCCGAGCGGCTCACTTCGAGGCCCGTCGACTCGCGTCCGAACTCGACCTCCACGTGCTCGAAGAGACCGGCGAGCCCGCTGTAGGACTCGACGGTCTGCCGCCACGAGGGCGGCAGGGCGCCTACGGGGTCGACGGTCACCACACGGACCCGGGCGCCGCGCTCGGCCAGCCGCCGGGCGAGGTTGAACTTCGCGATGTAGCCGCCGAAGAAGTGGGCGAGGTCGATCGTCGGGATCAGCACGTTGATCCGCTCCGGCGCGTCCTCGCGCACGGCCAGCTCGAGCGGGGCGATCTTGGCCGCGATCTCCCCGACCGAGGGCACCTCGGGCTCCCGGCGACCCGGCTTCTGGACCAGCCGGGTCGGGGGACGCGCGTCGAATCGAACGCGGCGGACCAGGTGCCGCCACGCAAAGCCGAAGAACAGGCCCAGCTCCGCGCCGAGCGTCTCCGGCTTGCCGACCAGCTCGCGGGCGGCCCGGGCCGGGAGCCGCCCCAACGCGAGCGGTGAGCGGTCGGCCCGCAGGAAGCGGTCGAGCGCCCGCCGCTTTCCCGGCGCCATGCGGTCGCCGCAGCGCATCCGCAGCACCGTGGCGAACTGCATCAGGCGGCAGGCGTCGACGAAGTAGGTCAGGCGCCAGCGCCGGACGCGGTCCCGCAGCGGCCGCCTCAATCCGCGAAGGCGGTCTCCCAGTGCGGGCATCTCGTTCGCCGCCGCGTGGCCGAGCACGGCGCCGCCGTGCTGGACGTAGTCGTAGAGGGGGCGGTCCACGAAGGCGATGTCGCCGAGCGCGAGCGCAGTGAGCCCGACCCAGTGGTCGTGGAAGTGGCTGAACTGCGCCGGCGGGAACGGCAGCGCGTGGTCGAGCACGTCGCGGGTGAAGAGGGAGGCGGCGCCGGTGACCGAGTTCGCCATCAGGAGCGACGAGAGATCCGTGTGGTTGTTGCGCCGCTCCGCCCAGTAGGTGTCGGAGACGAGGGCGCCGGCGGGGGTGACGATGCGGGCGTCGCTGTAGACGAGCGACGCGTTCCCGAGAGCGTCGAGCAGGGTCCGCAGCTTGTCGGGGCGCCAGATGTCGTCCTGGTCCGCCATCGCGATGTAGTCCGCCTCGCGCGGGGCCATCGACAGCGCCCGCTCGAAGTTGGCGTAGAAGCCGAGCCGGCGGGGCGAGCGCGACACGACGAAGCGCGCATCGGATTCGAGCTCCCGTTCCATCTCGGCGAAGTGCTCGGGACTCGTGCAGTCGTCGCTCACGACGCAGACCCAATCGTCGAGCGTCTGGGCTCGGATCGTCTCGATCTGGCGGCGGAACAGGGGAAGCGAGGGTTCGTGCGTCGCCATGCAGATGGCGATGCGCGGGGCGTGGCCGGCCTCGAGCGGCCGCGGCGGGTGCTCGACCTGGATGCGCCCCAGCTCCACCGCGGCCTCGGTGCCGTCCTCGAGGCGTGCTCGGAGGCGGATCTCGATCTCCCTGCCCGGCTCCGCCGGCCCGACCTGCAGCATTGCCCAGAACCCGCTCCGGTGGCTGCCCCGCGGCGGGTCCGGTGAGAGCGCTTCGAGCACGTCGCGGCGCGGCATCCCGCGGGCCATCGCGGGCTGCGTCTCGCCGTCCACGGTGAACGCCAGCGAGCCGATCGGCGCGCGTTCGCTGACGCACCAGCCACACACGAAGACCGCCGTGCCCGCGCCGACGGCGAGCGTGCGCGGAAGCGGGTAGTCGAGCGAAACGTGTAGGTCTCCGCCCAAGCCGGGTCACCCTACACGCCGACCCCCTTCTGCTAGGAATGGGCACCCGTGCGGCCGCTGCTCATCCTCATCGCCGTCCTGGCCTCGCTGTGCGTGCCCGCGGCGGCGCTCGCGCAGAGCGCCGGCGACGAGCAGTACACCGATCCGTTCGCCGGACAGGACGAGGCGCCGGCCCAGCAGGGGCAGCAGGAGCCGGCGGCGCCACCGCCGGAGCCGCCCGCCGAGCCGGCGCCGGGCGGCAACGGGGACGCCGGGGCGGCGCCGGCGGAGGACGCCGGGGCCGAGGCCGCGCAGCCGGCGGCGCCCACGCTGCCACGCACGGGGGCTCCCGTGCTCCTGCTCGCGGCGGCCGGTTACGCGCTCCTGCTCGGCGGGGTCGCCATCAGGCGCCAGGTCTGAGCGCCGACGGTTCGGTGAGAGTCGCCGTCGATGGCCGCGCGCTCCGACCCGGAGCGGGCCGCCGCCGCGGCGTGGCGCGCTACCTGCGCTGCCTGCTCGAGGCGCTGGGCGAGGCCGGCCCGGACGACGAGTACGCGGTGCTGGTTGCCGGCAGCGGCGATCCGGAGCCGTTCCGGGCGCCGAACGTGCGGCTGGTGCGCCGGCGGATCCCGGGCCGCGTCGTGTTCGGCGCCGCCGCGGTGACGGGGCGGCCCCGGCTCGATCGCATGGCCGGCGGCTGCGACGTCGCGTGGGTGCCGGCGCCGGCCCCGCTGGCGGTCTCGCGAACGGTCCCGTTCGCGCTGACGTTGCATGACCTGTCCTTCGAGCACCCGAGCGACTTCAGCCGCTACGACCGCGTCTGGCATCGCCTGGCTCGCCCCGGCCGGCTGGTCCGGCGCGCGGCGAGGGTCATCTGCGTATCGGCCGCGGTGCGCGACGCCGCCTTGGAGCGGTGGGATCTCGACCCCGCGCGCCTGCAGGTCGTCCTGTCCGGCCCGGGGCGGCCGGCCGGTCCGGCCGGCGCGCTGCCCCCCGGCCTACCGGAGCGCTTCGTCCTCGCGGTCGGGGCGCTCGAGCCCCGCAAGCTCCCCGGCGTGCTCGCCGAGGCGCACCGGCGCGCCGTTTCGCAGGGCCTCGCGGCGGGGCTCGTCTTCGCCGGCGAGGGTCCGCTCGGGCCGGAGCTGGAGCGGGCCGGTGCGGTCGTGCTGGGCCGCGTCCCCGACGAGGTGCTCGAAGCGCTGTACGGGCGCTCGCTCGCGCTCGTCTGCGCCTCGCGCGACGAGGGCTTCGGGTTCACGCCCGTCGAGGCGCTCGCCCGCGGCACGCCCGCCGTCGTCGCCGACCTGCCCGTGTTCGGCGAGACGCTCGGCGAGGGGGCGCTGCGCGTGCGGGCCGGCGACGCCGGCGCTCTCGCCGACGCGCTGCTCCGCCTCGAGCGCGAGCCAGGCCTGCGCAAGCGGCTCGTGGCCGCCGGCGGCGAGGCCGTGGCACGTCTCTCGTGGGAGCGCGCGGCGCGCGAGACGCGCGCCGCGCTTGCCGAGGCGGCGTCGTGACCGCGTTCGCGGTCGTGACCGTGATCCACAACTCGGCGCCGGATCTCGCGCAGCTGCTCGACTCGATCGATCGCGAGCTCCGCCTCCCGCCCGCGGTCGTGGTGGTGGACAGCGGGTCGAGCGACGGGGGCGCCGCGCTCGCGCGTGAACGAGGGGCGCGGGTCACGGTCCTCGACGGGAACCTCGGCTTCGGCGCCGGCTGCAACGTGGGACTGTCGATGGTGCGCGAGCCGGTCACGGCGCTCGTGAACCCGGACGTGGAGCTGCTCGACGGCGGCCTCGCGGCGCTCGCGGCCAAGGCGGAGGCCCGCGACGCGCTCATCGCCCCGCGGCTCCTGAACGCCGATGGGAGCGTGCAGGACAGCGCGCACCCCGTCCCCGGCCGCCTCGAGGGTCTCGTGCCCGCGCTGCTGCCCCGCCCCCTTCTGCCTCCGCCGATCCGGCGGCGCTACGAGCCGTGGCGAAGCGAGGGCACGCGGACGGTCGGATGGGCGACGGCGGCGTGCCTCGTGGCGCGCTCGGACCTACTGCGGCGGCTCGGCCCCTTCGACCCCGACGCGTTCCTCTTCTACGAGGACATGGAGCTGTGCCTTCGGGCCGACCGCGCCGGCGTGCCGACGATCCTGCGCCCGGACGTGGCGGTGCGCCACCGCGGCGGCGCGTCGACCGGCCCGGCGCTCGGTGGGCAAGACCTGACCCTGCGCGCCCGCCGCCGCCGCGAGGTGGTGGCGCGGGAGGGCCGCCGCGCGCTGCTGCTGGACGACCTCGCGGAAGCGGCGACCTTCGCCACGCGAGGCGCCGCCCGCCGCTTGATCGGCCGCGGCGGCGAGACCGAGCTCGCGCGGCTTCGAGCGCTGCGCGAAGCCCGCCGCGAGAGGCGACCGTGACCGGCCTCGTCGCCATCGACGCCCGCGCCGCCGTCCGCCGCGAGATCGGCGGCGTCGAGCGGCTCGCCCGTGAGATGGCGCTTCGCCTGCCCGCGCTGCGGCCGGACCGCTACCTCGTGCTTCGGCCGCGCCCGCGGCTCGCTCACGGGGCGGGCCACGCCTGGGAGCAGCTGGCGCTGCCCCTGCTGGCCCGGGGGGCGGCGCTGATCTACTGCCCGGCCAACCTCGCGCCCGTGGCCTCCCGCCGCAACGTGGTGGTGATCCACGACCTCGCCGCGCTCGCCCACCCGGACTGGTACGGCGATGCCTACGTCGCCTGGCAGCGCCTAATGCTGCCGCGCCTCGCACGACGCGCGCGGCTGGTGATCACGGTGTCGCGCTTCTCGCGCGACGAGATCGCGGGGCGCCTGGGCGTCGCGGGCGACCGGATCGCGGTCGTCCCCAACGGGGTATCGGCGGCCTTCTCTCCCGACGCCGATCCCGGGCCGGCACGGGCGGCGCTCGGCATCGACCGGCCCTACGTGCTCGCGCTCGCCACCCGCAGCGCTCGCAAGAACCTCTACGCGCTCGCCCCGGCCGCCCGGGCGCTCGGCGAACAGGGGATCGAGCTGGTCGTGGCGGGCGGCGAGCGCGGCTACCTCCGTGACCCTGCGCCGCCTCCGGGCCGGGCGCTCGGTTACGTGGCTGAGCGGCTCCTGCCGGGTCTCTACGCGGGCGCTCTGGCGTTCGCGATGCCCTCGCTCTACGAGGGCTTCGGCCTACCCTGCCTCGAGGCGATGGCGAGCGGGACGCCCGTGGTGGCGGCCGACCGCGCAGCCCTCCCCGAGACCTGCGGCGGCGCGGCGCTGCTCGCCGATCCCGGCGACCCCGACGGGTTCGCCGACGCCCTGCTGCTCGCCGCCGGGCCCGAGCACGAGCGCCTGCGGGCGGCCGGTCTCGCGCGCGCCCGCGGCTTCGGCTGGGACCGCACCGCGGAGCTCGCCGACGGCGCGATCGGCGAGCTCCTCGAGGCGGATCAGCGCTCGTAGCGGAGCACGAACGGACCGCAGGGCCCGTCGTCGCTCCGCTGCGGCCGCCCGTCGATCCCCTTCGGGGTGATGGTCATGCGCCTCGAGGTCACGCGCACCTGTCCGTAGCCGAACTGGTCGACGACCGAGCAGTCCATCCCAACGCCATTCGGGGGCGGGGGCTCCAGGAAGAAGTTGTCGGCGAGCGCACCGCTTCCCTGGCCGGTCACGTCGTCGATCTCGAGGGCGAGGTTCGCGGTTGCGGCCGACCCGGCCGTCACGTCGAGGATGCCGCTGTCCTGCGGCCCGCCCGGCTCGAGCGTCTGGAAGCGGGCGTCGTTCACGAGCGTCGCATGCACGTCGGTGGTCAGGAAGACCACGTTCTTGACGTCGCGGAGCTGGCGCAGGATCTCCTGGCGCTCTGCCTCGTAGCCCTCCCAGCGGTCGTAGGGAAGGATGTAGTACTGCTGGATCGGCATCTCGTTCATGACCACCTTGAACCGAGCGGTGGAGTCCTCCACGTCGCGGATGAAGCGGTTGAGCTGCCGCCGGCCCAGGAAGGTGCGGTCGGGGCTGCGGATCGCGTCGAGGCAGGCCTGCGAGACCGGCTGCCGCAGCGAGGGGATCACCGCCCCGAAGAAGTTGCGCCTCTCCTGCGGCGCAGTGGGTGCGAAGTCCGGACTGCCCGTATCGGGGTTGTTGCAGACGCCGCCCTCGTCGGCCTTCGCGCTGCGGAACGAGCGCTCGTCGAGGAAGAACAGCTCGAGGTTGCGGCCCCACCGCACCGTGCGGTAGAGGCCGTCGCGGCGCGAATAGGTCACCGGCGCGTAGTCGACGAAGGCACGGGCTCCCCGGCGGTAGAGCGTCCGGCCGCTGATGTTCTCGCTAATGCCGCTGATCGGGTTCGCGAAGGTCGCCTCGGCGGGCGAGAAGTCGTTTATGAACTCGTGGTCGTCCCAGTGCGAGTAGAAGCCGGCCGTGCGCCGCACGGCGCGCAGGTGGCGGTTGCCGAGGTTGAGCCGGTACTTCGCCCACTTCTGCGGCACCGTGACCGCGGTCGGGGCAGCCGGCGTGTCGTTCGGCCCCGGCACCTCGGTGTCCGAGTACATCGTGTCGCCGAGGTGGACGTTGAAGTCGTTTCGCTCGGCCCTCATGCGCCGGAAGACGCCGCCGTTGTTCCAGAACGGGCGGCTCTCGCCCGGCGCGGGGAGGAAGTCCGTGTCGCCGGTCCAGGCGAACTCGACGGTGGCGCGAGCGTTCGGCGGCGGCGCCGTGGTGAACACGCCGACGTCGCTCCGGCGGCCCCGCGGGCCTGTGAAGCGGAAGAAGTAGCGCGTGTCCGGGTCGAGCTTCTCGATCTCGGCCTGGACCGTGTTGTCGTTGCCGGGCCTCGCGCGCACGAGGCGCTCGACGTCCGGGTTCCCGAAGCGCCGCCTGTCGTTCACCTGGAGCACGTACTCGCCGCGCCTGTTGGCCTTCCCCCACAGGATGGCGCTCGTGGCGGTGACGTCGCCGGCGGTCACGCCGAGGGAGAAGCCCTTGGCCGCGAAGGCCGGCGGAGCGAGCAGCAGGGCGGTGGCGGCGGCGAGCGGGAGCGCGAGGCGAGCGAGTCGTGGCATGGCGGGCAGCCTATTTCGCGCGGCAGCCTTGCGGCAAGCTGTGAATCGTGATTCACTACTTGCGGGCATGCCCTACCGGCCCACCGAGAAGACCGAAGCGCGCAAGCTCGCCACGCGCGAGCGGATCGTCGGCGCCGCCCTCGAGCAGGTGGGGCGCGGCGGCTACGCGTCCGCCGGGATCCAGACCGTGGCCGCCCGCGCGGGAGTGGCGGTGGGCACGGTCTACCGGCACTTCCCGTCGAAGGGCGACCTCTTCGCCGAGGTCTTCCGGCGCGCCTCGCAGCGTGAGCTCGACGTGGTCGTGGACGTCTCGCGCGCCGACGGCCGCAGCTCGGCAGAGCGCGTGGCGGCCGCGGGCGAGGCGTTCTGCCGGCGCGCCCTCGCCGGACCGGTGCTCGCCTACGCGCTGATCGCCGAGCCGGTCGACCCCGCGGTGGAGTCCGAGCGCCTGCGCTTCCGGATCGGATATCGCGACGCCTTCGCGCGCGTCCTCGAGGACGGCGTGCGCGACGGCGAGCTCCGCCCTCACGACACGCGCACGGTGGCGGCGGCCATCGTGGGCGCCCTCGCGGAATCGCTGGTGGGCCCGCTGTCAGCCTCCAACGGAGGCTCGCGCGAGGCCCTGATCGCAACCCTCGTCCAGTTCTGCCAGGAGGCTCTTCCCAGTGCTCACGAGCGCATCCACGCATGACGTCCTGAACCAGGCCCCGCCGATCGTCCCGTACAACGTGTTCGAGGCCGACACGGCGCTGCGGGAGGCGCTCGAGCGTGAGGGCGGGGGCTGGGGCGTCGACCGCCTGCGCGACACCGGCGAGCTGGCGGGCTCCCGTGAGGCGCTCGAGCACTCCGAGCGGTCGGAGCGCAACGAGCCGATCCTGCGCACGCACGACCGCTACGGCAAGCGCATCGACCAGGTCGAGCTCGACCCGTCCTGGCATTGGTCCCTGCGCCAGGCGATCGAGCGCGAGATGCACTGCCTCCCCTGGCGTGACCCGCAGCCCGGGGCTCACGTCGTGCGGGCGGCGCTGTTCCTGGTCTGGAGCCAGGTCGGCTCCGGCGTGATGTGCCCCGTGTCGATGACGTATGCGGCGATCCCGCCGCTGCGTGAGAACCCCGAGCTGGCGGCCGAGTGGGAGCCGCGCCTGACGCGGCCGAGCTACGAGGACGGCGCCCTGGCCGGCATGGCGATGACCGAGAAGCAGGGCGGCTCGGACGTGCGCGCCAACACGACCCGTGCCGAGCCGCAGAGCGACGGCACCTACGAGCTGACCGGGCACAAGTGGTTCTGCTCCTATCCGCCCTGCGACGTCTTCCTGACCCTCGCCCAGGCGCCCGGCGGCCTGTCCTGCTTCCTGTTCGAGGGCCGCGACCCGGGCTTCCGCATCCAGCGCCTGAAGGACAAGCTGGGCACGCGCTCGCTGCCGTCGAGCGAGGTCGAGTTCCACGGGGTCCGGGGGCGGATGATCGGCGAGGAGGGCCGCGGCGTGGCCACGATCATCCGCATGGTCAACCACACGCGGCTCGACTGCCTGCTCGGCTCCGCGGCCTCGATGCGCTGGGGGCTCGTGCAGGCCGTCCACCACGCGCGGCACCGGAGCGCGTTCGGGAAGCTCCTGGCCGAGCAGCCCGCGATGCAGAACGTGCTGGCGGACCTGGCCGTCGAGTCCGAGGCGGCAACGGCGGCAGCGCTCCGGATCGCCCGCTCGTACGACGACGAGCGCGAGGGTCCCTTCCGCCGTTTCGCGACCGCGGTCATGAAGTACTGGGTCTGCAAGCGCGCCGCGCCGCACGCGGCCGAGGCGCTCGAGTGCCTCGGCGGCAACGGCTACGTCGAGGAGTCCGGCATGCCGCGGCTGCTTCGCGACGCGCCGCTCAACTCGATCTGGGAGGGGTCGGGGAACGTGGCGGCGCTCGACGTGCTGCGCGCCACCGTGAAGGAGCCCGACGGCCTGCCCGCCCTCATGGCCGAGTGCGAGCTGGCCCGCGGCGGCAACCCGCGGCTCGACATCCACCTGAACGACCTGCGCGCGATGAAGCTGCCGGCGGAGCCGCAGTTCGCGGCACGCCGCCTGGCCGAGGACCTGGCGCTCGCGCTGCAGGCGAGCCTTCTGGTGAGGCACGCGCCGCCGGAGGTGGCGGACGCCTTCTGCGCGGGGCGGCTCGGAGACGGCGGCCGCGCGTTCGGCACGCTGCCGTCGTTCGTGGACGCGGGCGCGATCGTGGAGCGGGCACTCGCCGCGTGAGGATCCGCGAACGCGAGGAGGCGGACCGCAACGCCGTGGAGAGCTTTCTTTCGGAGCGCTACAGCGCCCGGGTTGCCCGGCTCGGGGAGGTCCTGACTCCGCTCGACCATCCCGCGCTCATCGCGGAGCGCGACGACGGCTCCCTCGCCGGCGTGCTCACGTACATCGTCGAAGGCGACTCCTGCGAGATCCTCACCCTCCACGTGGCCGACCAGTGGACCGGGGTCGGCACCGCCCTCCTCGCCGCGGTGGAGCGCAAGGCCCGCCGCCTCTGGCTGCTCACGACCAACGACAACGTGGACGCGCTGCGCTTCTACCAGCGCCGTGGCTTCCGGCTCGCCGAGCTGCACGCTGGCGGCGTCGACGAGTCCCGGGCGCGGCTGAAGCCCGAGATCCCGGAGACAGGCGACTACGGAATCCCGATTCGGGACGAGCTGATCCTGGAGAAGGAGGTGAGCGAGTGAAGACGCTGACCTACACCGTCGACGAGCGCGTCGCTCGCATCACGCTGAACCGTCCCGAGCGCGGCAACGGCATCACGCTCGAGACGCCCCGCGAGCTGGCCGAGTGCGTGGAGCAGGCGAACCTCGACCCCGCCGTGCACGTGATCGCGCTGGCCGGCGCCGGCAAGGGCTTCTGCGGCGGCTACGACCTCGTCGAGTTCGCCGAGCGCGAGATGCCGAACCACGATCCCTCCCAACCATGGGACCCGGTGTTGGACTGGCAGATGATGAGCCGCAACCTGCGCGGCTTCATGAGCCTGTTCCACTCTGACAAGCCGGTGGTCTGCAAGGTGCACGGCTTCTGCGTCGCGGGCGGCACCGACATGGCGCTCTGCTCCGACCTCCTCGTGATCGCCGACGACGCGCGCATCGGGTACCCGCCGGCCCGTGTCTGGGGCGTGCCCACCTCGGCGCTGTGGGCGTTCCGGGTCGGCGACCAGCGTGCCAAGCGGCTGCTGTTCACCGGCGACCTGATCGACGGGGCGACCGCGCTCGAGTGGGGCCTGGCGGTCGAGGCGCCGCCGGCGGCCGAGCTCGACGAGCGCTTCGAGGCGCTGCTCGAGCGGATCGCGCTGACGCCGGTGAACCAGCTCGTCATGATGAAGCTGCTCGTGAACCAGGCGCTCTACTCGCAGGGCCTGCACGCCACGCAGGCGCTCGGCGTCTTCTTCGACGGGATCGCCCGGCACACGCCCGAGGGCTATGCCTTCGCCCGCCGCGCCGCCCAGGCCGGCTTCAAGGAAGCGGTACGCGAGCGCGACGAGCCGTACGAGCGGTAGCGAAACTTCCGGCCCTGGCATAGGTTGAAGCGCCTATGACCTCGTGGACTCGCCGCGCGCTCGCCTGCGCGCTCGCTCTCGCCCTGATCATCGTTCCCGCCGCTCAGGCGGAGGCCGCCCAGCGCAAGAAGGCGGTCAACCTGAACGTGATGACGCGCAACATCTACCTCGGCGGCAACATCTTCGGGCCCCTCGCCGCCGGGAACGATCGCGCCGAGTTCGAGCGCCTCGCCGGCGTGCTGTGGGCGGAGGTCCAGGGCACCGACTTTGTCGGGACGCGCGCGGAGCTGCTCGCGCGTGAGATCAAGCGGACCAAGCCCGACCTGGTCGGCCTGCAGGAGGTCGCCGTCTGGCGCCGCGGGCCCGACGGCGTGAAGGACGGCGCCGCGACGCCGGCGACGCAGGTCGTCTACGACTTCCTCACGACACTCCGGGCCGAGCTGAGGCGCCAGAACGCGCGCTATGCCGTCGGCGTCAAGCAGCAGGAGGCCGACATCGAGACCTCGATCGACGCCGGGTACGACGTGCGGCTGACGATGTACGACGTGATCCTCGTGAAGAAGCGCAAGGGGCTGCGGGTCACGAGGCGCCTGAGCGAGAACTACCCGACCGACATCGAGGTCCCCACCCCGGTCGGCCCGATCACGAGCACACGTGGTTACACCGCGGTGGACGTCCGCTACAAGCGCAAGCGGCTGCGCTTCGTGAACACCCATCTCGAGGCCGCCCTCGACGCCACCCGAGAGGCGCAGGCGCGCGAGCTGGTCGCCCGTGGCGGACCGCTTCGCACGACGCGGCAGCTGATCGTGGTGGGCGACTTCAACTCCGATCCCCAGGGCCGGGAGTCGCCGTCGGGCGCGTTCGACATCCTGGCGGACTTCGGCCTCGTGGACACCTGGCCGCGCCGCTTCGGGCCGGGCTTCTCGTGCTGCCTCGAGCAGTCGAACGCCCGCGACACGACCACGAACGGCTTCGACCACCGGATCGATCTCATCCTCGCCAAGCCGAAGCTGCGCGCCGTACGCGGACAGGTCGTCGGGGACGAGCTGTCCGACCGCGCGCCGAATGGCCTGTGGCCATCCGACCACGCGGGCGTGGTCACGAAGCTGCGGCTGCGCTAGGCGAACGTTGCGCCGTCAGGATCGCGCACGACCGCCACGTCGCCGGCGCCCGTCCAGGTGGGCGGAACGGCCACGTCGCCGCCCGGGTCCCGCGCCGAGCGAACCGCGGCGTGGATGTCGCGGACGGTGAGCTAATCGTCGAAGCGGCCGGCGAATAGCCCGAAGAACGCTCCCTGGGGATCCTGTGCGACGAGGATGCGACCGCCCGGCACGTCCATGGGCGGGAGCGTCACCTGGCCGCCGAGCTCGCCGACGCGGCCGGCGTCCCGGTCCACGTCCTCTGTGCCGAAGTACGTCAGCCAGTGCGACGGGGCGCCCGAGTCGGGCGGCATCTGCATCATCCCGCCGTTGACCCGGTCGCCCAGGTAGATGCCCCAGTAGGGCGCCGCGCCCCCCGACATCTCCTCGATCCGCCAGCCGAACAGCTCCGTGTAGTAGCGCTCGGCTGACTGGGGGTCGGTCGTGTTGAGCTGGTTGAGCGTGATGGCGCCCGGGACGTTCACGAGGCTCGCGCCGATGCTGCCGCGTGGCTCCCAGACCGAGAAGATCGCGCCGGTCGGGTCGTGGACGACCGCCATGCGGCCCACGTCCATGACGTCGAACGGCTCCATCACGAGCGTGCCGCCGAGCTCGTCGGCCTTCGCGGCAGCCGAGTCGGCGCTCTCCACGGTCACGTACGCTCCCCAGAACGTGGGCATGCCCTCGCGCGCCTGGAACAGGGCCGCGACGTCCTTCCCGTCCTTGCGGAGCATCGTGTAGACGCCGCCGTCGCCGGGGACCGGCTGATCCTCGAACTCCCAGCCGAACAGGCCCGTGTAGAACCGCTTGGCGTCGTCCGGATCGCTGGTGGCCAGGTCGGTCCAGCTGAACGTGCCCGGTGGATGACTGGTGCGTTCGCCCATGCCGGCGACCCTAGCGCTCCGCTGCGATCAGTACGTGCCACGACCAGCGCCGCGCGGGCGGCACGCGGCGCCAGACGATCGAGTCCAGGCGGCGGAGCTGCCGGTGGGCGCGGTGCCCGAGCGCCCTGCTCAGCGCCTCGAAGAAGTAGAAGCTCGGGTAGGACAGCTCCACCGCGTCGAACGTCCGCGCGAGCATGCGCAGGTCGTCCCGCGTGAGTGCCTGCTCGTCCGGGGTGCCGACCCAGTGGAGGTGTGAGGCGCCATGCAGCCACCGCCGCGTGAGTCGCAGCAGCGGATTGCGGTCCTGGTTCTCGAAGAACACGGCCTTCCCCCCGGGGCGCAGCAGGCGGCGCGTCTCCCGCGCCGCCTCCGCCACGTCCACATGGTGGAGCACCCACTTGCCGACCACCCGGTCGAAGGAGTGGTCCGGGAGGCCGGTGTCCTCTGCCGGCGCCACCAGGAAGCGCGCCCCGGCGGCGCGCTGCCGGGCGATCTCGACCATCCCCGGCGAGACGTCCAGCGCGGTGACCCGCGCGCCACGGCCGAGAAGCTGCAGCGACAAGTCGCCGGCCCCGCACCCGAGCTCGAGCACCTCGAGCCCGGCCACCGGGCCCAGCGCATCGAGCAGCGCCTCGTCGTACGTATCGGAGTGGTGCGGCCGGCGCGCGGCCGCCTCAGCGTCGTAGAACGCGCGCTCGCGCTCGCTACGAGCCGCTTCCGACCTCCAGGAACGCCTCGTAGCGCTTGACCTCGCGCTCGGCGCGCGAGCGCTCCTCGGAGTCCTCCTCGGCCCGCTCGACCGCGTCGCGCGCCTCCTTCAGCCTGGACTCGAAGGCCGAGCGGTCGATCTCGTCCGGCGGGATCGCGTCCTCCACCAACACGAGGGCGGAGTTGTCCACGACCTGGAGGTAGCCCTCGCCCTGGGCGAAACGGACCACGTCGGAGTCGCTCTTGTAGAGACGCAGCTCCGTCGGCTCGAGGATGGCCATCAGCGGAGCATGGTTCGCGAGGATTCCGATGGACCCCGTGGTGGTGCGAGTCGAGACCATCTCGACCTCGTCGTCGAAGACCTTCCCCTCCGGGGTCAGGACCTCGACCGGGAAGCTACTCCTCGCCATCGCCCTCGCCGGAGTCCTGCTCGTCGCCGCCGGACTCCTCCTCGGAACGACCCTCGGCCTGCTCCTCCTCGGAGCCGCCCTCGGCCTCCTCCTCCTCCTCTTCCCCGCGGGCGCCGCGCGCGGCCTCGACCACCTCGTCGATCGAGCCCTTCAACAGGAAGGCGCGCTCCGGGATGTCGTCGTGCTTGCCCTCGATGATCTCCTTGAAGGAGCGCACCGTCTCCTCCACCGGCACGTACTTGCCCTCCGTCCCGGTGAACGCCTCCGCCACGAAGAACGGCTGCGAGAGGAAGCGCTCGACCTTGCGGGCGCGCTGCACGGTGACCCGGTCCTCGTCCGAGAGCTCGTCGATCCCGAGGATCGCGATGATGTCCTGCAGCTCCCGATAGCGCTGCAGGATTTCGCGAACCTGGTTGGCCACCTCGTAGTGCTCCTCCCCGACGATGTCGGGCTTGAGGATCGTGGAGGTCGAGTCGAGCGGGTCCACCGCCGGGTAGATGCCCTTCTCGGCAATCGAGCGGGACAGCGTCGTGGTGGCGTTCAGGTGCGCGAACACCGACGCCGGCGCCGGGTCGGTGAGGTCGTCGGCGGGCACGTAGATGGCCTGAATCGAGGTGACGGAGCCCTGCCGCGTCGAGGTGATCCGCTCCTGGAGCTGGCCCATCTCGGTCTCGAGCGTGGGCTGGTAGCCGACCTGCGACGGCATGCGGCCGAGCAGCGCCGATACCTCCGAGCCCGCCTGGACGAAGCGGAAGATGTTGTCGATGAACAGCAGCACGTCCTGGCCGCCCTGCTCGCGGAAGTACTCGGCCATCGTCAGCCCGGAGAGCGCCACCCGCATGCGCGCGCCGGGCGGCTCGTTCATCTGCCCGAACACGAGCATGGTCTTGTCGATCACGCCCGACTCGGTCATCTCGAGCCACAGGTCGTTGCCCTCGCGCGAGCGCTCGCCCACGCCGCAGAAGGCCGACAGGCCACCGTGCTCCTTGGCCAGGTTGTTGATCAGCTCCTGGATCAGGACGGTCTTGCCGACCCCGGCGCCGCCGAACAGCCCGACCTTGCCGCCCTTGGCGTAGGGCGCCAGCAGGTCCACGACCTTGATTCCGGTCTCGAAGATCTCGCGCGTCGGCGTCAGGTCCTCGACGCTCGGGGCGGGCCGGTGGATCGGCCAGCGGTCCTCGAACTTGACCTCGCCGGCCTCGTCGATCGGGTCGCCGAGCAGGTTGAACATCCGGCCGAGCGTGCCCTCGCCCACCGGCACGGTGATCGGACCGCCGGTGTCGCGCACCTTCACGCCGCGCGACAGGCCGTCGGTTGCGTCCATCGCGACCGCGCGAACGCGGTCGTCGCCCAGGTGCTGCTGGACCTCGAGGACGAGCCGCGTCTTGCCGCCCTCCTCCTCGCCCGGCTGCGCCTCCTCGCCCTCGGTCTCGTCGCGCTCGAGCTCGATCTCGAGGGCGTTGTAGATCTCCGGGAGGTGCTCGTCCGGGAACGCGACCTCGACGACGACGCCCTGGACCTCTTCCACGGTCCCGACGTTGCCGTCCTCCCGGCCCTCCTCCTGCTGCTCCTGCTCCTGCTGCTTCTCCGTTGCGGCTTCCACGTAGTTGAGTCTCCTGTCTGGCCGAAGCACCCGGTTAGGCCGGGTGCGCACGGTTTGATCATCTAAGTCCTTCTGCGCCGGCCACGACTTCCATGATCTCCTGCGTGATCTCCGCCTGGCGCTGGCGGTTGGCCTCGAGGGTGAGGTCGTCGATCAGCTCGCCTGCGTTGTCCGAGGCGTTACGCATCGCGCTCATGCGGGCGCCGTGCTCCGACGCCGTCGATTCGAGCAGGGCCCGGTAGATCGAGATCTCCACGTAGTCCGGCACGAGCCGGGCGAGGATCTCCTCGGGGTCCGGCTCGTATATCCAGAGCGCCCGCGAGTGGTGCTCCTCCTCCTCTTCGGGCTCCTCCTCGTCGCTCAGCACGTCCGCCTGTTGAAGCGGCAGCAGAGTCTCGTGGCGGACCTCCTGGTTGATGGCCGAGATGTAGCCGTTGTAGATGATCTCCACGCGGTCCACCTTGTCATCTACGTACGCCGAGGTGAGGTCGTCGGCAATCGCGCGGGCGTCGGCGAAGGCGGGGCGGTCCGTGAAGCCGGTCCAGCTGCCGCCGATCGGCAGCTGGCGGAACTCGAGCGAGGACAGCCCGCGCCGGCCCGAGACGTACCAGAGCACGTCCTTGCCGTCGGAGCGGAGCTCCGCGGCCCGGCGATTTCCGGCGCGCATGATCTGCGCGTTGAACGGGCCGGCGAGCCCCCGGTCGCCGGTCACCAGGTGGATACCGACCGTCTGGATGCTGTCCTTCTCCTCGAGTATCGGCAGGCTCGGGATGTTCTCGGCCGCCTGCGCGGCGCGTGAGGTCATTCGGCGGATGGCGTCCGCGTAGGGGCGCAGGTGCTCGATGCGCTGCTCGGCCCGCCGCAGGCGCGCGGCGGAGATCATCTCCATGGCGCGCGTGATCTTGCGGACGTTCTTGACCGAGCCGATGCGCCCCCGGATGTCCTTCAGCGACGCCATCTAGGCCCGGGCCGCCTCCGCGTCCTTCTCCTTGCCGGGCTCCTCGTCGTCCTCCGCGGCCTGGGCCTGTGTCTCCTCGCCGTCGCCCTCCTCCGACTCCTCGCCGCCCTCGCCCTCGTGAGCGGCGCGGCCCTCGTCGGTGCGGCCCTCCTTCTCGCGCTCCTCCCTCGACATGATGCGGTCGGACTCGCCCTCCTCGATCGGGTTGCCCTCGGCGTCGAAGTCGGGGCCGAAGTCGTCGATCGCCTCCGCGATGCAGCTGGACAGGCGGCCCTCGATCGAGTCGTCCCAGTTGCCGTCGGCGATCTGCTCCATCAGATCCGAGTCCTCCGAGTGGAGCCGCTGGAGCATCATCTCGTGGAACTCGCGGATGCGCTCGGTCTTGATGCGGTCGAGGTAGCCGCCGGTGCCCGAGTAGATCGCCGCCACCTGGTCCTCGATCGCCCACGGCTCGCGCTCGCCCTGGTTGAGCGCCTCCACGAGCCGTGCGCCGCGGTTGAGCGTGGCCTGGGTGTCGGCGTCCAGGTCGGAGCCGAACTGGGCGAACGCCTCCAGCTCGCGGTACTGCGAGAGCTCGAGCCGCAGCTTGCCGGCGGTCTTGCGCATCGGCTGGGTCTGGGCCGAGCCGCCCACGCGCGACACCGAGATGCCCACGTTGATCGCCGGGCGCACGCCCGAGCGGAACAGGTCGGCCTCCAGGAAGATCTGGCCGTCGGTGATCGAGATGACGTTGGTCGGGATGTACGCCGACACGTCACCCGCCTGCGTCTCGATGATCGGGAGCGCCGTCAGCGAGCCGCCGCCGAGGTCGTCGTTCAGCTTCACGGCGCGCTCGAGCAGGCGCGAGTGCAGGTAGAAGACGTCGCCCGGGTACGCCTCGCGGCCCGGCGGGCGGCGCAGCAGCAGCGACATCTGGCGGTACGCATAGGCGTGCTTCGTCAGGTCGTCGTAGATCGCGAGCGCGTGCTTGCCGTTGTAGAGGAAGTGCTCGCCCATGGCGCAGCCCGCGTAGGGCGCGAGGAACTTGATCGGCGCCGCCTCGTCGGCCGGCGCCGCCACGATGATCGTGTGGTCGAGCGCGCCCGCCTCCTCGAGCTGGCGGGCCACGTCCACCACGACCGACATGCGCTGGCCGATCGCCACGTAGACGCAGACGAGGTCCTTGCCCTTGTTGTTGATGATCGTGTCGATGCAGATCGACGTCTTGCCGGTCTGGCGGTCGCCGATGATCAGCTCGCGCTGGCCGCGCCCGACGTTCGTCATCGCGTCGATCGGCTTGATGCCGGTGAGCATCGGCTCCTTCACGGGCTGGCGCGAGACCACGCCCGGCGCCTTGAACTCCGCCGGCCGGGTCTGGCTCGTGTTCACGTCGCCCTTGCCGTCGAGCGGGTTTCCGAGCGGGTCGACGATGCGTCCGAGCAGCTCCTCGCCCACCGGCACCTCGAGCAGGCGGCCGGTGCGCTTGACCTGGTCGCCCTCCTCGATCTTGTCCCACTCGCCGAAGAGCACGGCGCCGACGTTGTCGGACTCCAGGTTGAGCGCGAGCCCGCGCACGTCGTGCGGAAGGTCGAGCAGCTCCATCGACTGCACGTTGTCGAGTCCGTGCACGCGCGAGATGCCGTCCGCGACCGATAGGACCGTGCCCACCTCGGACAGGTCGGCGCCGCCGTCCTCGAGGCCCTGGATCCGGTCCTTGAGGATGCTGGTGATCTCGTCTGGCTTGATCTGCATTCGGTGGGTCTCCTGATTATGTTCGGTGCGCACCCGGCCAAGCCGGGTGCTTCCGCTAGGCGGCCGCGCGTGCGACCTGCTTGCGTAGTTGTTCGAGTCGGTTTCGCACGGTGGCGTCGAGGACCATGTTGCCGACGCGCACCTGCAGGCCCCCGAGGACGTCGGGGTCGACGTTGGACGAAAGCTCCACCCGGCGGCCGGTCTGCTCCTCGATCCGCTCGCCGATGCTGTTCACGAGCTCCTCGTCGAGCTCCACCGCGCTGGTCACGGTGACCGGCAGCAGCTTGTTCTCGTCGGCCCACATCGCGTCGAAGGAGCGGCGGATGCGGAACAGGACCGGCATGCGGTGGCGCTCGGCCAGCAGCTCGAGGAAGTTGAGCGTGCGCTCGTCGGCGTCGCTCACGATGCTGGACACGCCCTTCTTCTTCTCCTCGCTCGAGAAGTACGGCGAGAAGAGGAAGACCTGGAGGTTGCGGTCCGCGCCGAGCGCGTCGGCGAACTCGTCGAGCTCGTCGTGCACGCGGTCCAAGACGTCGTGCTCCTTGGCGACCTCGAAGAGCGCCCGGGCGTAGACCTCAGCGATCTCTTCCATTCCCCTCCCCTCCGCTGAGGGCCGAGAAGTCGACCTCGGAGAGGGCCTCCTCGATCAGCCGGCGGTGGTCGTCCGGCGTGAGCGACTTGCGCGTGATCTTCTCGGTCGCCAGCACCGTGAGGTTGGCAACCTCCTTGCGGATCTCGTCGATCGCGCGGCGCGTCTCGGCCTCGATGTCGCGCCGCGTCGCCGTGAGCAGCTCCTCGCGCTGCTTGGTGGCGTCGGCCTTGGCCTGGTCCTGAAGGGAGTCGGCCGCCTTGCGAGCGCGCGCCGTGATGTCCTCGGCCTGCTCGCGCGCCTCCCGGAGGCGGGCGCGGTATTCGTCGAGCAGCTCGTCGGCTTCGCGCTTCGTCCGCTCCGCGTGGTCGATCGACTCCTCGATCGCCCTGCTGCGCCGCTCGAGCGCGTCGGAGATGCGCGGGAAGACGAGCCTCTGGAGGATCAGCAGCGTCGCCCCGAACAGGAGCAGCGTCCAGATCATCAGCCCCAGCTCGGGACTCACCAGGAAGCTGCCGCCCCCGCTCTCCTCTCCCCCGCCGCCTCCTCCTCCGCCGTGCCCCTGGGCGAAGAGCAGGAAGCTGCCGATGTCGCCGACCAGGCTCATCTCAGAGGAAGAAGGCGATCAGGCCGAAGATGAACGTGTAGAACGCGACCGCCTCGATGAGGGCGAAGCCGAGCCACTGGATGCTCGTGATCTCCTCGCGCATCTCGGGCTGGCGCGTGACCGACTCGATCACGCTCGCGAAGAGGAGCCCGAGCCCGATGCCGGCGCCGATCGAGCCGAGCCCGGCTCCGATGCCGAGGGCGATCGCCTTCAAGCCGTCGTCGGTGACCCCTCCCCCTGCCTGGGCGATTGGAGCGATCAGGTCGAGCATTGTTGAACAGCCTCCTTCGTCAATGGCCTTCGGCGGCGGTCGCCTCACCGAAGTAGATGGATGTGAGCGTGGCGAAGATGAATGCCTGCAGCGTGGCCACCAGCACGACCTCGAACAGGAAGAAGACGAGGGCGAGCGGGAAGGTGACCCAGCCGAGGACGGCCAGGCCGAGGATCACGCCGAGGCCGCCGCCCATGAAGAGGATCAGCAGGTGGCCGGCCAGGATGTTGGCGAACAGTCGCACCGACAGCGAGATGATGCGGACGGTCTGCGAGATGATCTCGATGCCGAGCAGGAAGGGGCGCATCGGCTTCGGGGTGCCTCTCGGGATCCAGCTCTTGACGTAGGGCACGAAGCCCTTCGCCCGGACGCCCTCGACCTGGTACGAGAACCAGACGACCAGCGTCAGCACCAGCGGTACCGACAGGTTGGCCGTGGCGGCGTAGATCGCGAAGCTCGGAAACTCGATCCCGAAGATGTTCACGGTCTCGTGCGTGTTGGTCGGCAGCGGGAGGTAGCCGATCAGGTTCGAGATCCAGATGAAGAAGAAGAGCGTGGCGACGAAGGGGAACCACTTCGCGCTCATCTCGTCCGACATGTTGCCGCGCGTGATCGTGTTGTAGGTGAGGTTGTAGAGCGTCTCGACGGCGGTCTGGACCTTGTTGGGGCGCTGCTGCATGCGCTTCGCGACGTACACCATCGCCGCGGTCGTCAGCACGCAGGCGAGAAACAGGTAGAAGACGGCGCGGTTGATGCTGAGGTCGAGTCCGCCGATCTTCAGCTCGATCCACGGGTCGAGCCGAAACTCCTCCTGAGGCTGGAACTCCTCGTTCTCCCCCTCGCTGCCGAAAGCGGCGAAGAGGATGATGGCGCCGCCGATGTAGACGGCGGCGCCGATCAGGAGCAGGCGCTTGACGCTCACGCGGTGTTGCCCTCCACGCTGCGGGAGACCATGCGCGCCGTGAACCACGCCTGGAAGGTCACCGCGGTCAGCACCGCCGCCGGGAGGCCGGCGTCGCGGTCGATCAGGCCGATGGCGAGTACGGCGATGGCGAGGAACCAGACCCGGCCGATGAGGCTCACGCTCATCAGCCCGAAGGCGGAGCGAGCGTCGGCCGACGCCTCGGCACGACGCAGAAAGCTCCCCTGGATGGCCCGCTGAACGAGCCACGCGGCCGTCACTCCGGCCCAGCCGAACAGCGGAAGGTCAGCGGCGACGAACACCGGCAACGCCAGCGCCAGAATGGCGAGGTCGGCGAACCGCAACATCCGCAGCGGCATGGGATCGGATGCTTTCAGAGCGTGCGTCGTCAAGGAGTCTCCCCGGAGAGCCACCGGCGGCGGCGGCGTGGTGCTCCCCGGCGGGGGGCTGCAACGCTACATGAAGAACGGACTTTGTGACTACTTTGTAACACTCGGCTCGCGCGCAGTTTTCGGGGCCAGCGCGTGCGCGCAGCGGCGCCGCGCCGGTACTCCCCCCGTGCCCGCAGCCGGGGCAGGCTACACCGGGCTACGAGGCGCGCGGGAGCGACGCTGCGGCGCTCGGCGCGAGCGCCGCCGCGAACGCCTCGACCACCCTTGTGTCGAACTGCTTGCCGGCGCCCGCCTCGAGCTCCGCGCGGGCGGCCGTCTCGCCGAGCGCGGCGCGATAGGAGCGGTCGGCGGTCATGGCCTCGTAGGCGTCGGCCACCGCCAGGATGCTCGCCTCGAGCGGAATGGCGGGGCCCGACAGGCCGAGCGGGTAGCCGCGGCCGTCGGGGCGCTCGTGGTGTGCGAGCACCCACGCGCGAAGGTCCTCGAACTCGGGATGGGCCAGCAGGCGGGCGGCGATCTCCGGATGCGTGCGCATCTCGACCCATTCGTCGGCATCGAGCGGCCCCGGCTTCGTCACGACCCGGTCCGAAACACCGATCTTTCCGACGTCGTGCAGCAGCCCAGCGAGCCGCACGCGCTCGACCCGCTCGGACGGCAGCCCTAGCTGGGTCGCGATCATCTCCGCGTAGCGGCCGACCGTGTGGGAGTGGCCGGTACTGCCGGTGTCGCGTATGTCGAGCGCCTCGGCCAGCCCGATCACCGTGGCGAGCTGGAGCTCGGCGCTGTCGGGGCCGTCGACCGAGGCGAGCATGCTTGCCACCTCGGCGCTGTAGATCACCGAGCGGTCCTTGCCGAGCTCCTTGGCGGCGCCGAGCGCGCGCATGGCGGCACTCAGAAGGACGTCGAGCCGGTCACCGTGCTCGGGGTAGGAGGCGACGCCGAACGAGATCGTCAGCGGCATGGGGCCCTCGCTGAACGTCCGGTGGGCGGCGCGGCGGAGGCGCTCGGCCACGAGGAAGGCGCCGCGCTCGTCGGTCTCGGGGAGCAGGAGGGCGAACTCCTCGCCGCCGATTCGCCCGGCGGAGTCGATGCGGCGCTTCCACTTCTGCATGTCGCGCGCCACCCGCTGGAGCGCAGCGTCACCCACGGGGTGGCCGTGGCGGGCGTTCATCGTGGCCAGCCCGTCCAGGTCGCCGACGAGCACTGCCAGCGGCCGGCCGGTGCGGCGCGACCGTTCGAGCTCGGAATCGAGCAGCTGCTCGAAGGCATGCCGGTTGAGGAGACCGGTCAGCGGGTCGGTCCTCGTGGCATCCGACAAGCGCGCAGTCAGCCGGCGGACCTGACGGCGCAGGAGGATGATCACGGCGAGCAGAACGAGGACCCCGCCGAAGGCGACGATCGCCGGAAGTTCCATCTCCGCTTGTATCGGAGGCTACGACTGGTTCGTTTAGCCGGCGGTCAGACCACTCGCAGGAGGGCTTCGACCACTTGGGCGTCGAACTGACGGCCTGCGAGGTCGCGCAGCTTCGCCGCAGCCGCGTCGAGGGCGAGCGCGTCGCGGTATGGGCGATCGCTGGTCATGGCCTCGTAGGCGTCCGCCACGCCCAGGATCCGCGACTCGAGCGGCACCTCCTCCCACGCGTGACCCTCGGGATATCCGCGCCCGTCGGGGCGCTCGTGGTGGAGGAGGATCCAGGCGCGGATGTCGTCGAAGTCGGTGGTCTCGACCATCCGCGCACCGATCTCCGGGTGGCTGCGCACGAGCGTCCATTCGCCCTCCGTGAGCGGTCCGCGCCTGCGAACGAGCTCGTCCGGGATCCCCACCCGGCCGACGTCGTGGAGGATGCCCGCGAGCCGCACCCGCTCGACCGACTCGGGGGGCAGCCCGAGCTCGCGCGCGGTGAGCTCGGCGAAGCGGCCGACCCGGTGGCAGTGGCTGGCGCTGCCGGTGTCGCGCACGTCCAGGGCCTCGGCCAGGCTGAGGAGCGAGGCGAGGTCCACCTGCGCCTCCTCGCGCCCGCGCGGCGGGCGCGCCAGTATGCCGGCCACCTCGGCGCTCGAGATCACGGTGCGGTTGCGGCCGAGCCGCTTGGCGGCGTAGAGCGCCTGGTCGGCGGCGCGGAGAAGCGCCTCCGAGGACCCGCCGTGCAGCGGGAAGGTGGCGATGCCGAAGGAGATGCTCAGGCCGTCGCCGGCCTCTATGTCGCCCCTGATGCGCTCGGCGAGCATGTAGGCGCCGTGCTCGTCGGAGCCCGCCGCGAGCACGGCGAACTCCTCGCCGCCGATCCGCGCGGCGGAGTCGAAGCCGCGCTTGGCCGAGCGAATCGTGCGGGCAACGCGCTGAAGCGTGGCGTCACCGGCGGCCCGGCCCTGCTCGTCGTTGATCCGCTTGAAGGCGTCCAGGTCCCCCACGATCAGGCTGAGCGGCACGTCCGCGCGGCGGGCGCGCTCGAGCTCGACGTCGAACACCTCCTCGAAGCCGCGCCGGCTGAGGAGCTCGGTGAGGGAGTCGCGGTCGGCGGCGTCGGAGAGGCTCGAGATCTGTGCGCGCATGCGGTCGCGCACCACTGCGATGAACAGGCCGCCGGCGAGGAGGGTGCCGGTCGTGGCGACCCAGCCGTCGAAGTGGTTGCCGGGCGGGGACTCGGCGACGAGCGCGATGGCGTACCCAGCCGCCGCGATGGCCAGGTGGAGCAGGGCCGCCGGCAGCGCGAAGAACCAGAAGGCGAACAGCATCACCCAGACGTACGGAAGCGGCCCGAACGAAGACTCGAAGCCCCAGGCGTAGACGGCGACGCTGGCGGCGGCGCTTCCGGCGGCGACGGCCACGTGGAACCCGCCGTGCGGCATGCGGCCTCCGACGGCGACCAGCACGAGCGCCGCGGCGAGCGAGGCGACCGACGCGGCGAGCAGGAGAGTCTCGTCGCTGACCTGCGTATCCGGGAGGGCCGGCGACAGGAGTCCGAAGAGGCCGCCGAGTGCGAAGAACAGCGCGGCGGCGCGCGCCATGGTCGCGCGCGTGCCGCCGTCCCGCGAGTCCGAGGCACTCACCGAGCCACTATATGTCCGGCTTTGCCCATCACGCCAGAATCCCCGGGGTGTGGATCCAAGAGGAGATCACGCTTCGCGCCCGGCCCCGCGGGTTCCATCTGATTACGGACGAGATCATGGACGGGGTGCCGTCGCTGAGGTCCCTGGAGGTCGGCGTGGCGCTGGTGTTCATGCAGCACACGTCGGCCTCGCTGACGCTGAACGAGAACGCGAGTCCGGACGTGCGACGCGACTTCGCCGCCTGGTTCGACCGCGCCGTGCCCGACGGCGCGGACTACTTCGCGCACACGCTCGAGGGCCCGGACGACATGCCGGCCCACATCAAGTCGTCCTTGACCGGAACGTCCCTGGTGCTGCCCGTGCGCGGCGGACGGCTGGCGCTCGGCACGTGGCAGGGCATCTACCTGTGCGAGCACCGCGACCGCGGCGGCGAGCGCCGGGTGCTGGTGACGGCGTTCGGCGAGGGAGGCGGCGGCTAGCGGCGCTTGCGGCTGCGGCGGCGCGCCTTCTTGGCGCTCACGGGATGCGGCTGGGCGGGGCGTTCCGTCGCGGCGTGGATCTCGTCCGCGGGCTCAGGCTCCGGCTCCGATCGCTTGGCCCGCCGCGACAGCGCCACCCTGAGCGCAATCAGCCCGCCGATCGCGCTCAGCTTGGCGATCGCGTAGGCGGGACTCCCGGGCGTGAGCGGGTGGATGGCGGCGTGCAGCATCGCCCCCGGAGTATGGCTGAAGCCCGTCCGCTCGATCTGCGAACATGTGTTCGTGCGCTGGGACAACCTGAAGGTCGAATCCGAGGAGAGCAGGACCCTCCCCGGATACCGCGAGCCGGCGGCCATCCGGACCTTCGACGCACCCGAGGCGATGAACGTCCGCTTCTACGAGGTGCAGGCGAAGTCGATCCTGAACCGCGTTCCGAAGGCATCGCGGATGCCGTTCCGGTGGACGATCAACCCCTACCGCGGATGCAGCCACGCGTGCGTTTACTGCAGCCACGGGGACACACCGGTCCTCATGGCGGACGGACGGACGCAGCGTATGGCCGATGTCCGCGAGGGGGATTACGTCTACGGAACAGTCCGGTCTGGTAGGTACCGACGTTACGCCGTGACCCGAGTCCTGGCTCATTGGTCGACCATCAAACCGGCCTTCCGTGTAACGCTCGAGGACGGGACCGACCTCATCGCCAGCGGCGACCACCGCTTTCTGACGCGTCGCGGATGGAAGCACGTGATCAACTCGCCCTCTGGCTCGGTCGACCGGTCGCACCTGACGCTCAACGACACGCTGATGGGGACCGGCGCCTTCGCCGGGTCGCCCGAGCAATGGCCTGACTACCGGCGCGGCTACCTAGCCGGCCTGATCCGCGGAGACGGCACGCTCGGAACGTATTCGCACGAGCGCCCGAGCGGGCGGGTCCAGCGGCTGTATCGCTTCCGACTCGCCCTCACTGACTTCGAGGCCCTACGCCGAGCTAAGGGTTTCATCGAGCAGGAAGGGGTGGCCACGCAGGAGTTCGCCTACCGGGTCCAGGGGGAAACCCGCCCGATGCGAGCGATCCGCACGCAGTCACGGGACAACGTCGCCGCGATCGAAGAACTCATCCGCTGGCCCCGTGGCCGTCGCGCCGAGTGGTGCAAGGGCTTCCTGGCCGGGATCTTCGACGCCGAGGGTTCCCACAGCGGCGCGCTGCGGATCTCCAACACGGATCCCGAGATCATCGATTGGATCACTTGGTCGCTGCGAACGCTCGGATTCCGGTTCGTCGTCGAAGATCACCGGCGTGCCAACGGACTGAAGTGCGTCCGCTTGCTTGGCGGCCTCCAGGAGAAACTTCGCTTCTTCCTCACCGTCGATCCTGCTATCACGCGGAAGCGCTCGATAGAGCACATCGCCCTCAAAAGCCCAGCACGGCTCAACGTCGAGTCGATCGAGCCGCTCGGGAAGGGCTGGCGCCTCTACGACATCACGACCGGGACCGGCGACTTCATCGCCAACGGGGTGGTCAGCCACAACTGCTTTGCCCGGCCGACCCACACGTATCTCGACTTCAACGCGCGCGAGGATTTCGAGCGGGAGATCGTCGTCAAGGTCAACACGCCAGAGGTTGCTCGTGCCGAGCTCATGCGCCCGCGTTGGACGCGGGAGCACGTCGCGCTGGGGACCAACACCGATCCGTATCAGTGGGTCGAGAAGAAGTACGAGCTTCTCCCCGGCGTGTGGGAGGCCATGCGGGACTCGCGCACGCCGTGTTCGGTCCTCACCAAGTCGCCGCTGCTGCTCCGGGACATCGAGCTCTTCAAGCAGATCCCGAGCTTCGCGGCCAATCTCTCGATCCCCACGCTCGACGAGAAGGCCTGGCGTGCGAGCGAGCCCCACACCCCGCATCCGCGCAAGCGGATCGAGGCGGTCGCCGAGCTCAACCGCGTCGGCATCCCCACGGGTGTGCTCATCGCTCCGCTCATGCCGGGGATCAACGACTCGCCGGAGCAGGTCGAGAAGATCCTCGAGCTGTGCGCCGAGGCGGGCGCGGTCAGCATCGGCGGGATCTGCCTTCACCTCCGCGGCGAGGTGAAGGACATCGTGATGGACTGGCTGCGTGCCTATCGGCCGGATCTCATCCCCCGCTACGAGCAGCTGTACGCCCGCGGCGCCTACGCGCCGCAGGCGGAGCGCGAGCGGCTGTCGCGCCTGGTGCGCGAAGGCCGGCGAGCGACGCCGGCGAGGCGCGACCCTGCTCCGGAGCCGGACCTGGCCGAGGACGCCGAGCCGGAGATCGCCGCTCCGCCCCCGGAGCAGCCGTCGCTGTTCTGACGCCGCCGGCGAGCGTGCAGCGATGGGCCTAGCGGCGCAGCCTCAAGCGGATCGCCGGAGTGCGGGCCGTCCGGTTCCCGAGACTGTCGGCCGCCCGCATCCGCAGGCGATACGGGCCCAGCGCCAGCCCGCGCACGATCCGGTCGAAATGGGCTTCGCCGCGCACTCGGCGCCAGAGCGGCCGGGAGCAGGCGCGCGGCCGCCCGAGGCCGCGGCCCCGCGAGAAGCGGCACCGCGCCGCCGCGCTAGCGCGGACGCGGCGCCCGATCGCCACGTCAACCCGGCTGACGCCGCCGGGGTCGAACGCCATGAAGCCAAGCGCCCGCTTGCGTACGGAGAGCCGCGTGCGCGCGAGCGAAGCTTGCGCCGGCGCGGCGCCGTTGTCGATCGGCAGGACGACCGGCGGGTCGACGTCAGGCGCCGGGACGACGTGCGCCGAGGGGCGCCAGTCGGGATCCCGGTCACCGCCCACGTACGGGCGGTTGGGGTCGGTCACGGGCGGGGTGAGCGGCCGGGGCGGTACCGGGGCTCCCGTGAGCTCGAGCCGCTGGAGCGGCTGCCCTTGCATGGGAAGGTCGAAGATCAGCGCCGGGGTCGGCTCCCCGGTCCAGCGCGGCTCGCTGAAGGGACCCCCGATGCTGAGCGACGTGCCCGCCTGGCCCCGCAGCTGGAGCTCCGTGCCGCCCGAGTCGAGGGTGTACAGATCCTCCCGGTACGCCAGCGCGAACTGCCTCCCGTCCGGCGACCACGCCGCCCGAAGGGTGCCGCCGGGCAGCTGCGGGTGAGGGTCGGGCGGCGTTCCGACGAACACCGGGGCGATGTCTCCTCCGTCGAGGTCCATGCTGAGCAGGGCACGCTCGCCGGTCCCGTCCGGCTCGATCCGGCTGCGAACGAACGCGATCCTGGTGCCGTCGGGCGAGAAGCTCGGGGAGTAGTCCGATGCCGGGCCGTGCGTCAAGCGCTTGATCTCCGCGCCGTCGATGCTCATCAACCAGATTCGGAACCGGTTGGTGAACACGATCCACCGACCATCGGGGGACCATTCGGCTTCGTCGTACGCGTCGACGATCGGGTTCGGCGCCTCCGGTCCCACCTGCGACTTCGAGGTGCCGTCCACCGAAACGATCCACAGGCCGTGTCCGGGCCGGTGGTGTAGCTGCCGCCGGTAGAGGATCGACTTCCCGTCCGGCGACCACGAGGGGTTGTCGTCGAACGATGCCTGGCCCGACGGCGCCTGGGAGGCCGCCGGCGTGACTCGCGTCAGGTTGGCGCCGGTGTCGTCGACCGTCCACAGGCCCTTCGAGCACCCCTCGACGTAGGCCTCCGGGCAGCGGTCCGAGGCGAAGACGATGACGCCCGCCGACGCGGCTGGTGCCGTGGTCAGGGCGAGCACCGCACAGACCCCAGCGACGCAGACCCCACCGACGCACCTCAGCACACAGGGATCAGTACCACGGCTGACTGCTCGGCGCGCCGATTGGGCCGCTACCCGCCGCCCACAGCCTCGAACTCGCCCGTCTCCACCTCGCGATCGATCTCCTCCTCGATCTCGCTGTCGCTGAGAGCGGGGATCTCGCCCGTCTCGACCTGGCGGCGCAGCTCCCGCTCGCGGAAGCGCCTGAACTTCAGGATCTCGAGCACGATCACCAGGTACACGCTGGCCGCGAATGCGACCAGCGCGAACGCCCCGATCACGATCGCCCAGCCCGCGTTGAGGGTGCCGTCGTCGTCCGAGTAGGGAACGAAGCGCATCGCCAGCGCGAGCGCCGCCAGCGACACCGTCCAGCCGTACAGGTAGAGCACCGTTCGGCGCTGGGAGAACCCGATGTTCGCGAAGCGGTGGTGGAAGTGCCAGCGGTCGGCCGAGTAGACCGGCCGCCGGTACTTGACTCGCTTCGCGACCACGAAGGTGGCGTCGAGCGCCGGCACCGCGAGGATCAGCAGCGGGAAGAAGAGCGCGACGACGGCGGCCGTCTTGAGGATGCCCTGGATCGCCACGCAGGCGAGCAGCAGGCCGAGCAGGTTCGAGCCGGCGTCGCCCATGAAGATCGAGGCCGGGTGGAAGTTGTGCCAGAGGAACCCGACGGCCGCGCCGGCGGTCAGCGCGGCGAGCACCCCGGCGTCGTCGCGGTCGAGCGAGAGAGCGATGATCGCGAAGGTGCCCGCAGCGATCGTGCAGACGCCCGCTGCCAGGCCGTCGGCGCCGTCGGTGAAGTTCACGACGTTCATCACCGCCACCATCCCGACCAGCGTGAGCGGGTAGCCCCAGGAGCCGAGGTCGACCGGCTCGATGAACGGCAGGGTCATGTTCTCCACGCGCACGCCGCACCAGACGGGAATCGCCGCCGCGGCGAACTGGCCGGCGAGCTTGACGAGCGGATGGAGCCCGTTCGGGCGAACGTCGTCGACGGCCCCGATCAGCGCGATCGCGATCGCGCCGCCCACGATCCCGCGCGTCTCCCGGCCGACCGGCAGAAAGAGCAAGGCGGAGACGACCACCGCCGCCAGGATCGCCAGGCCGCCCAGGCTCGGAACCGGCCGGTCGTGGAGGTCTCGCTCGCGCGGGTAATGGAGCACGCCGAGCCGGCGGGCGAGCCGCGCCGTCGGGGGCGTGGCTGCGAACGCGATCACGGCTGCGACGAGGAACGCCCAAAGGGCATCGAACTCGTCCATTGCCCTGAGCCTAGCCCTACGTTACGACGAACACGATCGCCGCGTACTGGAGGGCGGCCGCCGCGATCACGAGCGCATGGAAGACCTCGTGATAGCCGAAGACGGCGGGCACAGGATTCGGGCGTCCCAGCGCATAGACGACGGCGCCGGCCGTGTAGAGCATGCCGCCCGCCGCGACGAGCGCCGTGCTGGTCACCCCGAGGCCGGCGACCAGGTCGGGGAAGGCGGCGACCGCGACCCAGCCGAGCAGGACGTAGAGCACCGCCACGAGCGGCTTCGGGGCGTCGATCCAGACCAGCTTGAGCGCGACGCCCGCGAGCGCGCCGGTCCACACCACGAGCAGGATCACGGTCGCGAGCGTGCCCTCGAGCACGAGCACGGCGAAGGGGGTGTAGGTGCCGGCGATCAGCAGGAAGATCATCGAGTGGTCGAGCCGGCGCATCCATCGGCGCGCGGTCAGCGACGCCCAGGTCACCCGGTGGTACAGGGCGCTCGTGCCGAACAGAGCCGCCACGCTCACGGCGTAGATCGCCGACGCCACAGTCGCCTCCCCGGCGGGTGCCGCGAGCACCAGGGCACCCCCGGCCAGCAGCGAGAAGAAGAAGGCCCACTGGTGGGAGACGCCGCGGAGGCGCGGCCTGGGAGCGGTGGCGATCACGTGGTTGGCTCTCTCAGCTGGTGCGCTGCCGTGAAGAACCCACGGTAGCCGAGCGACACCGCGATCAGCGCCGCCAGTGCCACGCTGCCGAGCAGGACCCACAGGAGGATCAGCTGGAGCCGCACGGCGTCGATCGGCTCGGCGCCGGCCACGAGCATGCCCACCATCGTGCCCGGGAAGAACACGATGCCGGTCGTCTTCGTGGAGTCGATCAGGGGGATCATCCCCGAGCGCAGGCTGCGCGTGACGAGACCCGCGGACGCCTGGCGCGACGTCCCACCCAGCGCCAGGACCGCCTCGATCAGGGGCGCCTGGCCACGGACCTCGTCCGCCAGGCGATTGAGGGCCACCGCGGCGGCGGTCATCGAGTTGCCGACCACCATCCCGCTGACCGGCACGAGGTAGCGAGGCTCGGCCGCGAACACGCCGAGGGCGAGGACAAGCCCGAGTGTGATCACGGCCGCCGCGCTCAGCGCCAGCACGAGCGGGCCGAGCGCGCCCGGCACCGCCTTCGCGCGGGAGCGGGCGGTGAAGGCGCCGAACCCGACCATCACCGCGAGCAGCGCGCCCACGAGCCAGAGGCTGTCGGAGTCGAAGATCGCCTGGATCACGTAGCCGATCGCGGTGAGCTGCACGGCCGACCGCACCACGGCGACGGCGAGATCCTGCTCGAGCTCGGCGCGGCGCCAGAAGGACACGGCGACCGCGACCGCCACGAGGGCGAGGCTGGCCGCAACCTCGCCGAGGGAGATGTCGACGGTGCTCACAGCTCGACCACCCGGTCGGCCAGCCGCTCGGCCTGTGCCCGCTCGTGCGTGACGAGGACCGTCGAGCACGGCAGCTCCGCAAGGGTCCGCTCGACGCCCTCCTTGGCCCGCTCGTCGAGCGCTGCGGTGGGCTCGTCGAGCAGGAGCACCTCGGGGTCGAGCGCGAGCGCCCGCGCGAGCATCACGCGCTGCTGTTCGCCGACCGAGAGGCGGCCGGCGTCGCGCTCGGCGTAGGAGGGGGCGAGGCCGGCAAGCTCGAGCGGGCGTAGCGGATCTACGTCGGCGCCGCGGAGCGCGGGCCCGTAGCGGACGTTTTCGGCCACGGTGCCCGGGACCGGCGCCGGGAGCTGCGGCACCAGGACGGCACGGCGGCGCAGCTCCAGCGGGTCGAGCTCGCAGAGGTCGTCGCCGTGGAAGCGCACGATGCCCTCATCCGGGTCGGCCAGGCGGTTCAGCAGCCGCAGGAGCGTGGACTTGCCCGATCCCGACGGACCCAGGATCGCGGTGGCACCCGGCTCGATGGCGAGGGTCAACTCACGCAGCACCGGCCGGCCGCCGCGGGCCAGCGAGACGCTATCGAGCCGGAAGAGGGTCAGACCGCGGCGGGGGCGAGCTGGGGATACAGCGGATACCGCTCGGCCAGCGCGCGCGTCCGGTCGGACAGCTCCGAGCGCTTGCCCTCGTCGAACCCGCCCGTGAGCGCCTCGCCGATCACCTTCCCGATCTCGCGGAAGTCGTCGACCTGGAAGCCGCGGGTGGCAAGCGCCGGGGTCCCGATGCGCAGGCCGGACGACACCGCGGGCGGGCGGGGGTCGAACGGGACCGCGTTGCGGTTGACGGTGATCCCGATCTCGGCCAGGCGGTCCTCGGCCTGCTGACCGTCGAGCTCCGAGTCGCGCAGGTCGGCGAGCACGAGGTGGACGTCGGTTCCGCCGGTCAGGACGTTGACTCCGGCCGCCAGCATCTCCTCCGCCACGACCGCCGCGCCCTGCCGGGTGCGTGTCTGGCGCTCGCGGAAGAGCTCGGTCTGCGCGATCTTCAGCGCCACGGCCTTGCCGGCGATCACGTGCATGAGCGGGCCGCCCTGGTGGCCGGGGAATACGCGCGAGTTGATCTTCTTCGCGTACTCCTCCTTGCAGAGGATCATCCCGCCGCGCGCGCCGCCCAGGGTCTTGTGTGTGGTCGTGGTGACCACGTCGCAGTAGGGGACCGGGCTGGGATGCTGCTCGGCCGCGACCAGGCCGGCGAAGTGGGCCATGTCGGCCACGAGCAGGGCGCCGACCGAGTCGGCTATCTCGCGGAAGCGCTGGAAGTCGAGCTGGCGCGGGTACGCGGACCAGCCGGCGAGAATGAGCTTCGGCCGCGAGTCCTCGGCGAGCTGCTGGAGCTCGTCCATGTCGAGCCGCGAGTCCTCCTCGCGCACGCCGTAGGCGACGACGTCGAAATACAGCCCGGAGAAGTTGATCTTCATCCCGTGCGTGAGGTGGCCGCCGTGGTCGAGCTTCATGCCGAGGATGCGGTCACCCGGCTCGAGCAGGGCCATGTAGACGGCGGAGTTGGCCTGCGCGCCGGAGTGCGGCTGCACGTTCACGTGCTCGGCGCCGAACAGCTCCTTCGCGCGGTCGATCGCGAGCTGCTCGGCCACGTCGACGTGCTCGCAACCGCCGTAGTACCGCTTGCCGGGGTAGCCCTCGGCGTACTTGTTGGTGAGAACGGAGCCCTGGCAGTCGAGGACGGCCTGCGGAACGAAGTTCTCCGAGGCAATCATCTCGAGCGTGGTCTCCTGCCTGCCCGCTTCGTTCCGGAGCACCTCGGCGATCTCCGGGTCCACGTCGGCGATCGGCTTGGTGAAGTAGTCCGGGCTCAGCGCGCTCATCAAGGGGAACGTACCAGGGCATTCCGGATGTCCTGCGCCGAGACCGCGCCGGCACGCCGGATCTCGAAGCGCCCGTCCTCGTGGTAGGTGGTGAGGTCGACCACCGTCGACGGGGTGCCGGGCAGCTCGCCGCCCTCGAGGATGAGGTCTACCCCGCTCCGCACGGCCGCATCCACGTCGTGAAGGCGCCTCGCGTCGGGGCCGCCTGAACGGTTGGCGCTTGATTGGAGGACCGGCCGCCGCATGGCGGTGAGGGGGCCCTGGAGCGCCGGCACCCTGAGGCCCAGGACGTCCGGGTTGGGCCCGCAGGCCAGGGGGTAGCGGTGCGCCTTGTTTGGCAGTAAGAGGGTGACGCCGCCGGGGAGCAGGCGCTCCATCGCGTCGCGCGTGTCGCTTGGCAGCTCGGAAAGCGCTTCGAGCGCGAGCTGCTTCTGGAAGAACATGACCGCCGCGGGCCGGTCCGGCTGCCGGCCCTTGAGCCGATACAGCCGCTCGACCGCGTCCCGCGACTCGGGATCGGTGGCGAGCCCGTAGACCGTGTCGGCCGGAAACAACGCCACCCCGCCGACCGCGATGCAGCGCTCGAAGGCCTCGACATCCTCGGCGGTCACGCCCTCCCCCCAATGCCATCTGCATTGACCGCGCTATGCGCGGCAAACGCAGATAGCGTGAGGGCTCCGGCGCGACTCATGGGACCGATCCGATCGTTACCCGGGGCTGGCCGGTCAGGTCGGGCCGGGTTTCGGCGTCCCGGAGGAGGGCGCGGACCGCGGCGGCCTGCCTCGGCGCGTGCTCGAGCGCCAGCCGCGTTCCGGAGGGTGCGCCCGCAACCAGCTCCCTGATCGCATCGAGGCCGTCCGCGCCGGACACCAGCGCCTCGCGCGGCTCGTACTTGCGGATTTCGGGCGCCAATCCGTCCCACTCGTCCTCGCGCACGTAGGGCAAATTCGCAACCACCAGGTCGGGACGCATCCCCTTATTGCCCGAAGGCAACCCGCGCTGCACCGACAAATCGAGAGGCAACCCGAGCCGCGCCGCGTTTTCCCGAGCGAGAGCGACCGCCGGACTGGAGGCGTCCGAAGCACTGACCACCAAATCCGGCCGCTCATCGAGCAGCGCCAGCGCCACAGCCCCAGACCCGGTTCCGACGTCGTGCACCCGCGACCCGGCCGGCAACTCCAACGCCACCTCCACCAACAGCTCGGTCTCGGGCCGGGGGATCAAGACGCGCGAGTCCACCAGCACCTCTATCCGCCGGAAGCCGCGCCGCCCGAGGATGTAGGCAACGGGCTCACGCGCCACCCGCCGCCGAACCCGCTCACCAATGACGCGAGCGTCACCCCCCTTTACTGCCATCTCCGGTGACGTGTGCAGCACGGAACGATCCGCGCCGAGCGCGTCGGAGATGAGGAGCTCTGCATCCAGGCGGGGAGTGGAGCACCCGGCAGCAGTCAGCGCCGGCACCGCCGCGTCGAGGGCGTCGCGGACCGTCAAGCCGCCGCCAGCTGGCGGCGCCTGTCCTCGGCCTCGAGCGTGGCCGTGAACTCGTCGAGCTCGCCGGAGAGGATTCCCGCGAGGTTGCCCTTCGTCAGCCCCACCCGGTGGTCGGTGACCCGGTCCTGCGGGAAGTTGTATGTGCGCACCTTCTCGGCGCGCTCCCCGGTGCCCACCTGCGCCAGGCGCGCCGCCGCCTGCTCGGCCTGCCGCGCGGCGAGCTCGCGCTCGAGGAGGCGCGCCCGCAGCACGCGCATCGCCTTCTCCCGGTTCTGGAGCTGTGACTTCTCGTCCTGCATCGACACCACGAGCCCGGTCGGCTTGTGGGTGATGCGGACCGCCGAGTCGGTGGTGTTCACCGACTGACCGCCCGGGCCGGAGGAGCGATAGACGTCGATTTGCAGGTCATTCGGGTCGATCTGCACGTCCACGTCCTCCGCCTCCGGGAGCACCGCCACCGTCGCGGTCGACGTGTGGATCCGCCCCTGCGACTCCGTCTCCGGGACTCGTTGCACGCGGTGCGTGCCGCCCTCGTACTTGAACACGCTGTAGGCGCCGTTGCCCTTGACCGCGAAGGTGTAGTGCCCGTCGCCGACCTCGATCGGCTCCTGCTTGAACCGGCGGCGCTCGGCGTAGCGGGTGAGCATCCGGTACAGGTCGCCCGCGAACAGCCCGGCCTCCTCGCCGCCGGTCCCGGGCCGGATCTCGACGATCACGTCCTTGTCGTCGTTCGGGTCGGGCTCGACCATGGCGAGCCGGATCTGCTCCTCGAGCTCCCCGAGCCGCTCCTCCGAGCTGTGGAGCAGCTCGCGCAGCTCGGGATCGTCGCCGTCCTCCGCGAGCAGCTCGCGGGCGCCGGCGGCGTCGTCCGTCGCGCGCCGCCACTCGAGCGCCAGCTCATGGGCCGGGCCGAGCTGGCGGTAGGCGCGACCGACGTCGGCGTAGCGGCGCTGGTCGCCGATCACCTCGGGATCGGCCATCTGCTCGGAGAGCTCCGCGAAGCGGCTCTCGATCTGCTCGACGAGCTTCTCGATCATGCCCGAGGAAGGGTAAGGCCCCGCTCAGAACAGATACGGAACGGTTCCGACCGCGGCGAGGGCGTACCAGGCGCCGAACAGGACGCCGCCGACGCCGAACGCCGGCACCGCGACCCGCAGACGCTGTCTCAGCGGCCGGCTCGCGAGCGTCCGCCCGAACCCCCACGACATCGCGCCCATGGAGACGGCGGTGCCAGCCGCGAGCACGACGAGAGCGACGGCGCTCGCCGTCTCGCCCGGGACAGCGCTGACGAGCAGGACGCTCGCACCCGCGGAGCCACCGACGCCGTGCACGAGGCCGATGCCGAAGGCGGCGTGTGGCGTGCGGCCAAGCGGCTCCGGGTGCGAGTGCTCGTGCTCGCGGGGGTGATGCCGTCCGCGCCTGTGCGCGTGGGGGTGTACGTGCGGCCGCCCGCCGTGGCTGTGTTCGTGCACGTGGAAATAGCCCCGGCGCCAGCGCCACAGCAGCCGCGCGCTCAGCGCGACGATCACGACCGCGATCGCCAGCTCGGCGCCCTGCTGGACGGCCTCCGGCAGGTGGTCGTCGAAGAGCACCACCGGAATTCCAAGCGCGAGGAGCGTCAGCCCGTGGCCGAGGCCCCAGGATGCGCCGAGCAGCGCGGCGCTGCGCGCGCCCTGCCTGCCGGACATCACGAGCGTCGAGACGGCGGTGAGGTGATCGGGATCGGTGGCGTGGCGGAGGCCGAGGAGCAGCGCCAGGAGAAGCGCCACGGCGACGCTGCCGTCCCCCAGCCCCGCCAGCCACTCGTCCATTCCGAACACGACTCAGCCCTCCGCCCCGAGCGCGGCTGCCACGGCGGCCTGTCCGTACGAGATCCCACCGTCGTTCGGCGGCAGCCGCTCGGGCACGAGCACCCGCAGGCCCATGCCGTCGAGCGCCGCGGCGGTGCGCTCCAGCAGCAACCGGTTCTGGAAGACGCCGCCGGACAGCACGACGGTGTCGAGCCCATGCGCAGCGGCCGCCCGACGGCAGGCGGCCGCGGTGGCGGCGGCCACGGCGTTGTGGAAGCGCGCGCTCACGATCGCGGGCCCCGCGGAGAGGTCGCGGAGGGCGGCGGCGACGGTCTCGCGGGCATCCAACAGGAGGGGTTCACCGGTCAGCGGGAGCGGATAGGCGCCCTCCTCCCTGCGGTCCGCGATCGCCTCCAGCTCCGCGGCGGCTTGGCCTTCGTAGTTGACGGTGGTGCGTACACCGCACAGGGCGGCCACGGCGTCGAACAGGCGCCCCATGCTCGTGGTGATCGGCGAGGCCATCCCACTGCGCGCAAGGGCGGTCACGGCTCCCCACCGGTCGGGCTCGACCTTGCCGGCGAGCGTGTCCGGGAGAAACGATGCGTCCGCCGCGAGCAGCCACGAGCACGCCATCCGCCACGGCTCGCGGATCGCGGCCGTGCCGCCCGGCAGCCTCACCGGTCGAAGCATTCCCGCGCGCTCGAAGCCCGTCAGACCGCCCACCAGCAGCTCGCCGCCCCAGACGGTGCCGTCGTCGCCGTACCCCGTGCCGTCGAAGATCGCTCCGACGGCGGGGCCGGTCTCACCGTGCTCGGCGAGGCAGGCCGCCAGGTGCGCGTGGTGATGCTGGACGCCGACGAGACGGACGCCCTCGCGATCGAGCGCCTCCTTCGTGGAGAGATAGTCGGGATGGAGGTCGTGCGCCACCACCTCCGGCTCGACCGCAAACAGCCGCTCGAAGTGCTCGACGCCCTCGCGGAAGGAGCGGAGCGTCTCCCAGTTCTCGAGGTCGCCGATGTGGTGGCTCACCCAGGCCCGCCGGCCCTTCGCCAGGCAGAACGTGCTCTTCAGCTCCGCGCCGCAGGCGAGCAGCGGCCGCGTGGCGGGTACCGGAAGGTCGATGCTGTCGGGCACGTATCCGCGCGAGCGGCGCAGCATCAGCGGCCCGCGGGACGTGGAGCGCACGACCGAGTCGTCCGTGCGCATGTGGATCGGCCGGTCGTGCATCACGAAGAAGTCCGCGATGCCTCCGAGCCGCGCGAGGGCGTCGTCGTCCCGGTAGGCGATCGGCTCGTCCGAGACGTTCCCGCTGGTCATCACGAGCGAGCCTCCGAAATCGCGGAGAAGCAGGTGGTGGAGCGGCGTGTAGGGCAGCATCACGCCGAGGTCAGGCGATCCGGGAGCGACGGAGGGCGCGACCGCGGCATCGGGCCGGCGGCGTGCGATCACGATCGGGCGTGCGCGGCCCACGAGGAGCTCCTCCTCCACCGTGGTGAGCTCGACGAGAGCGCGTGCGGCCGGCAGGTCGGCCGCCATCAGGGCAAAGGGCTTGTCCTCCCTGTGCTTCCTCCGGCGGAGCTGCGCGACCGCGGTCTCGTTGAGGCAGTCGCATGCGAGGTGGTATCCGCCCAGCCCCTTGACCGCGACGACGGCGCCGTCGCGAAGGGCCTGTATGGGGAGGCGTCCTGAGAGCGACGGCCCGCACGCCGGACAGGCATTCGGCTGGGCGTGGAAGCGGCGATCGCCCGGGTCCTCGTACTCGGCCCGGCAGGCCGCGCACATCTCGAAGCCGGCCATCGTCGTGAGCGGCCGGTCGTACGGGACACCGCGCACGATCGTGAAGCGCGGGCCGCAGTTCGTGCAGTTGATGAACGGGTAGCGGTGGCGGCGGTCGCCCGGATCGAACAGCTCGCGCAGGCAGTCGTCGCAGATGGCCGAGTCGGGCGAGACGGGTGCATCTGGCTCCCCGCGCCGCTCGCTCTCGAGGATCGCGAAGCCGTCCTCGCCGGTGGGCGCCAGGTCCTGCGTCTGAATGTGTTCGACCGTGGCGAGCGGTGGCGCCTCCGCGCGCAGGCGCCGGAGGAACAGGTCAAGGGCATCAGCGGAACCCTCGACCTCGAGCAGCACGCCGTGCTCGTCGTTCAGCACGAAGCCGGCAAGACCGAGCTCGCCGGCCAGCCGGTAGACGAACGGGCGAAAGCCGACGCCCTGGACGGTGCCCTCCACGCGCACGCGCGCGCGTATGCGCGTGGCAACGCTCACTCGCGCGGTCGCCTGCGCGTCTCGGACAGAACGAAGCCGTACAGCAGATGATCGGCGGCCAGCCCCAGCCGCTCCAGCAGCCTGATGCGCTGGGCCTGCTTCAGGCCCAGCGCCGGCGCCAGCGCCAGCTCGAAGCCGACCCACACCAGCAGCCCGTAGGCCGGGCCGGCCCATGCGCGACGTCGCACGTCGTCGGGCAGGGCACCGAAGACCGCGCCCCCGCCGGCTCCGTACGTCCAGTGCATCAGCTCGATCGCGGCGCGGCGTTTCTTGCGGGGGACCATCCGGACAAGCCCCTTCGCACGCTGGCGCACTATCGCCTTCGGCGGCGTCTCCTGCACCAGGCCGATGTGGACGGTGAACGCACGCATCCCGGTCATCGCCATCGCCGCGATTGCGCCGCGGAGCGTCGCGTGAGGCACGTCGTTCATGCCGCCTCGACCAGCTCCCGCAGCGCGTGGTAGGCGCTCGCCTGCGCCTCCTGGATCCGGGGGATGTGCTCGGAGCGGCTCACGACCACGTGGTCGGCGAGGCCCTCGGCCGCAACGCGGCCGCCGTCGTAGCCGACCATCGCCACAGTGGTCATGCCGCGCCGGCGAGCCTCGGCGAGCGCCTGCAGCACGTTCTCCGAGCCGCCGCTGGTGGACAGCGCGAGAAGGGCGTCGCCCTCGCGGCCGTAGGCGATGACCTGCCGCTGGAAGATCGCGGCCGGCCCGATGTCGTTGGCGAGCGCCGTGAGGATCGCCGCGTCCTCGGTGAGGTCGATCGCCGCCCGCGGCGCCCAGCCCTGTGGCGCGGCGCGGAAGTCTGCGACCACGTCCATCGCATCGGTGGCCGAGCCGCCGTTGCCGAGCGCCAGCACGGTGCCGCAGTGCCGCACGGCCTCGGCCGCCCCGATCAGCTCATCGCGGTTCTCGGTCAGGGTCTGCTCGCGCAGGCGGCCCACGTCGCCGGCCTTCATCACCACCGACGCGGCCACGTCCTCGATGACGCCCTCCACCGAGCCCTTTCCCTCGTCCAGGAACGGATACAGGAAGCTCGAGGCGCCCGCGCCTCGGCTGCTCCCCGAGAGGTGCTCGAAAAAGACGTGGCACAGCTCCCAGAGCAGGTGGTAGTGCGTCTCGGCGAGCTCCTGCCGGATGAACGGGTCGTCGCTCGGCGGCCCGAACTCCCACTCCGCGCCGAGCGGCTCGTAGGCGATCGTCAGACAGCCGCGCTCACGCGCCAAGCCGAGCGCCGCGCGGGCGCCGGCGTCGAACCCGATCGCGATGTCGTCCGGCCGAGCGACCAGCGCGACCTGGCGCTCGAGCGAGCCGCCCTCGCGCGACAGGCCGATCGCCGGAAGCGCCCGCTTGCCGACGATGACCGGATGCACGAACTCGACCGCCACATGGCGGACGTCCGAGCGCGCCTGCGGCGACTCCCCGAGCGCGATCAGCTTGCCGCCGCGCAGGAACCGCTCGGCCAGTGCATGGCACAGCCGCGCGATCCGCTCGGCCTCGCGCTCGAAGAAGGCCGCATTGGCCGCGGTGCGGGCCACCAGCAGGTCCGTTGCTAGCGCTGCGCCAACCACGTTCTGACCTGTTCCACGCCCTCGCCGGTGCGCGCGCTCACGAGCATGTGCTCGACGCCGGGGTGCACCTGATTCAGGTTGTGAAGGAAGCGATCCACGTCGAAGTCCAGGTGCGGCAGCAGGTCGATCTTGTTCAGGATCACCAGCTCGCACGCCCGGAACATGAGCGGGTACTTCAGCGGCTTGTCCTCGCCCTCGGTGACCGACGAGATCATCGCCCGCGCGTCCTCGCCGACTCGGAACTCGGCCGGACAGACCAGGTTGCCCACGTTCTCGATCACGAGCAGGTCGACCTCGTCGAGCGGCAGCACCGGCAACGCAGTGCGCACCATGTTCGCGTCCAGGTGGCACTCCCCGCCGAAGCCGTTCCCCGTGTTGAGCTGGGTCACGGGCACGTGCAGCGCCGACAGGCGATCCGCGTCGTACGAGCCCTGCACGTCACCCTCCAGCACCGCAACGCTGAGCCCGGGGAGAACGCGCTCGAGCAGGGTCGTCTTGCCGGCCCCCGGCGCACTCATCAGGTTCACGACGCGCACGCCGGCGCGGTCGAAGTCCGCGCGGTTGGCCTGCGCGATCGTCGTGTTGGCGTCGAGCGCGTCCTCCGCGACCCTCACCCTCGTGCGGTGCATTACATCCGCCTCAGCTTCATGTACCGCTTCAACTCGGGCGCCTGCTTGGCCGTCGCCGCGGCCACTGCCGCGGCCCCGCCGAGCAGCGCCAGATACATCACCTTCACGCGCGTTCCACCTCCCTTCCCTCGCTGAGGTCCGCCACCAGCGACTCCACCAGCCCGACCGCCCGGTCGACCGCGGCTCGCACCGGCTCGCTCAGCTCGGCCACGAGCTCCTCGTCGATGCCGCCGACCGTAGCCGGCTCGCAGCCCACCACGAGCACGCGCGGCAGCGGGCCGCCTAGCTCGCGCGCCAGCGCCAGGACCTTCACCGGGTCCATGCCGTGCGCGTCCAGTCCGACGGACTCCTCGTCCAGCTCGGCCTCGATCACGTAGAGCGTGCCCGGCGGCTCGCCGCGGTGGACCGTGTCCACGAACACGGCGAGGTCGTAGTCCTGGAGCGCGTACGCCAGGTCCATCCCGCGGATCCCGAAGTCCTCCACGTGGACTCCGGCCGGCAGCGCGGCGCGGGCGAGCCGGCCGGCCACCTCCACGCCGAAGCCGTCGTCGCCGAGGAACACGTTTCCGATCCCCGCCACGAGGATGCGCGCGGCCGCCATCGGCTCGAGCTCCTCGGGCGAGAAGAAGAAGCGGTGACCGATCTGGCGCTGCCGGCCGAGGTCGCGGCCCGGGTCGTCCTCGACCGTCACCGCCACCTGCACGCGACCGTCGATCCCCTCGACGATCTCCTCGACCACCGCGAGCCGCCCGGCCAGCGCAAGGTCGAAGGCGTCGCCACCCGGGCCGGGCCTCAATACCACGCGGCTCCCGGCGCGCACCTCGACCGCACCGATCGCCACGCTCTCGCGGGCCGGGCGCTCGAGCTCCTCCCAGCCGCTCACCGCGCCAGCCCGAACTCGCGGATCGTCCCGTGCAGGGCCATCAGCTGCTCGTCCGTGAGCGCCTCGGTGCGCTCGAGGATCTCCCGGACGCGCGGGTCGCTGTCGCGCATCTCGCGCTTCTCCTCGTCGGTGAGCGAGAGGATGTTCAGGATCAGCAGCTGGTCGATCTCGCCGCCGTCGAACAGGTCGCCCGGGCTCTCGGGCGCGACCTCGGGATAGTCGGGCAGGATGATCGGCGAGCACAGCAGCGTTCCCCGGTCGTCCTTCTCGCCCACCAGCACCGGCCAGGTGCCGACGTTGCTGCAGGCGGCCGCGGCCTCGGCGAGGTCCTCGGGGGGGTCTGTGAGCGACACGAACTCCCCGCCCCGCGCTCGCAGCACCGCGTGCGTCGAGCAGAGGGTCTGACGGAGCGCCTGGTCACGGCTCCCGGCCTCGAAGGGCGTGGCGTTGCGTACGCGCACCCGCAGCCGGTGGAGGCCGTCGCGCAGCGCGGCCGGCTCGATCTCCACCGCTGCCCGCATCGACGCCCAGCTCCGCTCGACGGCCCCGCCCTCGACCGGCTCGGTCCGTGCGCCCGCGGGGGCGTCCAGCTCGAGCCGAGCGGGCTCGCCGAGCCGCAACGGGCCGCTCGACAGCTCGCGCTCGGTCGCCTCGTCCCAGCTCACGTACCGCTCGCCCCCGGCCTCGAGCTCCGCGACCGGCTCCAGCCCGGCCGGTCCCGCGCGCAGCGCCTGGCGCGCGACCACGTGGAGGAACCGCACCGAGACCTGCAGCTCGGCGTCGGGCCCGCCCTGCACGAGGCACTCCGCCTGCATCAGGGCCGGGTCGTCGGGGTGCGCCCGGCTGTGCCCCTCCGGGTAGACCCCGCCGAAGGTCCAGCGCCGCTGGTTCTTCATCGCGGACTTCCGGTAGGGCCACAGGACGTAGCCCTCGTACAGCACGGCGTCCGCGATGCGCCTGACCGCGTCCACTAGCGATCCCGCTCCCGGAGCAGCGTGTCGATCGCGTCCTCCCAGCTGGTGAGCGCGTTGCGCGACCGGTAGGCGTGCAGCCTGTCGAAGGTGTCCGTGCGCAGCCTCAGCCACGCCGTGCCCGGGAAGTACCGCTCCATCGTCTCCCGCCAGACCGACACGGGCAGCGCGTACTCCGCCTCCCGGTCCCAGGCGATCTGGCCGGTCTGCAGCAGGCCGCCGTCCGCGACGTAGAAGACGGTGCCGCTGAACAGCAGCTCGAGCGGCACCTCACCGTCCTCCAGCGCGTGCAGGTAACGAGTCGCCACGACGTCGAAGTCATACGTGCAGGGCACGGCCAGATCGACCGTCGTGCCGCCGGTGAAGGCGGGCACCACTTGGGTGTGCCGCAGCCACGTGAGCGTCCGGAGCGTCGTGCCCCAGCGCTCGGGCTCGCCGAACAGCTCGAACAGCCGCTCCTCCTCGGCGCGCTCGTGGCGCCGCCGGCGCGCCGCGATCTGAACCTGGGTGTGGAGCAGGATCGAGCGGACCGTGCGCCCCCCGGACTCGATCCGCAGCCCGAAGCGAAGCGTCGGGACCGCGGCGTGCTCGAGCGGCGCGGCGTCCTCGACCCGGAAGCTGAGCTCCGGGGTGGGGAGCGCCTCGCTCGCCGGCGTGGCGGTCATGCAGGCGACAGGTTGGGCATGCTCGGGTCGATCGGCTCGCGCCCGTCCGGGTTCACGCCCGTCGAGCGCTTCGCGGACGACGTCCCGTCGGCGTTGTGCCCCGACTGCTTCTCGTAGTTGCCCCTCGAGTTGCCCTGGTTGATGCCCGGCGTGTGGGCCGGCATGTCGGCCGGCGGCCCGCTGCCGGTCTTGACGTCAGCCATCTCGGCTCCTTTCCTTCGCGTTCGCCTGCAGATCGTCGAAGAAGCGCCCGAGCTCCTCCCACACCTCCCGGCCCCCGGTGAAGCCGCGCCACCGCGTCCGGATCAGTGCGACGAGGCGATAGCACTGGTCGATCCCGACGAGGAAGTGCTGGCGTGCCCCGCGGGCCCGGTTCACGAGCAGCGCCTCGACGTCGGGCTGCATCTCGCGCAGCACCGGGTTGGCGTCCTCGAGCTCGCTCCAGGCCTCCAGCCCGAGCAGCGACTCGGTCGGCCCCATGGGGCTCGGATAGAAAGCCATGACCCGTCCTTCGCGCGCGCCGTGGAAGAAGAACGCCATGTCCACGGGTATGCGCAGCGCCTCCCACGTCGCGTCGTCCAACTTCATGTCCACGATCTGAAGCGCGCGGTCCGGGATCAGGCGCAGGTGTCCGCCCCCAGCGGCATCGCGGTCGAACAACAGCGAGCACGGGCGGCAGCAGCACTTCACCTCGCGCGAGTCCAGCTCGAGCAGGTGGCGGTGCTCGGTGGGGATCGCTCCGCCGCACAGGTCGCAGCGCTCGGCCGCCTCCCGCCGGGGAGTGGCGGCACCGCGCGCCAGCCGGCCGAGCCGCGACGTGGCCGGCGTCGTGGTCACCCGAGCGCGACCTTCATGCCGCCGCCGGAATCGTGCAGCAGCGGCACGGGCTTCAGGTTCACATCGGGACTGTCGAGCGACCGCCCTGCCCGCCGCACGTCGTAGCGCGCACCGCACGCCGGACACGCCACACAGCCGTCGTGGAGCGGCGCCGCCACCAGCGACTCGCCGCATCCCGGGCAGGGAGGGCGGTACGCGTACATGCTGCGCGACAGCTTCAGGAACAGGACCTCCTGGCCGTCCACGTCGAGCAGCACGGACTCCCCGCTCTCGAGCGCCGGGTCAGCGACCGCCGTCCATGCGTCGTCCCGCTTCGCGCGCAGCGTGTCGGACAGCTCCAGCCGGAGCAGCGGCGGGGCCTCCTCCTCCTCCACCGCGCCCTCGGCCTCGATCTGCTCCACCTCGGGAGCGGTCTTGTGGATCGCCTCCTCGATCGCGAGCTTGAGCGTGGCCGTCGACGAGGGGCAGCCGTTGCAGCTCCCCTCCATCCGCAGCCTCACCCGCCCCTCCTCGATCCCGAGCAGCTCCACGTTCCCCTCGTGCGACTCGAGGTAGGGACGCACCTCCTGTAGCGCCAGGCGCACACGCTCCTCCAGCGGGACGGGGTGCAGGTCGTGCAGCAGCAGCAGGTGCGAGACGAGCTCGTCGCGGCCGAGCGCTTCGGCCAGCTCGCCGGCCCGCTCGTGCTCGGACACGACGGCGACGATCCGTTCGAGCCCCTCGCCGTACAGCTCCAGCAGGGCCTGCACGAGCTCCGTGCTGCGCCGGCGCGCCCCCTCGTCCTCGAGCAGCTCGACGCCCTCCAAGAGCCGCTCGAGCGCCGCGATGCGCTCGCGTGCCTCGCTGTCCTGCACGCGCTGCTCCTCAGCCGTGCTCGCCGAACATCGGGTGGTGGACCTTCTTGATCGTCTTGCCGTTGCCCAGGTACATGTGCACGCCGCAGGGCAGGCACGGGTCGAAGCTCCTGACCGCCCGCATGATGTCGATGCCCCGGAAGTCGTCCGGCCCGTTCTCCTCGAAGATCGGCTGTCCGGTCACGGCGTCCTCGTAGGGCCCGGGCGTGCCGTAGGAGTCGGTCGGGCTCCCGTTCCAGGGGGTCGGCGGGTAGGGGTGGTAGTTCGCGATCTTCCCGTCGCGGATCACGAGATGGTGCGACAGCACGCCCCGCACGGCCTCGTGGAAGCCGCAGCCGATCGCCTCGTCGGGAACGTCGAAGTCCTCGAAGACCTTGGTCCGCCCCGCCCGTACCTCGTTCAGCGCCTGGTCGACGAAGTGCAGCGCCATCGCAGCCGAGTACGCCACGAAGTAGATCCGCGCCCGGTCGCGCTCGATCGCGTTGGACCACTGGGGCACCTCCCACTCCAGCGTCTGCTCCGGGGTGTTCGGCGTCTGCGGCAGGTTGATCTGCACGCTGCGCCCCGTCGCCTTGACGAAGGGCGTGTCGACCTTCCCGGCGAGCGCGGTGACCCACAGCCGCGCCAGCGCGCCGCCGCCGGTGTCGAGCGCCAGATGGTCGCCGGTGCGCTTGTCGTACCAGCGCGGGCTCATCACCCACGAGTAGTTGCCGCCCTCGAGGTCGCGCTTCTGCGGCCGCGGGATCGTCGTCTGGTTCCACGGGTGGCGCTTGTCGATCGGATTCCCGAGCGGGTCCTGCTCGACGAAGGTCTCCTCGTTCGTCCAATCGTCGTAGTACGAGCTGCCCAGCAGGATCCGGATGCCCACGTTGATGTCGACGAGGTTGGTGGTGACCAGCTCGCCGTCGACCACCACGCCTGGGGTGACGAACATCTCGTTGCCCCAGTGGTCCATGTTGCGGTACTCGTAGTCGACGTGCTCGGGGTTGTTGAACGCGCCCCAGCAGCCGAGCAGCACGCGCCGGCGGCCGACCTCCTCGTAGCCCGGGAGCGCCTCGTAGAAGAAGTCGAACACGTCGTCGTTCATCGCGACGGCCTTCTTGATGAAGTCGAGGCAGCGCAACAGCCGGCTCAGGTAGTCCGTGAACAGCGTGGGCGTCGCGACCGTGCCGACCCCGCCCGGATAGACCGTCGAGGGGTGCACGTGGCGCCCCTCCATCAGGCAGATCATCTCCCGCCCGACCCGGCTCATGTGCAGCGCTTCCTTGTACGTCTCCCCGGTGAACGGGTTGTACGAGCGCATGATGTCGGCGATCGTGCGGTACCCGTGGAGGTCCGCGTGGCGCGCCTCGGTGCCCTCGGCCTTCTCCAGGAGGCTCGGGTTCGTCTCCCTCACGAGCTGCTCGCAGAAGTCGACGAACACCAGGTTGTCCTGGAAGATGATGTGGTCGAAGATGTACTCCGCCGCCTCCCCCAGGTTCACGATCCACTCGCCCAGCGGCGGCGGCTTGACGCCGTAGGCCATCTGCTGCGCGTAGCACGAGCACACGGCGTGGTTGTCGCCGCAGATCCCGCAGATCCGGCTCGTGATGAAGTGCGCGTCACGCGGGTCCTTGCCCTTCATGAACACGCTGTAGCCGCGGAACAGGGAGGAGGTGCTCTTGCACGACACGACCTCCCGGTTCTCGAAGTCGATCTTCGTGTAGATGCCGAGGTTCCCGACGATCCGGGTGATCGGGTCCCACGCCATGTCGACGAGCTTGCCGGCCTCCGGCTGGACCTTCTCGCGAACGGCCACGTCAGCCTCCTCTCAGTTCCCCCAGCGCGGCTGGTAGCCCGTCGTCAGCTCGCGTCCTCGGTGGCGCCACTTGGGCTCCTTGTTGACGGTCGTGTTGGTGATGCTTCGCAGCTTGCGGATCATCGGGCCGTAGCCGGCGGAGATCGTCGACGAGAGCCCGCCGCCGGGCGGGGCGTCCATGAACGGCATGAACTTGTCCGGGAAGCCGGGCATCGTGCAGCCGATGCAGATGCCGCCCACGTTCGGGCAGCCGCCGATGCCGGCCATCCAGCCGCGCTTCGGGACGTTGCAGTTGACGACCGGGCCCCAGCAGCCGATCTTCACCTGGCACTTGGGCGAGTTGTAGTCCTTGGCGAAGTCGCCCTGCTCGTAGTAGCCGGCGCGATCGCAGCCCTCGTGGACGGTCTTGCCGAAGATCCACTGCGGCCGTAAGGCGTCGTCCAGCGGGATGGTCGGCGCCATCCCCGCGGCCTGGTAGAGCAGCCAGGTCAGGGTCTCCATGAAGTTCTCGGGCTGGACCGGGCAGCCGGGCACGTTCACGATCGGCAGTCCGCCGGCGGAGCGGAAGTCCCAGCCGAGGTAGTCGGCCAGGCCCATGCAGCCGGTGGGGTTGCCGGCCATGGCGTGGATCCCGCCGTAAGTGGCGCAGGTCCCGATGGCCACCACACCCCACGCCTTGGGGGCAAGGCGGTCGATCCACCAGTTGAGCGTCAGCGGCTCGCCGGTGGCTTCGTCGTTGCCGAACGAGGTCCAGTAGCCCTCGCCGTTGATCTCCTCGTTGGGGATGGACCCCTCGATCACCAGCACGAACGGCGCGTCGAGCTCGTCGTTCACCGCCTGCCGGAACGGCTTCAGGAATTCCTCGCCGCCGAGCGTCGGCGACAGGACCTTGTTGTGGAGGTTGACCTTCGGCAGCCCGGGGATCGCCCCGAGGAGCACGTCCTCGATCCCCGGTTGGCCGGCGGCGGTGACGGACACGGAGTCGCCGTCGCAGCTCATGCCCTCGGAGATCCACAGGATGTGCACCTCCTCGACGCCGGGCGAGGTCTTCGGTTCAGTCGCCATAGGCCGTTCCTCCAGTCCCAGCCGCAAGCACCCGGCTCGGCCGGGTGCGCGCGGATTCGTTCTCCCCGGCAAGCACCCGGCTCGGCCGGTTGCGCGCGTCAGCCGCAAGCAGCCGGCTCGGCCGGCTGCGCGCGGTTTCGTTCTCTGCCGTGGGTTCTTCCTCAAGCTCCAGCGAGTCCACCAACAGCTCCTCCCCGCGGACGATCTCCATGTCGAGGGCGCCGCAGTGTGCGCAATGGACCGGGAACCCGTCGATTTCGCTCTCGACCCCGCACGCGCGGCACACGCCGGCGGCGGGGACGCTCTCGATCTCGAGCTCGGCCCCCTCGAGCGGCGTGCCGCGCGTCACCAGCTCGAACGCGAACGTGAGCGCGGACGGCACCACCTGCCGCAGGTGGCCCACCCGGACGTCCACGCTGTAGACGCGGCGGCCGCGCGCCTGCCGGCTCGCGATCCCGGCGATGGATTCGGCTATCGCGAGCTCGTGCACGTCCTCCCTCAGCAGATTCGCGGTAGCGGGTCGCCGGCCAGCAGGTCCATCACCCGGCGGCCACCGAACGCGGTGTCCACCAGCACCATTCCCGGCGGCTCGGTCCGGACCTCGCCGATGTCCGCCGCGTCACCGCACCCGTCGGCCGAGCGCAGGGCA